>JACCDG011157171.1_pt1 | contig 83996 bp, 52 predicted proteins | sample 7442471 | NCBI WGS metagenome assembly JACCDG01 (sample SAMN15323444, study PRJNA562643) | freshwater metagenome | isolation source: river surface water | place: USA:Blue River Watershed | collected 2017-08-17 | reverse complement strand
GCACCTACACCAGGATTACCTAATGCAGCCTGTGTTAAACCTGTACCGTTAGTCAATGTTGTGACTTCAGCACCGGTGTAAGTTGCTCTTACTGTGATTTGAGTTGAAGATGGAATGGTTTCAACGAAATAACCATTTTGTGCAACGATACCGTTGAATGAGTTACTCCAATAAATTTCATCATCAAGACTTAATCCGTGATTGCCACTGAATGTAATTGTCTTACCACCGCTAATAGTTGTGGTAGTTAATGATGTACCGCCATTAGCATACGTTGCGTTTAAGTTTGATACACTTGTTACACGAACTGCTGGGTGAATCTGTAGACCGGTTGCAACGCTATCAACATATGACTTAGTTGCCGCATCTTGTGGATTTGAAGGATCTGCTAGTTGAACAATGTTACGTGATGAAACATCAACGTTACCTGTACCAGTTGGTACAAGAATAATATTTTCGTTACCTGCAGCCGCGGTTAATGTCAATGCGCCGCTGTTTGAAGTTAATGAAGGAGATACAACTCCACCAAAACTACCATTACCATTTGCTTGTACGTAACCTACAACGTTTGCGCCGGCGCCACTAATAACAACAACGTTGCTGTTACCTGTTGAAGATACTGTTACGTTACCATTTGCGGCAATACGAATGTTACTATTGCCGTTTAGTAATTCACCTGTTTGAACGTAACTTGCAATTGCCAAGTTACCTAAATTTGCATTACCTGCTACTAAGTTACCGGTGAGATTTGCAGTTTGTGCGAACAATCCATTAGTTGCACTAATATTATTTGCATTTGCAATATTGCCTGTTACAGATAGCAATCCACCAATGTATGCGTTACCTGTAACACCATGACCACCGCTTACTACTAACGCTCCAGTTGTTGTGTTAGATGCATTAACATTAACAGGATCAATTGTTACGATATTGGCAGCACCACCTGGTGTGCGCCAGTAAGAAATATTTGCTTCTGTAATGGCTGCTGAATTGCCTGATAGATTTCCTAATACGGCAAACTTAGCAAGGTTAGTACCGTTAGCATAGTCACCTGCAAACAATGCGGCTGATGCTGAAGTTGCATTACTCCAACCACCACGAATTTCGATTGCGTTATTAGATAGGTTTACAATTTGGTTCTGACCAGTACCACCCAATAACACATTACCATTTAGTGCTAAGTTGTTTGTTGCACTATCGAAAGTGAAGTTAGCACTTGCACCAAAGTTATTGTTAGTGCCATTATTGAACTGAATCTGTGTATTTGCGCCGGCGGCTTCTTGTAAGTCCCAAGGAGCACCGTTTGCATATAATAGATTATTAGTACGTAAGTTACCAACGTTGGCTGTATTAGTTACAGTCAACCAGTTGTCCATAATTACGTTGCCGTCAAAGTTGGCAGTGTTGGCTTGTAATTCTAGATTTACTGTTACATTGTTAGATGTTACATTTGCTGTGAATAGACCTGATGCGCCACCAATGTTACCTACGTTGGCATTACCAGTTACGCTTAATGCGCCACCAGTAGTTAAGTTTCCACCACTTACGTTACCTGTAGCAGTGATAAGGCCTGCTGTTCCTAGGTTACCTACGTTAGCGTTACCAGTGACACTTAATGCACCTCCAGTAGTTAAGTTGCCACCAGACACATTGCCTGTTGCGGCTACTACACCACCAGTTGTTAAATTACCACCACTTACGTTACCAGTTGCACTTACTACACCACTTGTTGTTAAATTGCCACCGGTTACGTTACCTGTAGCAATGATGAGTCCGCCTGTGCCTAAGTTACCAACGTTAGCATTACCTGTTACTGATAGCAAACCAGACGCAATTAAGTTGCCGGTAGATACATTACCATTAGATACAGTTAGTACGTTAGTAGCACTATCGAAAGTGAAGTTAGCACTAGCACCAAAATTGTTATTATTATTAAACTGAATTTGTGTGTTAGAGCCGGCTGCTTCTTGTAAGTCCCAAGGTTGACCGTTTGCATAGTATAGATTGTTCGTTAACAATCCGAGCATAGAAACGTTTCCGGTAAAGTTTGCTTTATTACCAGAAAAGTCGCCATTTGCGAAAATTACGTTTGCAGGTACTTCACCAACTGAGAAGCCGCCTACTGAATTAAGTGGTTTAAGTGCCATTTGTAGATTCCCTTATCTTGTATTATTTATCATTATTCTCAACAAACCTTTATGGCTCATAAGTTGTTACTTGCATTTTATGAGTCAATAAATTACTGGTTGCCGGTGTGACTTTTAACGCAATACTCGGAGGAACAAGAATGTTTCCAGCATCATATTGAATTGAAAAATCTCCCAAATAACCATTTACCTGCATACTACTAACTTCAACATAACTCACTGATGAGCCCATATTAACAGAAGTCAATTTAGTGATCTGTCTCATACCGGCAGTAGTGTCAGTTGAAATAATAGTAAAATCTAATCCAGCAACACTCGCCACTGGAATTGAATATAAAGTTTGATCAGTGGCTGTACTACTTGTTGTAGCGGCATATACATTAGAGTAACTAAATCTATATGCACCTGACCCCATAATCACTGCGTTAGCAACTAAGTTGCCCGCAATGTTTACTGTGTTTGTAACGTCATTGAACGTGAAGAACGGACTGCCTCCAAAAGTGCCAATGTCGTTATATTGAATTTGTGTATTACTACCACCAGGTGTTCCGTTGCCGCCACCCCCGCCTGCAGTCCATGATAGATTACCTGCACCATCAGTAGATAATACGTAACCGTTTGTACCACCGCTGATATGAATGTTAGATAGACTTCCCAAACTTACGTTTGATGCTACCCCAAAGTTGACTGTTGCATTAGCACTAACGGCTAATGTATTTGTAATAGTAGCATTACCTAATACTGAAAGATTAGCAGTAGTAGTATTACCTGATACAGAAATGTTGCCACCATTAACATTGCCTGATGCCGCAATATTACCTGACGTAGTAAGTGATGTTAGTACGCCAACGCTTGTGATATTGGGCTGAGATGCTTGACTTACAAAGTTTGCTACCGGTACAGAACCTACTAGGTTTGCTGCCGGAATATTAGTTAAGTTTGCACCAGAGCCAGAAAATAAGTTTGCTGTAACAGTGTTGGTAACATTTAATGTTGATAGTGTACCTACACTTGTGATATTTGGTTGTGCATTTGTTGTTACAGTACCAGCAGTTAACGCAGAAGATACGTTAGCAGTAAGAACATCGATAACAGTTAAGTTGTTAACTGTTAATAGGTTTGTGTTCTTGTCATATGTGAAACCAGAGTCGCCACCAAAGTTACCGCTGTCATTAAATTGTACTTGTGTGTTGGCCCCGCCAGGTGATCCATTGCCGCCGCCATTGCCGCCGGCTGCCCATGTAAGATTTCCGGCGCCATCAGTCTGTAAAAAGTATCCGTTATCACCACCTAAAATAGAAAGTTGTGAGACAGCACCCAATGTCAGTGTGTTTCCGTCCCAAGTTACATTAGGGATTCCACCAAACTGACCATTGTTATTAAATTGTAGTTGAGTATTAGAACCTGCGGCACCAACTGTTAATGGATTACCATTAGCATACTTATAGTAAGTAGCATAAACTGTATTTGCGGCAACGTTTCCAGAGGTTAATACATTGGTAACTACGTTACCATTTGCATCAATTACTTCGACGGGTGGTATGCCTGCTGAAAATCCACCAAGAGAGTTAAAAAGTTCTGCTGCCATGAACAAGTTCCATTATCTATTGTATTATTTATCAAAAATGTTGTTGTAAACCCTTAGAAAAAAGAACCTAGGAGTGCTTTTTTATAAATATTATTATGCTAACAGCACAACCTCCAAGACCGTTATGCCTTCATTGTAAGTTTGCTCTTGCAAAACCTAACGGCAAAAGTAAGCATGGATTTCAAAAGTGGCATAGATATTGTATAGATTGCTCAAAAGCAATTTATAATCCACGTTTTAAACATTTACAACACAAACAAACTAGTTGTAATCAATGTGGATTTGAAGCAGAAGATAAATGTCAAATCGATTTAGTCTACAAAGATGGAAACAAAAATAATAAAAAGAAAAGTAATCTATTGACATTGTGTGCCAACTGTAGTAGACTTTATAAAAAGAAATTAAGAACAGGTAAGAAATCAATTCTTAATGCCACAGTAGACGGTGATACTAGAATTGCTTAACGTATTTTCAGTAGATGCATTTTAGCAAATAAACGACAATAAAAATATCCTATATCAAACTCAAATTTTTTACGACTCAATTTAATATTTGCAGGGTCTAGGTGATGATTGTTGTGTAATTCTTCACCGCCGATTATAATTCCCCACGGAGATATGTTTCTACTGTTATCTTTGGTATTACCGTTTCGATAACCCCAATAATGACCTATACCATTAACTACGCCGGCAGCCCAAAACGGAATCCATATCATTTGAATTCCCCAAATTAAAAGCCCAACCCACCCGAATAAGATGACATTGAGCATAAGGAGAATGCCAATGCCAAGTCTGGAGTGAGTAGTGTATACGTTGCGCTCCATCCAATCATTAGGAGTACCAACACCATATGAATTAACCATATCTTTATCTTTTGATGCCGCATGATATAAGAATGCTCCTTTAAACAATACTGTAGTTAATCCGTATGTTTTTGGACTGTGCGGGTCATTGTCAGTTTCGCAGAACCTATGATGTTTTCTGTGAATAGCGACCCACTCTTTTGTTATCATACCTGTTGTTAGCCATAACCAAAAACGCATAAAGTGACTTAGTGCAGGATGAAACTCAATTCCTTTGTGTGCTTGTCCACGATGCAGGAAAACTGTAACACATATGATAGTAATATGCGTTGCTATTAGAGTATATAGGATTTCAGACATAAAGTATTTAGCCACAAAAAAGCACACATAAAGTGCGCTTTTATGATTGATAAAAAGGAAGGGTCCGAAGACCCTTCCCACTTCCCATCCCGAGAAGTAAAACTTCTTATTGGAATGTTAGGTTCTGAACAGCAATCTCACCAACATAGTCAGCTGCGTTACCGAATGATGACGCAGTGTTTGTTAATTCGATGTAACCATAACGTGTCATGAATGATACGACTGGTTCGAATGTTGATGGATCTAGAACAACACCACTGCTCATCAATGGAATGTATGGGCAGTAGAATGCGGCTGCATCAGTCTCAGATGAACCCTTATAACCAACTAGAACTGGCTGTGTGTCAGGTGCATATGAGTCAACGAACACACGCATTGCACCGTTCAATGTACCAACGAACTTGGTGTTTGTTGGTGCTTCGAATGTACCTTCTGTGGTACGTGCGAATGCTGATGTTGTTGCTGACTGTAGAACAGTCAAGGCTGCACTTGAAACAACTGCCCAGTTACCAGCACCACGACGGGTACGCTGTGCAATCAAGTTAGCAACACGGTTGATTAGAACTGCTAGGGCAGCATGTTCGTCACCAACGTATGTAGCAGTACCTGATACTGTTGCTTGGTTGTATGTGAACTCAGTTGAAGCAAGAGTACGCAATGACAAGAGAATTTCTTGGTCAATTTCAGCAGTGATTTCTTGTGCTAGAGCAGCCATAATTTCTGCTTCAACATCGATACCATGCTGTGACTGTGCGTCCTGAGCAGCTTCAAATGTCCAACGTGCTTGCAACTTACGTGACTTGGCTTCAACAGCCTGACGTAGAATCTGTACGCTGATCTGCTTACCGCCGTTACCTTCAAGAGCCGCAGTGTCAGCACCAGTATAGAAGTTAGTGCTTGTTGCGCTTGATGGAACACGTGAGTATGCCTGTGCAATCTTGAATGGTGACAATGCTTCTTCACCAGCAGTTACAGAAGTAGCGGCTGCTGAGTTGTCAGTCAATGACTGCGCATAGCGAACACGTAGAGTGTGAATCTGACCAACTGGGCCGGTCATTGGCTGAACGCCTACCAACTCGTTAGCGATAACTGTTGGCATGACACGACGGATTACTGGAAGAATCACGCGGTTTAGTGTTGCGATATTACCTGCAGTTGTTGTACCTGCTGTTGATTCAGATAGCAACTGCTTGCGGGTGTTTTCGAGGATAACACCCATTGTTGAGCGGCGAGTGCCTTTTAAGCCTTCTAACAGGGCATCTTTGGTCTCGTCCCAACGGCTTTCTAAGAGTACTTTTGACATTTTCTATTTCTCCTAAACTATGTCTATATTTTAAAGCCCTGCCAGACGCTTAATTTCGATAACATTGTCTTTCTCGTTGCTATCGACTTCTTCAATCTTCTTGGCAGATTTATCACCAGTTACTTCTGTAACAACTTTAGATTCAGTCAACGCTGCCTTTGCAGGCTTTGCTGAGACTTCTGAACCAGTATTAAGAACTGCTGGTAGATACTTATCGAAAGCATTCTTTAATTTTGTAGTCTGAACGCTTTCAAGTAAAGTTTTCATTACTGCGGCCTTCTCTTCGTTTAATGGTGCTAGTAATTCATCTAGTACCTGTTCACGCTGAGTTGATTCCTTAATAATGCGAACTTCACGATCTTTACTTTCTACTAATTTCTGTGCTTGCGCAATCTTATTAGCAGATTCGGCTAGTTGCTTATCCTTTTGAACAAGTGCCTGCATTAACTTGCGAGTTTCAGCCTTCTCATTTAAATGAGTTACACTGAATTCACTAGCAAATGCTTCGAACAACTTACGTCCAAAACTATTTTCTCTAGCCTGTTTAATGTCTTCCTTAAGTGTTGATAGTTCACCCTTAAGATGTGTTGAAACAATGCCGCTAACCTTTTTGGCACTTTCAGCAACGAACTTGCCTTTAAGTGCTTCCAACTGCTTGCGACCTTCAGCAACTAACTTGACCTTTGCTTCTACAACTGCTTGTCTATCCACTGCGAATTCTTTAATTTCACGTGCTAGGGCATGTGTAACAAACTTTTCAAGTTTCTGTTGATTTTCGTTCTGAATTTTACGGTCTGTACGTAGTTCACGAATTTCTTCTGCGAGTTTAGTAACCATAAAATCATTGAACTTAGTTGCGTTTTCCTGCAACTTCAACTGAGCCTTGACTCGGTCTTCGTTCATTGCTTGTCTTTCAGAATGGAACTCTTTTAGTTCTTCTGAAAGGCTTTCAGTCATCATCTTATCTAGGGCTTCTACCATCACCATTCTGTCATGTTCATAACGATGTGCGAATTCTTCATGTAATTCCGCACGAACTTGTTGGCGGGCTTCATTGAGTTTTGTTTCCCATGCTTCGTTTAGAGCCTGGGCGGTATCCTCTTTGATTAATCCACTTTCAAGTAATGGTTTGATAGCATCAAACATGCTGATATCCCCTTTATAATTTGAGATCCTTGATGAGGCGCATTACTTCCTCCTTCAGGTATCTCTCTACTTTTTTGTCGCCTCTAACTTCCTTAGCAATATCCATAAGTCTATGACCATGACGCATATTCATCATGCCTTCATAGATTGCTTTTGGGTATGCGTTTGGTGCGCTAGGCTGAGCAACAATATCCACAGTGATAATTTCAAAATCACTGACACGACCATCCATATCGTTTACATTACCTGATCCACGACTGGATACGCCTAGTTTTACACCTGACTCCAACATTGTACGGACTAATTGTCCCATTGGAGTTGGTAGAATCTTTAATTTTCCGAAACCATTAGCGCCGTCCATCCACATGCTTGTAATCATGTGTGATACACGATCTAAATTAATCTTTAAATCATCGGGGTGATCTACTTCCCCTAAAACAGAATAACCTTCACTAATTTGCTTATTGAGTGTATCTACAGCGGTTTCAATCTCAGAAACGGGGTAAACACGCTCATTTGCGTTTTTAACCCCGCCCTGAATGAAGATGCCCTTCATATAGAGGGTCTTAAGATCAGTGCCCTCTTCCTTGACTGACTCTACGACCATGTTTGCACGGTCGAATGTCAAGTTTTCTCTGAGATACAAAGCCATTTGGTCTCAGTTCCTTACTTTGCTACTGGACTCTTGTCGTATGCCGCACCGTCCTTAGTTACTGGCTTAGGTGCATTTGACAAGTCTTGTGATTTATGTCCTGGTGCATTCTTAAACTTAGATGCGCCTTCAACATCTTTCACTGATGGTGCTGTGCGACCTTTTTCGTCTGCGCCACCAAAGTTAACAGGCTTGCTGTCCATGCCAGCCTTACCTGAATTTGCTGCCACTGGGCTCTTCTTCTGAACGCCATCGTCACCGTGTGTTACGGAAACTTTCTGCAACTGTACGGCTTCCATCATTGCTTCCTCTTCTTCAGAGTCAACTTCGACTTCTTCGCCTTCGTCACCGGCGTCTAGATCAGCGTCACCGCCGCCCATGATTTCTTCAAACTCGGCCATCAACTGGTCAAGTTTATCTTCGATTCTGATAACTGCATCTTCTACTTCTTCGGATGCTTCACCTTCATCACCGCCCATATCTTCATCTTCTTCTGAATCGAGGTCAAATACTTCTTCTTCCTCTTCTTCAGTTACTCCAGATTCTTCTGCGTTGATTTCGTCAAGTAGGTCACCTACTTGTCCGCCCATACCTTCTTCCATATCGTCGCCCATGTCACCCATGTCGCCTTCATCAACCATTTCTTCTTCCATGATTGATTCGTAAATTTCACGTGACTTTTCTACAACGATTTCGTGGAATAGTTCGCGGGCTTGCTCTTCGTCCTCATTAATAATGAGGTTGATTAACTGTTCGTATTTCTTGTTGTCCATTATGATTTCTCCTGATTAGAAATGGCTTTGTACACATATTTACACCATATACACCAAAACAGTGTAATAAGTGCTATTTTTTTGAGTTTTTTATAGGAATATGCGTTTTATACGCTAGGTGCGCCGGATTCTTCGGCTGGCTTAGCGCCATATTGTTCTCTTACTTTGTTGAGATGCAACTTCTTTTCATAGTTTCTTACGTCTAACATACGTCTTAATTTACGAATTTGCTTTAAAGTAAGTTTAGTTTTTCGAGAGGTACGCCACACAGGCTTGCTGTTATCAGCATTAACATCCTGCATTCCCTGAACGGGCGGGTCAAACATCTCAAATAGTTTCATAATTTTATTTATCTTTTTGCTTTTTATAATCGTTATAGTCTATGAAAAACCCTAAGGCTACTATTAAATTCATGCCCAATGATGAGACTATCATAGTGATATCTTCATACACACTCATGTTCATACTTAAATGAATATGACCCACCATCCAAAAAGGTATACTTAAATTCTGTGATATCCAAACAATTAGATACTTTAAAAAATCACGCATTCATTATGCGGCTGGCGCTGGGCCAGTTGGTGGAGCCCCGGCTGGTGCTGATGGAACTTCTCCTCCAACAGGACCAGCAACTTCTGGACCTTCAGCAGGTGCTTCTTCCGCACTTTCAATTTCATCCGCAGTGTTTTCATCTGATTCAAAGTCACCCGTTGATACACCTACGTTACGCAAGTCACTACCCTTAGGATCAAGTGAAACTTCTTTCTTGTTCTCTTCTTCCCAAAGTTTTTCGTTCTTTGCAATTTCTTCTTCTGTCAAACCTAAGAATCGTTCCAATGCAAAACGCTTAGAGATATAAGGGAACGCTTCCATACTTGCAAATGTTGACACACGTGCTGTATCTAACTCGCTTTGACGATATGCGGCAAAGTTCTGTGGAGGATTGAAATGTAATGAGAACAATCCTGTATCAATATTAAAGCCTCTCCAACGCAAGAATAACTTAAATTCTTCGTCAAGTTTCAATGAGATATAATTCTGTAATCGTTCGCAATATTGATTGAAACGAAACTCTTGAATCATTGCTGTACCAACACGACCGTCACTTAATGGTGTTGTGTTGTCATCAGGGCCTGTTGGTAGATATGAACTTGGAACACGTAGGCCACGTGCCAGTCTGTTATTGAAGTATTTCAAGTCATCAATTTCACCAAGATTCTGACCGCCGGGTAATACTTCAACACTTGAACCACGACCTTCAGCCGTAACCGGGAAGAAGTAATCTTCATTCATTGATAATGGATTATATGTAGCATCAACGATTGATTGACCGCCATATAAACTTGGAATTCTACGCTGGTGAATTTCATTCTTAACACGTTCAACGAATGCCATAGCCATGTGACTTGGCATGTTACCAACGTCAATTTTAAACATTCTACGCTCTGGCGCACGTTGTACACGATAGATAAGAACAGCATCTTCAAGCAATTCTTTTTGCTTATAAACTTTAAAGATGTTTTCTAAAATTGATTGTCCAAACGGCCAAAATCTGTCTAGACCTTCTGTCAAACTTAAGTGTACGATATGTTTTGCGTCAATTGCACTTTCGCTTTGACCCAATGTAAATCTTGATCCTGATGTGTTATAAGGCATAGCAGGAACAGTATATGGTGTGTTGGTACCACCGCCCGTACCACCAAGCCCTGTCGCAGGGTTTGCGGCAAAGTCAGTATTTGTCTTTTGTGCAACACTCAAGTTTTGTAAGTTAATGTTTAAGTCTTTAAGTACATATTGTTCAGGCTTCTTACCTTCACTTTCATTGACAATAACTTTAATAACTTTGACCATATCAACCCAGTATAGTTTGAAGTTTTCTGGGTCACGAACAAATACCTGATCTCCATACTTAATAACGTTACGGAAAATCTTAAACACTCTTGTATCAAATTCATTTAACTTACACCACTGTTGTAATTGCTTTTTAAGTAGTTCTACTTCATGTGGGGTAGGCTCTTCTTTGAATTCAAGGTTGAAGGGTGTTTTATTATGTTCGTTTTTCTGTGTACTGAATTCTGAAATAATATCTAAACAAGCATTGATTTCTGCATCAACATCCATCATTTCATACTGATTATATCGTTCGATACGATTTGGATGCCCTGTATAGACTTCAGGAAGCCTACTCATATAGTTCTTATAACCAAATTCAGTATTGTTCCAACCACCTGTAGGTGATCCATTTTGTCCAGGCGAACTGTTCCATGCACCAGTATTACTATTGATGCCCGATATCGGACTGGAAACGCCGCTTCTGTTTAAGAATTTCTTTTTATATGACATAGGCCCTGTTCTTTACTTACTATTTAGTTTATACACGTGAACTCTTAAGAATCTTACTAGAAACATCATTACCCGATTCTAATACAGAAATCATAGTGTCAAGTTTTCCTGAAAGCATTTCCATTAGTTGTGTGTTCATTTCCAGTGCCTTTTCGTTAGGAGAACTTGTTGCGACTGGTGTAGTAGACGATATTGTTTCAGTTTTAGCAGTCATTAGGCTCATTGCCTTTTGCTCTGCTTCTTTCTGTTTTTGCATTACATCAGCAAGCATTGTATTTGGATCAAGTCTATCTGTTAATGTATTAGGACTCTTGGCCAATTCAGTATCTTTATTAATACTTGCTAATAATTGATTTACATCAATGGGGTTGATATTGCTACTCTTCGTTACATCAGTTGCCATTGATCCAAACATTTTTTCTATGTTTGAGAAATCAAAATCGCTATCAGATTCTTTCAAAACGTCAAAATTTGCAAAAGCCTTATTAAAGGCAGAATCCATTCGACCCAAATTAGTTTTGGTCATATCTTGAATTTCACCAAGCATAACTTCTGCTGGCTTTTTGCTAGTTATTGATTCTTTATTAGACGATGTGCTATAACTAAATCTCTTTTCAATGTCTTTTGTATTGGTGATCTTAGATATATTACCCGTCATATCACCAAATATCTTTTCAATGTCTTTTGTATTGGTGATCTTAGATATATTACCCGTCATATCACCAAATATCTTTTCCATAGAATCCATTTTGGCTGGCGTCTGAGCCAATTTCATTAGTAGGCTATCTTTCATCAAAGGTGCTACTAATTCAGTACCATGCAATTCTACATTATATCCTTTTTGCGGGCCATCAAATACTCCACCAGAACTTGCCATTAGTTCTACGTGGGGCGGGTCATCACGTTTGAATGGTCGATGTAATCCATATTTTGCTAGATATGGATCAAAGTCATCTCTATTACCAGAAATATCTAATGCTTCGCCTCGACCGTGTTTACTGCCTTTTCCTGAACCCTCTACTTTATATTCTTTACCTTGATATGAGATTGTAGTGTCATTCTTAGGTCTAGCAGGAGTGTGAATACTAGGATCACCTAATATTCTACCTCTAACCCACAACTCTGCCTGGTAAGCATCTCCGCGATATGCACTGTTTACGGATACAGGTTGTCCAAAGTCTTTTGCGGCAGTAAAGAATCTCTTTAATAGTTCAGGTGAAACTCCAGACAAGTCAGCCTTATCACCCACTTTAACGTTTTTAGGCTTTTCACTAGTGAGTTTAGCATTAACATCGCCTCGCTGTGCAGATAAGTTATCAGAACCAGACACACCTGATGCAGGTCCGCCGCCTTTAGCCATTTGCTGTACAAATGCAGGTGCTTTGCCTCCTGCAACTTGAACCATAGCCTTATCCATTTTATTACCCATCAACTCATACACTTCGCCTAGTGTTCTTGCACGTCCTGATTGATCGTAATAAATGTTTTTATTTGCTCTTGCGGCTCTAGGATCCATATCGGCTGCAATGGCATTTGGATTTTTGTTCATTGCATTTAAGAATTTAACCGCACCACCTGAGCCTAAGAAGTGAGCCATGTACAAGTCAGTGTTTGAGGCTGCACGACCTGTTCCCTTTTCTAACTGCTTCTTTTGCTTTTGCGTGAAGTAAGCCATTACTTCTGCTGATTTCTTTGGATCAAACTTATCCTGAACAGAATAGTTTTTACCCATTTCTTTAGTTAATTCTTTCCAAGTACTATCTAAGAACTGGAACATTCCGCCGGCGCTACTTGTCTTTGCTCTAGCATTAGCGTTACCACCAGACTCAATCATGGCAGTTGCAGCCATATATGAACCGATATTAGCAGGAACACTTGGTGCTCCGCCTCCACTTGGTGCTCCACCACCGCCTGTGTCTGCGCCGGGGCCTGCACCACCTCCACTAAAATTGATGCCACTCACAGTCTGAGATAGGATCATCATTGCATTGTTCAATGACTTTAATCCAAGAGATGCTTGATCTAGGTTGAAGATAAACTTATCTAAGGCTTGCTTTTCTGTCTTAGAGTTAACTTCAGTTGTTTCACGCATTCTATCTAACTGTTCAATGTTTTTATCTACTGCCTCTGTTGATGAGACTGTAGCGGATGTACCAGCAACAGTAGCCTCAGCATTTTTCTTCTGTGCGGCAACAGTTTCTTCATGCTTCTTACGTGCGGTTTCGGCTTCTTTTGCTTGTTCTTGTTGTGCACCTAAACCAGTACCGGTTGCCTTTTTAGCCTCAGAATCTTGTTTCTTGAAGCGTTCGGCCATATTCATAATGCCCTTGCTAGCAGTTTCAGCACTTAATATACCAAACGTTAATGCGCTTAATGCTCCGCCTGCGCCGGCTGCAAACTTCTCACCGGTAGTGGCTTTGCGACCTTCAATTCCTAACGTTTTCTCTGCATCACTTGCGGCATTATATGCACCATATGCGGCGCCGCCAATCATTAATGCTTGACCAATGCCTGGAACAAATCTTCCTGCACCCTTTGCTACTGCACCTGCTTTGCTTGCAAAGCCACTAAGTGGCTTTGTCATCTTACTTAACCAACTTTGTGGTTTTGGTGGAGGGGCTTTTACAAATCGTCCTCTAGCATCTCTTGCTCTAGGTGCAGCCGGCTTCTTTGGAGGTGTTGCAGGTGGTTTTGCAGTTGGACCCTTACCGCCCATTGCCGCAGATAAAGCCATCTTACCTAATGCAATACTTGCGGCTACGGCAGCGGCTGCTAATAGTCCTGCCGCAATAGTGGTCGCATCGAATCCCTTTAATAATGGATTCATACTAGCAACTAAATCATCTACTGCTAGTCTAGCACTACGTTCTGCTTCTGTCAGTGTGTTTCGTGCTTTTTGTGCAGGATCTTCTGCGGCTTTACCCTTGCCTTGATTGTTGGCATCAATTTCTGCCTGCTTTTTAGCGGCAATTTGTTGCTGTGTTACACCGGCTGATAAGTCTTTATTATATTGATTAATTTGACCAACTGTTTCGCGGTTTAAACCGGTAGCATTTCTAAAATCTTCACTGAATGCTAGTGCTGTTCCACCTGAATCAAGCATTGCTTGAGCATTTTTTCTATACTCATCTGAGAATTGACCCTGTTGATATGTACCATCTTTAGCGGCTTTAATTTGGGCTTCCAAATCCATACCCAAAACAGCAAATTGTGAACTTTGTTTTGTAACTGCGCCAGTCAAATACTGCATCTGAACTGCGGCAGTTTTAGCAGGATCGCCTAATGCTCCAACGTCATCAATAAGTTTATTTGCGGCGGCAATTTCTTTATCAAGTCTAGCGATACCTTCAGTATCACCCCTCTTTTCCATTTCAAGGCGTTGTTGCTGCCACTTATTTTGTTGTAATGTCCACTCATAGGTGGCACGGTTTACTTCTTGCTGTTTCTTAACTTCTTCAACATCTTTACCTGTCAAGTCAGAAAGTACGAGTAAGTTTTCTGTATATGCCTTTGCTTGCTTTGCAAGATTGGCCTCACTTAACTGTCTTGAGGTTAAACCAGCATTCGAACGTTCTAATAATCTAACATAATCACCGGTAGCCTTAATACGTGCTTCATCATCAAAACCTAAACGCTGAAACGCTTGTCTAGTCTCAGCGGTTGTAGTATTCATCTCACTGAATGCTTTCACACCATCTGCGGCACTAGTACCTAGTACTCTTAGTCCACCGTTTAATGTTGTTGCTTGTTTAGAGAACTTCTCCATCTCTTGAGATGAGAGACCCATTGCTCTACCCATTTGGCGAATTTCTTCAGCACTAAATGAGTTTGCGGCGCCAGATTGTGAAAGTGCATCATTAACTTTTAATAGTGCATCTGCTTGCTTGAATGCAAGTTCGCCTATCATGGTTAGACCCTTGATGGCGCCGCCAGCAGCCATACCAATTAAGCCAAAGTTTTTACCAAGAGACCAAGCCGCATCGCCGGCGCCACCTAAGGCTTTACCATATTTGTCAAAACCTACTTGACTGTCTAACAATGCATCACTGAATCCAATGACTGCACCCTTTGCTGATACTAAACTGTCTCTATAGTTTTGTTGTGCTTCTATAGCACGTTGTTTGGCTTTTGCCTCGGCTTCTTCAAGTTTAGTTAGACCTTCTGAGGCAGCAGCCTGATCTTCATCAGCCTTGGCTGCATCGTCAGATGCCTTAGCCGCACCCTTCATGGACTTAATATAGTCTTGTTGTGCTTTCAGTTGTGCAGCCATTAAGGAATTTTGCTGAGATAACATCTCAGTCATTTGGCGCATCTGCTCTTCAAATTCTCTTAATTGTTCTGGATCCATAGCACTTCCGGTAAATTATTATCGCCAGGTTTTAACCCACTAAATACGATTAAGTATTTAGTATCGGGAAAAACCCGAAAATTAATGAGGACAACAAATGAACAACAACCCGCTTAGACAGTATTTCCGTAGACCTGCAGTGTATCTAACATTACCTAGTAAAGGTGAAGGTTACGCACCCGGAGTCATTGAAAGCACTGAAACAGGAGAATTACCTGTTTTTCCAATGACCGCAATTGACGAAATTACTGCTAGAACTCCTGACGCATTGTTTAATGGGGTAGCAGTTACGGAATTGATTAAGAGTTGCGTTCCTAATATCAAAGACCCTTGGGCTATCAATAGCAACGACTTAGACGCAATTCTTATTGCAGTTAAGGCCGCGGCCGGCGGTGACAGTCTAGAATTAGAGTCAACATGTCCAAAATGCAGTGATGTAAGCACATATGCTTTGAATTTGATCGGTGTGTTGTCTACTCTTAAGGCCGCAGATTATACTAAAGAACTAGCAATCAATGATTTAACTGTTAAGTTTCGCCCACTGACATTTAAGGAAATGAATGAGGGTGCTACTGCACAATTTGAAATTCAAAAGTTATTTGAAAACATTGATGCAATTGAAGATATAAATCAAAAGACTCAGGCTAGCAATGATGCATTGAAAAGAATTACTGATTTAACAATGCAATTACTATGCAGAACAATTGAATATATCAATACACCAACTGCAAGAGTAGACGATGAAGAATTTATTCTTGATTTCTTACAAAATTGTGATAGAAATACATACCTAAAAATTCGTGATTACAACACTGAACTAAAGGCTTCAACTGAACTTAAGCCAATGGACATCAAGTGTACCAATTGCGGTAATGAGTATTCACAATCATATACTCTAAATCCATCTGATTTTTTCGGTTAAGGCTTCTACGGTCTAGCCCCGAGGCGGTAAAGAAGCTGATTGATAATATGGAAAAAGAAGTGGCGGGCATCAAAGAGTCTGCCCTTTCTTTGGCTTGGTACATGCGTGGTGGTGTATCGTATGAAGATGTATTGAATATGTCCATGGAAGAGCGAACATATATCAACAATTTAGTTAAAGAAAACTTAGAATTAACTAAGAAAACACAACTCCCATTCTTCTAAAGGTGATAGATGCGAATTTACTTCAACGGTGATAGTCATACTTTTGGCTCTGAATTACGCAATCCTAAAGAAACATGCTATGCATACTTGCTTGCTAAAAAATTAAACGGCACTGTAGTCGATAATCCCGCAAGAGGTGGGGCAGGCAACGATAGAATATTACGTTTAACTAATAACTATTTGAATGATTGTGAATTAGGCAAAGATAAATTTCCCGACCTGATAGTTATTGGGTGGAGTGAACCTAGCAGATTTGATTGGTTCGTTGACGGTGAAGATAAAACGTTAGGTAGCGGAGAGATTGGATTAAGTCAGGAACGTGGACTAGAACTAGATCCTAATAGAGTTAAGTTCCATAGTGATTTTTTAGCAGGTGATCTATCATTGTTAGGTATTACTAGATATCAACATAATCAAATGTACAATCTACACTTGAGGTTGCAACATCTAAAGATTCCCCATTTATTCTTTAATGCTGTTAGTAGTTTTTATGAAATATTCGACAATGATTACTATAAGAAAGTTCTTTCTGCCGCTGAATACGAAAGAGAAATGTCTAACCGATTAATTGAATTTGATTGGAATAATTCATTTTGGAAACCTTATAATATCGATGGTAGTTTTCTTACTTGGGGAAGAAATAACGACTTCAAGATCACCCAACGAAATCATTTAGAAGAAAAAGCACATGACATTTTTTCGGATCACTTGCTTAGTCATCTTAAATTTCATAAATTCATTTAAGAGATGAACTTCGTTCATCTAAGAACTCACTTCGTTCGTTCTTATTTCTTACGGTCTTAAGTTTTCTTAACTCTATTCTCATTTATATATACGGAGTATATATTGCCGCTTTAGAAGCCATGGTAGTGCTATTCAGCACTACCAATGGTTTAAGGTACATTGCCATGCCCTGTCATCCATGTGCTATCTTTCCCCGTCATATCAGCCTGTTTGCTATATAACGCTACCGGTTGCTCTGTAAAGTTTAATGGGACTGTAGTGAGTAATATGATCTTCATATCCTCCGCAACGCATGTTCTATACCATCAAGATAGAGTAGGTATAGACTCATTGAGGGTTCGCAAACCTGTCGATTGCCCTCTCGGTGTTCCGCAGAACAATTGTTCTACGCATACTCCAGATCCGTTAGCACAGCACTACCCGTACTTCCTCAAGGAGGGTCGAGCAACCCCGACCAAACAAATTGTATATTAAGTGAGCCTAGTTACGCCAGTACAGTGTCGATATTAATAATATTGCCTGACTTGGTGTCTGTTGAGCCTGCGTTACCTGAATATGTTTTAAGAAGGTCTTTGTTTAATTTGAAGAAGTGATCAAATTCAAGAAGAATCCAATCACCTAAGTTGGGAGAAGAATAGTACATGAAGTTATCAGTAACCCATGTATATTTCGTTTGGACTGCGACAAACTTTCCCTTGCGATTAAACTTCATGAATAGAATGTTTAAGTCGCCATCCTCTGCAACATCCATAAGTTGTTGCAACCATCCATCTAATGTTTTGCAGTTGCCTGCCAACACTTGATGAAACGGAAAATCTGCATAACTTTTGCATTCTGCATTGAATTTAGGAAAACTTTGTCCTGGGACAATATCACCCTTGAAACTGCGAATCTGCCCCTCATGTAAGAATTGAGTACGTGATTGATTCTTACCTCCAACGTAAGCACCCGAGCCTGGGGCACGAATGAAACTCTCGCTGTATGTACTTGATAAGAAGTTTGCAACTTCTCTTTCGAATGAGGAACCTTTTGCTTTTTGTGGTGAAGTCATATCTATATCTATCTCTTTACCACTCAGTGGCATAATTTTTTGTGACCCGTTCTGAACTGCATTTTGTTTCACATTCAAAACTGTCATTAGCAAACTCACCATTCCAAAATGGTAAACCTACAACACTATCAAGATTGACTTTATGTAAGTCAAACTTCTTACCTAATTCTGCCCACTTGTTGTTGTGACCATAGCGATTAGCCACCCAACAGCAAGGATAAAATTCGCCTCTAGAATTGATATACAACCCCTTGTTCCCTATATGACACATGGGCTTCGTATTACCAATATCTTTAACTGACTTGTACAGTTTGATATTAGTCTCTAACCACGGTTCTTGAACTTCACGACCTGATAGATTTGTGATAGTACGTTCAAATCGATGACTTGAACTAATTAACTCATCTATAGGTTGCAACTCATCGTCTGTTCCATAGTTATTGTAAATTTTACCAAACTTTGTACTCTTTGTCAACTGAAATTGATCAAAGCCCATGCGTTTAGCCTTGTCACGCATGAAGTCTAACTTATGTTCATTAAACTTAAATGCAATGGCATCCCAAGAAGTAAACGCTTTGCTTCTGGAAATAAGGACTCTAGCACCGGTCATGATGCTATCCCAATTACAGTTGATTCGGTATTTATTATTACTTTCTTGATCCCAGCCATCTAAACTGAAATGTATTTGATCAGTTTCAGTCAGATTTACTGCTAAATCTTGCCACCAACCCTCAGTTTTATATGACCCGTTAGTAACGATGACAATAGAGATAGACGGCTTAATTTCCTTTAAATATTCCACCACTTTAATGAAATCGTGTGCATATATAGGATCGCCGTCATCCCCGCAAAAAGTTACTTTTTCTACGTTATTTTTTACAAATTCATGTGTAAAATTGCGTTGGAAGAATTCTAAATCTAGTTCGGTATTAATTAATGTATCAGGCACTTCTTGTCTGGCACAACGGGGACAGCGCAAGGTACACTTGCTACTAATCTCAATGTGCCAGTGCCATTTTGCTAACATTATTCAATATCAGTTGTTGTATTATATGTTGTGAAGCCGTTCTCTTTAACAACCTTCAACACACTAGGCACACGCCCTGCAAGTTCTTCTCTATGACTTACAAGCCAAATACTCTTGTTGCGTCTACGTGACATGTCTTTCAAAATAGCCATGCTGTTTTCAACACCGATACTATCTAAACCACTGTCAATCAATTCGTCAATGAACAGGGTATTGATTGGGAAGTATAAGTTCTCCCATACGTCACGGAACGCAAAACTTAATCCTAAAATCAATCGGTTCCGCTCACCCCGTGATAAGTTATCAAAGTCCAACTCACGACCGAGTTCGGTAATTTCAACCGACAAGTCATTCTTAAACACAACAGTATGGGGCAAGCCAATCTTGTCCAGATAATGTGTGAGTCTAGCATTCAAATATGATAAGTTTTGGTCGATAATCTTTTTACGAACAAAACTATCTTTACTAGTTAGCAAATCTAATAGGAATTTAAGGTGATCGCCCAACTTAGTAAGTTCGTTTATTTTATCAAAACTGATTTCTTGTAATGCTTGTGCTTCCATTTCAGCAACTTGTTCACTATATGGGTCAGTTTCAGCGACTTTATTTTCAATGCTTTTTTCTAAATTAGCAACAGTACTGCGATGTTCAATTGCCTTCGCCTCAGTATCATAATGTGTCTTTGGCTTAGGTCCTAGTTCAATAACAGTTAATTCATCTAATTGTTCACTATAAGGATTGGTCTCTGCTTCCTTATCTTCTAATACCTTTTTCAAGTTAGCCAGATCACTACTGTGGCGAATTGCTTCTGCTTCGGTCTTGTAATGAGTTTTAGGTTTGGGTCCTAAATCTTTAACTAACTTTTGATTATCAGCGAGATTCTTTTCGTATTCTTTTAGTTGTGTAACAGCACCTTCTAAGTCAATACGCTTAGAAGAGATAACCTTTTCATGTTGTTCATCGTGGAAGTCTTGACCACATGCATAGCATTTATGTTCTTCCAGTGATTGAACTTCCTGTTCCAATTTCTCAATTAATTTTTTTTCTTTTTCGATACTTTTGGTTTGGGTAGCAATTGCAGTGGCAATAGTATCTTGTTCTGCCTTATCGGCTAGCCATTTAGTAAGATTAGTCCACGCCTCAAGTTCAGGTTCAATGTTAAAGAAATTCTTCTTTAGATATGCTTGACTTGCTTCGGCTACTTCAAGGTCATGCTTTTGCTTCCAAGCAGTGCTACGTGCAAGCAACGCATTATAAGTATCCTGTTGAGTTTTTTGCAAGTTCCAAACAACTAAATCTTTGTGTGATTGTAGTTCGGCTTCAATATCAATCTTGCTTAAATCTTCATAATCACTAACTAATTTAGCAAGGTCTTCAGCATGTTTCTTCTGCCACAATGTTTGACGGCGCTTAACGCTATCAATTTGTTCTTGTACACGCTTATTGGCTTCTTCAACAGCCTTTACCCGAAACTCTTCACTTGTGATTGCATCCTTATTGATGCGAATCTTTTCTTTGATGATATCTGCCTTTTCTGACAAAAGTGTGATACCTAGCAATTGCTCAATGACATTACGCTGATCATTAGATTTCATTGCCAAAAAAGGTTCTGAATATGTATTCAATGCAACAATGTGCTTGAACATATCAGGCGTCATACCAATTGCACGTTCAATTTGAATTTGTGTTTCTTTGTTCTCGCCCTGCGCATCATCTTGACCAGTTTGTAAATCACTGTTCACATAAAACTTTAACACATTTGGTCTGCGTCCGCGTTCAATCTTATATTCAACGCCGTTAGCAACAAACTCAAGGGTAATCATCATACCCTTGCCATTTGTTCGATTGATTAAATTATCTTTACGAATGTTATTGATTGGTTGTCCAAACAAGGCGTAGGCAAGACCCTGAATGAGCGTGGTCTTACCTGTACCGTTTCTAGCACCATCGCCGCCTAAGTCTAAGTTCTCACCTAGAATAAGTGTAAGTTCCTTGCTATCAAAGTTAACTGCTTGTGTTACTGCACCAATACTTAGAAAGTTACGTAATGTGATATTTTTTAATACAATCATAGATTTCTATATAACTCCAGTAGCATCTTACTATCATAGAATTCACTCTCAATATTAGAGATTTGGTCAATGATAATCTGATCTACACTTTCAAATTTAATTTCACCTGGGGCAAGGTCTTGCCCTACTTGATCTAACTTCATAGGAATCAATGCCATTTCACGCAAATTATGCTTAGGAATTAATGTTTCTCTGATGAAATTTGCTTCTTCATAACTAATGTCAATATCTAGATGTACTCTAATATTACTGCGTGGTAATAGCAAGCCTTCTGGGTTATCTAAGATTTCACTTAGTTTATAAACACGAAATACGGGTTGATCGGGCCACGCACGAAACTCTGGATCCTTATTCCACTCAAGGATCATCATACCACGTTGATCGTCACCTGCGTCTGCATAGTTATGTGGAAACGCATTACCGATATACCAAATATTATTTCTTGCTTGGCGTTTATGAAAGTGGCCACTGAATACTTTTTCGAACCCAACTACGTGATCATCGTTCAATTCACCGTGATCAGGCATTTGAACCATGGCATTCATATAGAAGTTGGGAAGTTCTAAGTGACTGAATAGATACTTGCCACCTAACTTAGATAACTTTTTATAATCATCGCCCACAAGCCAAGGAGCAACTACACAGTCACCCTCAACTAACCAATCGTTAACGATTGTAACGTTAGGTAAGTGTCTTGCCCACTCAACACTGTGAATGTCTCTGCGGTCACGATAATATAAATCGTGATTGCCTGGGATAAAGATTACCCTATCAAAATTGTCGTTAAGTTTTTCTAATGCACGTAGACCAAACTGCATTGTATGCATATTGATGCTAGCACGATGGTGATTATAATCACCCAAAAAGAAGCATGTCTCGCAGTTTTCTTTTTTGGCTTCACTGATAAACCAATCAACAAAGTCAGAACAGTCTAAGTTATGTTGTAGACTGTTCGACTTAAGTCCAAAGTGAATATCCGTGAATACTGCCGCCTTTTTAAATAGATTCGCCATAGCGATACTATACGACCTCTTTATTCATTTTGCAACTGTTTAGGTTACCTTATTCTTCGAAGGTAACTTTAACACCACTCATTTGACGACTGAAACTTGGGTTTAGTCCATTCATTTCAAGAATATCATCACGAATATTTTGGTTACGCTTTTCGGTATTAAGAACACGGCAGAAACTGTTAGTGATCGCCGCAGTATAGTAAGCGAATGGATTGGCTGACTTAGCCTCATTGAAACGTAAGCCCACATATGTCAACTGTAGAATGGCACTGTTGCGCATTTCGTCATTGTAGGTATAACCACGCCAATTGAACTTCATAGCATACTTTTCGCAAAGCATGATATACATACGTGCTAGTTTGTTAGTGATCTGACCATGATCCTTACTGAATTCACCGTTGTGCATACCACCAATCCAATGACTTTTACCTACACATACTAATGAGCCAGTATCGTCTAACTTAAAATGTTGGAATGGTGGAAAGTTTACTTTGACATGAACCATGTCATCAACTTCACCCTTAGTGGTATTGTCTTCTAATTCTTCAAAAATAGAATCAGTATCAACTTCATCATCATCAAATGATAGAATGTCCCTAGCAGTTTTTTTCTTAACTGTCTTTCTAGGTTGCTTTTGAGATACAGGAATATGATCCCAAGTCATGACTCTAAAAATCAAATCTTCTTTGTTGATTGATTTTGGATCAACTTTCTCGCCTGTTTCTACTGATAATCTTGCGGCTCTAACTTCTTTAGCAGCCTTAATTTGTGCAGGCTTTATTGCAAATGCTAGAGATTTTTCTAATGGTTCATCGGGTTTATCGATGATAAGATCATATCTATGATATTCTTTTTGCACAAATGAGCAATATGTACTCTTGCTCTCATGAATTTCCTTTAGGATATCTTTATTGTTTAAGTAATTTACTGGTTTTTTAGATGTTACAGCCATAGTCCCTCTGTTATGTTGTTAAGACAATAATACACGTACTGTTGCTGAAATGCAACAGATGTGGGTAAATTTTGTGGTTTTTTGAAGCGATAAATACAAGCAGACAAGTATATTTATCAGAGGGAAAATATGGCAGAAATCGACACCAACTTAACAGGCGGCGCAAAAATGAGAACGAGTACGAACTCTGCCGGCGCCAACCCCTTTTATAGCATACTTATTCCCGCAATTCCAGGTGGTAATGTCCAAGAGACATTCAGCGCAAATACTGTTGCAGGGGTTGTTGCTCGGATGCAGTTTCTTATTGATTCGGCTAATACAATTCTTGCTAATCCGAACCAAATCAGTCCCCCGCTCACTCTTAATGGTCTCAAGCAACTTATCGCTACGTATACTTCACTACAAACACAGTTTACTAACCAAGCCGCTGTTGATCTAAAAACCCTACAGGCAAAAGCGAATGTGGCGGCACCTGCTCCGGCACCTGCTCCGGCACCTCCGACACAGCCACAAAAAACAGCAACGGCTCCAACCCCTGCCCCAGCACCTACACCACCGGCGCAAGCACAAAAAACGGCAACTGCTCCAACCCCTGCACCGGCTCCAACCCCTGCAGTAAAAGCATCGGCTCCAAAAACAACTACTAGCACTGGGGTCGCAGTTGCAGCCGCTGCCGCTACAATTGTTGTAACAGCACCTAAAAAGGCAGTGGCAAATACAGTAGATGTTCCTTTAAGCATCGCACAAGAAACAGCGTCCGTTGCACGTCCAAGTACTCCAACTGAAATTGAAGTAACTAAGGTTAGCGCCAGTGGTCAAGCAACTACTACAAAGACATTAGTTGAGCCTCCTCTAATTACAGATCCGGGTGAATTGGCCGGGGTAGGTGAAATTGATATTCCTGAACCCGAATTACCTGAATTTGATGAGGAAGAAGGTTCTGCTGAGGGTTCTGGGCAGGGTCTTGATGGTAGAATTCTTGACACACAAGCAGCCGCAACAGCACAAGATCAAGCCAACTTTGAAGCATTTGAAGATTGGCGTGTACGACTAACACTAGCACCCGATGCTAACTATTTGTATAAAGCAGATGACCCAGGAATCCTAAGTCCTTTGGCTAGCACACAGGGCGTAGTATTCCCGTATACTCCATTAATATCAGTTAACTATACAGCCAGTTATGACCAATCAACTGTTACACACAGTAACTATAAAATTTTTCAATATCAAGGTAGCGGAGTAGATAGTGTGAGTATTACATGTGACTTCACAGCACAGGATGTATATGAAGCAAACTATCTATTAGCAGTGATTCACTTCTTTAGAGCCGCTACAAAAATGTTTTACGGTCAAGACCAAGATCCAAAACCCGGTACTCCTCCTCCATTAGTTTATCTTTTTGGTTTAGGTGGATTTCAGTTTGAGGCTCACCCATTAGCAATCACAAGTTTCAGTTATAGTTTACCTAATGATGTTGATTATATTCCTACAACAACATCAAGTGGAGGCGGAGAATTACAAAATACATATACTACCGGAACAAGCACAGGCAGACTACCGCCCGGAGTGCAAGCCGGTGGAACAAGACCTTCTGCTAATTTTGATACAGGGGCAACTGAAACAGTTACATATGTTCCGACAAAAATTCAATTGTCGATTGCATGCGTACCAATCGTATCTAGAAATGCAATTTCTAACAAATTTAGTTTCAAAGAATATGCTACTGGAAGACTGTTGCAAGGAACTAGAAACGTAGGCGGAGGTATTTGGTAATGGCTGGCAATCAAAATTTATATCCACAAACAAGTCCATATTATAACACTAATGTTGTAAGTAACAAATATTTGGACGTAATGAATTATCGTCCTATTCCTAAAGATCCAACTGATGTGTACATGGTAATCACTAATGTTTATGAATATAGACCTGATCTATTGGCATATGACTTATACGGTGATAGTAGATTGTGGTGGGTATTTGCAGAACGAAATCCAAATAGATTAGGTGAAGATCCTTATTTTAATTTTAAAACAGGTGTAGGAATTTACGTGCCTCGTCAGGATACATTGAATACAGTACTAGGCTTATAAGATGGCAACAGTTAATGAAACGCTAGAACTATACGAGAAGGCATTGGATATTAGAACATCTGTCAAACCAAGACAGGAAGATGTTCTAACTCAACTTAATAACTTTGTGAATAGTGGATATACTTCTCCCACAGCCGCATCCACTTTGGAAAAAATTAAAAGAGAAAGGCAAGCATACCGAGATGAGTTTCAAACTCCTCATAATAATGCTCAAAAAGCCGCCGGCGATGCCTTTGACACACTTAGTACCAGTCAAAAAACACAAGTAAACGCAACATCTACATTGCGTTTGTATAATGACATAGGTAGACAACTTAGTAGTAATAATGCAAATATCGATCAACTATTATTAAAGGCAGATGAATTATTAGCAAAACAAAAAACACAAGATGCATCAACTACTAATGCTAACGTAAACACTCAAACACCTGCTCCGGCGCCACCCGGCGATCCACAAAATCCGAAACAATTAGAAGGTAGTGCTGACGAAGATAACGGTAAACAGCAAGAGAATCCTGCAGGTAGTAATGGTGGTCCTCCCTCAGCCCCTACTAGTAGTACAGACGGTGATTCTGGTACTACTAGTGGATCAGATAAATCTAATGCGGATGCAGACACGGACTCAGGAGAAACAGGTGCATCATCACCCGGCAAACGTTTAAAAAATCCGTTAGGTTATTTTTCTAGTTACAACTATCAAATTAGTTTGTACATGATTACTCCTGATGCGTATAACGCATTCATTGCTTCTGGTCGTAAACAGATTGATGCATTAGCAACAGCAGGAGGAACTCCTGAAGAAGCCGCACGTGCAGGACAGGCAGGTGCATATCTAGTAGCACAAAGTGGAGGTATTAACAATGCCAACACAGCGAGAGCCCCGGGCTTTGTATTCGACTATGGTATTGATAATCTAGTAATTACAACCGCAACCAATGGTAAGGCTACTGAAACTTCAAGTAACGTTACTGAAATTAAATTTCAAATCACTGAACCATATGGTTTTTCATTCATTACAAAGTTAACTCAGGCTGCAAATGCTTTAGGTGAGTATGCTAAGAGCATGGGTCAAGGTTGGCCGGAAAATCCAAATAAACAGTTTTTTATCTTAGGTGTTAGATTTTTAGGATATGACGAAGCCGGAAACAGATTGACAGGTCAAGAAGTATACGATGGTGTTCAATTAGACCCTAATGGCAATCCTAGTGGATTGTTTACAACATACTACGATATTGTTATTACCGAACTTAAATTTAAGATTGATGGTAAAGCAACTGTCTATAATATTAAAGCCGCAAGTTTGCCACCTCAAAAAGCATTCTCAATTAAAAAGGGCGTAATTACTTCAAACAAAGAAGTAACAGCCGCAACAGTTGATGAGGCCATTACTCAACTATTTGACAAATTAAATCAGGATCAAATTAAACTTAAAGAAGATGGTAAAATTAATGAAGTTAGTGAGTATAGGGTAAGATACTTAGGAGAGCCGGCTAGAGAAATCGCCGAAGCCGAATTAGTTACACCTGAAGATATTGACAAGTTTAAATGGCCGGGTGCAGGTGCAAAGACCTCATCTCAATCTACCGCAGCCGCAGAAGTAAAGTCTCAACCCGATAATACTAAGAGAAGTATTACTTTTTCAGGATCTCCGGCAACACCTATATTGCAAGCAATTAATAATATTATTGCGCAAAGTTCATACTTGAGAGATGCATTGAAGGTGGTGTATACTACCTCATTAGAACCAGATCCTAAAAAGAAATCAGCAAAAGAAAGTAAACCTGATACTAAGAAAACTATTAAATGGTATAACTGTAGTGCAGAAATTTCTAATGCAAAATGGGATAGTAAAATCAATGACTGGGCGTACACTATCACTTATGTATTGCAAACTTATGAAACTCCAATCATTGATAGTTCATATGCGAACCCGGGCAAAAGATATTATGGCCCTCACAAGCGTTATGAATATTGGTACACAGGTAAAAACTCTGAAGTATTGCAGTATGAACAGACATTAGATAATTCATACTTCAACGTGTCGTTTGGTGGCAATCAACCAGCCTCAAATGGTGGTGATGCGGCTACAGGTGGAAATGATGCCGGCTCAACCAACACAGCAGATAATAGTGGTAATGCATCAAAGAGTGACGCAACTATCTCAGTGGCACCCAATCAGTTTACTAATCAACCTCGTATCGGTAAATTAGGCGCCGGCTTAGAAGCGCAGAATAACTACTTGACTACTCTATACGACCCGGGTGCATATGCTAGTGCAAAGATTACTATCTTGGGCGACCCAGATTTTCTAGTGCAAGATTCTGCCTCAGGTGAAAATCAAATCTATAGCAGATTTTATGGCACAAACGGATTCACTGTTAATCCCAATGGCGGTCAAGTGTTTATTGAAATTGATTTTAAAGAAGCCGTTGATTATACATCAAATACTGGTACATTGAATATTAATGAAAGCATTTACTTTTATAAGTATCCACCAAATGTTTCCAAACAAATTAAAGGTGTAAGTTACATGGTAATTCAAGTGACTAGTACGTTCGCCAATGGTAAATTTACACAACTTCTTGAATGCAATATCAATGCGTTTGCGGATCCATCTACGTCACAAACAGGTGATGCTAGAGAAAGTGATTCTGCACAGACTCCTAGTAGTAATTCTAGCGGTGGGCCTGCACCAAGTAACAGTCAAGCCACTACACAAGGAACTGGTCTTAAGAAGGATAACCCAAGTAATCAAACACAGCCGGCAACCTCTACACAAAGCCCAGCACCTACCCCGCAACCTAACACTACACCGACAGGTTCCGGAGCGCAGCCAGTAGCAGATGACGACGGCGGTTAAGGACATATAAATGGCACAAGACGATATTAAACAAAAAGGTTCTCCTAAAAATAGTAAGCCGGGTGCAGGTGGCGCGGCTACTAAAGACGTACCTGTATTCGGCATCGTTAAAGATAACGTAGACCCTACACGCTCAGGCAGAATTAAAGTTTATATTGCTGATAGTCCTCAAGCCGCCGCAGAGTCAAACAATTCAGACAACTGGGTAACAGTAAGTTACATGAGTAACTTCTTTGGTAAAGTTATACCTGATGCGGCGGATGACGGCTACGGAGACTATAAAGCAAATCCAAGTTCATATGGCGAATGGCATGCACCACCTGATATCGGTACAAAAGTAATTTGTATCTTTATCAACGGTGACCCTAACTATGGTTTTTATATTGGTTGTGTTCCTGAAGCAGAAAGCCTATACATGGTTCCTGCAATTGGATCAAGTGATAACATTATTGCTAATGGTGGTGAAGCCGAAGGTTACGGCGGTGCATTAAGACTTCCTGTTACTAACATTAATACTAATAACAAAGAAATGTCTGATAGCCCTGAATTCGTATCTTCACCCAGACCGGTTCATAGTTACTCAGCCAGTATTATGAACCAACAGGGTATTATTCGTGACCCTATTCGCGGTCCTATCAGTTCAAGTGCGCAACGTGAAGCCGCATCACGTGTTGGTTGGGGCGTATCAACTCCTGGAAGACCAATTTATGAGGGCGGCTTTGATGATGCAAGTATTGCTAGCAATTTAGATAACTCTAAAGCCGAACAATTAAGAGTTGTTGCACGTAGGGGCGGTCACTCAATCGTTATGGACGATGGTGACATTATTGGTCGTGATCAATTAATTCGTATTCGTACAGCATTAGGTCATCAAATCTTAATGAGTGATGATGGTCAAACATTAATGTTACTTCACAGTAACGGACAAAGTTATATTGAGTTAGGTAAAGAAGGTACAGTCGATATCTATTCAACTAACTCAATTAACCTACGTACTCAAGGTGATTTGAATTTACACGCTGATAACAATGTTAACATCCATGCTATGAAAGATTTTAACATTCAAGCAAAGAATTTTCACGTTAACACTGAGGAAGAAATCAAATTACGTGCAACCAAAGATATTAAAGCATTTGCACTAAACAACTTTACAGTAAAAGCAACGGCAGCGGTTGCACTTGCTAGTGGTGGCGACTCTTCAATGAAAGCCGGCGGACAAGCATATATTAATGGTAGCAAGGTTAACTTAAACAGTGGCTCAGCAAGTACTCAGCCTGAAGAGGTCGATATCATTCCAATTATCGCTCAACCCGATACATTGTACGATGAGCAAAAAGGATTTATGGCCGCACCTGGTAAGTTGTTAACAATCGCAACACGTGCGCCTGCTCACGCTCCGTGGTCTGCGGCAGGCCAAGGTGTTGACGTTAAAACAGATTTGAATGCATCAAGTCAGTTGCCATCTAAGCCTTCTGCGGCTGTAGCCGCAACAAACAATGCAGCCGCAAATACAGGCGTAACTCCTGTATCAGTAGCGACAGCAGCCTCAGCCCCAACATCAGCACCAGTTTCATCAGCGATGGATCAAGGAACTACCAATGCAGTTATGGGAGCAGTCGCAACAAACGCAGCCACAGGCGCTGCCGCTGCCGCAGTAACACAAGGTGCAGCCGTTGTAAAAGATGCGGCAGGTAAGGCAACTGTTGCTGTCGGTGCATTTGCACAAAGTGCAACTCAACTTGCAAGCGCAGGTGTTGTGAAACCTGGCGCAGACAAAATGGTTAATGCTCTTGTTCAATCAGGAGCAAACGTAGCACAAGCAATGCCAAGCGCAGTGTTTACCGGATCAGCCGGCGCACAAAACTTAACACAGTTAGTACAAAATACTACTGCACAAGCATCTGCACTGGTAAACAACTTGCAACAAGCACAATCTGCAATGGGAGCAGTGGGCGCAATAACAGGTAAAGAATCACCTCAGCAAGTTGCAGGTGTCGTTATGGCCGCAGCCACAACAGGTATTACAAATACTGTTAATGCAGTGAAATCAGTAGCAGGTGCCGCAGGTAATATTGCATCATTGCCAGGAAATGCACAAAATGCCTTAAAGGCAATTGGTCAAGGTGCAGCCGCAGCCGGCATCGCACAAACAGCAGGTGGCGCATTGGGCGGTATTGCTGGCGCATTAGATGCTATGAAGAATGCTCCAGGTTTATCAGCCTTGATTGATAGTGCTAAGGGTATTGCTGGTTCTGCATTTGATGCAATTAAGAATTCGTTTAAGGCTCTAGAAGCCGGCGTACCGCAAAATCTTAGTGCAATCGCTAAAGATAATGCAGCCGGTGTTGCAGCCGTATCTGCACAATCAAGTCAGTTAACTAAATCATTAGGCAACGCGGCAGCCGGCGCCTTAGTAGGTGCCGCAACTAATGCATTAGGATTGGGTGGAAGTGCCGCAACAGGTGCATTGAATGCATTGTCAACAGGAAAAACAGCGTTGGGTTCAGTCAGTAATATTACTGGGGCAATCAATAACACAGTTGCCGGAATTGCCGGAACTGTTACATCAGTAACCAATGCAATCACCGGAGCAAACAACACTGTAAAATCTGTTGCCACTACAGTAGGTGGTATCACAGGTGCAACAAGTAGTGCATCTACTGCAACACTAACTCAGAATATTACTAATGCAGTTAATACTGCGGTTGATGGCGTAAATGCTGTTGCCGGTGCAAGTAACATGCTTAAGACTGGCGACTTATCTGGTTTGGCTAAGGCTGCAAGTGTAGTTCAAACCGGTGCAGCCGCGGCAACTGCATCTGCACTAGCATCGGGTATCAGTAATCTGCCCGGTGGATTAAAGACTGTATCCGCAGTTGTCAACAACGCAACAGATGCAATTAATAAATTACCCGGTGCAGACGCTATTTCAGGACTAGTCAAAGATGCACAAGCAGCCGCACTAAATGGTTTACCATTACCATCTATTCCGGGTGGTTTAGGCGCATTGACCTCACTAGCAAGTAAGGGTTTGCCTGCAGGTGCCGCCGCAGAATTGAAATCTGCTATTTCTGCACTAAGTTCAGGTACAGGCGGCGCAATCAAGTTACCGACTATCGGCTTTAATACAACTGATCGTGCAGCCATTACTTCTCAAATTACTTCAGTATTGGGAGATCCTAAGATACCTATTCCAAATCTTGTGGGTGAGATTGCAGAATCCGTTAAAGATGAAGTTCAATCAGTCATTGACAAGAGTAAAGAATTATTTGCAACAATTGATCAACTTGATGAATTGAATGACAAGATTGATGAGGCTAGAAAAGCATTCTATGCCGCAGAATCAGAATTACCCGAAGGTGATCCTGAAATTGATAACTTACGTAAAGCATGGTTTGATTTACTTGACAGTCCGGAACGTAAATCATTGCTTGATAAGTTAGATGAAATTAAGGGTGTAAATGTTCCTGCTGTTACAGCCGCAGCCGGAGGTGCAGCCGCAGCCGCCGGCGACCTAGTATCTTCTTTAAGTGATACACTAAGTGGTAAGAGTTCAATCGGTAGTTTGATTGATACTGCATCAAGTAGCGCATCATCATTACTAGGAAGTATTGGAGTTAGTACAGGATCATTGACAGGTGCGTTAAGTTCTATTTCTTCTACTGCTAGTTCATTAACAAATCTTGCCGGATCTGTAACACAATTAGCAGGTACAGCAAAAACAGCATTAGGTTCTGTTCCTGGACAAGGAGCAACTGCACTGACCGCATTACAGAAGTCAGTATCAGTAGCACCAAACACGCAGGACATTAACAATTCTATTGCCGGAATTATTGGAAGTATAGACACTGGCCCCGGTGCTGGTTAAAATAAGGATATAAATACATCATGCCTCAATATATCGGATTCAGTACAATTAATGCATGTAAGCCAAAAACCACTAATCCTGTGGGGTTAAACACAGGTGGAATCGACGGTGGTCCTGGAGGCATCAACAAGGGCATTATTTGGGGTAAAAAGTTTCGCATCCTAGACGCACAATTAGTTGTTCAAGATTTTGTCAATGCATTGAATATTAGATTAGGTACTAAAGTGGGTCAACCCGGATATGGAACTAGACTTTGGGACTTTATTTTTGAACCAAACACGGCAGATGTGCAGTTCCAATTAGAAAATGAGATTCGTAGAGTAGCATCAGCCGATCCTAGAATTGATTTAAACTATGTAAAAGCATTCCCTCAAGAAAACGGAATCTTATTAGAAGTGCAATTAGCCGTTGTTCCATTCAATAATCCAGCAACTTTAACTATATTTTTTAACCGAGCCACAACTGTTGCCTCACTAGTATAAGTAAAAACCCGCTTTTTTGATAATGATAAATATATCAAAAGAGACTTACTATGGCAACCAGTTCACGACAATCAGCATTGTTCGGCGTAAACGATTGGAAGACAATCTACCAAACGTTTAGAGAAGCCGATTTCCGCAGTTACGACTATGAAACTTTACGTAAAAGTTTCATCGATTACTTGCGTCTTTATTATCCTGAAACATTCAATGATTATGTTGAAAGTTCAGAATTCGTAGCGTTACTTGACGTTATTGCATTCATGGGGCAAGGTCTTGCATTCCGTAACGACTTAAATGCACGTGAAAACTTCATTGATACTGCGGAGCGCCGTGACTCAGTAATTAAACTTGCCGAATTAGTCTCTTATACGCCAAAAAGAAACATTGCTGGTCAGGGTTATCTCAAAGTAACAAGTATTCAAACTACACAAAATATCACTGATATTAATGGATTGAATCTAAGTAATCTTCCTATTTTATGGAACGATCCTGCTAACCCAAATTGGTTAGAACAATTTAACACGGTAGTCAATGCGACATTAGTTGATACGCAACGTATTGGTAAACCCGGCAACATTTCAGAATTGTTGGGAGTCACAACCAGTGAATACACTATGCGTATTCCCGCAAACAATCTTCCAATCGTACCATTCAATAGTACTATTGATGGACAAACAATGGGATTTGAATTAGTCAGCGCAACATCTATGGACGCTGATTACATTTATGAAGTTCCTCCTGCCCCTAACGGCAGATTTAATATGTTATATCGCAATGACAAATTAGGATTCGGTAGTCCTGAAACAGGCTTCTTTTTCTACTTTAAGCAAGGCTCATTACAGAACTTTGATTTTACGTTGCAACAACAGATTTCAAATCAAAACATTGATATCAATATTCAAGGTATTAACAACACTGATACTTGGTTATATCAGTTAAACACAGACGGAACTAGAATCCTATGGGATAAAGTAGACAATGTGTATGCTGACGCATACTTGCAAACTGAATTCTCAGAAAAGAAAATCTTTTCTGTGAGTTCACGTTTTAACGACCAAGTAACTTATGTATTTGGTGACGGTGTATTCAGTGAAATTCCAGTAGGTAATTTCAGAGCATACGTTCGTGCAGGAAATGCACTAACATATACAATTGAACCAAGCGAAATGCAAGGCATTTCAGTAGCATTTACATATATTGATCGTACAGGTCGTGCGCAGACATTGACAATTGGTCTAGAGTTACCATTGACTGTATCTACAGCACAAGCACGTGAGACACTTGCTAACATTAAGCAACGTGCCCCAACAAGATATTACACTCAGAATCGTATGGTTAACGGAGAAGATTATAGTAACTTCCCATACACACTATACAGTTCTATTATTAAGAGTAAAGCAATTAACCGTTCAAGTGTAGGTGTAAGCAAAAACTTAGACTTACTTGATCCTACAGGAAAATACAGTAGCACTAACAGTTATGGTAGTGATGGTGCATTATGGCAAGATGATACCGATGGGTTCTTAACACTAACCATCAATAACACTAGTGACATTATTGCATTCTTTACCAATACACTTGCGGCTGCCCTAGCAGATAATAATGCTACACAGTATTATATTCAGAATTATCCCAGATATTCTACACCAAATAATGTATATTGGAAAACAAGTACAGTAGACTCAAGCACAGAAACAGGATATTTCTATACCACTAGTGGAAGTTTAGAACAACCACAAAGCATTGGTATTTTCTCAAGTAGTAATATGAAATATGTTACTACTGGTGCAATCGTTAAATTTCAAGCACCTACTGGTTATTATTTCGATGCAAATAATAGGTTAGTTGCAGGTATTCCCGGACCCGGTAATCCAACTTATATTTGGACAACAATATTAAATGTTATCGGTGATGGTAGCAATAATGGTGAAGGTAGTTTTGCTAATGGTTTAGGTCCAGTTAAAGTTAATGGTTATGTTCCTGATGGAGTCACAGTTACTCAAGTTATTCCAGTATTTGATAATTCATTGTCAACTATTCTAATTCAAGAATGTATCGTAAGAATGGAATTACAACAAGACTTTACATTAGTCTTTAATAATTCGTTGATGATTAACCAAGAACGTTGGTCAATTCAAGCATTTACTAATGAAAATTACTTTGTTAAATTTACTAGTTTAGGAAATAACAGATATACAATCACATATAAATCATTAACTTATTATTTTGGTAGTGTAGCAGATATTAGATTTACTTTTGCTAAGGATGAATTAGTTTACGATCCATTCTCAGGTAAAATTATTCAAGACTTTATCAACATGCTATCAGTTAATTCACAGTTCAATTCTAGTAGTCCTTTAGGTAGAGATGTTAAAGTTAATATCTTAGGTCAAACTGTTGAAAGTGACGGTTATGTTAATGACTTTGAAGTAGAAGTTGCATCAACCGATGTTAATAATCGTCAATTGATCTTAAGTCCTGACTTCTTTAACGAGATTACTGGTTATGTTAATAACAGCGCAAATATTGGCGTATATGTATTCTTTGAAGAAGTGCAAGATGCTATTAACTTAACACGCCAGTATATTATTCCATCATCAGATGTAGTATATCAATATGGAACAAAGACGCAAATTGAGGTAGTCAAGTATGATTATCCTTTGGGTCAGTTGTTCTATGCTTATACTGAAAATAAATTTTATAAATCTGTGCAAGATCAGACAGTTATTACACCTTCTTATATTATGACTGAACAGCCACAGTATTCAGTCAAGTTTGGTCGTCAGGGATTAAGTTTCCAATATAGACATAATAGTAATAACACAACACGCATTGACCCTGTTACTACAAATATTATTGACTTGTATGTAGTTACACAAAGTTATTATACTGCATATACTAATTGGGTTAACGATGTAACTAATACATTAGTAGAACCAAATAGACCTACTATTAGTGAGTTAAATCAGGAGTACGGAGAGGTTCAGAAGTTTAAGATGTTAAGTGATGCTGTGGTCTTAAATAGTGTCGTATTCAAACCACTATTTGGTCCTAAAGCAGACCCTGCATTACGTGGAACTATTAAAGTTATTAAAGCAAGTAACACCAATGCAAGCGATAGTGAAATCAGAAGTGCAGTATTACAAGCAATGAACAATTATTTTAATGTCAACAATTGGAACTTTGGTGATACATTCTATTTCTCAGAGTTAAGTGCTTATCTACATGCAGAATGCGGCGAACTAATTAGTTCGGCTGTGCTAGTGCCAAACAACCCCTCACAACATTTTGGAGATTTATATGAAATTAAATGTTTACCTTACGAAATTTTCGTAAATGCCGCTACGGCAAGTGACGTATTGGTTGTTCCAGCCCTCACACCCGCTGAATTGCAAATAAGATAAGTACATATATGGCTACAAACAGAATTAGAACACTCGAATTTCTTCCAGAAATTTTTAGAACGCCTAGTAACGCAGAGTTCTTAGGTGCTACCCTTGACCAGTTAGTTAACCCACCAAACACTATGCGTATTCAAGGATACGTAGGTAGCAAGTTTGGTTATGGTGTAAATGCAAAAGATTATTATGTAACTGAACCTACAAAAATACGTAGAGATTATCAATTAGATCCGGGTGTTGTTTTTACTAAAAAGAATCAAAGCACTGCACAAGATTTTATTACCTATCCAGGTATCATCGATAGTTTAAAACTAGAGGGCGGTGTCACAGATAATAATAGCAGACTGTTTCAGAGCCAGTTCTATTCATGGGATAGTTTTACTAATCTCGACAAGATTATCAATTTCAATCAATATTATTGGTTGCCCGAAGGCGCACCTGCGGTAACTGTAGCCAGTGCCACTGTATTTGCGACTAATGATTACGTTGTAACAGATTTACCTAATGGCTATAATATTAGAACATTGGGCGCCGGCGCCGGAACATTAAACCCAACATTGACCTTCCTACGTGGCGGTACATATAGATTTATTGTAAACCAAGACAGTCAGTTTTGGATTCAAGGTGAACCCGGAGTCAGTGGATATAGCCCAACACAGCCTAACTTACCAGTAAGAGATGTATTTGGCGTATCAAACAACGGCGCAAGTCAAGGCATAGTAACATTTACTGTACCTGCAAAAAATGCACAGGACGAATATCTATTTCCAGGAAACAATTTAGTAGATGTAGTTAGTGACGTTCCATTCTCACAAGTAAATGGTCAACGATTGGCTGATGTAGTTAACATCGACGGAATTACATCATTGAATGGTCTACGTGTTATGTTCTATAACACCGGCATTGCAAGTGAAGTTGGTTATGTATCATCATACTTTGGTGAAACTAATTTTGACGTAAACAATGACTTCTTAGTTCCTCCACTAACATTAACAGTTTCAAGTTGCAGTACTACTGCATTTACTTTAGCATCAGGTACAACTGATACATTAGTTGTAGGTCAAACAGTTACGTTTGATAATCCTGTATTTGGTGGAATCACCGGTGGACAAGTTTATTATGTTCATAGTATCCCATCATCAACAACCTTTACAATTGCAACCACATTAACTGCTGGTTCCCCCTTGACACTAACTGCGGCCTCAGGCACAATGACAGTAAATGTCAATCAGGGTTTGTATGAAGAAGGATTTTACACTAACGTAAATCAGAACTTTTATAGAATTGAATACATCGGTGATCCCGATGATCCCGTATTACGTTTGATCCCAGACGGCATCATCCCAACCGAGCAAAAGATTACTGCACAGTTTGGTACAGAATGGATTGATCGTAAGTTCTATAGAAACACGCTAGGTGTAATTAGTTTAATTCCTTATATTTCTGCACCATTGGATGTACTATATTATCAAGACGGTACTAGTGCAAACAAGGTCGGCATCATTAGAATTATCGACAGTAACACAACAAATACTTTAAATGTAGAAACTGACATTTTAGGTAAAAAGAACTTTACTTCTACAAACGGTGTTGTGTTTACTAATGGTCTTAAGGTAGAGTTTGATGGTGATGTTATCCCATCAAGTTATCTACAAGGTCAATACTATGTTGAAGGAGTAGGTACAAGCATCGAACTAGTACCTGTGAGTTCATTGGTATGCCCCGAAGGCTTTACACAAAGTTCATTTATTCCATTTGACACTACACCATACGATATTGGTAATTTCGATAGTAACCTATTCATTCCAGTAGATCCTGACTATATTACTATTGCAAGAAATAGTATCAGCAAGAATGCATGGTCACGTAGCAATCGTTGGTTTCACATTGACGTAATTAACGATACTGCATCTTACAACAATAATCCAGATATCGTTACAACTTATGCTACTGCTTCTGCTAAAGCAAAACGTCCTATTATTGAATTTTACCCTAACTTGAAACTGTTCAATTCAGGTGCAGTAGGTAAGAGCGCAGTTGACTTTGTGGATACTAGAACAACTGATGCATTATCTACTGTAGCAAATCAAGAAAATTATTATCCTGACGTTGAAGTATACACAACTTATACAGCAACAATTTCTTCAGTAATTGGTACTAGCACTACTGTAACCGTTGATGAAGATGCAGTAACAGGAACATTCCAAATCGGAATGTATGTCACTGATTCAACTAATCTATTGCCAGGCAATTCACAAATTACTGCAATTGCCGGTCAAGGTACAGGTACTCTTACATTAACAGTAGGTTGGTCAGCAACACAATCAGTAGGTTCAACCGCTGCCGCATCTATTATCGGCACCGATACTACTGTTGACAATTTTGCTTTGTTCCCTGAAGCAAGAATTATTTTTGCGGCAGATGAAGATCCAAACGTAAGAAATAAAATCTATGTTGTAAACTTCTCAACATTAGTACCTTCAACTACTCCCATCATTACGTTGACAGTAGCAGAAGATGGTAATTGTTTACCTGATGATCAGGTTGCAGTATTGCGCGGTTATAATTATGAAGGTGATACTTTCTATTATGATGGTATTGAGTGGAACCAAGCACAACAAAAAACTAACGTAAATCAGGCTCCGCTATTTGATATCTATGATGAGAATGGTATCAGTTTCAGTGACACTTCAATTTACAGAGGCACATCATTTGCCGGCTGTACTTTATTCCAATATGGATTGGGAGCAGGACTTGACGATAGTATTTTAGGATTCCCAGTACGTTACTCATCAATTGATAACGTAGGTGACATTAGTTTTGATGTTACCTTAAACAGCGATACATTTGATTATGTTAGCGGCACTGATCCAATCAATCAAAAAGTAAACACTGGATATGTGTTTAATTACGATTCTCCTGTATCCTATGTTCGTGAATTAGGATGGCAAACTGCCATCGCCCCTAGCGTACAATATCAATTGTTTAGTTTCGATTATTCAATTGCAAACCCAAGCAATGTGTTTACATGTGATATTGAAATGCTTCCTGAATTAGAAGAAGGTGAAGAGGGTTGGCCACGTATTCAGGTATACAATAATAATGTATGGGTATCACCCGAAGAATATGTAGTTTCTGTAGGTACAAATTCAACCACGGTAACTGTAAGTTTTGCCAGTGATGTTGACACTGTAGTTCAAATTTTATTATTGAGCAATCAAGTAAGCAGTAAGGCTTATTACACAATTCCTATCAACTTGAATAACAATCCATTCAATGCTGATTTGACAACTGCCAACATCGGTGATATTCGTACCCAGTATCAGGACATTTATATTAATGCTCCTGGAACACAGGGTCCAATCTTTGGCGCAAACAACTTCAGAGATTTAGGAAATCTTGTTCCATATGGTACAAAGATTATTCAGAACAGTGCAAGTTTGGCGTTGCCCGGCACTTTCTTGCGCAAACAAAATCATAACTTATTTGATGCATTATTATTCAATAGCCGCGAGTATGTAAAATTTAAACAACTATTGGTCGATACTGTAAACAATACTGATTTCGTACAACGATTTGCTCCAAATGAAATTTTAGATACTGCATTAGATCAAATAACTGCGGCTAAGAGTCAGATTAATGCATTCTTTTGGTCAGACATGTTGCCAAGTAAGGCACCGTATAGATCAAACACATACACATTTAATAATGATTTAGACAACGCCATCTATCCTCTAACTCAAGTTTATAATTTTGCTTCAGCAAATTATAACGGTGTTCTAGTATATTTGACTAGAACGGTAGATGGAGTAACTTCACAGACTCAATTGCTACGTAATGTTGACTACACAATCAGTACAGATAGTCCGTCACTAACCGTAACTATTGGGTTGTTAGCAGGTGACCAAATCACCATTAAAGAATATAATCAAACATATGGATCATATGTTCCAAATACACCAACTAAGTTAGGTGTATATCCGGCATTTGAACCAGCAGTAGTGTTAGATAGTGATTATACACAACCTACATATTTCATTAAGGGTCACGACGGTTCATATACTAAACTATATGGCGAATACATTCCTGAAACAAATACTTTAATTGATTTTAGAGATCAAGCGTTACTAGAATTTGAAAAGAGAATTTACAACAACCTTAAGTTAAGCACAAGTGTTCCTATCGAACGTTACGTGGTTGTTCCTGGATTCTTTAGAGATCCTACATATTCATGGAATGAATTCTTAGAAATTTATTCAGAATCATTCTTAAACTGGATTGGTCAAAATCGTTTAGATTATAAGACACAGTACTATAACAAGAATGATGAGTATACCTTTAATTACTCAAATAGCAGTAATAAGTTAGACAAAACTCCTATTCTTCAAGGATATTGGAGAGGTGTGTATGAGTATTTCTATGACACAACTACTCCAAACGCTACACCATGGGAAATGTTAGGGTTTACAATTCAACCGACATGGTGGACAGAACGATATGGTCCCGCACCATATACGAGTGATAACCAAATTCTTTGGGGAGACCTTGAAGCAGGTTATGTTTGGAATAACGGAGACCCCTACACTGTACCTGAACTAGCACGACCTGGACTATTAAATATTATTCCAGTTGACAGCGCAGGTAATTTAATTCCTCCATTCAACTCAATTGTAGGTAACTACAATCCAAATACTTTCCAACGTGATTGGAAAGTAGGTGATGATGGCCCAGTAGAATTATCATATCGTAGAAGTTCAAGTTATCCATTTGATTTAACTAGAATTTTTGCATTAACACGCCCTGCTGAGTTCTATAACTTAGCAGTAGACCTCGACAACTACAAATATAGTGAAGAATTCAATCAGTATCTTGTAAACAATCGTAGTCACTTGGTTATTGGGAACATTGAAATTTATGGTAATGGTACTGCTAAGACCTCATACATCAACTGGATTGTTGACTATGAAAAGCAATTGGGTATCGATGCGACAACAAACATTACAACATTGTTGGATAACTTAGATGTTCGTTTGATTTACAGACTTGCCGGTTACAGTGACAAGACATTACTCAAGTTCTATGTTGAAAAGGGTACACCAAATTCACGCAATGCAAGTTTGTTGATTCCTGATGAAAGTTATTCAGTGCTGTTATATGACAATCAGCCGTTTGATCAATTAGCATACACCGGTGTAATCATTCAACAACTTGAAGGCGCATGGGCTGTATATGGTAACGCACAGAATTTTGCGTACTTTACTACTCTTGCTCCTTTATATAACGGGAAGAATACAAACATTAATGTCGAAGGCTTAAAAGTTAAGGTTGCTAATGATTATCAAGATCAAGAAGTATTAGTACCTTACGGCACTCGTTTCTATTCTGTGCAAGAAGTTGCACAGTTTATCATGAGTTATGGTGCTTGGCTAAAGAGTAAAGGCATGATCTTTGATGAAATTCAAAACGGTCTTGAAGTTACTTGGCAGCAGATGATTAACGAATTCTTATACTGGACTCAGACCGGTTGGGAAAACGGCAGCGTAATCACTCTTAACCCTTCTGCAACTGTATTGAAAGTTGACAAAGAAAGTACAATTGTACAACCACTTACAGTACAACAGCAAAACTTTATTTTAAATCAAAACTTGTATCCAATCCAATTGGATAACCTATGCGTACAACGTGATGGCACACTATTCAGAACCCACACATTAAACCAAGGTGATGCTATGAGTTATGCTCAGTTTAACATGAGCAACTTTGAGCATGGTATTGTATTTGATAACGTTACACTATTCAATGATATCATTTATAACTTGACCACAGGCTTGCGTCAATCACGTATCAATGTACGTGGTACTAAGACGGCAGAATGGAATGGTACAGTCAATGCTTATGGCTTTATCTTGAATCAAGATAACGTTCAAGAATGGTCAAGAGAACTTAAGTATGTTAAGGGACAGATTGTTCTTTATAAGAACAAGTATTGGACTGCACTAAAGATTATTGAACCAAGCAACATCTTCAACGAACGTGATTGGAAAGAAATTGATTACGCAGATGTTCAGAAGGGCTTGTTACCTAACAGTAGTACCCGTAGTTATGAAAGCACATTGTACTATGATGTGAACCAGGCTAACCTAGAGCAAGATGCTAACCTATTGGGTTATTCATTGATTGGTTATCGTCCTCGTGACTACTTAGCACTGGCAGATTTGACAGACGTTACACAGGTCAACGTTTATAAGAACCTTATTAAGAACAAAGGTACACGAAATGCAGTAGAAGCATTCCGCGGTTCTAGACTGCCACAGGGTGGCATCGACTACGAAGTGTATGAAAACTGGGCAATCAAACAAGGTGAATACGGTGGTGTACTAAACGACAACTTTGTTGAATTCCGTGTTAATCAAAATAACATGACTGGTAACCCAAGCATCGTGTCATTGACTGAGGGCTTACCGACAGTTGGGTCAATGCAAGAAATTCCATTATATAGTTTGTTTAACTATGGAAGACCAGTTGACACCCCTAACGTATTAAGCACAGTCACCACTAACTCATCAACTGAATTATATCCTGATGCAGGTTATGTGAACTTCAATGATGTTAAAATGGCATCATACTTCTATGCTGGACTTCCAAGAGCAACTAATAAAAATAGTCAAATTGTTCCAATTCAAAATTTCTATGTAAGAGATTATCTATGGCTTGCGAACTTCAAAGAACGTTGGGATGTTTATTCATGGAAACCAGCCGGTCAAATTATTGAAGTACGAAACAATTTAAACAATACTGCGACCGTTAGATTTGCCGCTCCCCACAATTTAACTAAGTTGAAGCCATTGGCAATTATTAATTTTGCACCAAGTGTTGACGGGTATTATATTGTAACTAACGTTGTTAACACGTTAGAAGTCATCATCAACTTAATCGTTGTAAATGCAAATGAAACCTCAATTCAGGGTAGAGGTATTGGTTTAACCTTTGAATCACAAAGAGTGGCAACACCTAGTGAGATTGGCGATGTTAATTTACTAGAAGCAGAGTTCACTAAGAACACAGTTTGGGTAGATGAAAATGATGACGGTGATTGGGCAGTCTATCGCAAAAACTTAAATTATCAATATCTAAAAGAATTGACTAGAGATCCAAATGGTGATACATTTGGTAGTGCAGTAGCATATACGTCCGATATGGGATATCTAATCGGTGATGCGCAAGCAGGCAAACTATATCGCTATGCATTTAATACATTAGCCAATCAATATGACTTAGCAGAAACAATTACCAATGGAACATCATTTGGTTCTACTATTGTTTATGCAAACAATATCTATGTTGTATCAGAACCAACTTCAGGTACTCCAAAGGTATATATTTACACATTGAATGATAGCATCTTAACAGATGACATTCTATTATATCAAACCGCAATTGCGGCACCAGTTGGTGTTACAAATTGGGGTAGTGAACTAGCATTGTCTAATGATGCTAACTGGTTATACATTTCTGATATTGCTAACAATGACGTATATGTATATCGCAGAGACCAAATTCAATTAACAGCCGGATTCTTAACTGTAGGAGAGACTTACACTATTACAACAGTAGGGGATACTGATTGGGTAGCAGCCGGCGCAATTGAAGGTAAAGTTGGAATCACATTCAGAGCAATCACAAATGGTAGTGCATTAGTAACCGGTGGTACAACACCCGGTATTGCAATGCAAGTAACATATAAGCAATCTACAATTATTGACGGCACAACATTAGGTTTAGTCTCAGGTGATAACTTTGGTAAAGCAATGTCAACTGACAACAACGGCGACGTACTAGTTGTTAGTGCTCCAAACAAAGATTATAATGCTTCTATTACTGATTGGGGTAGTGCATATGTTTACAACAGAACAGTTCAAAATATTGAAGCACAGTACAATTCATTACCAAATGAGCCACAAATTTATCAATTGGCTTGGTCACCTGACACCACAGCAACTACTGTAAGTGCAACCAACGCTACAGGTAACTTGATTACTCTTGCAAGTGCAACAGGTATCAGCGTTAACGATCCAATCATCTTTACTGGTATTGGATTAACTGGTACTGGCATTAACGGCAACACTGTTTATTATGTAAAGACTAAAGTTGGAAATGACATTACTATCAAGACCTCACGTTCAACTTCTGATGTAGTAACTGTTGCAACAGTGGGATCAATTTCAAACGTAACCGCAACTGCACAAACTACGCCGCTATACGTAACAGTAAATGGTGTATTAGTACAAGATAACAACTATGCAGTAGTTGGTTCAAGTCTATATTATACAACTGTATTACGTGCAGGTGATATTGTAAATGTAAGTGGTAATGAATTCAATCTAATTCAAACATTTACTTCTGACTTTAGTGACAGAACCAATATTCAATATGGTTATGACTTAGATATTACTGCGCAAGGTGCAGATATTCTAATTGGTTCTCCATTAGAAATTAATACTGACAACGTAGAAGGTGCAGTATATCGCTACACAAACGGCGGCGCCAAGTATGGCGTTGTAATTGGTACAAGTGAATGTAACGTTACAACCAATCGCAAATTATTAATTAATGGATATCTAGTATTCTTGTCAGCAGGTAACGCAACCGTTGCTGCCAACACAATTAATACTGCTCAAATTACTAACGTTGAAGCATCAGCCACTTCAGATAATAAGTTGATCATTCAAGTTATTAACAAAGACCTTACAATTGTAAATGAAAAGTTAGTAGTTACAGCATTCGATAATTCTACCTTGAGCGAATTGGGTCTAGAAATCTATACCAATACTCAGATTATTACATGTCCACATGAGCAAGGCCCAACAATGTTTGGTGCAGCCATCAAGTTTAATGAATTTGACAGTGTAGTAATTTCTGCACCTGTTGGTACACGCTACACTGCGACTACATTTGATTTCACTGATGACGAAAATCTAGATAACGACACCATTTTTGATAATAATGCAACTAGATTTATTGACACTTACGCAAATGCAGGTGCAGTGTACATGTTCGATTATTTGGACAACTATAATGAGAGTTTAGTAAATCCAGGTAAGTTTGTTTACGCACAGTCTGTTAATAGCCAAGATCAAGATTACGGCGCACAGCCAATGTATGGTACCGCACTAGACTTCAGTGAAAATCAAGTTATCATTGGTACTCCTGGTTATCAACCTACAATCGTAGGTGGAGAAGTAATTGTTTATACTAACAGTACAGGCATTCCAGACTGGTCAATTTATAGACAGTCTGCACCAGTCGTAGACATTAACAAGATTCAAAATTCACAATTGTTTAGTGCTGAAACTAATAACACATTAATCAATTTAGATTACATGGATCCATTGCAGGGCAAATTATTAGGCGCAGTACGTCAAAACATTGACTACGTTTCTAGTGTTGATCCTGCAAAATACAATTCAGACTTAGCAGATCAATCAGGTTATGTATGGTCAGCCGCACATGTTGGACAAGTTTGGTTTAATACTAATAATGTAAGATGGCTAAACTATCACCAAGATGATGTAGTTTATAATTCAGAGCGTTGGGGTCAAGTATTCCCAGGATCAGATGTTGCTGTTTATACATGGGTATCAAGTTTTGTTCCACCTAATGCATACCCGGGCCCAGGTATTCCATACAATATTAGTTTGTATAGTGTAAGCACTACTTTAAATTCATCTAACGTAGTTGTTCCAGTATATTATTTCTGGGTGCGCAACACTAACCTAATCGATACTCAGAGAGAAAAGACCCTTTCAGATACTATTATTGCGAGTTATATTGCAAATCCTAAGAATTCAGGTATTGCATATATGGCACCGTTGTTGCAAAATACATTTGCATTATACAACTCACTAGATTATATTAATGCAAATGACAGCGTGTTCCATGTAGGATTTAGCAATGGCACTGGTAGCGATGTTTCTCACCAAGAGTATTCACTCATCAGAGAAAATTATGCTGATGATTTCTTGCCCGGACTACCATCATCTATTATTTTACATGCATCAGATACTAACGTAACAGAAAACGTTTCTGCATTACAGAGACCGCAGGGTCTTTATGATAGAATGCTAGACTCAATGGCAGGTGTTGATGAGGCAGGCGCAGTTGTACCTAACCCATTCTTACCTAAAGCAGTCCAGAGTGGTATCCTTGCACGCCCTCGTCAAAGTTTCTTCTATAACAGATATTTGGCATTAAAGAATTACTTGCTATATGCTAACACAGTTCTATCACAGTTCCCAATCGCAGAAACTCGCCGCGAAGCAAGTTTCTTGTTTGCTACTGGAGAATACTATAACACACCTGACTATTGGGAATACGTAAATTGGTGGGCAACTGGTTACGATGACAATACTAAATCAGCACAACAGGTTCCAATCTATGCAGATTTGGCTGCGTTGACCGTTGCAACAGGTACGTTGGTAACTGTTGAACAGAACGGTGAAGGTAAGTTTGAAGTATATCGTTACGACGGCGCAGGTGTTTGGACACGTGTTGGTTTAGAAAACGGTACAATTCGTTTCAAGACTTATCTATGGGATTACGCTGAAGCCAAATTAGGTTTCAGCGGCGACTTCTTTGACACAACAAGTTATGACTCATATCCTAGCGAAGAAACACGCTATATTATCCGTGCATTGAACGAACAGATTTACATTGAAGACCTATTGGTATTCAGAAACAAATCATTGATTCTATTGTTTGAGTACATTCAAACTGAAACAACTGAATCTCAGAACTTCTTGCCTTGGCTAAACAAGACTTCATTAGTTGACGTTGCACACAAGATTCGTGAACTACGTCCAATTGAAGTATTCCAAAGTGATAATCAAGATTTCTTAGCAGGTTACATTAATGAAGTTAAGCCGTATCACGTGGTTGTAAAAGAATTCTTGTTTAAGTATACCGGCGAAGAAATATTTGAAGGTAACATTACTGACTTTGACTTGCCTGCAAAATATAGTTCTCAGTATCAAAAGTATATTACACCTGAACTAGTTTATGGTGAACCTAATAATGAATATCAGTATGGACCTACTAATGAAATTTGGTCAAACGCAGAGTATAATCAATGGTTTACTAATAAGGGTGTATCAATTACTGGACAACCCAACTATGAAATCACAATACTCACTTCATATTTGAATTTGAGTTCAAGTTTTATTCTTGTTGACAATGCTCAAGGTTTCCCCATCAACGGCGTCATCAAAATTGGTAATGAAGAAATTGGTTACTCTCAAGTTGATCGTGCATTAAATCTAATCAGCGGATTGATTAGAGGTGTAAATGGTACATCTATTGTTGATCATATTCCGGGAGAAAAAATCTATATTGATCTACCTGCCGTATTGATATTGAATGGTGGTAGAGGATATGTTGAGCCTCCTAAGGTTACTGCATTTATTGATACTGTTAAGTATCCAGCACCAACAAGACCTGCTGTACTAGAAGCAGTGATGAATTTGGATAGCGTATTACAAGTTAATGTAATTGACCCAGGTCAAGGATATGCTGTTCTTCCTGAAATTAAAATTGATCCAGCGGTACAAATTTATTTTGCATCAACTGATATCAATAACTCATTGCATACTATTAAAATCTATGCGCCAAATATTAGAACAGGTGATCTAGTACAATACAAAGATGCAGAAGACGGTACCACTATTGGCAAATTAGTTAATGACCAATGGTATTATGTAAATGTATTAGAAAATACACCAACTACGATTGTAGCACTATACTCTAGTTATGGTGATGCTGTAAATGATCATGACCGTATTGAAATAGTTACTAACGGCAGCGCAGATACATTCTCATTGAATTTGGGTGCAAGAGCAAGTGCAATTACCACAGCAAGCCCAATCAGAGAAAACAACATCACATTACGTTTTGATAGAACAACATATCGTTCACAAGTTCAAGATTGGGCTGCCGGCGCATACTATGGCTCATTCTTTGCCGGAAGTTATAATAATAGCGAAAACGTAGCAAGTTCATCAATTCAACTTGAAAGCACACAGCCTCCAATTGAAAGCATTTTAGCAAGTGCGCAAGGCGTTGCATTTGAGATTGTAGATGTTGATAATTCACAAGATGTAAATTGGTCAACATTTGAGCGTACTGTTTCTGCGACAGTGGCTGCAAATGATGCAGTAAGATTAAGTTACGATAGTACCGAACCCAATGCTAGTGGATCAACAATTGGTTTCACAGTAGGCATGCCTGTTAAATTTATCGGCGCCGCATTTGGTGGAATTACTGAAGGCATAACTTATTATGTTGCTGAAGTCATCAATGATTCAGACTTCTCTATCATGGATGAGAACGGAACAGTTATCGCATTAAATGATGCAACAGTTTCAGCACAAGGACTTTCATGCTTTGTGGCATCAGTTACTAATACCGCAGTATTGACTGTAAATTATCCAGGTATTCTAACTGTTACTGCTACAGAAGCAGGTACCAATAAGTTAACAGTTCCTATCAGCCCAATTGGTACAGGCGGTACACATGGTTTCTATGTCAATTTACCAGTATTCTTTAGTGCAGGCGGATTTGGTGGTGTTACTGAAAATCTAACATATTATATTAGAACAGTTGTAGATGGAGAAACATTCACTATCAGTGAAAATAACACTCCTACATCTACCACAGCATATTCTGCCTCTTCATCAACTGACATTATCACAGTAGAATCAACTGAAGGTTTCTCAGTTAACGATCCAATCATCTTTAACACAATGGTTGTAGCAGGAACTGCAACAACCACTTTTGGTAACATTGTTTCAGGTACAACTTACTATGTAAGTCAGATTGTAAGTGACACACAATTAAAGATTTCAACATTAGTCAATGGTTCAGTATTTGATCCAGGTAACGTATCTGCCGCAACTGACACTAGTGCATTGTTAACTAACCAGTTTGATACTGTGACACTAACTACTGCAACTGGTGCAATGACAATGAACGTTTCATTGCCAGTAAGTCCAGGACAGATTAATGGTCAATTGTTTACATTATATGAAACATCTGAGCAATATCCTGCTATTACGTCAGGCACTATTACTAACTTGATTGAAAGAACAATCAATGCTACCATTGCTACTGTAGATAGAATTGCTATTCCAGTATCAGAAGGTGGTACTGATAATTTCTATGTAAACATGCCATTGCGTGTCAACAGTGCAATCGGTGGATTGGCTACAGCAACCAATTACTATATTATTGAATATTCTGGAATGGAAGATCCATTAAATCCTGGAGAGTATCTACCAAATATTCAAGTAGAAGTGACTAACACAAGTGCAAGTACAGATGAATTAACTTGCGACACTACGGAATCATTGTATGTAGAAATGCCAATCGTATTCACTGGTGTTGCTTTAGGTGGTATTGTAATTGGTCAAGAGTATTTCGTAGAATCAATTACAAGTTCAACTACATTTAAGATTTCTGAAACTCCCGGCGGTTTAGCAAAAGACCTAACTGGTGCAAATGGCATCATGGTTGGTACTGGTGATCCCTACATTATTGTTTCAACAAGTTTAGGCGGTAGTGCAGTAACATTATCATCAAGTACTGCTGGATCAAGTTTCACACAGTTTACTACAGGTATTCCTGAGTTTGATATCTCTTATGTATTAGGTGGATATCGTGCAATTATTACTAACCCAGGATCAGGTTTTGCAATCGACAACGTTATCACTATTAGTGGTGCGGAAGTTGGAGGCACTAGCCCAACAAATGATATCACACTAACAGTAAACACAATTAATTCAACAGGACAAATTACTGATGTAATCTGTTCAGGAACTGTTCCTGGATTATCAAATCAATACTATCTCAAGGTGTTGTCACCAAATACATTGGGTGTATATAGTGATCCATTGATGACTGTACCTGTATCAGGTATCGGATTCGACTATGTTGGATTTACTACAGCAAGTGTAACAGGAATTAACTCATCTACAGATACATTGACTATCGCTGATACTAGCGTGTTCAATGTTAATGATGCAATTGTATTCACGGGTGACACTACACCAACATCATTGGTTTCAGGTCAGACCTATTACATCTTATCTATTGTAGATGGTACAACATTTACCGTAACTGATGAACCAGGTGGTAGTTTGATTACCATGCCTACTACAGTTTCAGTTGATTTTACTGTTGCTAAGGCAGGAAGTTTTGCACTACTACCTGAACCATTCTACTTCAATCAGAGTATTGTTAAATTCAATGGTAGAGTTTATGTCTGTATTATTAGTAATAATGATGACGAATTCGTATTTGGTAAGTGGGAATTACTAGACAGCGGTGATCGTAGATTGAATGCACTTGATAGAACTATCGGTTACTATCAACCAACTGTTAATATGCCAGGTGTTGACTTGACACAGTTGTTTGAAGGTATTACATATCCAAATTCAATTTACTTAGGCAACCCATTCGAGCCGGGTCAGCAATTTGAACTTGATACAATTCTACAAGATCAACCATTCTACCCAACTGAAGTTGATGTAACATCAGTATTGTGGAATGGAACACACTATCTTGCAAGTGCAAATCTTCCAGACTATTCAGCCGTATTAGGAAGTGCATCAGGTGATAATTGGGCTATTGCTAAGTTAACTAATGTAGGAGTTGGCGCAACTGATATTATCTACGCAGGTGGTTACTATGTGATGACCTCAACAAATAGTGCAACTCCTGTATTCAGAAGTAATGATGGCATTACATGGACAACTAATGGTTACTTTACACCATGGGGAAGCGTACCATATGATACAATTCCTTATGATATGACCTCAATCAACATTGCGGCATTGGCACTTAATAGCGTTGCATATCGCAATGGTTACTGGGTAGCAGTAGGTGATAACATTGTACGCAGTGATGACACATATATTTGGAGAGAAGTAAACACATTCCCAGCAGAATATAATAATCAATTGTATGGTGTTGACAATGTTGCTCTTTCTTCATTCAGTGGCTTTATCGCAGTTGGTAAGGGTAAACGTCCAGATTATTCAACTGGCGTAACACTACTAGTTGACACTAACTTAATTCTATACAGTAACAACGATGGTTTAACTTGGACAAATGTTCCATCATTAACACCTAAGGGTCTACATGCAATTGCCGACAACGGTTCAGTAGCAGTAGCAGTTGGTGAATCAGGTATTGTTTACTATACAAATAACGGTGCTAATTGGCAGGGTGTCAATGAAGTAAGCATTATTTCTATTAACGAAACAACAAACCAAATCAACGTTACAAACACTGCAGGTTTTGCAGTTAATGATGTTGTGAGATTTAGCGCCGCAATTGGCGGGTTGTCAACATCAACTAGTTACTATGTTGTAAACGTTGTTTCAGGATCACAGATTCAGGTGTCTGCCACATCAGGTGGTAGCCCGGTAACATTGGTTAATACTAGTGTTCCACAGCAAACAATGATGTATCTATATGATGCAACAGATCCTACTCCAGCAACATTACGTGACGTAATTTATCAAAACAGTGTTTGGATCGCAGTAGGTGATGATGGTGTAATCAAGACTTCATCAGATTATCTAACTTGGACAACAGTAAGTTCAGGCACTACCGAAAATCTAAATGGTATTAACTATAATAATACTGATTCAACATTCATTGTTGTGGGTGACAATAATACTATTTTGGTGTCCGATGACAATGGTGCTACTTGGACAAGTAGTTCATTGTTCACAGTTGCTCCAACTGTATACGATGTTAAGGGCGCTGACTTCCCATATGGTTATGGTCCAGAAGAATTAGTACCTGGTGTAGTAACAGACAATTTAACTATGATTGTTACAACACGACCTGGCACTAACTGGCCAGTTGCTGAGTACTCACACACCGGATACAATGTAGTAAGTGTAGAATTTACTCCAACTTCAGCATCACAGACTGAATATAGTTTCTCTGAAGTAGTTCAGTATCCTGCGCAAGTGTTTGTACAGGTTCTAGATGCGTCTACTGGTTTAGGTACTACTTTACCAACTAGCGAATACACCGTTGACTGGCTCGACAAGGTTGTTGTACTAAACACCCCATTGGATTACTTAGCACCTGCTACACAGAGTTTACGTATTGACGTATATGAAGTAGGTAACGGAGACCAGTTGGTCAAGTCTAACACTGATACTGATCCTATTAGAATTAATGTTCAATCTGGATACAATGAAATCTATCTAAACTGCAATTACAGCGAAACAATCTTCCAAGGTTCAGGCGTAATTAGACCAGGCTCAAGTGCTATTGAAGTAGAAGCAATTGCTACTGATGGCACTAACGATAGAATTACATGTGTCAGTGTAGCAGACTTTACGATTAATGATCCAATTACATTCCAGGGTGTTACATTTGGTAATATCCAAGAAGAAGTTACTTATTATGTAAAGACTGTCAGTGTTGCAACTAACACAATCACTGTGTCAGATAGTTACAACAGTATCACAGGTACAGCAGGACCAACATTCGCATTGACAACCGCAACTGGTTCAATGATTGTTAATATTCAAACTGGTACAGGTACCGTTTGGTCAGATCCTATTGTATATAGAAACGGCACTCAGTTGGTATTAGGTAAAACTAATACTATTAGTAGAACAAAGGCAAGTAACAACTCAATCACCACAAACTCAACTGGTGGTTTGATTGTAGGTACTCCTATTGTATTCTGTGACTGTATCTTTGGTGGCATCATTCAACCGATGACAACATACTATATTAATAGTATTATTGACGGCAACGAGTTTACTATTAGTGCTACTCAAGGTGGCCCGATATTACCATTGAATAATGCAACGGGCGGTTCAAGATTTGTAACTAATGATTATGCGTTTGCGTTGCAACCAAATGGCCAGCAAGCAAAAATGATCTTTGCAACAGATGCATATAGTAACCAAACTGACTATATTGTTTATAGTATTTTTGGAGAAACACAGCCTGAGCAATATGGATTTACTTTACCGCAGGTACAAGAGTTTACTGGTAACGGATCAACCTCACAGTTTAATTTAGATAATTTCGTAGGTGAAGACAATCCAGAAAATGCTATCGTAGAGATTAATGGTATTAGACAAACAATCTCACAATATACAATTAACAGTGGTACAAACACTATTACGTTTGATAATCCTCCTGCTAATGGTGCAGTAATTAGTGTCACAACTTATAATGACACTGCTAGACAGTACTTTGTATCTCAATATGGTATTACTGGTACACCAGGCTCAGCATTTATCACTTTCACTGTAACTGCTACAAATAATAGTGTTGGTACATTCGACCAAGATACTCCAACTGTACAGACATTTGACCAAGATACTCCTTCAGTAGTATCATATGATGAAAACTTGAATTGGTTGACAGTATCAAGTAGCGCAAGCCTAAACATTAACGATTCCGTAGTATTCAGTGGAACCGCATTTGGTGGACTAGTTGCAGGTACAACATATTATGTAACTGAAATTTGGAATTCTACTGAAATTGTAGTTTCCGAGCAAGTTGGTGGAACTCCAATTGAGTTAACCAACGATACAGGTACTATGACTGCAAGTGCAAACGGATTGACTGTAGCACCTATCGCAAGTATCAATAACAATATTCAACCACCAATTGCATCTACATTTGCAACAGGATCAACTGCAGGTTCACCAAATGAAATTACAGTCGATTCAACTGACAACTTTGTTGTAGATCAAACGGTACAGTTCTTTGGTACATCATTTGATGCTAACATTGCAGTAGACGGTACAGTTTACTTTGTAGATTCTATTGTAAGTTCAACTGAATTTACTATTAAAGATCAAGATGGCAATCAAATTGTAACAGCGGGCGGTACTGGTAATATGCTAGTACAAATTGGCGGTACTCCTACTGTAACTATCACTACATCAATTGAACATTTCTTTGACGAGAATACTTTAATTAGAATTGACGGTGTTACTGGATCAACACAGTTGAACAACAACACGTACTATGCTAAGGTTATTGACGATTATACTTTCCAAATTTATACACAGCCATACGATCCTGCATTGTATGCAGTTAACTTCCCAGTAACTGCGGTATCAGCGTACACAGGTGGTGGCTATGCTTGGAGAGCAGGATTGTTCTATATTGTTACAACAGTAGCAAGTGCTACATCTTCAAGTAACGATAGAATTACAGTATCTTCTGTTGATAAGTTGGTTCTAGGTACTCCAGTAGAATTTACACAAGTGGGTTCTATTGCTGGTGACACTATTATGGGCGGTCTAGTTCAGGGTCAAACATACTACATTAAGGAAATTTTCCCAAGCCCATTAAATCAATTTACTGTTTCTGCAACACGTGATGGTGATGCAGTAGAGTTGACTACTTACAGTGGAACCGACAGAATGAATGTAACTCAGTGGGAGCAAATTAATGTAAACCGCTTGTGGGTCACAGTAAATGGATATCGTGTACCTTCAAGCAAGTTGCGTGTAAACCCTGATAATGAAGTTAGTATTCTAACTGAAATTGTACCGGGTGACGAAGTTATTATGACAAGCATGATTCCTCATTCTACACCAGATGAAGAAACCTACTTGAACTTTGTAAACCAAATCAATGAAGCGACCGTTTACAGAGCCAATACAGAAACTAGAACATGGCTAACTCAACCAATATATGAGTTGGACACTGAAATCTTTGTTGGAGATGTAAGAAGATTGACTGACGTAGTAGTGCAAAACGTAACTGCACCTAGCGCAGTAGACGGGTACTACAACATTGGATTAACCGCAGATAAAAGAATTATCGCAGGAGTTCAGGTCTTAAATAATACTACGGGTAATTTAATTTCTAACAGTAATTTTGAAGTAGTAATTGAAGAATTGGCTCCAATCTTAAAGATCACTGCAGGTGCATATATTACTGCAGGGGATAGTTTAACAATTACTACACTAGAGGGCAATACTCTCTTTGTTAATGGTGAACAAATTAAGTTTGGAACCATCGACTTTGATACTAACAGTTTGGGTGAATTGCAACGCGGAGCAAACGGAACAGCAATTCAAACAGTGATTCCGCAGTATTCAGAGGTATATAGTCTGTTAAGCAATAACGAACTTCCAAGTGCATACTATAATCAGACTTGGAATTCAGATGTGTTTAATACTACTGCTGGGGATCCGTTGCAAATCAGCGAGACTGCCCCTGCACAATTCTTACATGTGGATATAACCTAAATGATAAATAAAGAAATGAATGATAAATCAAAAAGTGAAGGAAATCAGGCACAAAATCCGCCTACAAAACCCAACGAAGTTGGGGGATTCTATTTTTCTTCTGGGATAAAGATTTTTGATCCAAATTCTAAAGAAATTTTAGTTCAGAAGCGAGGGGATGATTAATGTCTGTAGTAACCTTATCTTACAAAGTTGAAGGTTTTTTGAAAATCTACGATCCCAATTCGGGAGAAATTTTCGTAGATAAAAAGAATGCCATCAATTATGAGAACATGTCTGAGGCTATTGCAGATACTCTCAGTAGTCGCGGGTATGGAGAAATCTATCAAATGGCATTTGGTAACGGTGGCGCAAGCGTTGACGAAACCGGAGTTATTACATACCTCCCGCCTAATACAACAGGTCAAAATGCCGCATTATATAATCAAACATATGAAAAAATTGTAGACGATACTAGCGTTTTTAACCTAGATCCAACTAGAAACAAGATGACAGTTTTTCATACAACCGGTCGATTATATACTGACATTTTAGTCCAGTGTTTGTTGGATTATGGTGAACCCGCAGGACAAAACGCATTCGATAATAGCACCCAAACAGATTCTAGTTACATTTTTGACGAATTGGGGCTATTGGCAAACTATGGAACAGACAGTGAAGGCAACGTTATTACCAGACTATTAACGCATGTTATCTTTCACCCTGTACAGAAATCGTTGAACAGACAAATCCAAATTGATTATACAGTACGTATTCAGAGTCTAACTAATTTGGTTACTATCTAAGATAAATAAAGATAACGGAGTGATTGAAAAATGGCATATACAATTGTAAAAAGTGATGGTACAGTCCTAACTACCATTGCTGACGGTACTATCAATACGACTAGTACCTCCCTAGGCTTACCGGGTCGAAATTATGCGGGATATGGTCAAACTATTGACACGAACTTTGTCCACATGACGGAGAATTTCGCTGATAATAACCCACCTGCTAACCCATTAAGGGGTCAACTTTGGTATAACACAAACGACAGTACATTATATGTATGTCCTACTGACGGCGAATCAAACGCACTTGCTTGGTTAGCACTAACTGCTACAAGTTCAGGTGGCAACACAAGTTTTGGTGCAGTTACTATTACAGGAAATGCATCTGCTAATAACTTCTCTGCTGTCAACGAAGTTTCAGCCAACTTAATGTCAGCAAGTTTCTTATCAATCACTTCAAACGCTAATATTGCAAACGCTAATATTACTAATGCCTCAATCGGTACATTAACTACCACCGCAATCACAACCGGATCAGCAACTACCCCAGGTACGTTGACTGGTGTTTGGACAGTAACAGGTTCTGCTGGCGGCAACAATGCGAGTGCTATTGTATTCAGTACAGGTGGTATTGAAATTAGTAACTCCGCCGGCGCAAATTTATATGGTATTAAGTGCGACAAGTACATGTATGCTAACGGATCACCGATCAGTTTCGCAGGTACATATAGCAACAGTAACGTACAGTCATATTTACCTGTATACGGTGGCAACATCTTTACAGTACAGACTCAAGCAACTGTATTGACAACTGGCGCAAATACAACAGCCGGTACTATTACTGGTAACTGGACATTAACTGCTGGTTCAAGACTACAAGCAACATACGCTGACTTGGCCGAACGTTTTGAAGCAGATGAAGCACTTGATCCGGGTACAGTAGTTGAATTGGGCGGACCAAAAGAAATTACCGCAGTTAAGTACGAACTTTCAGAGGACGTATTTGGTGTAGTTTCTGATACGGCTGCTTACTTGATGAACGCCGGGGCTGGTAATGATACAACTCACCCTCCTGTTGCGGTTTCAGGTCGTGTACAGGTTAAAGTTAAAGGTAAGGTCATGAAAGGCCAGCGCCTCGTAAGTGCTGGTGAAGGTATGGCTAGAGCCGCTGAACGCAACGAAGCAACTGCATTCAATACTATCGGTAGAGCATTAACAGACAAAAATACAGACGATATTGGTTTCGTTGAAGCCATCGTTATGATCAGATAATATAGGAAGCAGACATGAGTTATACACAGTTTAATTTAATTGAAGCAACAGACTTCAATACATTAGTAGGCGGAAATCCAACCACAACCGCTAACACATTGAATGCTACATGGGCAACAGGTGGTGGTACAGCAGGGTATGGACAAACCGCAGTTGCAAACGTTGCTGTGGGTAACACTGTTGTTGCAACAGGTCAATGGAATGCATTGGTAGCAAATACTGCTAGTGCGGCAACACACCAAGGGTCATCAATTACTTCTGTAACTGCTCCGACCGCAGGTGGTACAATTACATATTTGTCTGCTATTCCAACTAACTTGCAAACAATCTATTCAAATAGATTGAATGCGGCAACACAAGGTGGCACTACAGCAAATACTGCAACATTTGCTTCTACTTGGTCAAGTGCATTGACATTCACTCACACTGCAACATTTGCAAACGGTGATGCCGCACGTTACTTCTTTAACTCAGGCGGACAGATTAAGATGACTGTTTCACACCCTGCAGGCACCGGTATTAACTTGTTGTTTAATGGTCTAGCAAGTAACGTAGGTACCGTTGTATTGTCAGCACCTACATCAGGTACTGTATCAATTGCTGGTACATCATATTCAGGTATCACTAAAGTGGCCGGCGGCGGTAATGCCCCAACAGTTGACGCAACTAAGGGCTATTATGGTCTAACCACTGCGAACGCTACTGTGTTTACCCAAACTGCAAGTACAGGTCCTTCAGGCTATTTAGGAACATTCATTCGTTTCATTGTAAAATCAAACGGCACACAGGGTTCAAACGGTGATGCAGGATCAGTAATCACTGTCTATACAATTTGGGACGAAGTTCCAGATGGTCTAGTAGTATCATCAGGCGCCGCAACTACAATGACTCTCACCCCACCTGAAACAACCAACTTAGCCAATAGTTGGGGTACTGTTACTCTTGCAGGAACAGTTTCAGGTTCATAATATTTTCTAGGCTACTAGTATCCATCTAAATACTCATAGGAGTGTACGATGGATACTAAAACCTTATTAGCCGAATCAAAAGCCAGATTTAATCATAATTCTGCTAAAGCATATCTGGCAGAAAAATACAAAAATAAACTAACTATTGCAGATCAGGGCGGCCTATGGCGAGCCGACGCACCGACTATTACCCTATTGAGTAGTTTCGATACTCCTCAACTAGTTCTCATCGACACCTTTGACAATCCAGTTCAAGTACACCGAAAAGAATTATTAGAAAAACTTCAAACGGTTTACACTTCAGTAATGAACGAATGGAATAATGAATGGCGAGAACTAGAAGGTAAGAGATGAGTCGGGGCGTAATATTATTCGCATTTAATTCTAAGAAGTACAATTACTATAGAATGGCAGAACATACTGCCAAACGTGCTAACCACTTCTTAGGACTACCGGTTACTCTAGTAACTGACGAACAATCATACCCAGATGATACAGACTATGTTTGGGATAAAGTAATTAAGGTTACTCCAGACAAAGATAACTTTCGTGATTGGGGCCAATGGATTAATAAAGGTCGATATCAAGCATATGAACTAAGTCCATATGATGAAACCATATTACTGGATGCAGATTATGTAATCAATTCAGACAAACTATTAAAAACTTTTGAAACGTATGATGACTTTTGCTGTCATCATAAGACGAACTTCTTAATGCATCCAAACGCACCACAAGAAGTTCTTAGTGCATACAGTTATGAAACTCTTTGGGCAACGGTGGTCACGTTTAAGAAAAGTAAACGTGCCGAACAAATCTTCCAATGCCTTGAAATGGTACAAAAGAACTACGATCACTATGCCAACATTCATAGTTTTGTCGCAGGTACATATAGAAATGATTATGCACTAACATTGGCATTGCGCATTGCTAATGGGCATTGCATTCTACCCGGCGACTTTATTCCATGGGACTTAGTACATGTGGGCAAAAATACCTCTGTCTACAAAAATACTGATGATGAGTTTAACACTGAATATACTGTGCTATTTGATAATTGGCAGCGTGGTAAAATTCGCAAAGAATATATTACGATTAAAGACATGGACTTTCACGTAATGAACAAGGAAATTTTCATGGGGTTAATCAATGAATAAAGGTTTTGTAATTCTTGCACAAAATACAAGCAAGGTAAATTATGTCAAGTGTGCAGAAGCACTTGCATATAGCATTAAGGCTTGTATGCCTGATGCTAAAGTATCAATCATCACTGATGATGGTACCAGTAAACTAGATTTATTCGATAAGATTATTTCATTACCTTATGGGGAACTAGACCCTGATAGTGATTGGAAGTTAATCAACGATTGGCAAGTTTACGAAGCGAGTCCTTATGAATATACTATCAAGTTAGAAGCCGATATGTACATTCCTAAATCAATCGATTATTGGTGGGATATTCTTAAGGACCGTGACGTAGTTGTATCTACAACTATCAGAGATTTTAAACAAGAGATTAGTCCTGTACGTGCATATCGTAAGTTTATTGATGAGAATAAACTACCCGATACTTATAATGCTATCACGTATTTCAAGAAAAGTGAAACTGCTGAAAAGTTTTTTAGTACGGTTCGCAATATTTTTGAAAATTGGGAACAATACCGTGCTACATTAATTTGTAATAAAGATGAGCCTGCAACTACTGACTTTGTATACGCATTAGCATCTCACATTGTAGGGGTAGAAAAAACTACATTACCCACATTTACTGAAATGTCAATGATTCACATGAAGCAATTTATTAATGGTACTCCTAGTGAAGATTGGCGAGATGTTTTAGTATATGAAATAGTCAATAAAAATGTACTTAGAGTTAACACGGTGCCACAAATGTATCCGTTTCATTATCAAATGAAAGATTTTTGTGATACAGTGATAGAGCATATAGAATCAATATGAATAACGAACAAGAAGATTATATTCTAATTTGGGAAGCACCTAAAATTGAAAAGCCTGAATTTCGTTTATATTATGACGAAAAAGGTCACGTGATTTCCTATACATGCGAAAAGCCACCGGGTAATTATATCGTAATTGATGCTACTACGTATGCTGAAGGTCGTCCTGACGTAAGAGTATTAGACGGTAAACTAGTTAAGATTAGTAATAATGCAGTTGTAAGTAAATTAGTACCCGATAAAAAAGAAGGACAAACTTGTACTAAAGATGATATTAGTATTATCGTTACAGGTAAAGAAAAAGTTAAAAAGCAAAAATGGAAGTTAAAAACCTATGAATTACGATGATATCGTTGACGTTGCAGACTTAGACTGCATTTATCTAAGTTATGATGAACCTCAAAAAGAAGAATTTTGGCTCAAGATTAAGAACATGGTTCCTTGGGCAAAGCGTGTTGATGGCGTAAAGGGCAGTGATGAAGCACATAAAGCAGCCGGCGACGCCAGCGATACAGAACGTTTCATTCTCATCGACGGTGACAACATGCCCGATGAGAATTTTTTTAATTTACAATTAGACTTTACAGGTCTTGATCCTAACTACAAATTAGCACAATATCGTTGGAGAGCCGTAAACGCAATTAATGGTTTGCGTTATGGCAACGGCGGTATGAGTAGTTGGACTAAGTCCTATGTTGCCAACATGAAAACACATGAAAATAGTGATGGCAGCGATACGACTCAGGTGGACTTCTGTATGGATTCTGCCGACAATCTATACTGGGCTATGCACGACTGTTACTCCACAACATATCCAAACTATACTCCTTTTCAAGCGTGGCGTGCCGGTTTCCGTGAGGGCGTCAAGATGGTTCTTGACAGAGGTGCAAAGCCCAGTATAGACGACTTCAAAGAACGTGTGGCAAATCGTAATCTAAATAATCTTACTATCTGGCATAACGTAGGACTAGATGTAGAGAATGGTGCTTGGGCTATCTATGGTGCAAGACTGGGTACATATATGACTATGCTTACAGATTGGGACCACAAGAATGTTATGTGGTTTGATAATTTCCCTGTAATGTGGGAAGAGCATAAAAATAAGAATGCCGCACTTAGTGCTGAATTGATCGGGGATGAACTACAAGCAAAGTTAGGACTACCTATCTGCACATTTACTCCTGAGCAAAGTAAGTTCTTTAAGCGTCATTACAATGCGGATAAGTATAACAGAGGTCCGCTTGTAAAAGAGATGGATGTAATTAGAGAAATTGAAGGCTGGTAATGAGTTACGAAACAAACAGAATTAAAGACATTAAGGTAGTGGTCGAAAACAAAGCCGGCCCTACATTCTGTTTGGCTAAATGGCATCACGTTACTATGTATCTACAAAGTGGCGAGACACATAGTTGCTATCACCCAAGGCCACACAAAATTCCTTTAAGTGAACTTAAAGACAATCCTTCAGCACTACACAATACAGTAGAGAAAAAATTAGAACGCAAGATGATGCTAGAAGGCAAGAAGCCTGAAGGCTGTCAATATTGTTGGAACATTGAAGCAATGGGGCCTGACTATATCAGTGATCGCCATATTCGCAACAGTAGTATTTTTACAGAAGAGCGTTTTGAACAAACTGCGTTTGGTGCATGGGATCAAAACATTAACCCTGAATATCTTGAAATCAACTTCGGCAATGAATGCAACTTCAAGTGCGGTTACTGTCACCCCAAATATTCAACAAGTTTCTATAAAGAGATTGAAAACTTTGGTCCTGTTACAAATGTAAAGAATCACCGTTGCGATATCGACTGGATGAAACTATATCAGCGTGAAGAAGAAAACCCATATGTTGATGCATTTTGGGAATGGTGGCCTGAACTACGCAAGACACTAAACATTATGCGTGTTACTGGTGGCGAACCCACACTTCACAAATCAACTTGGCAATTGTTGGATAAGATTGACGAAGATCCTATGCCATGGTTAGAACTAAACATCAACAGTAATCTAGGCACAAAGCCTGTCTTAATTGAACGTTTAGCCGACAAGGTTAAGGCACTATCAGACGAAGGTAAGATTCAGAGTTTTAAATTATTTACGAGTATGGATACATGGGGTGAACGTGCCGCATATATTCGCACTGGATTAGATTTAGAACTTTGGGAGCAAAACTTCCACACATATCTAACTCGCAGTGATAGCCCAATCACGTTTATGATTACTTTTAATATCTTTAGTGTGACTTCATTTAAGTCATTACTTGAGAAGTTCCTTGAGTGGCGTAAGCAATATGGTTGGTATGATGACAAGCCACATGATAAACATCGTGTACGTTTCGACACTCCATACCTACGTGAACCATTGCAATATGATATGAACATTCTTCCAAAAGATGAATTCATGCCCTATATGTATGAATCATTAAAATTTATGGAAGAAAACACTGATGATTCTCGTCCAGATGCATTTACTACAATTGAATACGAAAAGTTCAAAAGAGTAGTTGACTACATGGCAGAAACAGTGTATGATGAAAAGAAACTAATTGAAGGTCGTAGAGACTTTTACAATTGGTTTAACGAACTAGATGATCGCAGAGAAGCCGACATGCTATCTGTGTTCCCAGAAATGATGGACTTTTACAGATTATGTCAGGAAACAAACCTAACTCATCCACTTTCTTAAAAAAGTTATTGCTTGCTAAAAGCGAAACTTTTTGTATTAATCCGTGGATACACTTACATACTACTCCAACAGGAGTAGCCGCACCTTGTTGTATTGCAGAAAGTTGCGCTACACCCGAAGGTGTTGGCAATTCACGTGAACAAAATTTAATGCAACTTGTCAATAGTGAGAAAATGAAAGACTTGCGCTTAAACATGCTCACTGGTGTAAAAAGCGAAGAATGTAAAAAATGTTACCAACATGAAGCACAGGGCGTAAAGAGTTTTAGGCAAATGGCCAATGACCAATACAAGCACGCCTTTGATGACATAGTAGAAAATACAAATTTAGCAGATGGTTCACTAAGCAAATTCAAAATGCGGTATTTTGATGTTCGCTTTAGTAACATTTGTAACTTTAAATGTAGAACGTGTGGTTCAGCCTTTAGTACCCAATGGGAACAGGAAGATTTAAAAAACAATGTTTGGTACGCTAAAGTTCATCCAAAGAACGACAATAAAGAATTTTTAAATGACGTTATTGAACAGATTCCTAATATGGAAGTTGCGTATTTTGCAGGCGGTGAACCATTAATTACTGAAGAGCATTATATTTTATTAGAGGAAATGATCAGGCAAAATCGTGATGATATTATCTTACGATACAATACTAACTTTAGTAACCTAAAGTTTAAGAATAAAGATATTCTTGGTCTATGGAAACACTTTAAGAATCGTGTTGAAATCTACGCAAGTATTGACCATTACGGTGACCGAGCCGAATATATTCGTCACGGTACTGAATGGGACGTAGTAGAAGAAAACTTTTTAACTGCTAAGAAAACACCATTCATTAACATTCAGATTAACACTGTATTAAGTGTTTTTAATCTGTTGACATTCTATGATTTTTACAAGTATCTAATTGACAAGGGAATGTATAGTCCTAGTGACTCTACATATACAGTGTATAACATGTCAACCCCTGAACATTTGACTTGTCACATTTTACCCGAAGAATATAAACTTCAAGGAATTGATAGCATCAATAAAACAATTGCATATATGAAAGAAAAAGGCTTCTCTAAAGATCAAATTTCTCAGTTAGAAGTTTGCCCCCAGTGGATTATGTCTAGAAATACTTGGGAAGATAATAAGCAACAATTTAGAGAAGAAGTAAAGAGACTTGACGCAATTAGAGGAGAAGCGTTTATGAAGACGTTCCCTGAAATTGCAGAAATTTATAAAGTTAACCAACGTAAGATGTGGCCAGTATGAACCGAGATAAAAATTATCTATTAAATGAAAGTAAAACTTTCTGTATGTTTCCTTGGGTGCATCTAAACGCTACCCCTAAAGGTGATGTATATCCTTGCTGTAGCAATGATTATACTGACCCTGTAGGAAATACTAAAACTCAATCGCTAAAAGAAATCTTTAATAATCCAAAGATGAAAGAATTGCGTTTGGATATGTTAAACGAGCGCAAGAATAAAATTTGCGATTTCTGTTATAAACACGAAGAAGCAGGCCCACATAGTTTTAGAAACTATAGCAAAGAGCATTTCAGCAAGTACTTTGACGAAGTAGTTCCAACTACAAAAGAAGACGGCACCGTTGACGAATTCAAGATGCGTTACTTTGATATTCGCTTTAGCAATATCTGTAACTTCAAATGCCGAACATGTGGCAGCGAATTCAGTAGTCAGTGGGGTATGGAGATGCAAAAGAACTTTGATCCAAAACATCCCATTGTCATTCACGTTGACGAAGGCAAAGGTACTGTACTAGAAGAAGTATTAACACACATTGAGCATATCGACCTAGCATACTTTGCAGGTGGTGAGCCACTAATTACAGACGAGCATTATACTATGCTTGAAGAAATGATTCGTCTAGGACGCACTGATATTACATTGCGTTACAATACAAATGCAAGCAATATAAAATACAAGAAACACGACATTCTAGACTTATGGAAGCACTTTAAAAAGATTGAACTAAGTTGCAGTATTGACCATTATGGTGAACGTGCAGAATGGTTGCGTAAGGGGACAGACTGGGGTAAAGTAGAAGCCAATCTACTTACGTTCCGTGAACTTGATTATGTAAGTTTCCAAATGAACACGGTGTTTAGTATTTTCAACTACCCAACAATTGGAGAATTTTATGAGTACCTCAAAGAGAAAAATATCGTTCGCAGAGAAGATTGGTATCATTCATTGTACTTGGCTGTCCATCCTTCTTATTATTGTGCTAAGTCTTTACCTAAAGAGTTAAAGATTCCTGCCGCAGAAAAAGCATTAACATGGGCAAATAAGAATGACGGTGATGGTACAAGTCTATCACGTTTGGTTCGTGATGCTGTAAACTTTGCTAGTGATAAAGATCAGTGGCATGAAGTGAAAGAACAATTTCTGCAACATACCCGTAGTATCGATAGAATACGTGAAGAAAACTTCTGGAGCGTGTTCCCCGAATTAAATAAATTACAAGACTTATTAGAATGATTGTAAATCACAAATGTCCCCCATTGTCATTGACCACTCAGTGGGCATTTTGGACATGGATTTACAACATGCAAGACCGCAACACTAAACAAGGTAAGAAAAAATATGGCCGATAAAGCAGTAGTTAAAAATTTAGTAGAAAATGGTAAACACTTCTGCGTGTTGCCTTGGATTCACTTTCATGCATGGCCCGATAGCCGTGTAATGCCATGCTGTGTGGCAGATAGTAATATGCCTGTAGCACACATTAAGAGTGATGAAACTATCATTGAAATGATGAACAGTGAACGCTACAACGAAATTCGTGCGGCGATGTTGAATGATGAGGCTGTTCCAGAGTGTAAGCGTTGTTTTGACTTAGAACTTATGGGCACATGGACGATGCGCCAAAGTCATAACAAGCGTAGAGGTCTTGACTATGTAGATTATATTAGTGATAACACTAATACAGATGGAAGTCTCAAAGAGTTTGAGATGAAGTACATGGACATTCGTTTCAGCAATCTATGTAACATGAAGTGTCGTAGTTGCGGTCCAGCATGTTCAAGTCAGTGGGCACAAGAGTTCCAAGATCAGCGTGGGGAAGAAATGTTTAAGAAGTATTTCCCTAATCAAAAGATTGTGGTTAACAATAACGAAGACCAAACATTAATGGTTAAGTTAAAGCCATATCTTGCTGATGTTACAGAAGTATACTTTGCTGGTGGCGAAATCATTATTACCCCTGAGCATTATGAATGTTTGGATTATTGGATTGAGAATGGTCAAGCAGATACCATTGAGTTAAACTATACCACAAACTTCAGTACATTGCGTTATAAGAAGAACGTAGACTTGATTGAATACTGGAGTAAGTTTAAGAACATTCAAGTATGGGCTTCACTAGATGCACATGGTGAACTAGCAGAATGCATTCGTAAGGGTACTGATTGGGATAAGATTGTAGAAAACATTCAGGAAATCAAAGACAAAGTACCTCATGCTAAATTCCAAATTACACCTACTATTAGTATTTGGAACGTATTCACATTCCCCGACTTCTTTGATTACATGATTGAGAAGGGATTCATCGATACTAACAGTAGTCCTAGATTTAATCTAGCAACTAACCCGTGGTATGCAAATATCATGATTCTACCTAAGCATGTGAAGCGTAGATTGACTGAGTTGTATCGTGTGTATCAAGAAAAGTATAAAGACAACCAAGATATCTATAATGGCTTTAAGATGATTATCTATAACCTCAATGTGGGTGACGAGAACAAGGGCGGTATCTTAGAATTCAAACAATTCAATGACGAACTAGATACGTTCCGTGATGAAAAGTTCGAAGAATTAGTCCCAGAAATTAAAGAGGTATATGAGTGGGCCGCAAGTTAATAGAGATTTATGCTCCGGAGCCTTATGTAGCAGTTACTTGGCAAGTTAACAATTTCTGTAACTTTCGTTGCAGTTATTGTAACCCAGGTAACTGGGCCGGCGCAAATCCTAACAACGGCAACTTAGACAAATACCTAGAAAATCTGAAAGTTATCATTGACCGATACAAGAGTGTCGGCTATAAACAATTCAAGTTTTTCTTTAGCGGCGGCGAGCCTACTGCTTGGCGAAACTTTATTCCTATTTGTGAGTTTCTACATCAGGAACTTCCTGCATGTACCATCGCTGTCAACACTAACTTAAGTCGTCCACTAGCCTGGTGGGAAAAGCACCATCATCTGTTTGATGATATCGTTGCTAGTTTCCACGTAGAGTTTGCCAACAAAGAACGTTATACTGAGAATAGCATTTTCTTATGCGACAAAGTTAATTACTTGTCAACTAAAATGTTGATGCACGAAGAACGATTTTGGGAAATCGTAGAATTTGCTGAGGGTCTTAAGAAAGTAATGCCCAATTACTTTATTGAATGGACTCCATTATATGACGAACTAAGTCATGTCACTGGTCCATGGCAATACAAAGATGAGGCAAAGACTGAGTTTTTTAAGACACATAACATCGAAATGCATCAGAGTCTACCAAAGCCCAATAAACGTGCTGACACTGTAAGTTACAATCGATATGACGATGACAGTACTAGTTTCTGTAATGCAAATGAACATATCGTAAATGGAGAAAACTTCTATCGTGGATGGAAGTGCAACGTAGGTGATTGTATTTTTATTAACCCTGTGGGTGATGTTAGTTTAGCCAGTTGCGGTCAAGGGGGAACTATTGGGCATATCCTAGAAGATATCAGTAAAGTAGGACCAAAGCAAATCACATGCTTTAAAGAAATGTGTATGTGCGGAACAGATATTATCATTCCCAAATTTAAGGTTAATAAATAATAGTATGGAAAACGAGAGAATTAAAATTGCCTATAGTTGGATAGGTCCCAAAGGCCCAATTTGGAATACAGAGTTACCCAACGTATTAAGTTTCGCATGTGTAGCCGAAGGTGCTAGACCAGAATCACACTTCTTTTGGGCCGATGATATTTGGAACAGATTATTCAGTCCTAGAAAACACCAGTTTGAGTTGTATTCTGCACAAGCATTAGATATTGAAGATAATAGAGCCTTTATCTTTCCTTACTCACTAACATGGAGAGTAGAGTTTGGTAACTATTTCTGTGGTAAAACAGGCATTTTTGAATTCTCACATTTCCCCTGGCATTTAATGAGATTGATCCGTCACAACAACGGTTACTTACTTATCGATCATAGTGTAGAGGCTTTTATGTCTCCACAGCAACTACATGCAATGCATGCATATTTTGGTAATATACATGGCTTGCCACTTCACAAGATTATCTATTTGACAGGTTGTATGAATGCACAGGATATTTACGATAACTATTGTGAAGATCAACGCATTCCAAATAATCCCGAATCACGTTTAAAGGTAGTTACATATCCTTCATCACAGCAGATTTTTGCTACCTATTTAGAGAACGGGACTGAAGAACCTGAGTATGATACAGAGCGTGTTCCTGAAAAATTATTCCTAATGTGGAATCGTAGATTTAGACGCCATCGTATTGAAATGGCATTGTGTTTAGAAAAGAATGATATTGTTGATAGAAGTTATATCAGTTTCAACAGAGATGATTTGGAAAGACCCAACATCACTTTTGAAAATGCAATCGATATGCAGAACCTTCTAACTTCAAATAGTAATTTGAATTTGACTCCTGAAATCGTTCAACGATTCAAGCAAAAACTTCCATTGGTTCTTGATGGCGAAACTAATGTCAATAAGATGTGTGAAGATTTTGACAATGCAACTAGACCTTATTATCAAAACAGTTTAGTTAGTATCATTACTGAAACTAATTTTGAAAATCCAGAATTAACACTTACTGAAAAGAGTTTTAAACCTATTAAAGAAAAGCACCCATTCATTATTGTAGGTGTACCCGGCGCATTAAGAGCAATGCGTAATATGGGCTTTAAGACTTTTGGAGAATTTTGGGATGAAAGTTATGATGATGTTGAATGCCCAAGAGTTAGAATGCAGAGGTTGTCATTCTTAACCGAACAGATTTCTAAATGGACTCCTGATCAGATTAGAGAGTTTAGAAGAAAAGTTAAACCTATACTTGAACACAACTATAAGCAATTACGTGTTCCTAGTTCGCAGTTAGTTATTGATAACATTGTAGAACACATTAACACACATTACGTGAAAGAGGCGGTAGAATGAAAAACATTTTAGTATGCGGTGCCGGCGGCTTTATCGGTACATATTTAGTAGAAAGTTTAAAGGAGCAAGGTCATTATGTAGTAGGTGTTGATTTAAAATATCCACTATATAGTGAAACTCCTGCTGACAAGTTTTATATTCTAGATTTACGTGATCAATTAAAAGTAAAATATCTTTTTAACACACATAAGTTTGATGAGGTATATCAGTTAGCAGCCGATATGGGCGGCGCCGGCTACATCTTTGTTGGTGATAACGATGCTGATATCATGCACAACAGCGCCACAATTAATTTAAATATTTTAGACGCAATGCGTGAACATGGAACAAAGAAAGTGTTTTATAGTTCAAGTGCATGTATGTATCCAAGTCATAATCAGGAAGATCCCGACAATCCATTATTAAGTGAAGAGAGTGCATATCCTGCAAATCCAGATAGTGAATACGGTTGGGAAAAACTATTCAGCGAAAGACTATATCTAACATACGCACGATGCTATGGCATTGATGTACGTGTAGCACGTTTTCATAATGTGTTTGGTCCCCGCGGAAGTTGGAATAACGGAAAAGAAAAGGCACCGGCTGCATTATGTCGCAAAGTAGCAATGGCTGAACAAGGCGGTATTGTAGAAGTATGGGGCCCAGGTAATCAAACACGTAGTTTCTTATTCATCCATGAGTGTATCGAAGGCATTCATCGTATCATGGAGAGTGATTGCAAAGTTCCTATCAATCTAGGTAGTGAACGCATGATTTCAATTAATGACTTAGTAATATTAATTTCTAATCTAGCAGATAAGATGGTATTACTTAAGAACGTTCCTGGCCCAAGAGGTGTTATGGGTAGAAACAGTGATAATAGGTTAATTAAACAATTGATTAACTGGGCGCCCGCTGATAATCTAGAAGCAGGACTAGTAGAAACATATCAGTGGATTAATGAACAAATTAAACTAGGTAAAAAAGACGTAGAATGAAGAAAAAATATATTATTGGATTAGGATGTAGTTGGACACAGGGCGAAGGTGGCTACCCTGAACATATTTGGAAAAAATATGGAGGCAGAGTTCAGATTCGTCATGGACCAGACTATCACTTACGTATTTTCGAACACACGAATAGTTGGGTAAACGTACTTACTAGAGACTATTTTCCTGACCACACTCCTGTAAATTTAGGGGTGAGGGGTATTGGCAATAGAGCCGCTGTTCATCAATTGCATTTTTGTGATGTAGTTGATTGGGAAAACAGTGAGGGCATTATTGTCTTTATGATGAGTGGGTTTGAGAGACTTGATTTCTTCCAAACATATCCAAAGTCAGGTGATCCTTACCGACCAGACAAATATTCTAAGAATGAGTTTTCGCATAGCAAGTGGCGCACCGTTTGGCCAATCCCGGGCGCCGGCGGCACAGAACAGCCTCTATATGATGTTTATGGTAAAATGCTATGGAGTGAACAATTTGTTGCCGCAGAGCAAATGATGGCGCTGTTAGACTTACAAGTTTTTGCAAAAGCATATGGTTTTAAAGTTGTTATTGCTAACGGGTTTAATCAGAATCATCAGAGCGGCATAAAAGAATATTTGGAAGAACATGCAGGTTCACTAACTCAAAAATTTAATTGGGAAGGCTATGTACATAGCGAAACTCCTTATAAGGCTTTTGTACAAAAACTAGTATGGCTAGATGGCATCATACCTCCTCAAGACTGGGGTGCATATTTTAGTGTATACAAGGCTAGAGATTGGCCTGCTAAATATCTTACAAACTGTGAGGGTGCCCATCCGACTATTGAAGGCTACAAAGTCATTGGTGAAGAACTTGCACAGTTCATAAAGTTAAGAGGCTATGCATAATAAAAGAGTTGTCAGTTTTGTCAATCCAAACTTCCAGCAAGGACCCAAAGAATTTAATGCGTACTACTTACCGTACAGCGCAGGGGTCTTGTGGAGTTATGTTGTACAAGACCCTATCATCAATGAGAACTATGAACTTGGGGAATTCATATGGCGCCGAGATTTTATTGAGGACGCTGTTGAAACCCTAAAGCATAGTGACGTTGTTGGGTTTAGTACCTATATTTGGAATCGTGCATATGCGGCAGTATTGGGGCGTGAACTTAAAAAAGCAAACCCCAATATTCTAATCGTTGCCGGTGGCCCTGAATATCCGATTGAAAAACCTGACTTCTTTAAAAAGTATCCTTTTATTGATATTTGCGTCAAGCAAGAGGGCGAAATCAGTTTTAAAATGATCCTACTTGAGCATCTAAAAGAGAAGCCCGAGTATGCTAAAATTAAAGGACTGTTAATTAACAACAACGGTGAAACAATCGATACCGGATCACAGGCACGTATCGATGACTTAGATATTATTCCTAGTCCATATCTATCAGGTATCTTTGATAAGTTGATGAATAGGCATCCTGAGATTCGATGGAATGCTACACTAGAAACTAACCGCGGTTGTCCCTATGCATGTACATTCTGTGACTGGGGAAGTCTTACATATAACAAAGTTAAGGTCTTTAACTTAGAGCGTGTGTTTGATGAACTAGAATGGATTGCTAGTAATGGCATGGACTTTATTAGTTTCACTGATGCTAACTTTGGTATCTTTGCTGAACGTGATAGTCTTATTGCTGACAAACTTATTGAAGTACAAAAAAAGCATGGCAACCCAAGAGCATATACTATTGCCTGGGCTAAGAATCAAAAACAAGAAGTGGTTGACATTGTTCGTAAATTGATTTACGAAGGTGGTAGTAAGATGGGTCTTAACTTGTCAGTACAAAGTATGGATGACAACGTACTAGACATTATCAAGCGTAAGAACCTTGAAATGAACAAGATCGAAGAAGTATTCCGCTTGTGTGAAGAATACAATATTCCATTGTATACTGAACTAATTCTTGGCTTACCCGGCGAAACTATGAACAGTTGGAAAGAGAATTTCTATAAACTGTATAAGAGTGGTAACCATACAGGTATTACAGTATACCAAGCGCAGTTACTTGAAAACGCTGAAATGAATCTTAGCCAGCGTAAACTCTATAAACTAGAGGGCAAGATTGTTTATGACTATCTAGTAGGTACATATAACGAGCATGAACTAAAAGAGGGTATCGAAGTAATTGTCAGTACCCGTGACTTGCCACGACAGAAAATGATTGACGCACAAGTATTCAGTTGGTATATGAATACTTTCCACATCAATGGTATCACTAATTACATTAGCCGTGTGTTATATAAACAGCAAGGTCTAGAGTATAGAGACTTCTATGATAAACTTTGGAATTATATTGTCGAAGATGAATGGCTAGCCAGTGAGATTAAACGTATTGAAGTACACTATGAAAAGTGGACAACTGAGGGATTGATTAACCACCAACCTATTCAGGGTATGGAAATTCATGGCTGGAACTTGATTCATAGTACAGTGATTAATTTACACAGTGCAGGCAAGCACGGTCACATCTTTGATGTAGTTGAAAAGTTTTTACGCAATGAATTTGATTTAGAAGAAAGTCTATTACAAGATTTGATGACTTTCCAACGTACCTTCTTAATAGATTACAACGAAATTCAGAACTATACAAAAACAATCAGTTTCAAACATGATATTCCCGGGTATGTGCAAAATACGCACGAACTTGATACTCCATGTACATATGAGTTTGAATTTCCGGAAGATCACAATATGAATTTGCAACGTTTTTGTGAGCAGATTTTCTTTGCAAGACGCAGAAATTTTGGAAAATCTTGGATAACTAGAAAATGAAAAAAACTACTTTATTAACCAACGGGTGCAGTTGGACATACGGTGGCGGATTAGATAGATTTTATAAAGACCCCGAACAACTACAGAAAAATGTATGGCCCCATTACTTGAAAAGTTTAGTGGGCTTTGATCAATGCTATAATTTAGCATTGGGAGGCGGCAGTAATCAACGTATTGTCAGAACTACTATCAATTGGATATTGCAACAAAATAAAGAAACGTTAAAAAATACCACAGCAGTAATTCAGTGGACTGAGTGGTCTAGATATGAATATTATGTTCCTAAAAATGCATTTCAAGAACTAGAAGAGGATCCTGAAAGATGGGCATTGTGTAAAATAGGAAATTGTATGAGTAGTGCGGAACCAGAACACACTCAATATATTCAAGACCGTAATAAAAGACGGTATGAAACGTTCACTGACCTTGAAGGGTATTATAATTACGTAAACCACTGTCAAACTTTGGCTAGTTTATTTCAAGAATATAATATTAAGTATTATTATTGGAATTTTGTTTCTCCAATGTTTCGCTTACCCGAACCAAAAAAATCATTCTTATTAAAACGTTATAATTGGTTAGAGCCTGAAGGTAGGCACACGTGGGAATATGAACGTTTTATGAATGAAGAGAATTCAAGAATACCTGATGACCCTCATCCAAATGAGAAAGGTCACATGGAATTGGCTAAGTATATAAAAGATGCAATGTTTAAATCAAAATATTATGGATAGTTATACTGACTTAGTAACAAAGGTAAATCAGCAAACTAATCGTATTTTTGAAATATCTAGACACATTGGTTTTCCTAAAGATAGAATTATACTAATTCCTAGAAATTGCGGTTATGGAAAAAAGAACGTAACTGAATATGCCGATGCAACTGTAATTTATATAGTACAACAACTTAAACAAAAGTCTTGGAGTTGTAAAATCATATTTGATTTACCTGATGAGGGTTTTGCTACTATACCGTTAAAACTATTTGATATAGTTACTAGACGATTGATATTGGATTACAACATCTCTCCTAAAAATATAATTTATATTACTGGTGCAGCCGCTGTTCCATCATCATCTAATGAGTATAATAAATTATGCATTAAAATGAATTACTTTCCTATACCGGTGTATTACACTAATGGGTTAGAAATTAATCAACGGTGCTACGGTGAACTTAGAGACACTTTCCATAGCAGAGAACCTGTTAGAAAAAAGAAATTCTTATGTTATAATAGAAATCCTAGACCACATAGAGTTGCCTTATTGGCTCAATTATTAAAAAGAGATTTAGTAAAACAAGGATATCTTTCTTTTAACGCTGATGCTCATTCTGTTAAGGGGTCATTTAATGAAGTAAAAAGAATATTTCCTAATTTAATAAACGATACTACTTTAAATATAAGACCTATATTAAACGATTTACCAATGAATTTGAGTTTGGTAGAAAATGAAGATACCATGTTTTATCCAAACGATGCCGATATTATGATGTATAAGTCATCATTGTTTAGTATAGTAACTGAAACTATATTTGAAAATAATATCGATTATCATGATGATGGTATTTTGGAAACAGCACATTGTTATCCAATACCAATGTTTTCTGAGAAAACATGGAAGGCTATTAGGGGAAAACACCCATTCATTTTGGCTACAGTTCCAAAATCACTAAGAGCATTTAGAGAATTGGGTTATAGAACATTTCACCCATATATAGATGAAACATATGATACTATTGAAAATGAAGAAGAGCGTTTATTGGCAATAGTAAATGAGGTTGACAGATTATGCAAAATGAGCGATAATGAAACTAGGGAATGGTTATCTAACGTACATGAAATAACCGATCACAATTTTCAAAAGTTATCTGAATCAACGCTGTATATCAAAGAAGTTTGGTAAATAATTAACACACAAAGAGTCACTATAAATATTTCTATGTTAAAAGTCGCAATGATCGGTGTAGGGAAATTAGGCGAACCCTGCGCAGAAGTAATGTCTAAACACTATGATGTTGTTGGGTATGATCCTATTCCTAGGCTTCCATCTTTTCCTATGAAAGATACAATTGAAGAAGCCGTTAAGGGAAGAGATTTCATTTTTATTGCGGCTCCTACTCCGCATGATCCAATCTATGGTGGGGAAACTCCCACTAGTCAATTGCCTATTAAAGATTTTGACTATACCACTGTCACTGAAATCTTAAAAGAAGTCAATAAACATGTTACTAAAAAGCAACTAGTGGTGTTGATTTCTACTGTGCTTCCTGGCACAGTGAGAACTAGATTACGCAAGCATATTACTAATGCACGATTCATTTATAACCCGTATCTAATTGCTATGGGAACTGTTGCATGGGACTTCATCAACCCTGAAATGGTAATCATTGGTACAGAAGATGGATCATTGACAGGCGATGCTAAAGAGTTGATTGACTTTTACAAGCCCATGATGCAAAACGACCCTAGATATGAAGTGGGTACATGGGATGAAGCAGAATCAATTAAAATTTTCTATAACACATTTATTAGCACGAAAATTGCATTAGTCAATATGATTCAGGATGTTGCTGAAAAGAACGGCAACATCAATGTGGACGTAGTAACAGATGCATTGAAGAAGAGTACCTATCGCATCATGGGTCCTGCATATATGAAGGCCGGCATGGGAGATGCAGGAGCATGTCATCCCAGAGATAATATTGCACTACGTTACTTAGCACAACGATTAGATTTAGGCTATGACTTGTTTGATAGCATTATGTATGCACGTGAAGTGCAAGCAAGGAAACTTGCTGAAAAATGTTTAAAGTACGGTAAAAAAATTACTATTATTGGTAAAGCATACAAACCTAGCGTACCTTATACTAACGGAAGTTACTCATTACTAGTGGGTCACTACATCGAAGAACTTGGCGGTGAAGTAAAGTATTATGACATTCATACTGGTGACACCGATTTAAATACTGACTGGACTGACGTATATCTTATAGGTTATTGGGAAAACTGGGTAGAAAAACTTGAGTGGAACAAGGTTTTCACCAAAACTAAAAAGAGTTATACATTTGTTGACCCATGGCGCTTAATGCCAGACATGAAGGGACAAAAAGTTATTCATTATGGTAATACTAGAACTAAGTTGGGAGAGATTAAAAGTCAGCAGATAAAACTAAAGGGCGGCGTATTAGTCAAAGTACTAGATGATCATGACAATGGATCAATGGATTATAAAGATGAAGTATTAGACTATGTTGTAAGTACTGGTAAATATTCTTACAATAAAGCAGTTGAATGGGCCAGTGGTTCAGGTATTTTAGGATTTGAGTTGTTGGGTATGGGAGTTTGTAATAACATTGCGTTCCTAGACTCACACGAAGATATTATTGCTAACTGTTTAGAAACAGCAAAGTCAAATAAACTTGCCAATTATGTTCAGGGACATTTGATTAAAAAACTACCAAATGAAAAGTGGGATTTAGTAATCGCCAACCCTGTACAAAGTGTAGATAAAAATTTTATTCAAACTATACTAAGCCATATCACGCAAGATGCTGACATTTACTTTATTGAAGAGTCTTATTCTGAGGCACTAGTGCATATGGCTAAGGTACAGGGACTTAGATTTATTGGCAAACAAATGCTGAAATACAGCGCAAATTATCCCAAAGGGGTGATACTGCACTTCAAGCCTTAATGTATAAATTATGGCGACCCAGTTGCCTATCTAAATATAGTAGACAAGGGAGTTACCATTGGATTTTACACTACGTTCTTTAGCAGTTGACGAACTTAAGCCTAAAGAAAGACCTACAGAAGATATTTCAGACGCACGCCATCGTAGTATGATGGAGGCTATTGCGCCTTATGCCAAACAAGCCGTACAAAAAAATCTAACCCCTGTTTATGTAGATTACAAGACACGTAACACTAAAATGGTACTAGTGTTATGTCCTGAATGGTCTCCCTACATGCCACCATTCAGTCTAGCACGATTAAGCGGTGTTGCTAAGAGTGCAGGCTACGAAACAAACATCATGGATTTGAACGTTAAGGCATATAATGCTTTCCGTGATGATTGGTGGCCGAATCGTAAACTTCCTTTTAGACTTTGGGACCCTTCAAGTAGTTGGCACTGGTTAGGTGATACTTACATGAATGATATCCACCCTGTACTAGAACCTATTCTAAGTGAAGCAGTAGATCAGATTATTGAAATGAATCCTGACGTAGTAGGATTCAGTGTATATTATATTAGTGAAGAACCTACCAAGTGGATGTGTCAGGAACTTAAAAGACGTAATCCAAATATTAAGATAGCAGTGGGCGGTCCTAACGTACACAAGAGTTGGTTCAAGATTGAACCTTACTATGATTATGTTGTCATTGGTGAAGGTGAGCAGAACCTGCTGATTATGCTTGACGAAATTGAAGAACAAAAAGAAGTACAATATCCACGTGTACTAAGTCAGCCCGAAGATGAACGTATCAATATCAATGGTCTGCCTATGCCAGACTATGAGAGCATTGACTTTAGTTTATATGAAGTGCCTAATGGTGTTAACAGTGAAATTAGTAGAGGCTGTACGGCTAAGTGTACATTCTGCGAAGAAACACACTTTTGGAAGTATCGTCAACGTCAATCAGTAGACTTAGTTACAGAAGTTGAATGGCTTTACTATAACAAGGGCACAGATATCATTTGGTTCATTGATAGTTTGATTAACGGTAACGTTAGAGAACTGCGTGCCTTTGCACTTGCATTAAAGACTAAAGACTTGAAAGTTCGCTGGACTGGATATGCACGTTGCGATGGACGTATGGACTTAGCCTATCTGCAAGACTTAGCAGACGGTGGTTGCATCATGTTCAATTTTGGATGTGAGTCAGGTTCACAAAAAGTACTTGACGATATGCACAAAGGCGTTACTATTGCTGAGATGGAGCAGAACTTTATTGACTGTAAGAAGGTCGGCATTTGGTGCGCAACTAACTGGATTGTGGGTTTCCCTACAGAAGAGTTTCAAGATTATAGCGACACTATGACATTCTTGTGGCGCATGCGTAATAACAACATCAATAATGCAGGCCTCGGTGTAGGTTATGGCTTAGGTCCGGAAACAATCGTAGGTCAGAATCCACATGCATATAACGTAAGTTGGCACAAGTATCAGGGTCACTGGATTTCAAACGATTTCAAAATTGGCGGCCCTCACGTTATGACACGTGTTAAAACAATTCACATGTTTTTAGATTTCTTTAAGGGTGTAACGGAAGTTCCAGTCAGTTATCCTGTACGTACTGCATTAGCCGAACGCCACTATGATATCAGATTGAATCATCCTGCAATACAAAAAGAAATGCATTATGAGGAATTTGATTACAATATCATTCCTCCTGTGGATCCAAACAATCCTTTTGCTAATACTCTTGTTAATGAGATGTGGCCATTCTTTAGAAATCTATGGAGAGCAAGAGGTGGATATACAGCAGAAGTTCGCTTTCATCCTGACTTAGATTTAAAAGAGTTTGGTACACAGTATGGCCCGGGGCAATACTGGGCTACTTATAAATTTAAAATTACTGATGAGGGAATTTGGGATGCTGACTTTGACATTAAATTTGAACAAGTCGATAATCCGTATGATGATAGGCTACCCCCTCCCGAAGGGAGAAAGGGTCCATTCTATGCCCAAGACTATTCACGTATTCAGGCTAATACCGCTAAACGCGCCAGAAAATTAGCAAAGACAACATGGGATAGTGAAGAAGGTCGTAGTGGTCAAGATTTTACAGACTTGTTGAATGAAGAAGCAAATCTAAACGCAACTATCGATTTTAGTTTCCACTTAAAGTGGCAGGGCACGGGTGACTGGAGTAACTATATGGACTACGTTGTTACGCTTGAAGAAAAAGAAGCAAAGCGTGACAAGAGCAAAGACTTGTCAATGCCTGAAAAAGAAGCAGACACTAGTGCTAAAACAGTTAAGAGTAGTGTACCTCAAACAATTTCTATCAGTATCGATAGCATTAAAAAGAAACCTAAACCAATGCTGCCATGAAAGAGATTAAAGAGTTTGAAAAATTAATCGCAAATTATTATAATGCTAGATTTGCAGTAGCAACAGATTGTTGCACCCATGCAATAGAATTATGTTTGCGTTTAAAAAATCCTAAATCTGTTACTTGCCCCACACATACTTATGTAAGTGTGCCTATGACATTACGCAAATTAAATATCCCTTGCGTGTGGACAGACTTTCAATGGCAAGACTTTTATTATCTTACCCCAAACATTATCGATGCCGCAGTATACTGGCAGCAAGACGGTTACAAGCCAGGCACATTAATGTGTTTAAGTTTTCAATATAGAAAACATTTAAATGTGGGTCGAGGAGGTATGATCTTGTTAGACAACGAACAAGATTATAAAGAATTGTGCAAGATGCGTTATGATGGTAGACTAGATGATATACCTTGGATGGAACAAAATATCGACACTATTGGTTATCATTATTACATGACCCCTGAAACTGCATTGTTGGGTATAGAACGTTTTCACGAAGTAGTAAACAAAGAACCTAAACGTTGGACATATAAAGATTATCCTAACGTAAGCAAGATGAAGGTATTTAATTAATGCTTCATGTATTTGGTAGTAGTTGGGCATATGGTTCTGAATTAAAACCTAATGAAAAGCCGTTTGCTTATTATTTAGGACTAATGTTAAATCAACCTGTAATCAACTATTCTAAAGAAGGATGGTCTTTGGGACACATTTTAGGAGAAACAGTTTTTCCTAATTTAAATAACATTAAAGAAGATGACTATGTTGTAGTAATAGTTCCACCTGATATCAGATGGTACGAAATTAACGATTATTTTATTTTTCGATCACTTAGTCTAGAGGACAAAGAATATAAAGAATTGATTCGTCACTATAATGTAGCATGGTTTATGTATCATCATAATCTTTTTATATACAACATTATTACTTCTATCACTGCTAAAACAAAAAAATTAATATTAGCACATGATTGTGGAAAACTAGTTATTATTGATTTGTTTAAGAATCTAATTGACATGCAATATTTTTTGAGTAATTCAAGTTTAACTAAAATATTGGTTGGCGAAGATTGGGATAATAACTATGATTTAAACACAGATAGTCCAAACGAGATGTTGTTTAAAGGTAAGTATTTTGAGGGTAATATAAATCATCCTAATTTATTAGGACACAAAGAGATAGCGAGATTATTATATGACAAGTTCAACACGAAATGAATGGGACCCATTAAAAAAGGTTATTGTGGGTATTGCTGATGATGCACGAATTCCTATTGTAGACCAAAGTTTGCGATTAATAAATTATGCCCATGAAAGACATTCTTATAACATTCCAATGGGGCCATATCCACAGCAAGTTATAGATGAAGCAAACGAAGATTTAGAAAAACTTTGTGAATTTTTAACTAGTATGGACATTGAAGTTGTTCGTCCAGATAAAGAATGTGTTCCTGAATATTATAACTATTGCCCTAGAGATACCATTCTCACATATGATTCATATGCCATTGCTACTCCAATGGCATTATCTAAGAGAAGAGATGAATGGAAAGCATATCAAAAGATATTCCATGATATTCATGTAATGCCACAGCCAACACGTGAAAGTCATTTATATAATCCTAAATGTTTAGGCAATCCAGACATATTGGCATTAAATGATAGTGAGTCTTGTTTTGATGCAGCCAATGTATTAAAAGCAAACGATGATTTATATTATCTAGTGAGCAACACTGGAAATAAAAGGGGTGCCGATCAGTTACAACAAATGTTCCCCAAATCTAAAGTACATACTATTGAAGGTGTGTATAGTTACATTCATATTGATAGTACTATTGCATTGTTACGTGAAGGGTTAATGCTTCTTAATCCTGATCGTGTTAAGTCAGTAGATCAATTGCCTAAACCGTTGAGAAACTGGGATGTTATTTGGGCGCCTGAACCAGTAGATATCGGATACTATCCGGGCTATTGCAATGCAAGCAAGTGGGTCAGTATTAATTTATTATCAATTAATCCTAATCTAGTAGTGCTAGAAGAAAATCAACACAATCTTAGAAGATTACTTGATCGGTATAATGTGGAAAGTGCTATGCTTCCCATGCGTCATGCACGTACATTGGGTGGATGCTTCCATTGTGTTACAGTAGATATAGAGCGAGAATAATTCAATGCCTCTAGAGGAAGATCATATCCATTGGTTTAATTTTCCTCTAATGGAATCTAAAGCAAATAGTTTAGATTCTATCCATGTCAGAAAAGCCTTAAGATTTACTAACAAAAGAACACCAATCATAATTAATATGCTTAATGGCAATATGAGAATATTGCACAAAATAAAGCATAAAGATGTTGGATACTTAAATGAAGTGGGTATAGACATATATCTGTACGAACCATTAGTTAGTTACTATAAAGGTTCTCATAACCAACGAAACAATCCTCAATTCTATTACGAGTTTTTAGGCGATGAGAATCCTGCATTAATTCGTGCTAAAGAATTAGATAGCATACAAGAATATATAAAACAGAACGGGTTAACTAATGTAACAGTTCATACTTGTGATTATAATGTTGAAAAGTATTACCCTCATTATAATACAATGAAACTGATTACAGATGATCTTTTTATTAAGTCACAGGCTATTGTCAATAGACCTTTACCTCCTCCTATTAATAAAATTGAAAGAAAGTTTATTTCATTAAACTGGAGATATACTACTCATAGACACATAATTGCGGCTTATTTAAAGTTTACTAATTCAGTTTTTTTAAGTTGGAAGTACCAGTGTAATTTTGAAACATTTAGTAGAAACGTTTGGTTTGACATTGAATCTTGGAAAAAGACTAACCCAAAACAATATAGAAAACTTAAAATAGGCATGCTACAGTTAGATAAAGAATCACCGTTTACTTTAGATACCCGCGAAACACTTGTGCATATCAACACATGGGATCACTATAATGGTTATCCAATAACTAATCATGCTCCTGAATTATTGACATTTCTGAATACATGCACCAATGACGTTATATCTAACGTTTATTCTAAAGCATTTGTTGCTGTAATAAATGAGTCTAGATTTGCGCAACCGACCGGAAACTATAGTGAGAAAGTGATACAAGCAATACTGCATAAATTGCCCTTTATTATTGTGGCTCCTCCCTATACATTAAAGTATATGCGTGAAATGGGATTCAAAACGTTTAGTGAATTTTGGGACGAAAGTTATGATGAAATTACCTGCAACTCCACTAGAATGATAAAAATATTAGAGGTGATTGATCATATAAACAGTAAATCCATTGAAGAATTGGAACTGATTAAGGAAAAGATGCAACACATACTAAAGTACAACTACACCGTTGTAAACATGCTTTCACATAATTTGTACACCAACAAAATCCAAGTTAAATAGATATAACAATATCGGGAAGAATCATGGCTCAAAAAAACGATGAAAATATTGAAAGAGGTCACTTAGGGACTCTATGGGACGATGACTACAAGTTTTTACCATATGTAAAACAACCTGTTGCAGATTACGAAATGCAGACATGGGTAAGTCAAGGATATGACCACGTAAAAAGTTTTACGGGTAAGATGTATGACAATCGAAATCCTATGCCAGAATGGATCAGCAGAATTTCAGATGCATTTGGTCTATTCAAGCAGTCATACACTTTTTATAAAATGAGTACATTGGAGATTATGCCTCCACACTCAGATCATTTTAGAACTTATGCCAAACTGAACAACGTCAATCCTTCAGATGTATATAGGGTCGTTCTAATGCTTGAAGATTGGAAGCCCGGGCACTACTTTGAATTGAACGGTATAGGCTATACTAATTGGAAAGCAGGTGATTGGTTCAAATGGAAGGGATCTACTCCTCATGCGGCTGCAAATATTGGTATTGAAGATAGATACACTTTGCAAGTTACCGGCCTTTCAGTATACACTGGACAGTTGGAAGAATTGTTCTCTTTCAACATTCCCGGTAAGCACATGCGTAGTCAATCTTCACATCCTTTTGTGAAGTATACTCTATTGCCTAAGATCAACCCATTAGGCAATTTTAATCATAGAGCATATATCTATATGAACAACTCTTACATTAAAGAGTTGGACGATATTAATCATGATCCGCAGACCTCTAGAACGTTAAACAACGACGGTTTGCATTTTTATCTGTATGAACCTATTTGCAGTTATTTAAAAGATGCTACACCGAAGTATGAATCGGGGACTAAGCATACACAGGGATTCTATTCAGAATTTGACAGTAATGTAAATCCTGAAGATTTACGTGCTGAAGAATTTGACAGCATCTACAAGTATGCTAAAAGAAATAATCTAAACAATGTTATTGTTCATACCGGTGACCGCGATGCAGATAAATTTTATCCACACTATAGCGATAGACTTAAACTAATCTGCGATGATTTGTTCTTACGTTCACAGACTAAAATTATAGGTCTCAATGAAAGTCCTAGCGAGGACTTTAACAAAAAGTTTATTTGCTTAAATTGGAGATATACAAAGCACCGTCAACTTCTCTCTACTTTCTTAGCAGGAGAAGAAGGTTATTTGAGTTGGTACTTTAAGACCGATGAAAAAACACTTTATGATGACATGTATTTTGATGTTGATAAGTGGAAAGAAAAGTACCCAGAGTTCCATCAAAAGTTGATGCTGGGTATTCAACGTATTCAACACACTGGGCCATATGAAGTAGACAAAAAAGCATTAACACAGATCAACATTAATCATCCGCATCATGTTAATATGTGGCCTGATGTACCTGAATTTAAACCAGGTGTAACACCAGCACTGTTCAATAGT
>JACCDG010680770.1_pt1 | contig 84036 bp, 85 predicted proteins | sample 7442471 | NCBI WGS metagenome assembly JACCDG01 (sample SAMN15323444, study PRJNA562643) | freshwater metagenome | isolation source: river surface water | place: USA:Blue River Watershed | collected 2017-08-17 | reverse complement strand
CCCGTGTCTTTGCGAGACACAGTCTGTGTCTTATGAGTTTGACGTTCCCTCCAAACTCAAATATCCAAGTCACTAATGATTATTGGACAGCAACAGATTGAACTTCGCGAAAGGCTGCAGACGGAACTTGTAGATCGGTGCAAACGAAATCCGCGGTATTCACTGCGATCCTTTGCACGCTTTCTCTCCATAGAGCCCTCAGCATTGTCAAAAATACTTAAAGGCAAGAGACGAATTTCAGAAGCCACTCACGAAAGGCTCAACCAAAGACTGGGATGGAAGCCTGAGATCCAAGGAGAGTACCGAGATATTAGCTTGGACTTTTTTGAAGCGATTTCGAATTGGTATCACTTTGCGATTCTAGAACTCACCTCGCTCAAGACCTTCAAAAGTGATTCTCGCTGGGTCGCCGCAAAGCTTGGAATCACCAGTATCGAAGTCGACCGTGCCATCGAAACACTGCAGCGTATCGGATTCTTAAAGATCGACCGTCGGGGAAACTGGAAGGATGTCTCGGGTTCGGTGACCACGATAAAGAACGCGTTTACACACGCAGCGTTTCGCAAACTTCAAACCCAGATTCTCAATCAAGCCCTCAATGCACTCGAAAGCATTCCGCTAGAACTGCGCGAACAATCTGCTATGACCATGGCCATTGATTCTCGCAAACTCGATGCCGCCAAAGAGCGCATCAAAGATTTTCGTCGTTCGCTCTGTGCGTTTTTGCAGTCAGGCGAGCGAGACTCTGTCTATCAATTAAGTATTTCGATGTTCCCCGTGAGCAAAGAAGCAATTCGACCGAAAAAGAAGGAGCAATAAACAATGAAAACCAAAGCCTTATTGACAGCCACGATGACCGGGATTTTTGCATCGTTATGCAGTTCGCTTTACGCGGGCAAGGAGTCTCATGGAGGGGATCTCGTCCTCTGTGCAAAATCGTCAGAAAATTCTTACGAAGGTCTTTATTCATTGGACTACTTGGTTGGAAGTCTTCAACTCTCTCAGAGCTACCCTCTCGACGAAGCCAAGATTCAGCACGATGTGCTTGAACGAATAACTCAAAGTCTTGAGCGAATATTTCCGCTAAATACTGCGATGGGACTCACCAACCAGCCTATCCTCGAATCATGGCGTCAGTATCAAGACCTTCTTACGAATAATGCGGACTTTACAAAAGCGCGAATCTGGCTCCCATCGTCTTACGGTTTAGTCGACATCAGTGATGAAGCGCTCATTACGATCCTTCCTCCCAATTGCCTAAAGGATGCCAAAAACCAAAGCCCTCATGCGATTCAAGCGGTGATTCGACAAAAACCGGGAGAAGCGATCGTCTACAACTACTCGGATCAACTCTTAAAGACCTTAAAGGAGCGGCCCCTACAGTACTCGTTTCTCCTTGTTCACGAGTGGCTCTGGGATTATGTCCAGGATATTCGCCTCCTTCGCATTGTGAATTGGTTGATTCACGCGTCGATACATGAGTCTGCAGACATCAATAAAATTAGAGGGCAGCTCATTGGGACTGGGTTTGGCACTTCAAAGATTTCAGCAAGTGCTGAACAGGTCTTTGGTGGCAAGTTATTGCAGGCGATCATGGCCAATGATGTCCAGGCCTTTCAAAGCTTGCTTGATGGAGGTGGCACTTTAAAAAAGCTAGTCGTTATTGAAAACGCGGAGAACCCAAAGGTTGTTCCGGCTTCGGTATCTGGGTATCTCGGCAACGCACTCCTCGAGGATGACAAGATTCCAAATGATCTCGAAAAATTATTGGTGGAGCGAATATCCCCGCCGGATTTAGCTAGCGGAGCGGATCTCAAGACTCAGATGCGTTATTACGGGCATAAATGCACGATGAAGCATAAGTACAATCACCTATTCAACCTTCTAAGCATTGCCGCAATGCTTGGAAGAAAAGAAATCATCCAGTCGGCTTTCTCCCGATCGTCAGACGCAAATCCCTTATTCTCTTCGGAGGACTTGGATTATTTGTTGTGGGATCTTCTCACGATGGGCGAAATCGAAACCTTCAATGCCCTTGCTCCGGAGTTTCGTAGGCTCAAGTCACAAAATCCAAACTTCAACTTGGACATTGAGTTTTACCGCTTAGAGAATGAGATGAAGCCGGATTGGTTTCAGTTTGTTCAGCGTGAAGAATTAAATTCAATGATTGCGGCCTATGGCGATGATTTGCCCTTTCTCTTTAGATCGCATGTGGCTCTTTTGAACCAGGATCTTGATGAACTCAATCGCTTACTTCGTGAGCCCAAAACATTCTCTCGCATTCAGGCCTTGTATCTTTCGATTCCAAAGGAGGGAATGAAGCTCAGTGTAGATCGTCAAGGTCGCCAATCTTATCTCATCCCGAGCGATCCCGGCTCAAATCAAAAAGTGGATATCTTTCAGTGGGCCATGGTGACGGTCGGTCCGGACTTTGCACGAGAGGTGGTCAAAATCGCTGAGCGAAATTCTCCCAGCAGGGACAGGGACTCATGGAAATCCTCTGCGAGAACGGCTGATTATTTCAAAGTTCGCAAATCGACGGAGAACAAGATCACTGCGAGTGAGAGCTTCTCAGTGCGCACACCACTTCAGTTGGCCGAGCGCATTCGAGACGAGCTGCCAAAAGATCAACGCGCTTCGTGGGATGCTTTGATTGTCGAGCTAAAGAGTCTTTACCGTTAGAGGAGATCTTGGGAGCACGGCCTGTGATTGTCCAAAATAATCAGGCCGTCCCAAAATCTTTGCAAACAAGGTCGCTCGAACGCTCGTCGTGTAAGACTATGGATTCATCAATGCCGTGAGATTTGAAAACTGACTCTGTCCGCTGCAAAGGAAATCGATCTCATGAGTTATTTTCACAATACCGGTCACAAGTCTGAGCTGAGTGCGAGTGACCTCGCCGACCATGAGTTTGAGTTCATTGAAGATGACATCAAAGTCTTTTTGGTCTGCGAGACTCGATGTTTCAATCTTGCCAGCGATCTGAACAAATCCTGAATTTGAAACCACCTCTCTTAGACCCTCAATGGCCGTCTGAAGATCTCTTTGGTTTGATCTGAGGTTCTCGGAGTTCTGTGCGATTCGCCTACGCATACGATCCAAGGATTGCTCAAGTACGGCAAGCTTTGAATCAATCTCATGGTTTGTTCCATGGCTCTGAGTGTTTACGCTCTCGACCAAAAACGAAGTAATCATCTCAGTGACGAGGAGCCCTGCTGTGACTTCGAAGCATGCGGCTTCAATGAGTCCAACTGTCTTTGTAAATGAATCCTCAAAGAGCTTGATGATCCGAATACTCTCCTCAGACGTTGTTTGCATTTGCTGGGCAACGATTGCAAGTGTTCTCCCCTGACTGCCGAGACGATGAGACGATGTTGAAGCATTAAGTGACAAAAAGCGGACTCTGTCCGAAAACTCCCCAACACTTTTTCGCTCGCGATCGAGCTCAGCCTTGAGATCCAAGATCAAACACGCGGCATCATAAAAACTCTCAAGAAGAGTCCTCAAACTCTGCGTTGCCGCAAACTTTTGCTTAAGCCGAGCATCCATACTTTCAAAATTCCCACCCTTAATCCCCCGTTGGCGGAGCTTTTGCACGCGGCTATCCCACTCTGTCCGGACAGCCATCGTCATAAAAGCGAGATAGTCTTTGAGTGAGAGGCCTTCTAGAGCTTTGCCGAGAACCTTTTGCCCCGCCACTAAATCACCCTTAGATTCAGCTTTGGTCATCTCAGCGTACAAATGCGGTATCGACTCAAAGACTTTACTCGTTGGCTTAAAACGAATCGACAGATACGAATTCCCGAGAGGTATTACGACAGCAAAGACCCAGTAATAAGAGCCGTCTTTGGCCATGTTTTTAACATAGGCACCGATGAGTTCCCCTTTTTGAATCGTAGCCCACAATAATTTAAACACCGACTTAGGCATATCGGGATGGCGAATCAAATTGTGAGGCTTTCCGATTAGCTCGGCCTCGCTAAACTGCGAGATTCGCGTAAAGACCTGATTCCCGCTTAAGATAATCCCCTTGAGATCCGTTTCCGAAAAAAAAAGCTCTTCGATTTCGAATGGAGATTCCACATTGATGGCTTGCTTCATAGGCTTCATTGTATCGTAAACTGCTATTGTTTACGTTGCGTCAACGTTTGTCGCACAGCGACGCATATCGGAATCATTCGAAACCTCCCACCTTCCGTCAGCGTAAACTAGAGGTTCAGTCTACGCCGTCCCAAGCTTCCTTTGCGGCAGAAACTGCAGATTCGCTCCCACGGATTCAATGAGCTTTTGATGAATCACCACCATCGCCATAGAATCCTGTGCACAGTAGGTGAGTAGATCTCGGCGAATTTTTTCGCGATCTTCGCGACTGAGGTCCCCGCTCAGCACCTTAAACAATTGTGCTTGAGCTTGGCCTCCATTTTGAATTTCGAGTTTGTCGTACTTCATCTCGGGGGCAAAGTACGGCAAAACTTTTTTGATGCTCACAGATCCCCCAAAGTCTCTTTGATAAAAGTATTGATGAAACGCATCCTCGAGGTCCCAAAACCTCTGCTCCAGATCCAGCAAGAAGTTTGCGTCACCCGCAAACTGCACTGCCATCTCGCGAATCAACGATCGTTCGAAATCATCATGATACGCAATGATGCTTCCTTCGGATCCAAAGATTGACTTCATCGCCCGCAGACATTCTTCGCGCGGATCGATGCCCGGCAAGCCCGAAGCCAAAAACTCGTGATGCTCAAGGGGCATCTGAGGAGCTCGCTGAATATGACAAGAGAACTGAACGGGAATGCGCTGATAAGGGCGCATCCCGTTCAGAATGGGGATAGCGGGTGCTATTGTTTCAAAGTCAAAGTAGTAAATCGGGTACTGAACAGAGCTCAAAAACTGAGCCAAGCCTCCCCGATCAATTACAGCTTCATCGGTTTTGCTCGCCGCCACTTGAATCTGTTGAAATCTTGTGAGTTCTACTTGATCCGTAAGATCCGAAATCATTCGGGTCCCCTGATGATAAAGCTCAAATTTGGTGGGTTTGCGTTTGCGGTAATTATAAAGTTCCAGAGTTGAGCCTTTGGGCACACTCGCCCAACATTCCTTTTTGAACTCGCACGCATACGGACTCGAACACTGTCGACCGATCAGTTGCTCGGGCGCTTGTTCTCGTTCGAGGACGTTGATCAGAGATTTGATCCTGACCGTTACTTGTGGGAGCAGAGCGTGAGCCGCATCGGTAAAATCATGGTTCTTAAACAATCCATCCAGATGGGGATAAACAACCTCGTTGTTGATATGGGAGAGAACCACATTCTTGATCGGCACTCCGGCTCCTTTGAGAACTAACAACTGAAACGCTACGTCCTCGAGATGCTCATTCTTCACTTCGGTTGTGGACTTGACCTCGATGAGATCCCAGGTTCCATCACAATTGTTTTTTAAGATATCGACGCGCACCATCATGCTTTGATATTCAAATGCCGCTTCAAATATCGCCGGCACTCGACACTCTTTGATGAGTTCCTGAGTCTGCGTGAGCGCTTGTGCGAGCGCACTTCCCCCCGCCGCCACCAGGACACCGTCCGCAAACTGAGCCCGAGCCAACTGCCCTACCGACTGACCCTGTGTAAAACGAAGGAGGAGGTCCTCACTCGGTGAAGCAGCCAGCTCGGGCTGACGGGACAAAAGATAAACTCGCTTGGGACACTGAAGCCCCGCTGTATAGGTCGATTTTGTGATCTGTAGTTTGGACATTTGTAGCCTCCCCATCAATTCATTCGACGTTCAGAAATTCGATTTGAGAGTCGAACCGAGGAGGTGGTTCGGAGGGGATCGAGAGAGGGGTTAGACGATGTTGAGAGTTCTCACGCTTGAGTCATCGTCGTGCTTATAATTCATTGTATCGCGACAACCCGCAAAAGAACCTAATTAAATCTTTCTGAAACTCAGAATTTATGCGGATTTGCCGATCAAAACAGATTTTGTTTGTAATTCACTTAGTCTCCGTGGGAGAATTAAGAGTCGCTTCGGATTTTCAATCCATTTTTTTGATTTTTTGACTTTGTGCCTGCTTCGCTTCAGGCACAAAGTCGTCTCAAAACTGAATTCAATTTAGTGTACGCATCAAGCCACTCGACAATAACTGTTTTTGGACTATTCAAGGCTCATGTTCACACGCACTTTGGCTGCATGGAGTTTAGTCGCTTTGATTCCCTCTATGACCCTCGCAACAGAATGCGATGATCCGCTCAAGGCCATTGATCGATCTCCTGCATGGCAACGAGAAAAGGCGAAGACTCTCGAAGCTCTCAAAGCTGCTTTTGATACTCCAGATGCCAATTTCGAACGACGACAAATCTATGTTCTGATCAAAGCAGGACACTTGCGGGCCTTCAAATTGGCGATCGAGCAAAGCAATCAAACTGAGCACCCTCAAAAGCACTTATATCTCTCACGAATGACTCAGCACCAAAAATGGCGGGATCGAGGACAAATGTACAAAATCGAAGGAGCCTACGCTCATTTGTATCTGCTACTCGGGGGATTTCATGCACAACATCTGCACTGGTATGGTTTCAAGATACCACCAACGTCTATCCAAAAAAAATAGGGCGGCCCCATTTTGAGGGACCGCCCCTTTTCACTCAGCTTTCGCTGAATGCATCGATTAACAACCCAGTTGATAGCTTCTTAAGAAATCAAAAAGATCTTGGACTGTGACAGAATCATTATGATTCGTGTCTGCAGAAATATCTCTGGCTGAATAAGCGGCAAGATAATCAAACATATCCTGCATGGAGAGACTTCCGTCTTGATTAAAGTCGGCTGCACATACGGGGGCGGCAACTTCAGAGGCGTTTACTTCCACGACAATACGAGCATTGGACTGACTCAAAAGGGCCATTCCGAGAATTCCAACATTATTGGAGATACATTGGTTGTCGAGGCCCAGGCTCGTTCCTGCATATCCATAAGGCGGAGGAAAGATGGCGTTTGAGATTTCTTCTCCTGATTCCAACTGATCTACCTCGGAGTAAACAATTCGCAGGCCCGAATTCGCACTCCAAACTCCCAGATGTTGATTCGAACCCAGGGTAAAGTTTGAGATCACCTGATTTTGATCATTCAAACCAAACACACCCTGCAGATAACGAAACTCCACGAGTCCCTCGGAGTGAGATTCAATGGACATTCCTGTCGCGAGAACAAGATGACGTTGACCATTGATACTGGCCCAGATCCCCAATCCTGTTTCTTGATAAGGCATTCTTAATACATAGTTGCCTTCAGAATTTGTGATCAGGGGTTGTAAGGGACTGATTCCCCTCCATCGATACTGCTGAAGCAATTCAGGAGTGAGTCGATAGGCCACACCGTCAACACCAGGCAGAGAGTCCGTCATTCCATTGAACAAAATGGATACGCTATCTGCAGCTGTCCACTTAAGAACCGCGGGATAAACGTTTTGTTGTTCGTCAGTTATTGAAACACTCGCCAGTACATCCTCACCATTCACAATTGAAAACGATCCATTCGCATTTCCGTAAAAGGCCCCTGTATGATCAGGATTGAGAGCGCCCATTCTTACAGTGGAATACGCAAAGGTTCCATTCGACTCCCGAGCGCGAAGTAGACCGATAAAGACTGTTCCCGTTGCGGACACGGCAAAGCGGCCCGGGTTTCCGTAGTAGTAGTTCATTGAACTTGCTGCCGTATCGTACGAATAGGTGCCGGGGAGTTGAATGTAATTTGTTCGTATAAAATCTCCATATTTTAGAACCAAAAGAGCTTGATGGGGATTGTCTGTGCGAATTCTCACAATAGCATTCATTTTAGTACTTGAGCCGTTGCGCTTCGCGGTCACCTTTCGAACTATGTAGTTTCCTGCGGCATCAAATCGAGTCATTGGATATTCTCCATTATCCGTTGTCGACGAATGAATCGTGGCGCTCCCCCCGTGAATCGTCCAATCCGCCAAATTCGCGATGGGGCTTCCGTCTCGCATCCAAGGAGTCAGCTGCCCTTGAGCAGACATAAACATCGCTCCGCCAACAGCTTGGTTATTTACAGTGGTTCCCAAAATATGAACAATCGCCTCTGAGCGATCGCCCACAAAGGTATTGTCGATCACTCCATAAGGCGACTTCAAATAAGGACGTTGAATCGTCGACGCCGGATTCTCTGGATGAATCGCTCCGAGTCGCGAAAGCAGCTTCTTTTGCGAGCCATCAGCCGAAATCCAAATCAAGCTCGTTGCATTTCCTGCATTGATCAATCGTGTGCCATTGCAAACAGGCTGCGTGATCCCCGTTCCGGTGATATTGGCGAGCATCAGGAGATCGCCGTTTGCACTCACTCGGCGTGTCGGTGCCGGGTCACCTTGATATCCACAAACTCCATTCACCATTCCAGAGAGAAGAATCCTTGCACCCGCTGGAGCGAGATTGAGATCCGAAGAGATCAAAGTTTCATTGGAGGTGACGACAGGACTGAGAGTTCCGTCCGTCTCCAGCCGTACCAACACTTGCTTACTTTGACCGGACACCAAAACATCCGCCACAAAATAGGCCTTCTTGCTTTTTGAGAATGTAGCTCCGTCGGTAATATTTAGAATGGGGCCTAGGCCATTGACCATATCCCCCGGCTTCGCAAGGGCTCGAACCTGAGCCAAGAGAGATTGTGAATAAATGAGACTTAATCCGAGAGCGAATGCTCCCGCAATTGTTCGCGTAAATCGATGCATTGTCCGTATCCTTTCAAGATATTTAGTTCCGCGATACGGACGACCAATACGCTCGCGTATCAATCTGATTTGCAAACACCTTGCCGAAGGCCTGTAAAAAAAATTGCATGAAGATTTAAGAACTTACCTTTCAGATTTCTTTTCATGTCTGGCGAATCCGCCAAAAACTGAGCAGTTCTTGCGGGTACACTGAAATGTTTACAGTTGAAAATTCCTATTTTGAAAATCATTTCAGTGATGTGTTCGGAATTTGTTCGAAACTGAATGTGTATTCAAAATTGTGTACGCAAATTCAATCATTCCACGCTGTATTTTCGCTCCGGCATAGAGCTTGCTCTTTGTATGAGTGTGTTCTGAGTAATGCGAAAGCCTGTCTCAGATGCAAGCTCCCCGCTGAAAGTACGACGACCAACAGCGGGGAGTTTATTTTTTTGAGAATGGTTTTATTCAGTTCGAAGCGCAGATCGCGCTCTTAATCCAAAGATTAAAAATGCCAGAACAATCAAAGCACTCCACACAGACCCAACACGCGAAGAATCTGCATGCAAACTACAACCTGCTGCCGCACTGGCCATCGCAGAACTTCCTTCTGCATTCGTCAAAGAAATCGGAGTGCCCGTTTCTAAAGGCACCGTATGGCTGAGAGGGTTGCGTGAACTTTGCCCCGGGACTGTAGAGTCGATAGAGTTTCCCGTGTGCACGCCGCATCTGCTTTCATCAAAGGGAGACCTAATCACAAATGAGTACGTTTTGTTTTCGAAGGGAATAAAAACGATTTGATCCCGACAAATAGAAAGAAAGCTTTCATACGAAAGGTAAATCATGGAGCCGAGTGTTGTTTGTCCAAACCGATAAGAAGATTCAGAGAGTCGTCGAGTTGGCGCAGCTTCGCTCCCCAAAAAAACTCCAAGGGGCATGCCGACCGAACCTGGAATACTCACTACGTAGCGAGCAAAGCATGCAAACCGTGCGAGTGATTCACTCTCCATTCCAATTTCACCAAAATTGACGTTGGGCCATGTTCCCGAAGTTGATGGGCTCGCCGTCAGTCGAATGAGTTCGCCCACTGGAGAGTGACTTGGATTCAAATTCCCAGGTCCACCTTGCGCACAAATATTCTCAATCGGTGTCTGCTCTGGATTGGGAGCCTGATGAGAAGAGTCCTGAGAAGCATTGGATGAATCTTCTATCGAAGAAACTCCCCCCACAGGAGCGGGATAAGGAGTCACTTTCTGAATAACTCCTGCAGTGAATGCTAGCGACATGATTTGAACAATTAACCCAACCACCATGTTGTCTTATTATAGCAAGGTCTGCACCCATGGCGGGTCGGTCAGAAGCTGGCTAAAACACAGTCTCACGCCCCCAATCGCAGAAACTAGACACCCCTAACTCCTAAAATTGTCGCCCCATTCGCGCCCGATTCGTCAGAATGCACGTAACCTATTGAAATCACCGAAGTTTGAAAGCCAGATCGCGAGAGTACGATTTTGTGTACGTCTCTATCTGGCTTCAGTTTTTGCCATCTCCAGAAGTGGGCAAATCCAGAATTGGAAAGAACTGCGTACTTAACTGATAGATCTTTTTAGGCCGAACAGAGCCCGAAAATTTTTTGTTCATCTTGGCGATAAAGTTATACATCATTTTTTTAAACTCCTTCGCCTCTTCTTCAGACAGTGCAATCGTCAGTCCCTGTAGATCACGCTGATCTTGAGGGATCGTATCCACCTTTTTCAGAGCCTGCGTCATCATTTCTCGATGAAAATTTCGAATATAGAGGTGTGAGGCCTCGGGATCTGTTTCGAGCGATATATCCTTTTTGAGAATCGTCTTTTGTCGTCGCTCCACGAGTCCGAGTTTTTCAAGGATTTCTAAGCTTCGATCAACCTCCGGAATGCTAATCTGAAGACGCTGAGCAAACTCCGCCTTTTGAGAGGTCCAATCCAAATATCCCGCCGCTTCAAAAACAATGGGCAGATACCAGCGCGAATAAAACTCATACTGAGCGGCTTCAATCGCATGAACAGAGCGAAACTTACGAAAGGTCAGCAAATCTTCATAGGCTCGATCCTTAAGATCCATATTTTCTGTTTGGTTAAAGAGTACGAGCTTTTCAAAGAAGGCGACCTCGTCCTTTTTGAGATTCAGGGCCCCAGCCAAACGAGCCACGACCTCGGTGCCGATGTTTCGATGCCCATCAATGATCATCTTCAAATAGCTTGGGCTCTTAAATCCAACCACCAAGGCAAACTTTCGAGCGCTGTAGAGCTTCATTGCACGCAGGTAGAGAACAAAGTCATCCAAAAACTGACGATAATTAAGATAAGAAAAAATCTCGGGCCTCTCCACTGCCGAGCTTTGAGCTCCGTCAAAAAGGATTCTGTCGGGTAATATCGCCATACTTTAGTATACACCTATCAAACTATTTCTATTTATTTCATAATAATTCCAGCATCCTAGACGACAATCAATGATCAATACCTGAGCCTCGCTTTCATCTCGGACTTGAAATCGTGTACAAGCGATAAAATACATTCTCATCGACAGATCATGCAGGGGGCATGCCAAAAACTCCGCTGCTCGGATAAGCAATCTGTTCACCAAAACTCTCTAGATGTGCCAAATTTTGTATCTTGAGTGTACTGCAATATAAAGTATTTGAATAAATAGTACTGTAATTTCAATATGTTCAACACAATGCATACTAACTATAAACTTTGTTTATAGCTATTTACTCATTTCTATAGTGTACGATTAAATCAGATTCCAGACTGCTTTTGCTTACAGTTGGCATTGGCACAACGCTTGCAATCTCATTCCACCAGCTAAGGAACCCTAAAACATCGCACCCGCAAAGCCGAGTGGATGAGAGGTACAACTCTGATTCACTCGGCCACCTTTCTGTACCCTGTTCATTCAATGTCTGACGCGTTTGCCGCACTTCCATCAAGACCGCCAAACCTCGAGCGATATCCCAAAAGCGCTTCATACTCTCTGTGGCCGATGAGGCCCGATGCCGATTCCTCGATTAGGTTACTAAATAAAAGAATAATGATGCGCCACAGCAATGAGGTCGCTTCATAAAGAGTACGAAAGGATTGTTTTGAGAATTGGTTCGACACCTTTGAGACCGCTAGGCCAATTGACTGCTATCGAACGCACTCAAAAGGCCATCGCGCGTTCGCTCGAACGACTCGCGACGGGCGCCCGTGTCTCTCAATTCTCAGAAGATCCCGTCGCGGTCTCTCAAAGCTTGAGCCTTCAAAGTCAAAGTCGAGGCTTGCGACAGATTGTTCAAGGACTCAATCAAGCTCAGGGGGATTTGCAGTTATCGTCGACGGCTTTGAGTTCTCAATTGGATTTAATTGCACAAATTCGACAGATCGCCCTTCAAGCGTCGAGCTCTACTTTGTCTGCGGGTGATCGAGCAGAGCTCACGTCACAGCTCAAAACTCTTCTGACAGAATTCAGTCGAGTGAGTGCTGACTCACCCTCAGGTACGATGAGTTTATACACGGGAGATTCCCAACCCATTTCGTTTGATCTTCCATCTTCCTCTCCGGGTAGTGTCTTTAAGGACACAGTGGGTACCGGTACGTTCCTCTCCGTCCAATGCATCTCGACTGCGGATTCTGAATTCATTCATACTGCAGATCTCAATTCCGACGGAAATCTCGATATCGTCACAGGTGATGAGCTCGGAGGCGTCGCGGTCGTGCTCGGCACAGGCCAGGGCAAATTCAGCGGACAAAGCACATACTCGACAGATCCCCTCGACGGCGGATTTGACATCGGAGACGCCAATGGCGATGGAATTGCAGACATACTTCTTCGAGATATGACGGGCCGATACTTGAGGGGCCGAGGCGATGGGACGTTTGATGCAGCCGAAGACTTTTACTCAGTCGTTGAGGGCCCTGTCAGTGCACTCAAGGGGATTTACGCAGACTTCAATAATGATGGGTATTCAGATTTGATCTACACGGACAGCAGCGACTTGAGATTGGCCCTGAACGACGGCGAGGGCCGACTCGGCGAAACCACGGTGATTGAAACGGGTCGGGATTCGAGTTTTAACTTTCATACTGCTGATTTTAATCATGATGGATTCTTGGATCTCGCATTCCGCGGAGATTCATCGGCCCTTTATCAACCTTACGTCTACCTCAATAATCAGGATGGCTCATTTACTCAAAGCTGGACGGTGGGCTCAGGCGGCGGTGGAGATGACATAGCTCTTGGAGATTTTAACAACGATAGTCATACCGACATCGCTTTTGTCGACGCCGCAGTAACCCAAATTTATCTGGGCACGGGAACAGGTTCATTTGATTTCAAAGCCAACTTGAGCGCTCACTCCGCAAGACCTGCTGTGGCTGGCGATGTCAATGGCGATGGACTGGATGATTTGATCAGTTCCTCTCGAAACATCTTTATCAGTAAAGGCGATGGAACATTTACCTTGAGTGCGTCCCTCCCCTTCTCTTCCAATCTGGGCAACTCGCTCATCTATGGGGCCTCGTTTGGACTTGCTGACTTTAATAACGATGGAGTTCTTGATATCTTCTCGGGCAATAGAGGCACAGCGATTGCATTGGGACGCACGAGAGAAGTTTCTGCCGTCAATCAAATCACAGATATCTCGAGTGCCGAAAAGGCGAGAGACCTACTCGCGATTCTCGACAAAGCCACCGAGAGTATTCAGTTGCAACAATCCAAAGTCTCGGCCCTCCACAGTCGCCTAGATTATACGTCGGCCAGCAATCTCGTATTGGCAGACACCCTCGATGAGGCTCGCTCACGCCTCATGGAGCCCGACTATGCGCTTGAAATTGCCGAACTCACCCGACTCCAAATCCTCCAGCAATCGCAAGTCGCCGTTGCCGCTCAAGCCAATCTCTCGATGCAAATTGTTTTGCAATTACTTTGAAATTATCTTGTAAATCGATCGTAATCCAAACCTCGCAGCTGATCGAGTTCTCGAATCATTTCCCCCGCTTGCCCATTCCATGTCATGGTCGGCGTGAGTGCACGCCGTCCGCCTTTGCGCGATACTTTCCAGTAGCGACGATGGTAGTCGTCGATCTCCTTCACCGCTTGATTGTTCGGCGCTTGTCCCGCCTTGATCTTCAAAACTTCCTGTCGCGCGAGGAACTCAAGCATCAGCCCCAAGTTATCGTCGGAGCTGCGAAGATTCGAAATCACCGACGATTCAAATATCTCAAATCCCTCAAATCCAAAAACGCTCTGTGCTCGCAGCAGCGATTCCAAAAATATTTTATTCGGATTGAGAGCTACAGATTTTTCGAGTGGACGATAGTCTCCGTTCAAAATCCTTGTGCGCAAGGACTTGAGACTTTCGATGCTTGCAGCGCGATCTTGATTTTTTAAATGGAGAGCCAGCTCTGCCGCCCACAAACGATGGGATAAAACGAGTGAATCAAACGCACCCTGAACCGCAGCTTCTTTGAGCTCCAACTTTTTGGCCGCTTGAGAATAGCGCGTCAAGTGATCCACATCTTCCTTCACCCCGTAGACAGTCAGATGATGAATCGCGACTCTCATATTTGTACCCGCCAAGTGGCGTGAGTATTTTAATTCTGAATCAGGTGTCCCTTCGGATTTTCGAATGACCTCATCCATCATTCGTCGAATCTCATTTAACCCCCGTCCTTTAGAATGCTCGGTCATTTGCATCACATGATAAAAGTGGGTTCGAGTGTTGCCCGCGACCGCTTCAAAAAACGCATAATCCCAAACCGACTCTCCCGTTTGATCTTCAAGGGCATTGGCCAGTTCCATCGCTTCTTTATAGCGCTGCTCAAACTTATATTCTGCGTCTTCGCCGAAACGAAGTCGGGCATCGCCCATTCGAGAGTTCCCCAAAACTTTGCCAATTTTCTGGAGGCGCTCTCGCCTTTTCTCAGCATCAATCTGAGGACCTGCAATACTCTGAGGGTTGGCCTCGTGGACTTTCAAAAGTTCTCCAATATATTTTTCGCTGGCTTCGGGATTGTTAAAATTGCCGAGTTTCGAAACTGCAAAATCAATGTCTTCTTGGAGGTCTGCTTCGGCTTGAGCTTTTTGTGCAGCCACTTCAGCTTCTTTACGAGCCTTCTCTTCTCGCTCTGCAGCCACCTGCATTTTCAGAAAATCTTCATAGGTAGAGACTTCAAATTTTTGAGGAATGTCGAGGGGCGGGCATGTAGAACTCACCCCTATCAATCCCACAAACACAAATGAGTTCTGAAGCAATCCCAGCATAAAACGCACCTCTGGCCTCCCTAAGGATGCAACTCAAATGCCACACGCCAGAGCCCCTAAACCCTTGAAGTCTTTAAACGTCAGAAAAGGCCTTGGGTGGAACGTACCCCACCCTTTGGACAGGACGGTCAACCTTTAGATTCCCGAAAGTCCTCGGCTTTCGCGCTTGTCTCCTTTCCCAAATTTGGCTGAAACGTCCTTTATGACTGTTAATATCGAACACCGCAGCCCCGTAGAGGCCAAACTTCGAATCCAAATTCCAAAGGCCACCGTTAGTGAACGAATCACCAACTATTATTCGAGCCTCGCTAAAAAGGCCAAAATCCCTGGATTTAGACCAGGCAAGGCACCTTCGACGGTCGTTAAGCAAATGTACGGCCCCGATGCCGCTTCAGATTTAAGTGAGCGACTCATTTCTGAGTTTTTGATGAAGGCTGTTGAAGAACACCGACTTGACCTTGTGATGCCTCCCCTTTTGATTGCTACCGATCAGCCCGATGAAGAGAAGGATTTTGCCTTCGAAGTCGAAGTTCACCTTCGTCCTCAAGTTCCCGCTCTCAAACTCGAGGGTCTTCAAGTTCAGGTTCCCAAGGCTGAGCCCGTCACTGATACCGAAGTAGACAAAGAAATCGACGCCCTCCGTGAGGCCGAAGCCAGCTTTGTCGATGTCAGCACACCACGCGCCGTCGGACCCAAGGATTGTATCGTCGTCAACTACTCTGGCACCGTCGATGGCGAAGCCCGTCCTGGCATGCAAGCTGAGCAGCAGACTATTGTATTGGGCCAACAACGCTACCTCCCTGACTTTGAGGGCGGGATGATTGGCATGAAGATCGGCGAAATCAAGACTTACGATGTCAAATTCCCTGCAGACTATGGCGAAGAAAGTCTGCGCAACAAGACGGCTCAGTTCACCGTCACGATGAGTGCACTCAAAGAAAAAGTCCTCCCCGAGCTCACAGATGACTTTGCAAAATCGGCGGATTCAGAAGTCCAGTCCTTGTTAGAGCTCAAACTCAAGATTCGTAAACAGCTCGAATCCAATCGAGAACAAGCGCTGGTTAAGCAGAAGAAAGAAGCCGTCGGTGATGCTTTGGTCGAAAAGCACCCCTTTTTGCTCAGCCCTCGACAAATCGAATCATTGGCGGAGCGTTTGGCTCACCAAACTCATCAAATGATGCATCAAATGGGCCTGCCTCACGAAGAAAACGAAGAACATGCCAAGGCTTTAGTAGAATCGAGTCGTAAAAAAGCCGAACGAGACCTGCGACTGACGTATATTCTCGAAGCCATTGCTCGAGCTCAAAAGTTTGAAGTGACAGCAGAAGACGTCAAAACACGAATGGAAGAAACAGCGAAGAGAACCGGCTATAGTGTATCACAGATAGAGGCCTACTACGCCACCAAAGATGAAGAAGACAGTCTTTCGAAGATCGATCGGCTGAAGATTGATATCCTTGATGAGAAAAGCCTTGATTATGCCCTCTCCAAAGCTACCATAAAAATAAGGGGCTAATTCTTATGTCACAGTTTATTGCGTCTCCCAGCAACTCTCTCGTTCCGATCGTCATCGAGCAAACCGCTCGAGGTGAAAGAGCATACGATATTTATTCTCGTTTGCTTCGGGACAGGATCATCATGCTTGGAACTCCGATCGACGATATGATCGCCAACTTGATCATTGCTCAGCTTTTGTTTTTGGAATCCGAGGATCCCGATCAGGATATTTACCTCTACATTAATAGTCCGGGCGGATCAGTCAGTGCGGGTCTCGCGATCTATGACACCATTCAATACATTCGTCCTCAAGTGACGACGATTTGTGTGGGGATGGCAGCCTCCATGGGAGCCGTTCTTTTGGCCGCTGGAGCTCCGGGCAAGCGACTTTCGCTCCCAAACTCTCGAATCATGATCCACCAACCCCATGGGGCGGCGACGGGTCAGGCTTCTGACATCGAAATTCAGGCCAAAGAAATCATCCGCTTGCGAGAAGTACTCAATAATATTTTGGCCAAACATTCGGGCCGAAAGATGGATGATATAATGTTAGATACAGATAGAGACCGCTATTTGAGCGCATCCGAAGCCCTCAACTATGGATTGATCGACAGGATCGTCGAACGCAGCGCAGTTGTAGCGCCTCAAAAGAAAGACGAGACGTCTAAGAAGTGACGACTTTCAGTGCAGCAAGTTCCTTTTCTAAGGAGGGAAAATGAGTCGAAAAGATGAAGATCGAGGTGGTGACCTTTGTTGTTCTTTCTGCGGAAAGCACCAAAGCGAAGTAAAAAAGCTTATCGCAGGACCCAGTGTTTACATTTGCGATGAGTGTATCGAGCTTTGCAACGATATCATTGCCGAAGAATACGACGCGACGGAACTTCCTAACGAGACCGCCAAAGTTCCAAAGCCCTCTGACATCAAAAAAGTTTTGGATGATTATGTGATCGGTCAGGAACGTGCAAAACGAGTTTTGTCCGTCGCCGTGCACAATCATTATAAGCGTATCAACGCCAAGCAAGCCGGCGCCAAGGATGAAGTCGAACTCCAAAAATCCAACATCCTTTTGATCGGACCGACAGGATCCGGCAAAACCTTGCTCGCTCAGTCATTGGCTCGATTCCTTAAAGTTCCGTTTACCATGGTGGATGCCACCACATTGACCGAAGCCGGTTATGTCGGCGAAGACGTTGAGAACATCATTCTCAATCTACTTCAGAACGCAGATTACGATATCGAAAAAGCCCAGCGCGGAATCGTCTACATCGACGAAATCGATAAGATTTCCCGCAAAGGCGAGAACCCCAGCATCACTCGAGATGTCAGCGGTGAAGGTGTTCAGCAAGCCCTTCTTAAAATCGTCGAAGGAACAATGGCGAATGTTCCCCCCAAGGGTGGGCGAAAGCATCCTCAGCAAGAATTCTTGAAGGTGGACACCACCAACATTCTTTTCATTTGCGGCGGAGCTTTTGTCGGTCTCGATGAAATCATCCTGCGACGGATTGGAAAGAACACCATGGGATTTGGTGCCAAGGTTGAGTCTAAGAAGCAGCGAAAAATTGGAGAATTGCTCGAAAAGATCGAGCCCCAAGATTTGCTCAAGTTTGGGATGATTCCAGAATTCATTGGTCGTATTCCGGTGATCGCAACTTTGCATGAACTCGACGAAGAAGCTCTCATTGATATTCTTCGAAAGCCTAAGAATGCGATTGTTCGTCAGTACCAAAAGCTTTTCCAAATGGAGAACGTCAAACTCAAGTTTACCGAGGACGCCTTGCGTGCCGTGGCCCGACTTTCGCTGGAGCGAAAGAGTGGTGCCCGAGGACTTCGAGCAATCTTGGAAGACGCCATGGTGGACATCATGTATGAGGTTCCTTCCCGCACTGACGTGAAGGAAGTGATCATCAACGAAGATGTGATCAATAAGCGCGAAAAGCCCATCCTTTTGTTCGAAAAGGCCGCAGAAACCGCTTAAACGACGACTTGCTCGACAACCTTCGTTTTGTGTCTATGTTGTGTGGAGTATGGCGACTCTGCACCAACTTCCAGTCCTCCCTTTGAGAGACACGGTTGTCTTTCCGAATGTGGCACTTCCTCTTTTTGTAGGTCGCTCCAAATCCATCAGAGCAATCGAACTTGCTGATGCTCGGGACAAACTCGTTTTTTTGGTCACTCAAACTGACCCCTCGATCTCAGACCCTCAAGAATCCGAACTCAATCGCATTGGGACCATAGCCAAAATTCGCCAAATCAATCGCCTTCAAGATGGAAATCTCAAGGTCATTGTTGAAGGGTTCAGACGAGGCCAATGGATCTCTATTCAGCGAACAGACCCTAAGTCTTACTTTGTTGGGCAGATCGAAGAACTCGAAGGTTCCACGGCGTTGGCAACAGACGAGCAAAGGCCGCTGATGCGATCTGTGATCGGAACATATGAGAGTTACCTTAAGGCCATGGGCCGTCCCGCAGATGAGTTTCTTAAGACTTTAGAAGCAATCGAAAGCCCAGACAAACTCGTTGATGTTTTGGCGACTCAGGTATCGCTTAAGATTAAAGATCGTCAGCACTTGCTCGAAATGACTGGCGGAACAGCGCGGCTCGAGCACCTAGCCTCCCTTATTGTTTCCGAGATTGAGGTTCTCAAGATCGATCGAAAGATTAAGAACCGAGTCAAAGATCAGATCGAAAAATCTCAGCGCGATTATTATTTGAACGAACAACTGAGCGCGATTCACAAAGAGCTTGGCCATGAGGGCGGAGATGCCAAATCAGATGCTGCCGATTTTGAAAAGCGACTCGCCGATAAGAAAATGCCTTCAGAAGCTCGCGAAAGAGCTCAACGTGAAATCAAAAAGCTAAAGGCCAGTGGACATTCGGCTGAGGCCTCAGTGATCCGCAATTATATCGAGCTGATCCTCGATCTCCCTTGGGAGTCTTACTCTGAAGACAACCGAAACCTATCGACCGCTCAAGGTGTTTTGGATGCGGATCATCATGGGCTCACAGAAATTAAAGACCGGATTATCGAATTTTTGGCAGTGCGAGCGCGACTCGAAAGCCACAAATCCCCCATCCTTTGCTTTGTGGGTCCCCCGGGAGCTGGAAAGACCTCGCTCGCCAAATCTATTGCTCGCTCCTTAAACAGAAAATTTGAAAAAATTTCACTCGGAGGAATGCGAGACGAAGCCGAACTCCGTGGACATCGTCGAACCTATGTTGGTGCGCTTCCAGGTCGTATAGTCACCGCCATTCGCAAAGCGGGCGTGAGCAACCCCGTTATTCTTTTAGATGAAATCGATAAAGTCGGCGCAGATTGGCGTGGAGATCCTAGTTCCGCCCTCTTAGAAATTTTGGACCCCGAACAAAACAAACACTTTTCGGATCACTATCTCGATCTCGAGTATGACCTTTCGAAAGTTGTCTTTATTGCGACGGCCAATCAATTGGATACCATTAGTCCTCCTCTCAGAGACCGAATGGAAGTCATTCGACTTTCTGGATATTCCGAAGAAGAAAAGGTCGCGATCGCGCGCAATTTTATACTGCCCAAAGCACTCGCCAACCACGGACTGCAACTCTCCGACGTCGAGATCTCTAACGATGTTTTGAGACAAATTATCCGAGGCTATACGCGAGAAGCCGGGGTTCGAAGTCTCGAACGTGAGATTTCTAAAGTACTCAGAAAAGTAGTCAAAAGAGTGGAGATTGATAAGACTCCACTGCCTCAACCTGTGCTCTCAGAGAATTTGCTCGAATGGCTCGGAGCTCCCAAGTTTAAAGAAGATGTGTTTTCAAAAGTGGATGAAGCAGGTGTTGCCACAGGTCTCGCATGGACACCCACGGGAGGCGAGGTCCTCCACATTGAGGCGACGGCAGTGACTGGTACTGGAAAAGTCGAAATCACCGGTCAACTGGGCAGTGTGATGCAAGAATCTGCCAAAGCCGCCATCACGTATATCCGCTCTCGAGCCAAAGACTTTGGCATCGCTGATAATTTTTTTGCGAAACACGATTTGCATATACATGTCCCCGAAGGCGGAATTCCTAAAGATGGTCCCTCTGCCGGTATCACACTCACGTGTGCCGTTTTATCGGCCATCACAGGAGCTCCCATCAAACGTTCTGTTGCCATGACGGGCGAAGTTACGTTGAGAGGAAAAGTCCTGGCTATTGGAGGACTCAAAGAAAAGATTTTGGCGGCGAAGAGAGCAGGGATACATGACATTCTTTACCCACTCGAAAATCAAAAGGATCTTCGAGAGATTGATCCCGTCCTCTTACAAGATATGCATTTGATTCCCGTCGCTACGGCCGACGAAGTCATTCATCTGGTTGTTCGCTTAAACGCGAGGCCCCACCAAGAAATTGATCTGGCTCTGACTGGTCTCCCTCTTGTCGAGAATGCCAACCAACGAAGTGAGGATCGTCGACCCTCGGCTAGTACCGCCTGTTAACGATAAGACCGGCTGTCTCCTGAGTGTAGCGATGCGCTCGATCTTGAGCTCGTCGATTCTCTTCCAGAATCACTTTAGTCAAGGCGCTCAATTGAAACGGGTTCTCTCCCTCTTTGAGGCGAATGTTATCCGAAGCCTGTTCAGTCTTAGAGGCCTCTCTTCTTTCTAAGACCTTCTTTGCCTGAAACTCAAGACTACCATTTTTGCCTTCCAGGAGCGTGATTGCATTTACAACCTTACGAGCATTCTCCTCAAGTTCCTGCTGCGCCTTACGAGCGTTGACCAAAGAATCAATTCGCACTCGAGCAACCCCGAGCGCGTCACAAGTCATGGCCTCACTCCTCAGCTGAATCGCTTCATCAGCACCCGCTTCGGGATCCAAAACAATTGCGTGGCTCTTTTCAGAATACTCTCCCGAAAAAATACGTGCTCCATCAATCTCAGTGTTCAGAGCCACATTATCTATGTCCGCCTTCACCTTCTGAAATTTCTTATTAACCTCTTTTCGATCTTCATCGTCTAAAGATGAATTTTGAGCGGACTGACAAAGCTGAATCAAATTCTCGTAAAAGCCCTTGAGCTGATTCATCGCAGCCATCAACCGCCCAATATTCTTTCGAGCCTTCATCACTGGATCATCTTCCTGCTCGCGCGGTTTGCCTGTCGCAGGATCGATGTTCTCCAATCTCTTGGCTTCAGCTTGCGCGTTCAATTCTTTGAGTGCGTCTTGCTGACGGCGCCTCTCCTCAAAGACTTTCGCAGGATGGTAAACAATTAATTTTGGTGTGTACCTACTCATGCCCTAACCAGTCGAAATCCCTCTCTTAAAATTATAACGCGGCGCAGCATTTCTGAGTACACCCTGCCAAATACTGTCAATATTATGACGTCATCTAAGCCGAGAACTGAGCAGGTTTCGCCAAACCACCTGAAATAATGAGCTTTAATGCCTCTTCCACCGAAAGGTTGAGAGATTTGGTATCGCGTTCAGGCACAAAGACAAGGTATCCACTCGTCGGATTGGGTGTCGTCGGAACAAACACCGCAATTTTGATATCACCTATCTCAGGGTGCAAACTTTTTGCATACTCCGAAGTCACAAAGCCAATCGCGTACATCCCGGGCCGAGGGAACTCGACAAGTACGACCCGATTGAATTTAGAAATTGCATCCACCGAGAAGGAATCAAAAATCTGTTTAGATCCCGAATAAACTAACTTTGCGAGAGGCACTCTCTCCATAATTTTTTCGGTAAAGATCAAAAGCTGTTTGCCTAATAGGCTAGGGGCAATCACTCCGACGGCGATAATAAAAACAAAACCAGCAATGATGCCCAATCCCGGAATCGACCGCTCAATAAAAGGAAGCTGACGAATAATTGGCTGAAAAAGATCATCAAACCATCGAACGAGTAAAATCAAAACATAAACAGTGAGTGCCAGAGGGGCAGAGGCCAAAAGCCCCACAAAAAATGTTGATCGCAGCCGCGAGAGCATCGAGCACAACAATACCGGAAGGCTTGAGAGTTTCGAAAGCTGAATTCGAAAATAAATGGAAATCAAAGTGAGCTGAAGACGGGATTTGAACCCGTGACCTACGCATTACGAATGCGTTGCTCTACCAGCTGAGCTACTTCAGCATGCGCCGTTACCGGCAAACTAACCTCGACGTTCCAGTCGGCTCTGGCGAGGCAGAGCTTCAGGCACACCAAGGAGGTCATAATCGCCAATGTTCTTTTCTACGGCAACTGGGATTATCGAACCCACTTCTAAAGGATCTGCCGAATGAACATAAGTCAAACTATCAATCTCTGGCGCCTGGCCCGAATGCCGTCCACGATACAAATAGCCTTGCCGAGTCTTTTCGGCCAACCCGTCAATCATCACCAAAAATGATTTTCCGACTCGGGTCAGAAGCTTCTTTTTCTGAACCCGCTTTTGAAGGCTCATGAGCTTATGATACCGATCTTCCTTCATCGCATCTTCAATCTGGTTTGGAAGTGTCGCCGAAGGAGTCCCCTCTTCCGGGTAAAATTTAAAAGCTCCCATATGATCAAACTCTGCCCAACGAACAAATCCCAAAAGCTCTTCAAAATCCTTTTCGGTCTCACTCGGAAATCCCACCATCAACGTGGTTCGTAGCGACAATCGATCGCCCAACTCTGATTTGAGTTGACCCACCAGACGTCGAATCTCCTGCGACGACTCAGGCCGACGCATCATCTTGAGAACAGAATCACTGATATGTTGGAACGGAATATCCAAATACCCACTAAACTTTTTAGAATTCTTAAGAAACGCAATGAGCTCGTCTGTAAAAAATCTCGGATAATTATAATGCAATCGAACCCAATCAATCCCCGGGATCTCTTCGAGAGATTTCAAAAGCTCTAGTAAACTCGCGCCATCCTCACGGTCGCGACCGTAACTCGTCAGGTCCTGAGCAATGAGCAATATTTCGCGAGTGCCCATCGCGGCCAAACCACGAACTTCTTCCACGATTCCAGCGATAGAGCGGGAATGCAATTTGCCTCGAAGTTTAGGAATAATACAAAAACTACAGGTCCGATTGCAGCCTTCGGCAATTTTCACATAGGCATAGGATCTCTTTGTCGCAAGACGCATCTCCACATCCGGAAGCTCACTATGGCCCGCTAACTGCTCAACTTCGCCCACAAGCAAACTCCGCGCTTGAGCGGATTCCACCGCTCCAGACTCAATCCCTTTCACGACTTCCGTGATTTTAGAAAAATCCTTCGTTTGCAAAAAGGCATCAACTTGCGGAAATTTCTCGGACATCAAACCCAGATATCTCTCGGTCATGCATCCTGTCACAACGACGCCTTTGAGATTGCCCTTCTTCTTTGCGATAACAAACTCATCAATGGTCGAGAGACTCTCATTCTTGGCAGGTTCCAAAAATCCACATGTGTTGATCACGACAATATCCGCCTTCGACTGATCCCCGGTGAGACTCACTCCCGCCGTTGTCAAAAGGCTCATCATTCGCTCGGTATCTACGAGGTTTTTGGGGCATCCGAGGCTTACAAAGCCAACACTAAGTCGTTTCATGGAGCAGGCCTCTTAGCACCCTTTTCCGAACAGCATCTAGCTGTTTTTGCTTATAAAGCTCATGAGAGGCTCGCCCCGCCATAGCCTCTTTAAATGACTTTTTATCCATAATCTGGATCTCCAAAGGAAAGAAAAACGCCATTTCCCGCTTTTGCCCCCCCTTTCGTACCACAGGAATCCGAATCAGCTGACGCGCTGTAAACTGAAGCGAATGGAAGCTCTCTGCGGTAAAGCGATTCTCCTTTTCCCCTTCGTTGGGAAATGGAATCTTTTCCTCAGTCGCTTTGGGATCACTGCCCGCAGACTCCACCCATTTCCGGAAGTCCTTGAGATCCATCAGTGAATTTCGAACTCTAAATGACATGACATGGGGATAAGCCACCAAGTGATGGTCGATCAGATATTTAATCACACGAAACACATCCACTCGACTCTGTGTAATGAATCTCACTCCCACATGATCATAAACTTCCTGAGCCGTTGCTGATGCTTTGTGCAAAAGCTTCATGATCACGGAGTCTCGCACCTTTGTTTCCTTTTTCTGAAAATCAACCAACTGAACTTTGTCCGCCTCAAAACCCAAAAATACATCCCCCTTTTCAGAACGCTGAATGTGAGCTTCAATGCGATCCACGGTTTGACGTTTGATCTTGGGGAGATACTTGAGACGCAAATCACTCTGCAGATGCAATACAGCATGCATTACTCTCAAAGTCGCACAAATCCATCGACGGTGCGCAGCGAGAGTCTCGTGTCCACTGGGAGACAACCCCGAGGCAATGAGAAGAAGCCCCTTCAAATCTACCTTCAAATCTAAACTCTTTAGAGCTTCTGGATACTGAAGCCCTTCGAAGCAAATATATGACTCAATAAAATGGATGGCACGGCTGTGAATTTTTTGAAGCTGCTCAATATGCGAAGATTCATAGAGATCAAATCCATAACTCAGTATGAACTGATAAGCTTCGGCGTCTGTTTTCAACTCTAAACGATCAATATCAAGAACAGAGGTCTCACCGCAGACAACTTGCAGTGCCTGCCAGGGAAATGGACCCTTAGTCTCCAAGGCCAACTTCCCTTCGAAGTCGTTCCACTTGAGCTTTGGATAAAATCCTATGACCTCCGCGTGGAATGCCCTTCAGAGTGAGGGAACCCATTGAAAGTCTCTTTAGCTTAATCACCCGACACATAACTGCTTCGAACAAGCGTCTCACGTGGTGGTTTTTACCTTCTCGAATTTTGAGAGTCACAATAAACTTGGACTCACCACTGCGAGTGGCATCTCTCAAATCCAAAACTTCTACTGGCTGAAATTTTTCTTCCCCTGATCGAACACCCTTTCGAAGATATTCGACCTTCTTTTCGTCCAATCGCCCGCGTACTTTTGCCTCGTAGATCTTAGGAATTTCATATTTGGGATGTGTAAGTCTCTGTGCCAGCTCTCCATCATTGGTCATTAGCAAAAGGCCCTCGGTCATAATGTCGAGTCTGCCGACCGGAAATAGTCGTCCTAGTCGTTTTGGTACCAGGCTCGAAACCGTCACTCGTCCTTCGGGATCCTTAAGAGTCGTCACAACTCCTCGAGGTTTGTAGATCACAACGGCCACCGCCTCCCGGCGAATCGCCAACGGAAGTTCCTTACCTCGAACCCTAATTCTATCTTTTCGGGGATTGATCTTTTGACCTAAGCGAGCGGGCTTTGCATTGATCTGAACTTTGCCCGCAGAAATCCAACCTTCAATTTCGCGCCGAGATCCAACTCCAATGCGCGCCAAATAGACGTGCACACGCTCTTCTTGAGGTCCATCCACTGAGTTTAATGAGGTATCTTCCTGAAAAGGCACTTGGGTTTGCTATCAAGAAATAGGGGGCTTCGCTAGTAATCTTCGACTTTTAAGCCTTTGATGATGGTGTCGATATCCTCATCCCCCTCAAGGGCATCAAAAAGGCCGCTGCGATCCTGAGTTTCATCAGAATCCTCAGCTCGATCCTTTTCTATCAATTCGTCGATTTCCGTTCGCAGCCTCTCCAAAAACTCCTCCGGAAACTTCCTAGAGAGCTCTGTAAGGTAGGCATCGAGCTCTTGGCCATGCTTTTTAGCTTCCTTGGACTTGCCACGCTTCCAGGTGGCAAGAAAGTGAAATCGGCAATAACCCTTAGTGGTTGATATGTCATGACAGCCGGACTGCCGGCAGATCACTATTTGGTTGGACTGAGCCGCAACATCGACTGAAGTTGTCACCTCTAGATCCAATTTTTGAGCATTTTGAACGTCCAAAACCCCCCCAGAATTCTTTGAGGTTTTGGCCGGCTTCTTGTTACCAGGATCTTTGTTCGAAGCTTTTTTACTTCGATTTGTAGAACCACCCAACCGCAAAACCTCCTCACTTCGTAACATAGCGAATTTCTACTGACGAGTGAAATATATGATTTTACTTAGCTTTTATAATTTGCGTTGACTTGGACCCACCCACTTGAGGGATACTGCCGCGGCTTAGATATCCTTCGATCTCCTGAAGAATTTTTTCGTCCATCCACTGAAACGCTCCCTCGTACTTTTTGAGGATTTTACCCTCTTCGTCGATGAGATAGGATTCTGGATATTTGTCCGTTCCATAGAGCGCGGCCAGCTGGCGACTAGGATCATTGAGAATCAAAAAACTGGGCTTTCGATTGAGCCCGGCCAAAAAGTCATTAATCACCGGCCACCCATCATCAACAGACACGGCCACCATATTAAAGCGCTTAGCTCTCATATGCTGGCCCAATGCATCCATCGATGGCAATTCTTCCACGCAAGGTGGGCACCAAGTGGCCCAAAAATTCACGAGCAAAAGGCTCCCCCTAAAATCTTCCAAACGATACTCGCGGCCCTTTTGATCTTTCAGCCTAAAGTCTGGAGCCAAGCGCAATCCATGCGAACTCGCAGATCCTTTAGATCCCTCCAAATTTTGTTTCCCGTTGGAGACTGTTTGCGCACAAAAAAATCCTGGCATGAGAAAGACCCAAGCCAGGATAAAAATTCCAAATTTTTTATTAAAAGTCATACCCGCACCTTAGGCGGCTTCAGCCTTTTCGCTCTTTTTGGTCTTAGCTTTCGCCTTCGCCGCAGGCTTTTTCTTGGAACCCTCTTCCTTAGGTTCCTCGGTTTTAGAAACTATTTTAGAATCTACGAGTTCCAAAATCGCCATAGGAGCGGCATCGCCAGCGCGATATCCAACTTTGATGATTCGAGTATATCCACCAGGACGGTTAGCGACTCGTTTTGCAATATCTCCAAAGACTTTCGTCAAAGGATCCTTTTGCTTAATACCATCAGTGGCGATCGTAATGTTTCCCAACAACGCAAAAGCCTGACGACGATCTGCCAAGGTTCCGCCTTTAGCAAATCCGATAATCTTATCCACAAAGCGACGCACTTCCTTTGCCTTTGTGAGAGTGGTTTGAATTCTCTCTTTCTCAAAAAGTGCCAACGCCAAATTGCGCATTAAAGATCGATAGTGGCTTCGCTGGCGACTCAGTTTTCGATAGGGCTTTGCGTGCCTCATAAATTCATTACTCCTTCGAGATTATTCTTAAGCCTGCTCAGGACCGGTATCTCCGGTATCAAAATCGCTGGCTGAAGTCTGATAGTCCTTATCTTCTTCTTCCACTTCAGGTTGCGCCAAAGCTGCCAATTGATCCGGGTGGACCCAGCCTTCGAGCTTCATTCCGAGTGAGAGGCCCATCTCTGCCAAAATTTCTTTGATCTCATTCAAAGATTTGCGGCCGAAGTTTTTGGTCTTCAGAATTTCTGCTTCTGTCTTTTGAACGAGTTCTCCGATGTATCGAATATTCGCATTGGCCAGACAGTTTGCGCTTCGAACAGAGAGCTCAAGCTCATCCACTCGACGATTCAGGTTCTCGTTAAATCGAGGCGAAGTTTCGGATCGTTCTTCTCGGACTTCAGGTTCATCGGCCTCATTAAAGTTAATGAAGATCGAAATCTGATCCTTCAAAATTTTTGCCGCATAAGCCAATCCATCTTGGGGCTTAACGGTTCCGTCAGTCGTTACTTCCATGGTCAAACGATCATAGTCTGTTCGTTGACCAACCCGTGCGTTAGTCACAAAGTAAGTGACTCGCTTCACAGGCGAGAAGAAAGCATCCACAGGAATGAATCCCACTTCTTTTTCGGCAGCTTCAAAAGCTTCCGCAGGAACATAGCCTCGGCCCATTTTCACGCGGATTTCCATATTGATTTCCGCTCGGTCTCCCAAGGTACAAATACGGTGCTCGGGATTCAAAATCTCAACCACACCCCCCGTTTCAATTTGCTTAGCCAACACATCTCCAGGGCCCTTCGCAACAAGGCGAAGAATCTTCGTCTCAGGAGTACTCATTCGGAGGCAAAGGCCTTTCAGATTGAGAATGATATCGCCAACATCTTCCATGGCGCCTCGCACAGGTGAAAACTCGTGCAAAATTCCATCAATTTTAATTCCTGTGACAGCTGTTCCTTGGATCGAGGACAGCAAAATTCTTCTCAAAGCGTTTCCGAGGGTGATTCCAAATCCTCTTTCCAGAGGCTTCGCTACGAACTTTCCGTAGGTATCACCGAGCGTAGTAGGATCGATATCCACTCGTCGTGGCTTAATCAGGTCTCTCCAGTTACGGTATACGCTTTCAGACATTGTCATTTTTCAGGTCTCCTCGATTCAGATCAGTTTCAAATAAAAAACAAAAAATCAAACGCGGCGCTTTTTAGTCGGCCGACATCCGTTATGAGGAATCGGAGTAATATCCCGGATTCCGCTCACTCGAATTCCCGATTGTGCAATGGCACGAATCGCTGATTCACGACCAGCTCCAGGGCCCTTCACCAGCACGCTGACTTGACGAACTCCGTTTTCTTGAGCCTTTTTGGAAGCCATTTCAGCGGCGACTTGAGCAGCAAAGGGAGTGCTCTTACGAGAACCCTTGAATCCAGCTCCACCACATGTTCCCCAAGCCAAAGTATTTCCTGACGGATCAGAAAAAGTAACGATTGTGTTGTTGAAAGACGCGTCCACGTGAGCCACAGCCACTGGAACGTTCTTTTTGTCTTTCTTCTTTTTGGGCTTCGCTGTCTCTGCTGCAGCGCCTTCAGTTTTCTCGGCCATAAATCTCCTTCAATTCCTATCAACTCAATTATTAGACAGCTTTCTTAGGCAAAGCGACCGCCGCACGACGAGGACCTTTTCTGGTCCGCGCATTGGTATGGGTTCGCTGGCCTCGAACAGGAAGGCCGCGTCGATGACGAAGACCACGATAGGCTTGCAAGTCCATCAATCGCTTAATGTTCAAACTCACTTGGCGCTTAAGATCTCCCTCAACGCGCAAATTCTTTTCGATATAGTCACGAATTCGTCCTACATCACCATCAGGCAGGTCTTTCGCCTTCACGCTAGGATCCACGTTGAGCTCACTCAGAATTTTTTGTGATGTTTTGTGCCCAATGCCAAAAATGTAGCAAAGTGCAAACTCAATCTTTTTATTGGGAGGCAAATCGACGCCAGCAATACGTGCCATTTAGTTTATTTCTCCATTTCCAAAATCACTATTTCTGTCGCTGTTTGTGACGCTTGTTTTCACAAATGATTCGAACAACGCCCGCGCGTCGAATCACTTTACATTTGTCACATCGAGGTTTTACAGAGCACTGAACTTTCATAAAAACTCCCACGATTTCCCATCACTGGGAAATTGTCTGAATCAGCCTATTATTATTCGCTTGACAAGGTTTAGGGGGACCCCCCCTTCCAAGTCAATACTCGAAATCACATTATTTTTAACCGGACAGAACCTCACATCCCGTCGCTGTTACAGCAATCGTGTGCTCAAAATGAGCAGACCATTTTCCGTCCACCGTAACCACTGTCCATCCGTCTTTTAGAAGCTTTACAGCCTCCGAACCCATGTTGATCATTGGTTCAATACAAATCACCATTCCGGGCTTCAGTTTTGGGCCCTTTTCACGCGTTACATAATGAGGGATAGGGGGCTCTTCATGAGGCTGAGTCCCAATACCATGGCCCACATAATCTCTCACGATTCCAAAGCCCTTAGGCTCAATAAAATCCTGAATCGCTCGTGAGATATCCTGAACATAGTTACCTGGTTTTACGGCACCGATCGCTCGATTCAAAGATTCCCGAGTCGAATCGATGAGTTCCTTTAGCTTTCCAGTAGGCTCAAATCCACAGGGGATGGTCCGCGCGCTGTCACCGTAATAGCCCTGATAAGAAGCACCGTAGTCAATCCCTACAACATCGCCTTCCTTTAGGATGCGATCCTTTTTAGGAATGCCATGGACAACTTCTTCGTTAATCGAAACACACAGACAAGCAGGAAATCCTCGGTAACCCTTAAACGCGGGCTTACCTCCCATTTCTAATGTTGTCCGCTCAGCAATTTCATTAAGTTCCCAGGTCGATACCCCTGGTCGTATCGCCTTCTCTGCTGCATCTAGGCTCGCCTTCACAATCTGCGCAGCCTTGCGCATCTTGCCAATTTCTTCTTCGTTTCGAATCACAATGACAGACATAAAATTTCTTAAATCCTCAACAACTGGTTCAGGTCTTTCTCGACTTGAGCCATCTCTTGCCCTGCATTGATCTCCGACAAAATCCCTTTGGATTTGTAATGATCAATGAGTGGCTGAGTTTGTTGATCATAGACGGCAAGTCGCTGAACAGCCGTATCCTCATTGTCATCCTTACGATGGGTGAGAGGGGTGTGACCGCAAAAATCACAGGTATCTGCCTTTTTAGGCTTATTAAATTCACGATGAAAAGCAGCTCCACATTTTGAGCAAGACAAACGGCCAACTAAACGGCTCACCAGGACATCCTTGGCAAGAGCCATGTAGATCACTTTTGTCTCCGATACTCCCAAGTCCTTGAGCAACAACTCTAAAGCTTCTGCCTGCTTGGTATTTCGTGGATATCCATCCAAAATGAATCCCGACTTTGTATCATTCTGACCAAAACGAGATCGCAACACTTTGAGCATCAATTCATCATCGACAAGCTTACCTGCCGCCATGATTTCTTTGACTTGATTGCCGAGAGGTGTGCCGCGATCAATTTCTTGTCTCAGCATATCGCCAGTTGAGATGTGAGGAAGCCCCATTTTCGCTTCGAGCCGCTTTGCCTGCGTACCTTTGCCACTACCGGGAGCGCCCATCAAAATGCAGGCTGTACGCTTCCCCATATGGGATTACTCCTGACCCCGGCCGCGAAATCGCCGCTCAGAATCCGAAGCAGAAGTGCTCTTATTGTCCAAAAACTTTTCGTACTGCTGGGCCATCATATGCGACTGGACTTGTTCGCCAAAGTTCATCGCCACCCCCACGACAATCAGAATTGAAGTGCCGCCTAAGAATATTTGATAGTTCGAAATAAAGAAGAACGGAGCCACACAAAGAAATGCGATATAAAAAGCACCCAGAGTGGTCAGGCGAGTCAGCACCCAATCAATGTGTTCTGACGTCTGTTTGCCCGGCCTGATTCCTGGGACAAATCCACCGGATTTTTTTACGTTCTCAGCAACATCATCTGGATTGAACTGAATCGCCGTATAAAAGTAAGCAAAGAAAATAATCCCAACGACATAAAGCACTTCATACAAGAGAGTTCCAGGATTCAACCACGCCGCGACTTCGCTCAACTGAGGATATCGAGTTTTAAGAAACTGCGCCAAAGTGCCAGGAAAGAGCAATATCGATGACGCAAAAATGGGAGGAATAACTCCGGCCATATTAATCTTCAGAGGCAAGAACTGCATCGAGGCTCCATAGACTTTTCTGCCTACGACTCGTTTGGCATGATGAATGGGGATTCTTCGCTGAGCTCTTTCCATGAACACAACGAATGCGGTCGCCGCGACGAGTGCCACAACCAAAAGCAAAAGCGTCATTCCACGCATCTCACCCTGACGAAACTGCGTCCAAACTTTTCCAACCACTGCAGGAAATCCCGAAACAATTGAAGCAAAAATGATCATGGATGAGCCTTGGCCAATCCCGCGCTGAGAAATCTGTTCACCAAGCCACATCACAAAAATGGTTCCGGCTGTGAGCGAAATGACCGTAAGAAGTTTAAAAGTCAGTCCAGGATTCTCCACAATTTGATAGCCACCAGGATTGCTCTGCAACCATGTGGCAATTCCCCAACCTTGAACAAATGCCAATGCCACTGTTCCGTATCGAGTAAACTGCGCAATCTTCCGTCGACCGAGCTCGCCTTCCTTTTGAAGATTGCCAAGACGTTCATTCACGACCGTCAATAGACTAAAAATAATGGAGCTACTGATGTAGGGCATGATCCCCAAAGCAAAGACTGAAAATTTTTCGAGAGCGCCTCCAGAAAAGGCGTTAAAGAATCCAAAAATATTGGCACTTTGTCCTAAAAACTCCTGAAGGGCGCCCGCATTAACCCCAGGAGTTGGAACGTGAACACCCAACCGATAAACGGCCAATATGAATATGGTCATCCATATTTTTTTGATGAGCTCTGGAGCACGACTAGAATTAATTAAATTAGAATCCAAGGGGATCCCCCTTCCTCAAAAACTGCCTATTCAAAATCACTTGGCTGTCGCTGTAGCTTTGCGTTCCAAGATTTTGACAGAACCCTTTGCACCTTCAATCGCAGCCTTGGCACTTGCCGATACAGCGTGAGCTGAAATCGTCAGGGCATGCGCAAGCTTGCCTCGACCCAAAATCTTTACTGGATCTGAGGATCTTTGAATAAGTCCCTTCGCCTTCAGGCTCTCTGGAGTAACCGCTTCGCCCGCTTTGAATTTTTGCGAAATTGAATCAACGTTTACGCCCGCAAACTTAATCTGAGTGGAATTTGTAAAACCCCACTTTGGTGAACGTCGATGAATAGGCATCTGTCCGCCCTCAAAGCCACGACTCACATCGCTCGAACTTCGAGCTAGCTGTCCTTTGTGACCCATGGTCGAAGTTCCACCGTGACCAGAGCCGTCTCCGCGACCCAGTCGCTTCATTCCACGTTTGGAACCCTTAGCTGGTCGAAGTTTTGAAAGAATTGCCATAAAGATACCTCGCTTAAAATTTCTTAACCTAGAGTATAGCCACGTTTATGAGACGCTCTTGCCTTTTTTGCTGCGTCCGCGGCTTTCGCGTCCACCAGATCTGCTTCAATAAGATGATGCACTCGATTCAACATTCCGCGCACTGCCTTAGAATCAGAAATCCAGTTTTGGCTTCCAATTCGCTTCAGACCCAAAGCTCTCAGCGTTGCTTTTTGAGTGGGCTTCAATTGTGCTGTACCACTTGTTTGCTTCACCCAGATTTTCTTTTCCATAGTCATCATCCTTCAAAAATAATTCAAATCACATTGCCAAAAGCTGCCGGCGCTCTTCGGGATCTCGCAACTTACTCAGAGCATCAACAGTCGCTCGAGCCAGATTGTGCGGATTCGTTGTACCAATGCTCTTTGCCAGAACATCTTTGACCCCACTCAATTCCAAAATAACTCGTGCCGCTCCACCTGCAATAACGCCTGTTCCTGCACTCGCGGGACGAAGAATGACCTTCGCTGCCCCGAAGTTTCCAATCACTTCGTGCGGAATCGAGCTTCCCGACAATGGAACTTGAGTCATATTCTTTTTTGCTTGCTCGGTGGCTTTGGCGATAGCTTCCGGGACTTCATTGGCTTTACCTAACCCAAATCCAACAAATCCTCGCTCGTCACCTACGGCAACCAACGCACTGAAACTGAATCGTCGTCCGCCGCGAACAACCTTCGCTACTCGAGCCACGTTTACGATTCTCTCTTTAATATCCAAAGTCGAAACGATATCTCTTGAAACTGCCATAACGCCTTTCTTTAAAACTTAAGTCCCGCTTCTCGTGCGCCTTCCGCCAGAGCTTTAATGCGGCCTTGGTATTCAAACCCAGCTCGATCAAAAACGACTCCCGAAATCTTTTTAGCCTTAGCTCTCTCAGCCAAAATCTTTCCAACTGTCTTGGCTGCTTCTAAGTTTCGAGTGCTTTTCAATTTAGACCGAACGTCTTTCTCAATCGAAGAACAGGCCACAAGGGTCTTTTGGCTGACGTCCTCTATGATCTGCGCATAAATATATCGGGATGATCTGAAAACAGACAACCGAGGTTGTTCCGGAGAACCCTCCAGCGTTTTTCTGATTCGAGATTGACGTAAGCGTCTAGCTACAATTTTGGTCTTCTTAGCCATAAATCACCTATTAACCTTTGCCTCCGGCAGCTTTACCTTCCTTCAACTGGATGTGCTCGCCGTCGTAACGAATGCCTTTGCCTTTGTAGGGTTCTGGGGGTCGAATTGAGCGAATCTTATCCGCTACAAGCCCCAAAAGCTCTTTGTCTACAGAAGTAAGAGACAACCTTGTTTGATCTTCCAACTTCGGCGTGACACCTTGTGGAATATCATAAATGACCTGATGAGAAAGTCCTGCATTCACCGTCAATTTGGTTCCTGCGAGGGCCATACGATAACCGACGCCAACAGACACCATGGTTTTTACAAAGGGCTCACTCACGCCCTTCACCATATTGGCCAAGACCGATCGCATGAGTCCGTGAGCAGACTTGGTCGGCTTGTCTTCTGTCGATCTCTCAACCTTCGCCTTTTCGCCCTCAACTGCAATTTTAACATTCTCGGGAATGGGGCGAGAGATTTTGCCCTTGGGTCCTTCAACCAAAACTGATTGCCCCTGAATGTTAATTTTAACACCCTTGGGAAGCGCAATTGGAATGCGACCTAACCGTGACATAATTTACCACACCTCTCCGACTACTTCGCCACCAACTTTTTGTTGAATGGCTTCCTTATCAGTCATCAATCCTTTGGATGTCGATAGAATCTGAAAACCAATTCCACCGCGAATCCGAGCCGTCTTTGGAGCAGAAGAATACGTTCTATGACCAGGTTTGCTCACGCGACGAATATTCTCGAGAACGGCCGTTCCATTTCGCGCAAACTTCAGATGCGCCATCAAGGTCTTCTTTGACTTCTTATCTTCCAACTCAAAATCAATGAGGAAGCCTTCCTTTTTCAAAATCTCCAAAATTCCCTGCTTCATTTTTGAATAAGGAACCTTAACGACTTCACTCCCTGCCTTAGCTCCATTTCGAAGCCGACTAAAAAAATCACCAATGGGATCCGTTAACATACTCTTTCTCCTACCAGCTCGCCTTTGATACACCAGGGAGCAATCCTTGGTGCGCTAGCTCTCTAAACTTAATTCGAGACAGTTTAAATTTTCGATAAACACCACGGGTTCTCCCCGTGATTTCGCATCGGACTTTCAATCGAACGGGCAACGCTGTTCGAGGAATCTTTGAGAGCGCTCTCTGAGCAGCTTCCTTTTCTTCCTGAGTTGATTTAGGGCTGCGAACAACCTCCTTCAACTTCAGACGTTTTTCGCGATAGCGAGCAATCATTTCCAAATTTCGCTGATACCGATTTACGCTACTTGTCTTCGCCATATTCTTAAGCCGCCTTCTGCTGTGACGTTCCTTGAGGACGTTTTCTGAATGGGAAATTAAAAGCCTGCATCAATGCCAGCCCTTCCTGATCAGTCTTTGCTGTCGTCACAAAAGTAATATTCATTCCAAAAGTATTTTCGACAGAGTCAAACTCGAGCTCCGGAAACACCAATTGATCCTTAAGACCCATGGTAAAATTTCCCCGGCTATCAAATCCGCGATCGGGAATTCCACGAAAGTCACGAATTCGGGGCAATGCCAAATTCACCAAGCGATCAATAAACTCGTACATCCGAGCTCCCCGCAAGGTCACTCGTACGCCAATGGGAAGTCCCGCTCTCAATTTGAAGTTTGAGATCGCAATCTTTGATTTGCACTGTACAGGCTTTTGTCCCGAGATTGCGGCCATATCCTTCATGGCTTGATCCACGATTTTGATATTCTGTGTGGCTCGACCCAATCCTGCATTCAAAACAATCTTAGTTATGCGAGGTACTTGCATGACGCTCTTATAATTAAATTGCTTCATCAGAGCAGGAACGACTTCCTTGGTATAACGAGTATAAAGTCGTGGAGTTACCAATTCAGCAGGTGCCAAATTTTCTGCACCTTTGGTTCTGGTCGCTTTTGTGCGAACCGAGGAACCAGCCGAATCCTTTTTATCAGTCTTTTTCTTTTTGCCTTCTTCCGCCATAAATCACCTTACGCTGCGTCAACAGCTTTGCCCGACTTCACAAAAACTCGAGCTTTCTTATCTCCCTTAATTTCAAAACGAACTCGCGATGCTTTCTTTGCAGACGCATCAAAAGGCATCACTTTGCAAAGAGCGATCTTGAGAGTCTTCTCGACAATGCCCGCAGGCTGGCCCGTCTGCTTCGCCTTTTGATGACGCTTCACTACGTTGACCTTTTCAACGATGCATTTGTCTTCACGAGGAAACACCTGAAGAACTTTTGCCGTACGGCCTTTGTCTTTTCCGGAAATCACCATCACCATATCGTCTTTTTTTATACGTGCCGGCATTAGAGCACCTCCGGAGCCAATGAAATGATTTTCATAAACTTTTTCGCGCGCAGTTCTCGAGCTACAGGTCCAAAAATACGAGTTCCAATGGGCTCGGTATCTCCGCCAATCAAGACAGCCGCATTATCATCAAATTTAATGTGAGTTCCATCAGCACGGCTAAACTCTTTAAAGCAACGAACCACAACAGCTCGCTTTACTTCGCCCTTTTTGACTTTGCCGAAAGGAATTGCATCTTTCACGGCGACCACAATGACGTCACCGACTTCGGCATAACGCTTTTTGGTTCCACCGATGACTTTAATACACTCCACCAATTTGGCGCCTGTATTGTCAGCCACAGTTAATTTTGTTTGAGTTCGTACCATCGCAAATTACCCCGCCACCTGTTGTTTACTAAATTCAACCACTTTGGCTTTTTCAATAATCTTACTCAGTCGAAATCTTTTCTCTTTCGAAAGAGGACGGCACTCAATGACTTCAATCTTATCGCCCACTCCACATTCCGACTTTTCATCGTGAGCTTTGAGTTTCTGATATTTTTTGTAGTATTTTCCGTATTTGGGATGCTTCACCAGCCTGGAAGCTTCCAATACAACCGTCTTTTGCATCTTATTAGAAACCACAGTACCGATGATCCGGCGAAGTGATTTTACCTTCGTCGCATCCGTTGTTTGAGCTGTCTTTTCTGCCGTCATAAATCCTTCCTCTTCGTCGCGTCCGCTTTAAGCGGCCTTCTTCGCTTTCAATTCGCGTGCTCGCAATATCGTTTTGCACCGAGCAATCTCTCTTCGAATTCTTGTAAAATCAGAAATCTTCTTAAATTGTCCCATTCGAAGCTTCTGATGAGCGGAACCCAATTCCGTAACAAGCTCTGCCACACGGCGAGACAAATCCTCACTCGACATCTCCGCGTAATTTGTTTTGTCCTTTTTTTGTTTTGCCATCACATCACCTTCATTAAGCCATTCTTCGGGCCATAAATCGCGTCTTCACAGGAAGTTTTGCCGAAGCCAAACGAAACGCCTCTTTCGCAATTGATTCTGGAATTCCTTCTAGTTCATACAAAATTCGACCCGGCTTGATCACGGATACCCAAAACTCTGGGCTTCCCTTTCCGCTACCCATTCGAACTTCCAAGGGCTTCTTCGTCACAGGCTTATCCGGAAACACTCGAATCCAGAGCTTTCCACCTCTTTTAATATGACGACTGATTGTAATACGACCGGCTTCAATTTGGCGTGCCGTCAATCGACCTCGATCTGACGCCTGAAGAGCAAAATCTCCAAATGCGAGAAACTGACCTCGTGTAGCCATTCCTCGGTTCTTGCCCTTAGCCTGTTTTCTCCATTTTTGTCTTGCTGGCTGAAGCATTGTCTAAAACCTCTCGTTTTTCTAAGCCACCAAAGTCGAAGCTTCATCTTGTTGATGCTGCTTCTTCTCCAGAACTTCACCTTTAAAAATCCAAACTTTCACACCAATTGCACCGTAAGTACAAAAAGCGGTTGCTGTTCCGTAGTCGATGTCTGCTCGAAGCGTATGCAAAGGAACTCGTCCTTCCATATAGCGCTCCATTCGAGCAATCTCGGCTCCCGCCAAACGACCACTCAATTGAACCTTGATGCCTTCTGCGCCAAACTTCATCGCAGACTGAATGGCCTTTTTCATCGCTCGACGAAAGGCCACTCGGCGTTCCAACTGGGTCGCAATATTTTCAGCGACTAATTTTGAGTCAATTTCGGCCTTACGAACTTCTTTAATATTCAAAAGAAGCTCGGTGCTTGAAAGCGCTTGAAGTTGGGACTTCAAGACATCGATCCCCGCACCTTTCTTACCGATAATAATTCCAGGACGCGAAGTGTGAATTGTCACTCGCACTTTAGAGGTCGATCGCTCAATCACAACTCGAGAAATTCCAGCGTGCCCGATCTTTTCGTTTAAGAAGCTTCGAATTTTCAAATCTTCCTTCAAAAGATCAGAATATTTTTTCGGCGAAAACCAAACGGAATCCCAGCCCTTAACAATCTTAATTCTTAATCCACGAGGATGTATTTTCTGACCCATTATTCGTCTCCCACCACTACTGTCACATGCGACAAACGCTTTCGAATTCGATACGCCATCCCTCGTTGACGCGACATCATGCGATACATGATGGGTCCTCGATCAACGACGACAGACTTAATCTTCAACGTATCCACATCGACCTTGCGCTCATGGGCATTAGCTCGAGCGGATTCGATCACTTTTCGAATAATCTGCGCACCCTTTTTTGGAGTGAATTGCAGAGTCGCAATCGCTTCCTGAATTGGCAAACCGCGCACCAACTTACAAATAGGCTGCATCTTCTTCGCGGAAATTCTTGAATATTTTAAAGTTGCCTTTGCTTCCATAATTAAGCCGCCACATCCTTACCAGCCTTGCGATCACCCGCATGCTGTCTAAACGTTCGAGTCGGAGCGAATTCGCCCAACTTTTGGCCGACCATATTCTCTTGCACGTACACCGGAATAAAATTCTTTCCATTATGAACGGCAAAAGTGATCCCTACCATTTCAGGAATAATGGTCGAACGACGAGACCAAGTTTTAAGCATCTTCTTTTGACTTCCGTCCTTTTGATTCAGCACCTTGTCTAAAAGGTGATAATCCACGAAAGGTCCTTTTTTAAGCGAACGTCCCATCCAATTACACCATCACTTTCGTATTACGTCGTTGAACTCTCATATTGTCTGTGCGCTTATTATTTCGCGTACGGAAGCCCTTAGTCGGTTGACCCCAAGGTGTGACAGGATGTCGACCACCCTTGGTCTTACCTTGACCACCACCATGGGGGTGATCAATGGGGTTCATCGAGGTTCCTCGATTGTGGGGCCGCTTCGACAACCAACGTGATCGTCCGGCTTTACCCCAACTCACGTTCATATGATCTGCGTTGGAGAGTTGGCCAATCGACGCGAAGCACTCGACTAAAACTTTGCGAATTTCACTCGAAGGCAATCGCAAACTGGCGTACTCGCCTTCCTTTGCAATCAATTGAGCGTAAGTTCCTGCAGATCGAGCCAAGGCTCCACCCTTGCCGCGCTTCAATTCGATATTGTGGATAAATGTACCCACAGGAATTGCCGTCAAAGGAAGTGCGCAGCCTGGGCGAATTTCAGCTGCCGGTCCGGAAGAAACTGTATCTCCCGCCTTCAAATCTTGCGGCGCCAAAATATAGCGCTTTTCGCCATCCGGATACTGAACCAAAGCGATAAAAGTATTTCGGTTTGGATCGTATTCAATGGAACAAACAAGTCCGGGGATTCCCACCTTGTCTCGTTTGAAATCTATAATGCGGTAAAGCTTTTTGTGCCCGCCGCCTTTGAATCTCGATGTGATTCGGCCTCTATTGTTTCGGCCACCCGAAACTGGAATAAATTCACAGAGTGCCTTTGTCGGCTCTACACCTTTAGTGAGAGTCGAAAAATCTCGTCGAGTATAAAATCTTCTTGCCGGTGTGACTGGTTTATAAAATCCCATGTCTCAAGCCCTTTCCTACGTTATGCCGTCTCGAAGAGTTCGAGGGTCTGACCTTCTTTAAGTCGGACAATCGCCTTCTTCCAATTTGAGCGCTTTCCCATTGAGCGGCCAACGCGTTTCACTTTGCCTCGCACAATGATTGTGCGAACACTTTGAACTTCAATTCCCTTCTTAAGGTTTTGAACTTCTTTTCGAATTTCATTCTTATTGGCGTCAATCGCCACTGCGAAACTATACTGATTCGCATCCGCCTGAAGTCGCGAACTCTTTTCTGAGATCAGCGGATATTTCAAAACAAGTCGGCTCACGCTGATGCTCCCTTCTTCTTAGTCATTGTTCTCTCCACACGATCGTTCAGTTCTTTAATGCTAGCCTTAGTGACGAAGAGAAAATCATGGCGCAAAATATCATAAACGTTGACTCCCGCAGGGCTGAGACCCTTGATCGAAGGCACGTTTTTGAGACTTCGCATCGTCTCGGTAGACAAATTCCCCACAATAACTGCGGAATCAGCCTTGAATTTTTTTAGCGCTGTTACTGCTTCTTTGGTTTTTCCTGACTTGATTTGGAAATCGTCCAAGATAAACAGCCGGCCTTCAAAATTCTTTTGAGACAAAGCCTGACAAATTCCCTGCGACTTTGCCTTTTTATTCAATCCTGTCTCATACGACCGAGGGCGAGGACCAAATGCGATACCTCCACCAGGCTGGTGAGGACCAATCAAAGTTCCTTGGCGCGCATTACCAGATCCCTTTTGCTTAAAAGGCTTTTTCCCAGAACCACTCACCTCTGCGCGAGTCTTGGTGCTGGCAGTGCCCTGACGCATTTTGCGTCGTTGCATCGTCACGTAATCATGCATGAGAGAGGGTTTGAATTTGGCTTTCACTAAGGTGTCACTGACATCCTCAGTACCCACCGCTTCATTCTTCAAATTGTAGATCTTAAACTGACTCATAAAATTCTACTCTTAAGCCACTTTCTTGGCTGTTCCAGCCGTTTTCTTCACTTTCACTGGAGCCTTACGAATAATCACCAATGCATTGGGAGCTCCTGGAACGGGCCCCTTGATAAACAGCAAGTTTTCTTCAGGGAGAGACTTCACCACTTCAATGGTACGGAGTGTGATTTTCTCATTTCCCATATTGCCAGCCATCTTCTTGCCCGGAAGAACTCGAGCAGGCCAAGTATGCATCCCGATGGATCCAATCTTACGCTGACAGTTACCTCCGTGAGACATCCGGCCTCGGCTGTAATTCCATTTCTTGATAACGCCTGTCATCCCCTTACCTTTGGAGACGCTTTCAAGAATCAGTTTGTCGCCCGTCTGAAATTGAGCTGTCGTCAAATCTGTTCCCGGTGCCATATCAAGGTCACGAAACTCTCTGAGAACTTGATAGCAGGGAGTGTTTGATTTTTTGAAAAATCCCAACAATGGCTTTGATCCCAGCTTGGAACCTTCAACTTCTTCAAAGCCAACGACCACCGCAGAATAACCGTTCTTATCCTGAGTTCGCTGTTCAATGACTTTGCAAGGTCCCGCCTTAATCACGGTCACCGGAATGATTTCTCCTTCCGGTCCGAAGGTCTGGGTCATCGCTACTTTACGTCCTAATATACAGGCCATAATAACCTCTTAAAAAAATTATTCGATCTCCACGTGCACACCCGCCGACAGATCCAGCTTCATGAGTGCATCAATGGTTTGTTGTGTTGGGCTCAATATGTCGAGCAGGCGCTTGTGTGTTCGAACCTCAAAGTGCTCACGAGATTTTTTGTCGACGTGAGGAGATCGCAAAACGCAAAAACGACTGATTCGCGTGGGCAACGGAACGGGGCCGGCAATCTCCGCCCCCGTTCTCTTTGCTGTTGCCACAATTTCGTGAATCGCACTGTCAAGGAGTGTGGATTCGTATGCTTTCAATTTGATTCTAATCTTTTCGCCTTGCACAGCTCGACTCCTTTAAAATTATTCAATGACTTCCGCGACAACGCCTGCGCCAACGGTTCGTCCACCTTCTCGGATCGCGAATCGCTGAGATTTTTCCAACGCGATAGGAGTAATCAGTTCGACACTCATCGCCACGTTATCACCAGGCATCACCATTTCTACGTTGTCTGGAAGTTGAACGCTTCCAGTCACATCCGTCGTTCGGAAATAAAACTGAGGTCGGTATCCTTTGAAGAACGGAGTATGTCGGCCACCTTCATCCTTGTTCAAGATATAGACTTCGCATTTGAACTTAGTGTGGGGCTTAACAGAACCCTTGGCCGAAATAACTTGTCCACGCTCGACTTCTTCCTTCTTGGTACCTCGAAGCAAGAGTCCGCAGTTATCTCCAGCATGACCTTCGTCCAAAAGCTTTTTGAACATTTCTACCCCAGTGATGGTGGTAAGGATCGTTGGTCGAAGTCCGACGATTTCACATTCATCGCCCACTTTGACTTTGCCCCGTTCAATTCTTCCAGTGACAACAGTTCCTCGACCAGAGATCGAGAAGACGTCTTCGATTGGCATCAACAAAGGCTTGTCGTTGTCTCGTGTAGGATCCGGGATATACGTATCCAAGGTTTCCAAAAGTTTTTTAATAGAAGGAACCCCGAGTTCTCCAGCATCACCAGCCAAAGCCTTAGCAGCAGCACCGCGAATGATCGGGGTCTTGTCGCCAGGAAATTTGTAGTAGTTCAAGAGATCGCGAAGTTCGACTTCGACGAGTTCCAAAAGTTCGGCATCATCAACCAAATCACATTTGTTGAGGAAAACAACAATCTGAGGAACGCCGACTTGGCGAGCCAAGAGAATGTGCTCTCGTGTTTGAGGCATGGGACCGTCAACAGCACTCACCACCAAAATCGCAGCGTCCATCTGAGCTGCACCGGTGATCATGTTCTTCACATAGTCCGCGTGTCCTGGGCAATCGACGTGAGCGTAGTGCCGCTTTGAAGTTGAATACTCAACGTGTGATGTCGCGATCGTGATGATCTTCGAAGCATCCCGTCGGCCTTGCTTTTCTGAAGCCTTAGCGACTTGATCATAAGCGATGTACTCGCCCATTCCCATATCAGCGCTGACCTTAGTCAATGCTGCAGTGAGTGTTGTCTTTCCATGGTCAACGTGACCAATCGTTCCAACGTTTACGTGAGTTTTTGTTCTTTCGAACTTAGCCTTTGCCATACTTCCTCCTGAAGTTGTTGCGATCCTAGGTTACAAACTAAACTTTCCTAAAATTCCTTCTGTTATATTTGGTGGAACAACTTCGTAACGAAGCGGCTCCATCGAATATGTCGCGCGACCTTGTGAGAGCGATCTCACTGCGGTTGCATACCCAAACGTTTGAGCGAGAGGGACTTCTCCCTGGATAACACGATTTCCCACTCGTTCATCCATGGACAAGACCCTACCGCGCCGGGCGTTTAAGTCCCCGATAATCTGACTCATATAGTCCTCGGGGACAACTATTTCAATCGACATAATTGGCTCCAACAAGACTGGCGAAGCCTTTCGCAAAGCCTCTTTGCAAGCCATGCTGGCGGCTAGTCTAAAGGCCACTTCGGTTGAATCTTTTTCATCAAAACTGCCGCCGACGAGTGTAGCTTTTACATCCACAACGGGATACGAGCCCAAAACGCCATTCTGAAGTGCATCTCGAACACCTTCCTCAATGGACTTCACAAAAACAGGGGGCATCGCGGATGCGGGAATCAAATTCTTGAATTCAATACCTTTCCCGTTTTCATTGGATTCAATCTCCAAAACAATGTGCGCAAAGGCATTCTTGCCCGCTACGAGTCGTTGAAATTTATGATCAAATTGTGACTTCTTGGAAATACTCTCTTTATAAGAGACTTGTGGGCGCCCGACATTCGCAGCCACATTAAATTCTCTCAAAAGGCGGTCTGTAATGATCTCTAAATGGAGCTCGCCCATTCCAGAAATCAGGGTTTGTGCTGTTTCTTCATTCGTCGAAACTTTGAAACTAGGATCCTCTAAAGTCAGTCGCTTTAGACTCTCCAAAAGCTTTTCCTCATCGGCTTTGGTTTTTGGCTCAATCGCCACAGAAATCACAGGTTCCGGAAACTGAATGGATTCGAGCAAAACAGGTTTATCAAAATCACACAAAGTATCGCCGGTAGACGAAAACTTAAGTCCCACAATCGCCGCGATCTCTCCTGCACCAATCGTTTCGATATCTTCTTTCTGATTGGCATGCACTCGAAGAAGACGAGCAATCTTCTCTTTGCGCTCCTTTGTGGAATTATTTACAGCTTCGCCTTTTTCAAGCTTGCCGGAATAAATACGCACATACGCCATCGAACCAAAAAAAGGATCATTCTGAAGTTTGAACACGAGTGCTGCGAGAGGAGATTTTTCGGAAGCTTGCAGTTTAATTTTCTTAGAATGATCTTTGGGATCCATTCCTTCGGTTCCACCAATATCAGCCGGGGAAGGAAGGTAGCCAACGACTGCATCCAAAAGAGGCTGCACGCCCACATTCTTAAATGAGGCCCCACAACAAACTGGCACGCCCTTCAAACCAAGCGTGACTCGTCGAATTGAGGAATACAGATCGCTTTTTGTGACGGGCTTACCGCCCAAATAGAGATCCGCGACCTGCTCATCCAAATCTGCCACGGCTTCAACCAGAGCTTCGCGGGCCTTTTTGAAATCAGCCAAAAGGTCTGAGGGAATTTCAGAAACATCAAAACTCAATCCCTCGGAATCTTTGCCCCAGAGATAAGCCTTCTCTTCAATCAAATCGACGCAGCCTTTGAAGCTTTCTTCACGTCCAATCGGAAGCTGAAGTGGAATGGGCTGAGCGTGGAGTTTTGTCTTTATCATTTCGACAACTCGATTGAAGTCAGCGCCCATTCGATCCATTTTGTTCACAAATGCAATTCGCGGCACACGATACTTGTCGGCCTGTCTCCAGACTGTTTCGGACTGAGGTTGTACACCACTCACCGCACAGAAAACTCCGACCGCACCGTCCAAAACTCGCAATGAGCGCTCGACTTCGATCGTAAAGTCCACATGCCCGGGAGTATCGATGATATTGATTTGATGATCCTTCCAAAAACAGGTGGTCGCAGCGGATGTAATCGTAATCCCGCGCTCCTGTTCTTGTACCATCCAATCCATCTGCGTATTGCCTTCATCGACATTGCCGATTTTGTGTGTTTTGCCCGTATAGAACAAAATTCGTTCGGTTGTGGTGGTCTTGCCAGCATCGATGTGCGCAATGATGCCAATGTTTCGAGTTTTCTCGAGCACACTTGCCATCTTTGTTACCGCCACCGCTGACATAAAACCACCATCACCATTCCAACCAAATCAATTACCAACGGAAGTGAGCAAAAGCTCGGTTAGCCTCAGCCATTTTGTGAACGTCTTCACGCTTCTTGATGGCGCCACCACGTCCATTGGCTGCTTCATAAAGTTCGGCAGAAAGTTTTTCAGCCATTGATCGGCCAGCGCGATCACGAGCACTCGCGATCAACCATCGACAACTCAAAGTCAATTTACGCTCGGGGCGAACTTCCATCGGAACTTGATAGTTGGCTCCACCCACTCGGCGAGATCGGACTTCAACTTCGGGGCGAACATTGTCGATCGCCTTCTTGAAAATCTTGAGCGAGTCTTCACCCTTTTTTTGAAGGTCATCCATCGCATCATAAACAATATTAGTTGCGATTGTTTTCTTACCGCTCCACATGAGCTGGTTTACAAACTTACTCACCACCATATCGTTAAATTTGAGATCGGGCTGAAGTTTGGGTCGTTTGAGAGTTCTTCTTCTTCGCGGCATCTATATCTCCTCAACAAAAAATTAAATTAGGCCTTAGGTCTCTTTGCGCCGTATTTGGATCGGCTACGTTTTCGATTGGCCACACCCGTGGAATCTAATGTTCCGCGAACAATGTGATAACGAACACCTGGCAAATCTTTCACCCGGCCTCCTCGAATCAAAACAACAGAGTGCTCTTGGAGGTTATGTCCAACGCCCATAATGTACGCCGTGACTTCCTGCTTATTGGTGAGTCGAACCCGTGCAACCTTTCGCAGAGCTGAGTTCGGTTTCTTAGGTGTCATCGTGTAAACACGAGTGCAAACACCACGTTTCTGGGGAGCGCCTCGAAGTGCTGGAGCCTTCGATTTCCAAGTATTCTTAGAGCGCCCCTTTCGAATCAGTTGATTAATTGTGGGCATCCGTTCTCCTTAAAAATTACAGCATCTGTTTTGTGTGTCAGTTCGGCGCACAAAACAGCTACCAGTTAAATTCACATCCTCGATCAATCACTCGATCGATGAATTCTGTCTTTTTCTTTTCACCGCTCTTCTCTCGCTTCCGTTGGGTGGAAACACAGAAGAGTCAAAAGTCATAAAGACTTAATCAATATGTCTTGGGTCCAAATGATCTCGCGTCCAGCATGAGGCACGATTCAGACTTTGGTACCCGAATAAGGCCATTTTTTAGGTTTTTGGACCCCCACCTGTCAACGTGAGATATGGGCAAAAAGCGAGCTACTCCCCGTAAAAGTGAAGGAGTTCCCGGATTTGAAAACTGAGAACCTCTGCAGCGGCGGGGCGCAGTGAGCTCACGCTCACTTTGAGAGAGATATAAGCATGAAGAAGGCTCTCCGCATGAGTTAAAAGAAGGTCTCCCGGCGGCTGTCGATTGAGCCATCCAAAATGACCTTCCAGAAGATCTACTTGCTCAGATTCCGAGAGGTCAGGAAGCTTTCTCTCTATATATTGAATTTGCTCGAGCATCTGTGCCCAACTTGGTACTTGGTCCGAATTGGTCATAAGATATTGAAATTCTTGATATTTATCTGAAAGTCTATGCAGGGCTGAAGGGCAAGGCTCGTGACCAGCGCTTGCGATCAATGCACTCAATCCCACCAACAGTCCAAAAACCCCCAAGGAGTGGATTTAAATACAGAAAGTCGGACGCGTCCAATGAGGTTTGAGTTAAGGTCAAGTTTATGGAGAAGACTCTATTTGTGGGTGCAGCTGTGTTTGGGATGACAGCCATCATTGTGGGTGCCATAGGAGCGCACGCTGTAGAGATGACCGAACCAGATGCAAGGATATTTCAGATGGCAGTGATCTATCAACTCATCCATTCCGCAGTAATGGCCGTGGTGGGAATCAGGCTGGTTCGAGAGCATTCCTTTATTCTTAAGTTAAGTGGCATGTTCTTTGGTCTCGGCATCCTGTTATTTTGTGGAACGCTCATCGTAAGTACGATGACTTCTCGAGAGTTTCCAACAACGGCGGCGCCATTTGGCGGAATTTGCCTCATCTTTGGCTGGCTGATGTTTGGAGTATCAGCTTTTGCAAAGCCAAAAGCTTAAGCCGACTGATTCTAACCTCTGCTTATTTAATCCAAAGTGATCAAGTGGCCGATAAACACAGAGGGCCCTGCCTAAACAGAGCCCTCTGGAATAATGAGATCTTTAACAGCTTTTAGTTTGCAGCTTTTTGAGCCGCATCGGCTGCTCCGACATGAGTCGTATCGACATCCACATCAGACAGGAATTCATCATCGCCGCCTTCGACCAGAATATCGTGCAATCGATATTCGTCGAGACCGGTTCCGGCCGGCAACAACCGACCCATGATGATGTTTTCTTTCAAGCCATGGAGGTTGTCGACTCGCGAAGAAATCGCAGCTTCGGTGAAGACCTTTGTCGTCTCCTGGAAGCTCGCTGCCGAGAGCACAGAATCTGTGTTCAAGGCCGCTTTTGTAATACCCAAGAGCATGGGCTCCGCTGTTGCGGGCTTTTTGCCTTCGGCTATCAGCGCGTCGTTCGCCTCTTCAAACATCCATCGAGAGACTGGTTCGCCTTCCAAGAAAGTAGAATCATTTGCTTTTACGATTCGGACCTTTCTCAACATTTGACGAACAATACACTCAATATGCTTGTCGTTAATCTTCACACCTTGCAGTCGATAAACTTCTTGAATTTCATCGACCAAGTATTTGGCCAAAGCCTTGACTCCAAGGACTCGCAGAATGTCGTGAGGATTAATAGATCCTTCAACAATCGGCTCTCCTCCGCGAATGAAGTCCCCTTCGCGAACAAAAATATGTCTCGCTTTGGGAATGAGGTACTCGATCTCTTCACCCTTTTCAGGCTTCAACAGAATTTTTCTCTTACCTTTGGTGTCTTTACCAAACGCTACATATCCGTCGGTGTCCGCAATGATCGCCGGTTGATCCCGAGGTGTACGCGCTTCGAAGAGTTCTGCCACTCGAGGTAGACCTCCAGTGATGTCTTTCGATTTCGCGGATTCCTTAGCGATCTTAGCGAGAACATCTCCGGCTTGAACTTCGGTTCCGTCTGCGACAGAGATTGTTGCATTCACAGGCAACCAGTAACGAACTTCGGATCCTGTTTTTGGATGCATCAAAGTAGATCCCGTCTTTGGATCAACGATCAACATGCGAGGTCGCATATCGCCGGCGCCACGAGATTCCATCACCACGCGACGAGCTAATCCTGTAGCGGCATCGCGCTGCTCTTTGAATGTAGATCCTTCAACCAGGTCTTCGAATTTCACTCGACCCGAGAATTCCGTCATAATGGGCACTGCATACGGATCCCAATCGGCGACCGACTGACCCGTCTTCACCTTGGCTCCTTCGGTCACTCGCAATCGAGCTCCCGAGGTCAATCGATGATGCTCGAGCTCACGATCTTCTGCATCCACAACGACGATTTCGGCGTTTCGGTTCAAAACAATCGTCTCGCCGTTTTTGTTCGTCAGTGTCTGAACATTAACCAATTTGACTTTACCATCGTGACGAACTTCCAAAGTACTTTGCTCCGCCATCGCACTCGCCGTTCCTCCAATGTGGAACGTACGCATCGTCAACTGAGTACCGGGTTCTCCGATAGACTGAGCTGCAACGATTCCAACAGCTTCACCAATATGGACCATCGCTCCGCGACCCAAATCTCGGCCATAACACGAAATACAAATTCCACGTCGGCTCTTACATGTCAGCGGACTACGAATTCCCACTTTAGAAATCTGAAGAGCTTCGATTCGCTCAACAGCTTCTTCATTGAGTTCTTCGTTGGCTTTGACAATTGCCTTTTTGGTTACAGGATCCTTGATATCAAACAGAGCCACTCGGCCCATAATTCGCTCAGCCAAGGATTCGATAACTTCTCCGCCTTCGACGAGTGCAGTCATCTCGATACCTTCGAGAGTTCCACAATCCTTCTCCATGACGACCGAGTCTTGAGCGACATCGACTAATCGACGAGTCAAATATCCGGCATTCGCTGTCTTAAGAGCGGTATCCGCAAGACCCTTACGAGCTCCGTGAGTCGAAATAAAGTACTCAAGAACCGTCAATCCCTCGCGGAAGTTTGAGATAATCGGAGTCTCGATGATCTCACCCGAAGGTTTTGCCATCAATCCCCGCATACCTGCGAGTTGACGAATCTGAGCAGTACTTCCTCGAGCGCCGGAATCTGCCATCATAAAAATCGTATTGAACGATTTTGTTTTGATGGGCTCACCTTTGCGATCTGCAAAAGCGTTGTTCTTAGATCCAGGCTTAGCGGTGAACTCCTGCTGCCCAAGACCACTCATCATGTCCTTCGCGATTCGATCGGACAACGTTGTCCAAATATCAATGACCTTATTCGAACGCTCACCGTCGGTAATGATCCCTTCAGAGTACTGAGATTCGATTTCTTTAATTTCTTTTTTGGCAACATCCAAAAGACCCGTCTTGCTCTGCGGAATCGTCATGTCTCTCATCGCGATCGACATTCCAAAACGTGTCGCAAATTCAAATCCGAGATTCTTGAGTCTATCTGACATCAAGACGCATTTCTTTTGTCCCGCGTGCTTAAAGGTGACTTCAACAAGTTTAGCCAAAGCCTTCTTGTCGAGTTCCTTGTTGACGTATTCAAAGGGTACTTCTTCAGGAACAGCTCCAGCTACAATCGCTCGACCTGCTGTGGTCGCCACCTTCTTGCCATTGATACGGCAATAGATACGTGCATTCAAATTAACTGCACCAGATTCGTAGGCTGTGCGAACTTCATCTGCATCCATGAAGATTTTTCCTTCGCCCTTCGCGTAAGGCTCTTCACGAGTAAGAGAATAAAGTCCCAAAACAATATCCTGTGTGGGCGAGATAATCGGCCGACCGCTTGCTGGTGACAGCAAGTTGTTCGTCGACATCATGAGCACGCGCGCTTCGAGCTGAGCTTCGATCGACAAGGGCACGTGAACGGCCATCTGGTCTCCGTCAAAGTCCGCATTGAAGGCGGTACAAACAAGAGGATGCAACTGGATCGCTTTTCCTTCGATGAGCACGGGCTCAAACGCTTGAATACCAAGTCGATGCAGCGTGGGCGCTCGGTTCAAGAGAACAGGGTGTTCTTTAATGACCTCTTCCAAAACATCATAGACTTCTGGCGATTCGAGCTCGACCATTCGCTTCGCCGCTTTGATCGTACTGACGAAACCGCGTTCTTCGAGTTTGTTGAAAATAAAAGGCTTAAAGAGCTCAAGAGCCATCTTCTTAGGCAAGCCGCACTGATGGAGTCGCAAATTCGGACCCACAACAATGACAGATCGTCCTGAGTAATCGACGCGCTTACCGAGCAAGTTTTGCCGGAACCGACCTTGTTTCCCTTTGATCATATCAGAGAGAGACTTGAGAGGTCGCTTGTTTGTTCCCGTTACAACTTTGCCTCGTCGACCGTTATCAAACAGCGAGTCGACAGCTTCTTGAAGCATTCGCTTTTCGTTACGCAAAATGATTTCGGGAGCATCGAGTTCAATCAATCGCTTCAATCGGTTGTTTCGATTGATCACGCGTCGATAGAGATCGTTGAGATCTGAAGTCGCAAATCGACCACCATCCAACGGCACGAGAGGTCGCAGATCAGGAGGAAGTACAGGAACAACATCCATGATCATCCAGTCAGGCTTGTTTTCGGAATGCAAGAAGGCTTCCAAAACGCGCAGGCGCTTGACCAACTTTTTGCGCTTTGCTTCGGAAGTGACGTCACGAAGTTCATCGCGAAGCTGGTTTCGGAGTTCCGACATATTGATCTTTTGCAAAAGATCTTTAACCGCTTCAGCGCCGAGGCCTGCAGAAAATTCAGCTCCAAACTGATCCACCGCTCGACGATACTCATTCTCACTCAAAATCTGTCCAACCTTGAAGGGAGTGCTCCCTGCATCGGTCACAACATATGATTCGTAATAGAGAACGCGTTCCAACTCTCTCAGAGTCAGATCAAGCATTGCGCCGATTCGAGACGGAAGAGATTTCAAAAACCAAATATGCGCGACGGGTGTTGCCAATTTGACATGGCCCATCCGCTCTCGTCGCACCTTGGATTCGATCACCTCGGTACCGCACTTTTCGCAAACGACACCGCGATGTTTCATTCTCTTATATTTGCCGCAGATACATTCGTAATCCTTTACAGGACCAAAAATGGCTCCACAAAACAAACCGCCTCTTTCTGGCTTGAATGTTCGATAGTTAATCGTCTCGGGCTTTTTGACTTCGCCAAAAGACCACTCAAGCATCTGCTCCGGAGAGGCGATGCTGAGTTTAAAAGCTTTGATCGTACTCGGATTCTTAGGCTTCTGAAATAAGTTGAAAAAGCTTTCCATAGCTCACCTCCAATTAATTGGTCTGACCTTCGGTCGTTTGATCTTGTACGAGCTGGACATTGAGTGCCAGGGCTCGCAGTTCTTTGGTCAACACATTGAAGGACTCCGGCAGACCCGGTTCCAAATTGTACTCACCCTTCACAATGGATTCGTACATTCGGGTTCGACCAATAATGTCGTCCGACTTCACTGTCAGGAACTCTTGGAGAGAATAGGCGGCGCCATAGGCTTCCATCGCCCAGACTTCCATTTCTCCCAATCGCTGACCTCCAAATTGAGCCTTACCACCGAGAGGTTGCTGAGTGACGATCGAATACGGCCCGATACTTCGAGCGTGAATCTTGTCCTCGGCAATGTGGTGCAGTTTCAACATGTAGATCGTTCCGACTGTGACGCGTCTTTCAAACGTTTCACCCGTTCGACCATCATAGAGATAAACCTGACCGTCGGTTGGCAAGTTGGCCAACTCGAGCAATCGACTGATCTCGTCTTCATTCGTTCCATCAAACACTGGGATTGCCAGAGGCACTCCCTTGGTCAACTTCTTGGAGAAGTCCACGAGCTCTTCACGAGTCGCGTCTTTCAAGAAGCGATGCACAGAATCGGTTTGATAAAGCTTTTGCAAATAAGCTCTGAAGGTTTCGACTTCAGCATTCTTATCGAGCATTTGATTAATAATTCGGCCCACGCCGGACGCGGCTCCACCCAAATGGGTCTCGAGCAATTGTCCCACGTTCATACGAGACGGTACGCCGAGTGGATTCAAAATGATATCCACAGGAGTTCCATCGGCGAGATAAGGCAAATCCTCTTCTGGAAGAACTCGGGAAATAACCCCCTTGTTTCCGTGACGACCGGCCATTTTGTCACCGACTTCGATCTTTCGCTTAATCGCGATATAGACCTTCACCATCTTGATCACTCCCGGAGGGAGTTCATCGCCCCGGTTGAGCTTCTCAACTTTACTTTGAGCAACAAGCTTGATGGCTTCGATCTGATTGCTGATCGACTCATAGATTTGACGAATTTGCATCTCGGCAACTTCATTCGCCAAAGCAATTCGGCCCCACTCAGATTCATGAACGCTCTTCAATGCATCAGAGGTAATCTTGTCGCCCTTCTTCAGAACGGGACTACCATTCTTACCATTCACAGTCGTATTTGCGGTCTGACCGACAAGATGATCATGGATGGTCCTCAAACCAGATTCACGAATAATGCGAATCTCATCTTCCTGATCCACGAGGATACGCTTGGTTTGATAATCCTCGATGCTCTTGGCTCGAGAGTCCTTTTCGACTCCTTCGCGTTGGAAGACACGAGTATCAATGACTGTTCCTACAACTCCGGGAGGCACTCGAAGCGACGTATCTTTAACATCGCTCGCCTTTTCGCCGAAGATGGCTCGAAGAAGTTTTTCTTCGGGAGACAATTGAGTCTCTCCTTTGGGAGTGACTTTACCAACGAGGATATTTCCAGGTCGGACTTTGGCACCCACTCGAATAATTCCTGAATCGTCTAGATCCGCGAGGGCTTCATCACCCACGTTAGGAATATCCCGAGTAATTTCTTCCATGCCGAGTTTTGTATCTCGAGCGAGAACTTCAAACTCTTCGATATGAATCGAGGTAAAAACATCTTCGCAGACTGTTTTCTCGGAAATCAAAATCGAATCTTCGAAGTTGTATCCACCCCAAGACATAAACGCGACGCGAACGTTTTGACCGAGAGCCAATTCACCGAGTTCGGTAGAGGGCCCATCCGCCAAAATCTCTCCGCGACGAACATACTGTCCGAGCTTCACGATCGGCTTCTGGTTGATACAAGTGTTTTGATTTGAACGTGTGTACTTTTGGAGACTATAAATCTCTACACCCGTCCCCATTTCTGAAGGCACATAGTCCGCAGATTTGGTGTCGACGCGCAAAACAATTCGCGCGGCATCAACAGATTCAATCCATCCCGAATTACCCGCAACAACGCAAACACCAGAGTCTGTCGCGACGAGTCGCTCCATTCCCGTTCCAACCAATGGAGCATTTGTACGCACCAATGGTACCGCTTGTCGTTGCATGTTCGAACCCATCAGGGCTCGGTTCGCATCATCGTGTTCCAAGAAAGGAACGAGCGACGCCGCGACGGATACGATCTGACTTGGAGAGACGTCAATCAAATTGACTTCTGCCGGTGGGACCAAGACAAACTCGCCTGACTTTCGTGCTGAGACGAGTTCTTCGGTCATTCGACCCTTTTCGTCGAGTTTGACGTTAGCCTGAGCAATGATTTTGCCTGTCTCTTCGAGAGCAGAACAATAAATCACATCTCCCTTGACCTGACCGTCTTCTACTTTGCGATAAGGCGTCTCAATGAATCCAAATTCATTGATTCGACCATAAGTCGAAAGCGACGCAATCAAACCGATATTCGGACCTTCAGGAGTTTCAATCGGACAAATACGTCCATAGTGAGTGGGATGCACGTCTCGCACTTCGAATCCGGCGCGATCTCGTGTCAATCCACCTGGTCCAAGGGCAGACAATCGTCGCTTGTGAGTGATCTCAGACAATGGATTGGTTTGATCCATAAACTGAGAGAGTTGAGAAGTTCCGAAGAACTCCTTCACCACAGCAGACACAGGTTTCGCATTTATCAATTCGTGCGGCATCAAAGTTTCAAGCTCTTGCAAGCTCAAGCGCTCCTTGATGGCTCGCTCCATTCGAACGAGACCGACGCGATATTGATTTTCTAAAAGTTCACTGACCGAACGAACGCGTCGATTGCCAAGGTGATCGATATCGTCGATTTCACCTTTACCCACTTTAAGGCCCATCAAATATTTGATGGTTCCCAAAATGTCGTCGTTCGTAAGAACTCGATTGTCGAGAGAAGCATTGAGGTTGAACTTGTGGTTCATCTTCAATCGACCGACTTGAGCCAAATCATACTTTTCGGCGTCAAAGAAGAGTCCCTTAAAGAAAACGCGAGCCGATTCGATGGTGGGAGGATCCCCAGGGCGAAGCTTCTTGTAGATTTCCATCATCGCTTCTTCTGGGCTTTCGATGCGATCGCTGAGCAAGGTATCTCTCAACGCGCCAGACACCGTCTGGTTATTGATGAAGATCAATTTGAGAGTCTCGATCTTCGCCTCTAATACTTTTTTGAGAGTCTCTTCGGTGAGCTGCTGGTTGACTTCAACCAAGATTTCGCCGGTGTTCGGATCGACAACGTTTGTCGCTGTGATACGGCCGAGCAATTCTTCTTCAGTCACAGGAATAGAGGTGATCTTATTCTTTTCGAGATTTTTTACGGCAAAACGAGTGAATCGTCGTCCCGCCTTCAAGATTACATTGCCCGCTTTGTCCTTGATATCAAAGTTGACAAGCTGGCCAGGCAAAACGTCTGCGACGACGTCCTTGGTAATCTTCTTCCCCTCGAACGTGAATGTTTCTGCCTGATAAAAATAATTAATGATCTGCTCATCAGACATTCCCAAAGCGCGAAGCAAAATTGTTCCGGGGAATTTTCGACGACGATCGATTCGGACATACAAAAGATCTTTAGAGTCGAATTCAAAATCAAGCCACGATCCACGGTAGGGGATCACTCGAGCTGTAAAGTTTGCACGACCAGAACCCGTCAAAGCCTTCGCTTTGTCGCGATCAAAGAAAACCCCAGGTGATCGGTGGAGCTGGCTTACCACGACACGCTCAGTGCCGTTGATGACGAAAGTTCCGTTACGAGTCATCAAAGGAATTTCGCCAAAGTAAACTTCTTGCTCTTTGACGTCGCGAATATTGAGTGGCTTGCCGTCCTCGTCGAGTTCCCAAAGAACCAAACGCACTGTTACTTTGAGGGGCGCCGCAAAAGTCATTCCACGAGCGCGACATTCAGTCACGTCGTACTTGGGCTCCTCGAGCACGTACTGAACAAATTCTAATGAAGCTGTTTCATTGAAATCCTTGATCGGGAAAACGCTCTTAAATACGCCCTGCAATCCAAACTCTTGGCGTTTTTCAACAGAGGTTTCTGCTTGGAGAAAGCGTCGATAACTCTCCTTCTGCATTTCAATCAGGTTGGGAATATCAACGATTTTGGGAACTTTCCCGTAAGTCTTTCGATGACGAAAGTTAGGTCCCGTCATCTGAGACGTTTCATTGGAAGGACTATCTTTTTTAGCCATAAAATTAGAGGACTCCCACAATACCGAAGCCGGGAAGCACCAACACGGTCCTTCCCGGCTTAGATAAATATTTTTTTAGTCATCGAGAGGGGGAGCAGTAGATCACAGAAGCTCTCGGAATGACTCTGATCGAGAAAATATCGAAAGAAAATTAGTCGACTTTGACTTTAGCGCCGACAGTCTCAAGTTCTTTTTTGAACTTAGCGACATCGTCTTTGCTCAAGCCGTCTTTGACGAGCTTAGGCGCGCCTTCAACAAGGTCCTTGGCTTCTTTCAATCCAAGTCCGGTGATCTGTCGAACCACCTTGATCACGTCGATTTTCTTATCGCCAGCTGCTTCGAGGTGCAGATTAAAAGCTGTCTTTTCTTCAGCTGCTGCTGCGCCACCTGCTGCGGGAGCGCCTGCTGCTGCCACTGCTACGGGGGCTGCTGCTGAAACTCCGAACTTGGTTTCGAATTCTTTCACGAGATCAGCAAGTTCAAGGACACTCATATTTGAAATAAAATTTACAACGTCTTCTTTGGTCACTGCCATGGTCTTCTCCAGTTTTCTCTTTCTTTAAAGTTTTCGTCTGAAAGCGTATTAAACCTCTTTTGATCCAGGGATCAACCGCCTTTTTCCTGCTTTTGTCGTCGAATAGCCTCCAAAACAAAAACCCACTTGGAAGGTACTCCATTGAGAACTCGGACGAATCCAGTCGGAACCGCCACAAGCGTACCCAATAGCTTGGCCAAGAGTTCGGGTTTTGAAGGTAGTGAAGCCAGAGCCTTGATCTCAGCAAGGTTCAACACCTTACCTTCAACAAGACCCCCCTTCACCTTTAACTTATCGTTTTCCTTAGCGAATTGCGTGAGCGCCTTCGCTCCGGCAGACGCGTCTTTGAATGACAGCGCCACCGCTGTCATAAAATCAAAGTGCTTCTTAAATTCCGGGACTTCTTTTCCTTCGAGGGCTCTTAGTGCCAGGCGATTTTTAACGACTTTGAGGTCGGTATCCGCCTTCTTAAGAGCAAATCGTAGTTTGGTGACATCTTCCACAGTCATTCCGCGAAAGTCTGCCGTATAGACTCCCTTCGCCTTAGTGAAAGCATCCTTTAAAAACTCAACATTATCTTTTTTCTGAGCGCGATTCACATTCGTCTCCTTACATGTTCAAAAACTCGGCCTCATCGACCTTGATACTCGGTCCCATGCTGGTGCTGATAAACAGCGAAATGATATATGGGAATTTAGCCGTTTGAGGTTTTTGACGGACAATTTGTTCCATCAAAACAGAAAAGTTTTCAGCGAGCTTTTGAGGCCCAAAGCTGATTTTGCCAACGGGGGCGTGGATCACTCCAGCCTTCTCGACACGAAACTCTGCTCGGCCCTTTTTGAGTTCTGTAATGGCCTTGCCCACTTCGAACGTTACCGTACCGGTTTTTGGATTGGGCATCAGACCTCGGGGTCCAAGCACCTTGCCGAGTTTACTGACGACACCCATCATGTCGGGAGTCGCCACAACCGCTGTAAAATCTTGCCAACCACCATTGATCTTTTCGACCAAGTCATCAGCTCCCACAAAGTCTGCACCAGCAGCTTCTGCTTCTTTGAGCTTATCGCCCTTAGCAAACACAACAACCTTGGCGGTTTTGCCGAGTCCGTTTGGCAGAGTGACTGCGCCTCGAACCATTTGATCCGCCTGTTTGGGATCCACGTTCAATCGAACGGCAATGTCTACCGTCTCATCAAACTTTGTCTTTGAAAGACTCGTCAAAAGTTCGAACGCCTTTTTGTAAGCCGTTGCCTTCAAAGGATCGGGAATTGCTTCTCGAAGTTTAGCCACATTGTTTGAAAAGCGTTTGCCTTGCTTTTCCTTAATGTATTTCAAATCGACCGCTTGCATATTTCACCTCTTAATTAATCGATCACTTCAATTCCCATATTGCGGGCTGTCCCGCGAACCATGGATTCTGCTTTGTCGATCGTATAACAATTTAAATCTGGCATTTTAACTTTTGCGATTTCTGTCACTTGCTTAGCTGTGACTTTACCCACCTTCACTCGATTGGGCTGTCCAGAACCACTCTCCACCTTCGCAGCCTGCTTCAACAAAACAGAAGCAGGAGGACTCTTCATGATGAAGGTAAAGGTTCGATCGCTGTAGATCGAAATGATGACGGGAACAATTGTATCCCCCATCTTTTGAGTCTTCGCATTAAACTGCTTACAGAAATCCATGATGTTGACACCGTGCTGACCGAGCGCGGGTCCAACAGGAGGAGCTGGATTAGCTTTACCTGCAGGAATCTGAAGTTTTACATTTGCCGTTAACTGTTTTGCCATATGTTCTGTCCTCTTCTTCTCACTTCAAAAAACTATGCTTTTTCAACCTGTCCAAACTCCAAATCAATGGGAGTTGAACGACCAAAAATACTCACTAAAACTTTGAGACGACCTTTTTCGGTGTTCACTTCGTCTACGACACCCGCAAAATTCGCGAATGGGCCTTCTTTCACTCGAACGCTCTCGCCCTTTTCAAACTCAATCGTGACCTTGGGCTTCATCTTGCCCTCTTTGATCTGTTGAGTGATTCGAAGAACTTCGTCTTCGGAAACAGGAGCGGGGTTTGTCGAATTGCCTACAAAACCCGTAATGCGATTGGTGTTTTTGACCAAATGCCAAGTTTCGTTGTTGAGCAACATTTTGACGAAAATGTAGCCCGGAAAAAACTTTTTGGAGCGAGATCGTTTCTCACCCTTTTTCATTTCGACAACTGTCTCTGAGGGAATCAAAATTTCTTCGAATTTGTCTTCCATCTTGGCCTGTCGAATGCGCTCGAGGAGTGCCTCTTTGGCCTTACCCTCAAAGCCCGAATAGACATGGACGACGTACCAGTGTTTTGTTTCAGCTGCTGCTTGTTGCGACATCTTTATTCGTCCTCATTCATCCATGTTTAGGAAAGCAACCACGTAAATAGCCAATTCCAAATATTGTCGAGCAAAAACAGGCCAATCACAGCGACACCCACCATGACGCCCACCACTAAGGTGGTTCGGTACGTGTCGTTTCCTGAAGGCCAAGTAATCTTGCGAATCTCCCCAAAAACTTCGTCAAAAAACGAAGTCGATCGAGAACTCAGCGTAACACCAAGGAAAACCGCAAACGCCGTCAGGCCACTGATTCCTCCGCCTACTACTTTCCAGGGATACCCCCCGAGAGCGGCTGTCACTGTATTGGTCAGCTTGAGCCAATCCAAAACTTGAGTCAGGCCTCGAAAAAAGACGTATCCAAAAATCGACGCAAAAACGAAGAAAGTCAGAACGGTGAATTTTCGGTTATTAACGTTTTCCATCTTCTCTCAACTCCCAATTCCTTTGGCTCTTCTCATTTGGCAGGTCAGGAAGGATTCGAACCCTCGACCCTCGGTTTTGGAGACCGATGCTCTACCAACTGAGCTACTGACCTAGCTTCTTAAGTCTTTGTTTCCTTGTGCACGATGTGTTTGCGACACGAAGGACAGTGTTTTTTGAGCTGAAGCTTTTCAGTCACAGTCTTTCGATTTTTAGTCGTCGTATAGTTTTTACGCTTACACTCGGTACATTCTAAAGCGATGATGTCTCTCATAATTCGATTCTCTTTCTCTCGTTTCCGTTCACAAAGTGGAGCCCAGGACCGGGATTGAACCGGTGACCTCATCCTTACCAAGGATGTGCTCTACCAACTGAGCTACCTGGGCTCTTTTGCCCAACTCATCTGGAGAGGGGTGGATTCGAACCACCGAAGGCTTGCGCCAACAGATTTACAGTCTGCCCCGTTTGGCCACTTCGGTACCTCTCCACGTATGTAATTCCAATGTTTTGAGAAATGCGATGTCGGGGGATAACCACTAAAAACAGAGCCCCGCTTAAATCAAAGCACTACTCAAAACAGCCAGATCATTACCCAAAAATCTGGAGCGGGAAATGGGATTTGAACCCACGACCCTCTGCTTGGAAGGCAGATGCTCTACCACTGAGCTATTCCCGCGCTTCCCAACGACTCAAACTTTAAAAGCCTAGAAGCGGGGCCTAAAAAGACTGAGGTCGGCTAAGGCCAGATTCGTAACATTATTTGAAATCTAGGCAAAGACAAAAGGCTTACTTTGTGAGGCATTCTTGTGCCAAAATTTAGGGCAGTTTTAAAGGAGGGACCCTATGAATCTTAGAATCTATTCATTTTGGACCGTTGCTTACTTTGGAGTCTTTGTAGGTCTATTGAGTTTGATTTCTTCTTGTGGGGGTACGAGTTCGAGCTCCTTGACGAGCTCAACGACAATTAAAAGCTCAAATCTGTCGGTGTCGGTTTCGGCTCTGACATTGGGGGGAAGCACGGACTCCAAAGGACTGGTTGTAAAATCAGCTGTCACAGGCCTCAATGAGGCAACCACTCCCTGCCCCACCGGAACAACGACCTGCTATAGCCCCTCGGCCATGGGAGGCAAATTCTCAGGCTTCACCTTGAGAATCTCCACAAATGGGACCTACCAGCGCTTAGAAATTGTGCCTCCCGTGCAAGGAACAGACGATGACGGTGATGAAATCATCAGCACGAATCTCAATTCTTTCGACCTCGGAAGTCCCTCGGCGATCAGTGGCAGCCCGAGTGTCAACACGGGCAGTCTCAATGACAGTAGTCACTTTAGTGATCTGATTTGGACGGTAGGGTGGATCGATGCCAAGTTTGCAGCGAATACCTTTGACGCCGTGGGCGAAGCCACGCTCCGATTTGTTTATTTTACAGACACCGCCACCGGCTACCAAAAGGGGGACGTTCTCATCAAAGATGGCAGCTCTTTTAAATGGTGCCCCACAGGAACTACTCTCATATCTCAATGCCAGACGACTCGCCCCGGCAGTCCCATCACTCAAAACTCTGGGATCGTCAATCATACGCCAGCAAGTGGTGATCCTGAGCTTCCGTACTTGGCGGCTGAGATCTCTGCAAATGCTGGAGGTACAGAAGAAGTAACAGTCTCCGCAAGCCAGCTTTCAGGCACCGTGAATTTTACGGCAGACTTTGATCACGCAAATGCATTTGCAATTGAAGATACCACTCCGGGCCCGTTCTCAAATATTTTTGAAGTCATGCCACTCCTCTATATCAGGGGGCTGAGTGCAACTCCTTCAGGAATCTCAGTTACGGGTGGTATCGGTGCAGTCCTGACGGTCTCGCAGTAATCTCATTATATTAAATGAGGAGCACAGGAGTAGGAGGCTGGCCTTGTTTCACAATGAGGCCAGCCTCCTACTCCTCAACGACTTAAACCTTAAATTCCTCAATTCGAAAAGGTGAAGGTCTTGCCTTTAAGACCTGGAGACTGAATGTCTCGATTCATCAAAAGCAGAAATCCTTTTCGGCCATTCACTTCAGCCCCAGCAGCCAGCCCTAGGTCACCTATAACAAGGCTCGTTTGCTTAACAAGCCACTGCCCTTTGAGATTCTGGGCAGGATACCAGTTGTTCTCCTGATAAATGCCTTCGTAAGTGCCGTCATCATAGAGAACGACCTGAAGATCTACTTTTACCGGACTAGAATTATTGGGAACTGTTGTCGAAGATGTGTAGAGACGCACTTGCTCGTTAGCTGCCCTCTTTTTCTTAGTCACAAAAGATGAGTAGTATGCGCTCGCCTCTTCGTTGTTCACTTTAAAGACTTCAGTCTTTCGATCGGCATCTTTGACATCCCCACAGCCCAAAGCAACAACCCCGAAAGATAAAAATAATACGTAGTTTTTAATCACGGTTCCTCCAAAAAAAACAGCTGGTGATGGGATTCGAACCCGCGACCTACTGATTACAAATCAGTTGCTCTACCAGCTGAGCTACACCAGCGCATTTGACGGCAATGCCTACTTTGCTATTTTTGGCACCACCGCACAAGTGACAGAGTCTTTAGGTATATTTTTCGTCGAAAAAAGTCGAAGACTGGATTCTTCTTTTAGGTCCACATTGGAGATAGTGCGCTCCATGACCTTTTTGACTTTAGAATCAGCAGCGAAATAGACCACTTTAACCTCGGGCTCGAGCCTCAAGGGCTGATTGTAAATATTATGAGCGAGAGTGGTCGCTTCTCCATTTTGGATCTCACAAGTGGTCATGAGCTCTGGAGAAATCAAAAAAGGGGCCGAAGCGGACACCAAGAATTGTTGCAAAAATGCGAGGCTGAACATGCCCAAATTTAACAGAGGCCGAGGCAAAGACTCAAGCTTTAGAGCTTCTGGCGGCGGAGCCCCTCAAAAGCCCAGGACATCGCTAGAGTGGCGGATTGGGCTGCATTCAAGGACTCCACGTTTGGCTTCATAGGAATACTGACAACACATTCCGATTTTTTCAGTAGTGGTGCTGCTACACCCTCTCCCTCGGAGCCCACAATGAGCCCAATCGGAAACCGAGGCTCCCACTCATAGAGAGAAATCGCATCCTCTCTCATATCAAGAGCGACGACCTGAAATTCCAATTTTTGCAAATCGTTGATGGAGGTCAAAAGATTGCCGACTTCCAAGAACTTCATGCGAAAAGCCTGCCCGGCTGAGACTTTGACCGCTGTCGCATTGAGATCAACAGATCGCCTGGATTCGTGAATGATCAGATCGACTCCAAAAGCCACGGCGGATCGCACGATCGCTCCCAAGTTTTGGGCGTCCTCCAAATGATTGCACATCAAAACAAACTTGCACTGAGCCAAATCAAAATGGCGTTCATCCACGTAAAAATCATGTTTTACTTCGAAGGCGATCCCTTGATGTGAGCTCTCACGAAGTTCACGCGGCAAGCCTTTACGAAACGGAGGCATCGGCATGCGTCGCTCTGTATAGAGCTTGCGCGCGAAAGCCTCAGCACCGTCGTTCTCTGTCATGATCTGTGTGACTGGAATTTTTAGAGCCAGTGCTTCTTCAAGGACATTCCGTCCAAAGAGGATGCGAGTTGTTGCCATGTTTGTTCCCAATTTTGAGATTCTGTCAGCGCCCGTCCAAGAACAACGAGTGAAGATCCACTTTCGAGTGCTCCTCTCAGAGTCCCCGTGCGCTTTTGATCGTGAGACTCCTGAATTCGAACGCCTGGTGTCACTAAAAGAGAATTGGGATAAGTCTTACGCAATTCTGCCACCTCTTGAGGAGAACTCACGAGGCCTTTGATCCCAGCCGACATCGCCAAGCGCGCCATATCTAAAACATGTGTGGGCATCGGCTTTTGTATTCCTAAACTTTGAAGATCGTTTTGGTCCAAACTCGTAAGCACAGTGACGGCGACGACAGATTGATTCTCAGTTTGCCACTGAGCCGCAGATTCGAGCATCGCTCGCCCGCCCGAAGCGTGAACGGTCAGTAAATCCACGCCTCTTTTGATGGCACCTTCCACTGATCCACTCACCGTGTTTGGAATGTCATGAAACTTCAAATCCAAAAAAACTTTGAATCCCGCAGATTGAATTTCATCGATCACACTGGGGCCCTGCTGCGTAAAAAGTACGCTCCCCACTTTGAATCCCCAAACACAGCCCTTTAATCGCTGAAGCCAAACTTTTACGCTCTGCCAATCCCCGTCGAGCGCCACAGCAATCGGCAACTCTCGGGCAGAAATGCCCCGACTCTGATTATCGTCTTTACCGCCGTGCACCATTCTGAATCCGAGGTGATACAATAAGTCGGTGGGTCTGTCTCTAAAAACCAGAATTTTGGATGACCTCCAGAACCAGGTCCCGCGTGCCATTGATTTGCATCATAGTTCCTCCGCTTTCAACTTGGATGAATGGCCACTTCTTCAGTTTTTGAAGGGTATGGGGATTCAGAGCGTTGAATTTTTTACAAAAGATCCTCAAGCCATTGAACGCTGGAGCGAAAGAATCTTGGGCTATGAGCTGATCTTTCTCGAAGATCCCGATAGTCTCAAAATGATTGAATGTCAGTGGAATGAACTCGACCCCCTGAACAATCAGATTCTCATTCAATGCAAAATTGCATCAGCAGGTGTCTTCGAAGATCGCTCACATCTCACGGACACTTATTCGGTCCCCCCCATGCATGCGCCTCTCGGAATTTCAGAAGAGGCAAGGCTTAAGATCATTGACGAAGTCGCACATCAATCACCACAGGACGTCCTCTCCCGGTTTGTCTCTATCTTGCAGGAGTATCGAACCGGAGCCAAAAAAATTGATCCCGTGGTTTGGGCATTTCTTGTCGGTGACATCGTCACTGTTGCATTGGATTCCAAACTCTTAGAAAAAGCGATTCAACTCATCGACGAGCACAAGCTCGCACTCGCTCCGCTGTGGTCCAATACGGAGAGAGTACAGCGCCTCTTTGCAGCCTACGATCCCAAACCTTCCGAACTCGTTCCTTGGGCTCGAATCTTTGATAGTTTGTCGACTGCTCAACTGATGACCTATGTCGAAGCGCTTCTCGGAACGCCCGCAGGCCCACAGATTTTGAAGCTCATGAACATGCGAGCCCAGCAGGACCCGGCCGAACTTGTCGACATCTGCTTTCGTTCGCAAGCGCTGACTCAAAAGCTGTTGCTTCAGTGGCTCGCTCCGCATTGGCGACCGTTTCATTATGGACGAATTTTGAACGCGCTTGATACTCTGTTACAATCGCCAGTCGATCCGGAGCTCTTAAGGCTTTGGCTTCAGGCGCTGATTCGCGCTTCTAAAACAAATGCGTTTGACGATCTCGTTAAGGTCTTTAAGCCAAGATTTTTTGGACTCTGGGGCGCGCGAACTTCACTTCAGACCAAACGTGCACTGCTCAATGCTCTTGCAGAACAACCCAGCTCTGACTCCATTGAATTCTTAAAGAAAATTCGTGCCTTTGTTCATGGAGAGCTGGCCGACCAAGTCGAAAAACTTTTGCATGGTTATCGAGAGGTTAAATCGTGAATCCTCGAATTCATCGCGATATACTTTCGATTTTTCAGTGTGATCTTCACCGATATCAAGCAGAAGTCGAGACGCTCGTGCGCATTCGATCCTATGATGAGTATACGTATCTGCACTCACTGAACGTGGCGAGACTCTCCGTCAATTTGGGACGAAGACTAGGTTTTGAGGCAGACAAAATTGAAAATTTAGGATGGGCCGCGCTTTTGCACGATATCGGAAAGTTAAATGTCCCTATTTCGATTCTCAATAAACTCAAAAAATTTAGTGCGGATGAGTTGGCTGTCATGCAGTCTCATCCACTCGAGGCTCTCTCTGCTTTTGCCAAACATCAGTCTGTGACACTCGAACGCTTGAATCGATTGAGTGCAGCCTTTGAACATCATCAGCGCTATGATTTGAAGGGCTACCCGCATGTCAAACGTAAACTGAGTCTGCATCCCTTTAGCCGAATCGTGGCGATCGCCGACACATTTGACGCTATGACAACGGATCGGATTTACCAACGACGCGTTTTGCCTGACGTGGCCCTCAAAATTATGTCTCAGGGATTCGGGAGTATTTTTGATCCGACCATTCTTCAGGCATTTATAACTTCGATGGGAGCCTACCCTGTCGGGAGCCTGGTTCGATTGAGCGATGAAAGTCTTTGCATCGTTGTCGAGTACGACAGTCGATCGACATTAGATAGACCCTTGATGATTCGCACTCAGGACGAATCAAAGGCGGTGTTTCATTTAGTAGACGAATCTCATCGACACCTCAAAATTGTCGGGTCAGAATTTCCAGAGGACCATGACATTGATGTGCGCGAATATTTGGCCATTCGATCTCAAAAGTAAAATGCCATGAAAGTACTTTGTCCACAGTGCGGCCGAGAGTTTAGCGTTCCAGACAGCGAGATCCATCGCGTGATGCAATGCATGTGCAAGCATCTCTTTAAGGCCAAGGATGCGCAGAAGGTTGACGGTCCTACGCCCACTCAGAATGCTGCAACACTCGAAAGCAATCGCGGCTTTTATCTCGAAGACGAAGAGACGAGTGAAGGCCCAGAGTCGAGTCTCTCGAGCGAACAGCTCGATGGATTTTTGAATAAGCTCAAAAAATCGAGAGAAAATCTTTCGGAAGGGGATCAAAATGCAGAGACCCCTGCACCGCGAGTGATGATTTCAACAGCGGAAATCGAAGTGGGCGAATCCCGCGCTCAAAAGCCCAAATCACCCTCCCCCACCGAATCCACTGATGCAAATCTTCTATTGGAATCGACTTCGCTTGATTCCATCGAGACGATGGCTCCACTCCCCAATCGAGAGAGCAAAATTCAACGAGTTTCAAATGCCAATCCGAGAGAATCTCGATCGAAGCCTGTTCCTCAGGCGAGCCTTTGGGAAAAGTTTTTGGATTTGGATTTTTCAAAGCAACTCGGCATCGTCGCAAGCATCGCTATTCCTCTGACAGCACTGATTGTTTGGATGACAAAGGAGGAAGTGAAACAAGAAGTCATGGACCCTAGGGTTCAGCAGCTTCTCACGCCGAATTCTGCAACAGGTGAGCGAAGTCGAACTTCGAACAGCGAAGAACCTTCTCAAAAGCCAATCAATCTTTCTAAGAATACGGAAACAACACCTGAAGCTGTAAGGCAGAAAGCAGCCACAAAGCCCCCGCCTCCGCCCGCCACACCCACGCCCTCAACAAACCCATCCGACAACTCTCTCTTTCAAAATATGTTGGCTGATACCTACCAAGGTAATTTCGAGAATGTCGTGAGAGCGGGAGCCGGAAAAGTAAAAACACTCAGCGACGAAGAGCTCGCGCTTTACTTTGAAGCCCTCCTCGCCCGCGCAGGACGAAATTATGAACGGATTCAGCAAATTCGAGCAGACATTGAAAGTTCTCGCTCACGAGCGGCAATGCCTTCATCGATTATGCGAGCCCAGCTCGTGGCTCTCATGCGGGACCCTCGTGCGACAAATAATCTCAAGAGAGTTTTAGAAACTTTTGAAAGCTTGAGTCTCACACGCTCCAGAGATCCCCTTGTATTTGCCTACTGGGGAATGGCCTATGAAAGATTGGAACGCTTAGATCTTGCACACAAGATTTGGGATCAAGCGCTGACACTGCAACCCAAACTCGCCTGGTTGATTGAGCGTCGACTGCAGATCTATGAATCCAAAGACGATAAGAAAAATGCGATTCAAATGGCGACTCAACTTTCTCGAATCAGTGGTTTTGAGTTGGCAGGATATTCAAAGCTCGGTCTGTTTTACGAGCAGGCGGGACAAAAGGATCTCGCAGAAAAAAGCTACCGGATGGCTTTGAGATACGAAGAGAATCCACAGCTTCGAATCACCTTAGCGGATCGATTTGTCGGCTCACCGCAAGAATCCATCCGGGAATTACAGATTGCTCTTTCGAAAGCCGAGGAACCCAAAATCAAAGCCGCTATATTGATGCGACTTGGTAAAAACTTTTGTGAAGTGAATGACACTGAATCCGGACTTAAATATTTGCGCACAGCGATTAAGGAAAATCCCACTTCGTCCGAAGCTTATTTTCAGAGGGGCCTGTGCGAACGAAAAATGAAGCTAGAGGCCAAGGCCTCTGAGTCTTTTGAAGCCGCTCTTAAGTATAGCCAGAAAGATTATCGACTTTGGTATTATTATGGGCTGAGTCTCAATGGTCAGGGCAAGTCCAGAGCAGCAATCGCCGCACTGACTCGATCCCTGCAACTTCAGCCCAGCGAGGCGGCTCATATTTTGATTGCAGAGGCCCTCAAATCTCAGAGCAAAAAGCAGGAAGCCCTTGTGCATGCCAAAAAGGCCCTCCAGTTGAACCCCGAAAGTAAACGAGCTCGCCTCCTTTTGAGTGAGCTTCAGAAGCCCTGAACCCCCGATCTGCCGCTTGACTCAAGGTCAGAAGCCATGATCAATGGCAGGCATGGAAAAAGTCAAAAGCTCGGGGACCTTTAGCATCTGGAAAAAGCGATCTGGCCGATTTGCCGTATTGGATGCCGCAAATAAATTTGTAAAAGGCGAAGAAAAGGTCAAAATCCTTCTGAAGGAAAAGCTGATTAAGCTGACGGCCCCGAAGGCCAAGGAAGCCGCCCCCGCTGAAGCTCAGGCTGCCGCGCCTACCGCTTAAACTGCCAAATTGAGGCCCTAGCGATTGGGCGAGGGCTGTGATAGCCAGAGGCCCATGCCGGCCTCTTTGCATTTGCGTTTGCATACCCCTGCCACCCTCATTTCTGTCAGCCTCGCTGTTTTAGTGGGATGCGGAGAATCTACTCCCGAGCGGATTGATCAACTTCAGGGAATCAACGGCCAGTCTGTTTGCAAACTTACCAATCAAGTTTTTGAGACTGCGCTCGAAGAGCATCTTGTCTACGGCACTGAGTCCAAAGCTCAGATATATTCGGCGGCTTTGAATTCACTCCTCGTGACAGACGGATTTATTCCCTCAGTGACAGATGCTCATCAAGTATCACTCCAGATCTTTGAGGAGAGCGGGAGCGCTCGCGTTCAGAATCTCCATGACTGCTCTGATCTCGCACTCATTCAGCAAACTCGAAATCGCGTGATGCAGACGATGGATATTCGCGGAGTCTCTCTCGATATTCAGTATGGCAATCAAGCCGTGTTCGTGCGCTTTTTGCACTATGCGCTTCAGCATTTGGATTTTTTTTCGAGCTTTCTTCAGCCCACAATGACGGGTTCGTATGATTTTGGAATCACTTTTGATCTGGTCGCGGCCGATCGATATGACATTAAAAGTCTGAACGAATGGAAAGTTCTTGCGGTAAGAGATCACGAATCTCCACTCAAAGCTGGAGATCACGTCATCGCAGTCCAAGGACAACGAAGCAGCGGAACAGGAATGATGGTTTTGCCTGTGAGTCAGATTTCTCCACAGAAGCAGCAGATCTCTTCGCTTTTCGAAACATCTCTCGTCGAAAGGAGAAATTTGAAGATTAAGCGAATCCAAACAAATCGTGAAATCGAACTCGATATCGAAATCAAAGGCCTGCCTCGATATGGATATTCTCGTGGCGCCCCTCTCGTGACGGCAGAACTCGTGGGAGACTTAGTATACGTAGCACTGACAGAGTTTGAAGAAGGAGCGAGTCAGCAAGTCCTAGGGCACCTTTCTCAAAAGCTCCACGAGTGGGAAACCAAAGAGAAAGCGCGTGCACAGTCTCAAGGCAAACCACCAAGATCTGCCGATGAGTCTGTGGCGATCATTTTGGATTTACGTTTTAATCCAGGCGGATTGATTGCCGAAGCTCTCAAGCTCGTCGGACTCTTTTTGCCTCAACAGGTTGTTGGCATTGCTCAGTATAAAGAAAGCTTGATGGAACTCCCGTCAATCGAGACGGGCCGCGTGTTTAAGAACCCACTTGCGATCATGATCAATCATGCGTCGGCTTCTGCGTCAGAGCTAGTCAGCCAAGTCTTGCAAGAAACAGGTCGAGCTATTCTGGCCGGAGAGAGATCATTTGGAAAATTCATAGGACAAAACAGTCGCGACATCAGCCTTGAGGGATTTGGAAATTTTGGACGTATGGTTGTGACGACTTTTCGATTTTTTGGTCCCAAGGGACAGAATCCTCAAGCCTACGGTCTCGATGTTGACCTCAAAATTTCTCAGCCCAGTCAGTGGCAAAGCTATCGAGAGAGCTATCTGAAGGAATGCAAAGACAAGACTCGATCCTGTCGGTTTAGAATGGAAGACCTAAAAGCAATTGATCCTCAGAGGTTTATAGATTCTGCGAGGGAATTGAGTCAAAAATTTGCGACCGCCACTCACCCTCTTATCGAAAAGCTCTCTGTATTAAGTGACACAAGCATTGCCCACAGGGCGGACGGCCTCCCTCGAATCGAAATCGACGAAGGCACTCGAGACCTCTCCTTGGTACTAAATCGCTATCTGGACCCAGAATGACCCGTTCTCGCTGCGGACTAGTCTGAAATCTTTGCAGACTTTGGGTGTTTTAGCCCTCAAAGACCCTGCAATTCTAAGGTCTTAAGGCGTCAAAGCCTTGGCACCCCCTTTGCAACTTCTCCCTGTGTCGAGAGTGCAAACTCGAGACAAATACCCCTAACTCTTATTACTCCCTAGGTGCCGTTGTGAGTTTCTCCCTTAACTCACAACGGCCATTTTTTTGCCCCAAAATTTTGACTCCGTCTGCGCGTCAAACCCGCATGGATTGTGGCCTGGAGAGACTCCACGTAAAATAAATAAGGAGCCCAAAAGGTTTCGGGGAGGGTCGAAGTGATCATATTCGGGCGCGTGGCGCTCATGGCACTGCTAGCCGCTGTGCCCACAAAAAGGTCGTCCGAAAGTGAACCACCACGAGCGGAGACTTATTTCCATTATCTCGCTGGGTCCCTCGCGAGCCTCGAAAGAGATTCTCGAAGAGCGCTGGAACATTTTCGTTTTGCCTCTCATTTGGATCCCCAATCGACAAGCCTGATGCTTCGCCAAGCTCAAGAATTGGCTGAGATTGGCGACAATGACAGCGCCAAAGAGATCCTGCCCCGAGTTTCTCAAGAGCAAGAAGACAATTCTGAGTACCAACTCCTTGTTTCTCGATTGGCTTCTCAAGAGCTCGATGTGGATGCGTCGGTCAAAGCTCTTGATCGAGCGATCGAGATCTTTAAGAAGGAAGACAATCAACACAAATTGCGAGAGACGATTCTTACAAAGGTGGCTCTCCTTGCTGACTTCAAAAAATATCCTGAATGTGTTGAGACTCTCACCAGCTATCTGAAGCGAGAACCTGATGATGAAATCGCCTATTACTTTTTGGGCAAAATTCACTCCGTGTTTCAGAATCGAGAAGCCGCAAAACGCGCCTATCGAAAAGCGATCGATTTGCGTCCGAATTTTTCTGCAGCGGCACGCTCTTTAGGGATGCAGCTTGAGCTCGAAGGAAAACTGCAAGATGCGTTTAAAGTCTACGAGCAATCAGCCGAAGTTGGCGGAGCTGACGACGAAACCTATCAAAAGCTGATCAACCTCTCTCTCATTCTCGAAAACTATGAGGGGGCTCTGCGCTATCTTAAACAGTACCTCACGATTCAACCGGATGATGCTCAAGCGATGCTGCGCGCAGGCCTTATTCATTTTAAATTGCGAGAATTTGCCGAAGCTAAAGAAATCTTTGAAAACTTACTCAAAAAGCCAGACGTTGCAGAAGATCGAGTTCATTTTTATCTCGCGTCCGTCCTTGAGGAGCTTGGCAATCTCCAGGATTCTGTTGATCACTACCTAAAGGTTTCGGAAGCCTCAGACTACTTTGTCGAGTCTCGTCTTCAGGCTTCTTATCTCCTCTCCGAAAAAATAAAGAACGATGAACTGTCTCTTTCGACATTGGAGCAGGCGGTACGGACAAAGGGAGATGATGCGGACTTGATTGTCGCTCTCGCCAATCAATATGAGAAAAAATCTCAAGTGGCGAAGGGACTCGATCTGTTGGTCAAATCAAACGAGCGCTTTAAGGACAACGAAAAACTCCTCTTTTTGCTCGGTGTGTTTCAGGAAAAATCTGGGGCACTTGATCACTCGATCGCGACGATGAAGAAGGTTTTAGTTTTGAACCCCAACAATCCCCACGCTCTCAATCATATTGGATATTCTTATACAGAAAGAAACACGAACCTCTCAGAAGCAGAACAGCTTTTGATCAAGGCGATCCAACTGGCTCCCGACAATGGATTCATTTTGGATTCGCTTGGATTTTTGTATTATAAAATGGGCAAGTATAAGAGAGCGTCCGAGTTTTTGGAAAAAGCAAATCGCCTAGCCCCAGGGCAGGTGGTGATCTTGGAACATCTTGCGGATACTTACAAAAAGCTGGGTCGCGAAAAGGATGCTCTTGCCGTCTATCGACAGATCATGGGATGGTCAGCAAAGAGTGCCCCGATTCAAACTTCTTCGATCTCACTTGATACCCATAAAGAATCCGAGACGAGGGCCGTGCAGGATCGTGTTCGAACTAAGATTGCGGCCATTACTTCGGAAGATCCAAACTAGAGCGTTTATTCTTGTCAGTCTCTTTTTAGTCAGTGCTTGCTCGACGCGAACTTTTCTCAAATCATGGGGGGGAGTTAAAGGCCTCCACGCTTTGACACAGGAGTGCCGAGGACGAGGTCGCATGGTGTTGCGCGCCAAAGGTCAAAAAGAACTGAGAGCCGAAGTAAAACTCAGATATCTGCGAGCTCAAAAGCAGCTGAGCATTCTGTTTTTGGGTCCCCTGGGCGACAGCCTGGCTCGATTAGATCTCAAAGGGAGTAAAGGGATCTGGAAAGATGGAGAGGGGACTCTCGCAATAAAGGATCATCCAATGGCATCTCAATTTTTTGATGAGCAATGGTCCAAGCAGATGGATTTTATGCTGGGTATACGAGACCCCCAAGATCGTGATCATATCTTCTTGGACGCCTCAGGAAATCTCAGCCTTTGGATCAAAAACAATCGAAAGATCAAATGCGAACAGCAAATTTGTGACTTGAGTGACAAAGACATCTCCGCGAAATTGGATTTCGCTTCCGTCACCTGTCGAGACTCACTATATTAAGAGTATGTCAAAGGTTCGACTGGGAGAATTACTCATCAACGAGGGAAAGATTGATGAGACTCAATTGCAGTCTGCCTTGGGATTCCAGAAACGTTGGGGCAAAAAGATTGGTGAGTCTTTGATTCAGTTGGGATTCTTGACAGAACTCGACTTGGTTCAAACTTTAGCTCGAGTTCTCAAAGTTCCACTCATTGATCTCTCAAAGTTGGATACCGGAAAGATCACTCGAGCCGTCTTATCACAAGTGACTCTTCAGTCAGCTCGAACTCATCGAGTGGTCCCCCTGGCGATCAAAGAGATTCGCGGACGCAAACGACTCGTTGTCGCGATGTCTGACCCGACGAATTTTAGGGTCATCGACGAATTGCAGTTTAAGTCCGGCCTTCCTGTTTTGGCGATGGTGACTCCTGATAGCGATATCGAATGGTTTATTCGAAAGTTTTATTTGGGAGATGACGGAGCCCTTTCGTTGAATTTTGTTTCGGGGATTTCGCCTATCGAAGGCGAGGCGGATGATCGACTCCAGATTGATCCCGTCTCGAGCATCTTTTTTGATGCCGAGTTTACGGGAATGTCCAAGATTGGGACAAACGCGACCTCTTCAAAAAAGAATAAAACTTAATGCTTTTACAGGTTGAGAATTTAATCACGAGCTTTCAGACGCCGCAGGGTGTGTTGCGCGCCGTGGATCAAGTTTCGTTTGAACTTGAGGAAGGCCAAACATTGGGATTGGTCGGAGAAAGCGGATGTGGAAAGACTGTCACAGCGCTTTCGATGATGCGATTGATTCAAGCGCCTCAAGGTCAAATTGAGAGCGGCCGAATTCTCTTCAATGGAATGAATATTCTGGAGATGTCTGCTGATCAATTGAGGCAGTTGCGCGGAGCGCGGATCTCCATGATTTTTCAGGAGCCCATGACTTCGCTCAATCCCGTCTTTACCGTCGGAGATCAAATCATGGAGTCCATCTTGCTCCATCAAAAGGTTTCGATCACTGAAGCCCGAAAAAAGTGCTTAGAAATGATGGATCTTGTGGGAATTCCCGACGTGGATTCGCGCATTGATTATTATCCCCACCAGATGTCTGGAGGTCTCAGACAGCGGGTGATGATTGCGATGGCTTTGGCATGCCGACCTCAATTGTTGATTGCGGATGAGCCCACGACGGCTTTGGACGTAACGATTCAGGCCCAGATACTTGATCTCATCCGAGATCTTCAGAAGCAAATTGGAATGTCTGTTCTCATCATTACTCACGATTTTGGAGTCATTGCAGAGACTGCCCATCGCGTCGCCGTCATGTATGCAGGCAAAATTATTGAATATGCCAAGGTAGAAGAAATTTTTGATGCCCCGGCACATCCCTATACTGTGGGGTTGCAGAAATCGATTCCTGCCTTTGTTGATCACCGACAGCCTCTCAAAACAATTCCTGGAATCGTCCCAAGTCCTCTCAAGCTTCCGGCAGGATGTCGATTTTCGGATCGATGTGAATTTGTTGAAAGCAAATGTCAAAGCGCAGAACCCAGTCTCAGAACCAGTCCTGTATCGGGTTCACATCAGGCCGCATGCTACTTTCCGCGGGGGCAAGCATGACGACGCCCACAATTGAGCGACTGCTTAAGATTGAAGACCTCGAAGTGTCCTATCCCGTTCGCGGCGGTCTTTGGAGCCGCGTCGTGGGCCGAGTCCAAGCGGTCAACAAAGTGAACATAGAGATTCGCAAAGGCGAAATCGTCGGGCTCGTGGGCGAAAGTGGTTGCGGAAAGTCCACGCTCGGAAAAGCGATTTTGAGACTCGTTGAACCCACCGCCGGCAAAATTATTTTTAATGATCAGTCGGTGCGAGATTTGGATGGTGAAGATTTGCGCCTTCTTCGACGTCAAATGCAGATGATTTTTCAGGATCCTTACTCCTCATTGAATCCACGAATGAAAGTGGGAGAGTTACTGGCAGAGCCCTATATTATTCACCAACTAGCTCCCAAACATGAGATTCGATCTCGCGTCGAAAATCTCTTAAAAGTCGTAGGCCTTCGACCCGAATCCATCGACAAACGCCCGCATGAGTTTTCGGGCGGACAGCGTCAACGGATCGGAATCGCTCGAGCCTTGGCGGTCCAGCCTGCGCTCATTATTGCGGACGAACCGGTTTCGGCTCTGGATGTTTCGATCCAGTCCCAAATCCTAAATCTCCTCAAAAATCTCCAGAAAGAATTCAATCTCACTTACTTGTTTATTTCGCATGATTTGAATGTTGTTCGCTACCTTTGCGACCGTGTGATTGTCATGTACATGGGTCGCGTGATGGAGGTTCTTGATCGAGACGAACTCCAAAATCCAAGAGGACGATTCCATCCCTATACCGAGGCTCTTCTCTCCTCGATTCCTCGCCAGCATCCGCGTGATCCTAAAAACAGGATCGCACTGCCAGGAGATATCCCTTCTCCCATGAATCCTCCACCAGGATGTGTGTTTCATCCGCGTTGCCGTGAGGCAATCCCGGAATGTCGCGGTGCCGAGCCACCCTTAAGACCCCTCGATTCTTCTCGTCATCTCGTTGCCTGCATTCAACGGCCCTGATAGAAAAGATCTTCATGTCTGCAGCACCTGGCAAAGTTAAGCCCGTTCTCCTCACCGGAATTCGCGCTTCGGGCGAAATTCACTTGGGCAATTACCTCGGAGCCATGAAACCCGCGATCACACGGCAAGGAGATTTTGATTCTTACTTTTTTGTGGCTGACTATCACGGGCTGACGACCTGCCCTCCCGCTGCAGAACTCCAACAAAATGTCCGATCCATTGCCGCCGCATGGCTCGCTTGTGGTTTGAATCCCGACAAAGCTCTTCTTTGGAAGCAGTCAGATGTCCCTGAAGTCATAGAACTCAGCTACCTTCTTGCTTGCACGACGGGCATGGGACTGATGGAGCGCGCACACAGCTATAAAGATGCTCTCGCCAAATCTAAATCCGTCAAAGTGGGACTCTTTTACTACCCTCTTTTGATGGCCGCAGACATTTTGCTCTATCAATCTGATCTGGTCCCTGTCGGAAAGGATCAGGCTCAACATTTGGAAATGGCTCGCGATATTGCGACATTTTTTAATGAGACTTACGGCGAGACTTTTAAACTCCCTCAAGCTTTGATTTTGGAGGCGACGGGTGTTGTGCCGGGGATTGACGGACGCAAGATGTCCAAAAGCTACGATAACGGAATTGAGATTTTTGCACCTGAGGCCGCCCTCAAAAAGCGCGTCATGGGAATCGTCACGGACTCGAAAGGACTCCAGGATCCAAAGAATCCTGAGGACTGTGTTGTTTATCAGATTTATCGCCTCATCGCCTCTGAAGACAAAGCTCGCGAGATGTCAGAGCGTCTGGCGAAGGGTGGCTATGGTTATGGCGATGCCAAAAAGGAAGTCCTCTCGATCTTGCTCGATACTTTTGGCCCAATGCGTCAAAAGTATCAGGACTTGCTCCGTCATCCTCAAGATCTTGACGCAGTGCTTCAACGAGGCGCTGTGCGAACGCGAGATCAGGCTCAACAAATGTTGAGTCGAGTTCGAAAGCTCGTCGGTCTATAATAAGTGCATGAAAAAGCTACTTCTTTTGAGCTCCCTCGTTGTGTCTTCTTTCTTGCTTCAGAACTGCGCAACTCATGAAGTTCAACAGCAGCAGAATAATGCGGCCAACAGAACTGTCGGTATTGCCATCCGACAGGAGTCAATTACTCCGGAGATGCTCTCTCGCTATTTGCCAATTGTGGATGAAGCTATTCGCAAAACCTATGGATCAAAGACCAAGGTCATTCATTTTGATAAAGGAAGCGTTGTCGAAGATCCTCAGAATCTCTACCAAATCGGAAAAGAAGAGATCGACGATCTCTTTGTGTTTTTGATCGCCGAAACGGCCGAAGAATCAAACTCAACTGTCACGATATACAATGGCTCAAACCTTAAAGTCGTGACCATTCTCAAAGTGGCCGTACCACTTCAGGGCGAACAACCCTTTACTGAACGATATACAACTACCTTTGAGAAAGCCGCACTCAATGGATTTTCTAATCCGAATCTCTATCCTAAGAGTGAGCCTAAGCATTTTGCCAATTTGCTTTATGTTTATAGTCAGCAAATGGAAAAGAATCTCAAGACACCTCTGACCTGCGAGACGGCTTCTGAAGTTTTAAAGTTCTACGGTCCGGCGCGTGAGCTCTATGATTCGGCCCAAAAGCGGGGAACTATCAAAGTAGTGGGAGCACAAGGCGAAGCTCACCTCATCAGCACTCGCAGTCAGGAAAGTGCAGACAAAGAAGAAATTTTAAAGAAGTGCCAGGAAGATGCGTCGAAAACTTTTGAACTTACTTGGGATTTTGACACCATTGATCCCATGAGCCATCCTATGATTCGGGCAGCCGCTCAAGTGGCTGATCTCGAAGCACTCTTAAAGCAATACACCAACAAACCCAGCGAATTGAGATTTAAGCTTGAGCCCAACGGAGAGCTCAATCTCTTGGTGACGATGCGTTTTGATCCACAACGCTACGCCGCTTGGACCAAGACAAGAATCCCCCAGCGCGCACGGAATTTTAATGTTCTTTCACTTGATCCCTATTTTGCACTGCTTCAGCGACTGGTCGTCTTTAGAGCCTCGCTCCCCGCAGATGCGCCCCCCGCTCTCAGAAACAGTTTTGCCCAAATGAAAATGAATCTGTCATTGAGTACAATCCTGAATGGCCAAGTCATCCTGGGCGTCGATGGTAAATTCGATCCAAAGAACAAGAGCATCTCAATGGCCTATCCCAATTCTGTGATTCTCTCTGCACCAGGATTTGAATCAAAAACGATCGCTGGCAAAGACAGAGATATTTTTCAGGAGAAGGTTTGGATGGCCCTTGGAAACTGCAAAACCATTGATGGAACAGTCACCGAAGATGGACTTTTGATTCAGTTCTTTGGACTGCCATGCAACTAAATGCAGCGGCCGCTAAATATTCTTTGCTGTTGAGAAGCTATCCCGATGTGAGCACAACAGAAGATGTTTGCGAACTCCTTTACCATTCGCGTGATCCAAAGCTCGTAGGTACCATGACCTCTCTGCCCTATGCCGTAGGCCGAAGCTTTACCGGTTCCGAGATGGAGAACCTTCGACAGATGCTCGAAGCCCGTGGAGTAGGATTTATCTTTAAAAGTACCCATCCTGGATTTGAGAACATTGAGTTTGATCCCACTCAAAAGACAAAATCCGAGAACCAGCCGCCCCAGCAATTGGGAATGAAGCGATCCGCCTACAAATGGGCGCGTTCAATTTCGTGGGCTCTTTTATCACTTATTGTGCTCGGCGTTGGCTATATCTGGATGGTCAATCAGCAAACGAGTCTGCCGCTCCCTGAATTTTCCAAGGAAACCTCTCCCTCAATGGGAACGCGTGCCACTCTTTCAAAGATTGTTCAGCGAGTTGAAATTCGCAAAGATCGCGATCTCCTTTGGAATCCCGCGACAGAACGCCAAGGCCTAGAGGACCGAGATGCGCTGAGAACATTTGCTGAGGCGTTTGCGACCGTGACTTATCTCGAAGGATCTCAAATCATTGTTAAGCCCGACTCTTTAGTCATCATTGGCGAACTTTCCAATCCCGTCGAACGCGAAATCGAGCTGACAGAAGGTGTTGTCGCCGCTCGGCTCAAATATGCAGAACCTCCCGAAACTCTTTCAATCCAAACAAAGGTGGGGCGTCTCCAGATGAAGGGGCCGACATCTAAGGATCAGAAGGAAAGCCGAATTGAAACAAAGATGAAAGGGGACCAGTGGGAAGTTAATTTGAGCGCCGGAGAAGCAACACTGATTCCTTCCGCAAATTCTGACTCCCCGATTACTTTGGGACCCGCTCAGAAAATTGAAGTCACTCCCGAGGGCGCAAAAGACATACAAGCATACACACCAGAAATCAAACTTTTGGAGCCCACGGCGGATTCGATGATGAAGGTGGATCCTAATAAATCTGAAGCGTTCAGATTTTCGTGGGAGCCTTTTGAGCCGCTCGTCACTTATCGTTGGGTACTCGCCAGTGACGAAAAGATGTCTTCTCTCCTTTTGGAACAAACAACGACAGATACTCAGATCTCCGTAAACTACTTAGATCTCGGGACAGTTTACTGGCAGGTCAGTGCTGTTTCTGAAGGTGAAACAATAGCCCTTAGCCCGGTATTTAAACTCCATGTTCAAAAGCACGGCGACTAAAATATTTTTTCTCTTTGGCCTCATTTCACTCGCGCAGCTTGCTGTGGCGGGATACTTTTTTGGTCGCATTGTTGTGCGAGAAACAGAGACATTTTTGCTCGATTCTCTTTCGAGGCGCTCTCAGCTCACAGCGGCGATGATCCAAAATGAATTGAACAAAAAAATACCTCTCGAAAGAATCTTAAAGGATAACTCAGCCCTGCTCGTGACTTCGGAAGGCCAGGTCCTGGGCCAAACCTTAGAAAAATTTGATTCGCATTATCTTTTGGGACTTGTGGGACCTAACCAATCTGTCGTCACAAGTTGCACTTCATCGACAGGGACTCTCTCCTATTGCGCGCTGAGTTTTATCCCGAGTCTGAAGGCCTGGACTCTCGATATTGTACGGCCCGTGAGTTCGATTGAGATTATGCGACGACTTTCTCAAGAGATGCTCGCGCTCGCTTTGGGCTTGCTGATGACGGCACTCCTTTTGAGTTATCTCTTGAGTCGCTGGGCCCTCCGACCTCTGGCACAGTTTGCACGCGCGAGTCGGCTTGTTTCTCAAGGCAAGTACGACCAGATCGAGCTGCCTCTTGATCGCCGCGACGAAATTGGATTCATGGCACAGAGTTTTGCACGAATGATGAACGAACTCAAAGAGCGTGAAAAAAAGGTCGCCCATTCCGCCCGGCTTGCGACCATGGGTCAAATGGGAGCGAGCATTGCTCACGAAGTTAAAAATCCTCTTATGGCGATGATGGGTCATGCCAAAATTTTATTAAATGCGACCCAGGACCCTGCCACCAAAGAAGCCGCTGAGATCATTGCCAAAGAATCCGACCGATGCTCTCAGATTCTCAGCCAAATGCTGCGCTTTACCCGCAATGATTCAGTTGAATCCAAACCTTATTCGCTCAAAGACGTTTTGACCTCCACACTCTCTTTGGCTCAGGCCGAAAGTAAGCGAAGTCAGATTCAGCTCGATTTCCACGCGACTGCGGATCCTGTCATCGTGGGACATGCTCAGCAAATCCAGCAAGTCGTATTGAACCTCGTCATGAATGCGGTTCATGCTTCAAAGGAAGCTGTCGCTCAAGGCAGAGATCTTGCTCACCAGGTTCATATCCGTCTCCATGCAGAATCCAATTGGGCCCATATTGAGATTGAAGATCACGCCATGGGAATTCCCGAAAACATTAGAGATCGCATTTTTGAACCCTTCTTTACGACGAAGGATAAGCGCGAAGGAACAGGGCTTGGACTTTCCGTGGCCCTTGATCTTGTGACTGAACAGGGTGGAACATTGACTTTTTCTACAGGCCCGCAAGGGACCACGTTTCAGATTCGACTTCCTTTGACAGCTGCCGCTTAAAACTGAGAGCATTCTTTTGGTGAAGGTTCTTCTCATTGATGACGAAAAAAGTCTCATTCGGCTCATGGAGTTGAGTCTCAAAGGTCCGGGTTGGACACTGAAGACCGCCGAAACTGCCACCTCAGGATTGGAAACCTTTAGCCAGGACACTTTTGATGTCGCTGTCTGCGATATTGGGCTGCCGGATCTTGACGGACTCGAGGTCCTCAAGCGGATGAAAGCCTCTCATCCCGAGATTCCGGTTGTGATGATCACGGCGCATGGGAGTGTTCAGACAGCACTGCAAGCGATGAAAGCTGGCGCTTATGATTATATTCAAAAGCCCTTTGAACCCGAGGAACTCAAGATTGTCTTGGAGAGAGCTCACCATGAGCGAAGAATGAGTGCGGATTTGAACCGCCTCAAAAAGGAAGTCACGCAGCAGTATGACTTTTCAAACATCATTGGAAGTTCAGCAGCAATCAAAATTGTTTTTGACCGGATTCGCAAAGCCGCGGACACAAAGAGCACGATTTTGATTTTGGGCGAAAGCGGAACAGGTAAGGAGCTCCTCGCCAAAGCGATTCACTTTAACTCTCCCCGAAAAGATGCTCCATTTGTAGTCATTGACTGCGGAGCAATCCCCGAGAATCTCATCGAGAGCGAACTCTTTGGACACCTGAAGGGAGCCTTTACTGGAGCCGATCGAGCTAAAAAGGGGCTGTTTGAAGAAGCCGATGGCGGCACCGTGTTTTTGGACGAGATTGGTGAACTACCGCTCGATTTGCAGAGCAAGCTTTTGCGTGTCTTGCAAGAATCGACCATCAAGCGAGTGGGCGATACGAAACCTCTGCAAATAGATGTGCGCGTGATTGCTGCGACCAATCGTGACCTTGAAGCAGAATCAAAAGCCGGAAAATTTAGGCAAGATCTCTATTACAGACTCAACGTTGTCCCACTGCATTCACCGGCACTAAGAGAACGCCGAGAGGACATTCCGCTTCTCGCCAATTATTTTCTTAAGAAATACACCAAAGACTACAAACGAAATGTGAGTTCGATCGAGCCTCGGGTCATGGAAAGGTTTATGGGATTTGCGTGGCCGGGAAATGTTCGCCAGCTCGAAAACCTCATCGAACAAATGGTGGTCATGGCCGATGGCGAATCTCTGCGTCTTGACCAGCTCCCTCCACCGCTTTCGCAGGGTGCGCCGGTAGAACCCTCTATTGTTCCCACGGACTCTTGGGATCTCAAAGCGGCTATTGCCAAACTCACTTCATATACTGAGGAATGTATGATTCGAAAGGCTCTTGAACATACTTCATCCAATAAGACGAAGGCGGCGGAGCTCCTAGGGATTAGTCGTAGAGCTCTTATTTATAAGGTTCAGGAATATAAAATCGAAAAACTCAGCGACTCAGATCTAAAGGCGGCCGAAAATGATCCTGCTTGATGGAAAATCTCTGAGCAAAAAGCGTCTTGCCCTTCTCAAACAAAAGATAAGTGAGGAGATGAGTTTGTCTGGTCTCAAACCAGGACTGGTCGTCATTCGTGTGGGAGATGATCCCGCGAGCCAGGTCTATGTGAGTCACAAAGTCAAAGCATGTGAGGATGTCGGTATCCATTCGACAGAAGTTCATTTGCCTGCAACGACAACGGAAGCCGATCTTCTCAAGCGTATTCAAGAGTTTAATAAGGATAAGAGTGTTCATGGAATTCTGGTCCAGCTCCCTCTGCCCTCACAGATTCAAAAAAATAGAATCCTCGATGCCGTCGATCCTTCAAAGGATGTCGACGGGTTTCATGTTTATAATTTGGGTCGACTGGTATCCCAAGAAGATGGCTTTGTGCCCTGCACTCCACTCGGCATCATGAAGCTCTTGGAGGAATATAAAATTTCAATCGAAGGTAAGCGCGCTGCGGTCGTCGGACGATCACGAATTGTTGGGCGTCCGATGAGTTTGCTGTTGGATCATGCGGGGGCCACAGTGACAGTGATCCATCCTCATACTCAAAATCCGCGAGATATCTTAAAGACCTGTGACATCGTCGTGGCGGCTGTGGGAAGACCGGGCTTGATCCAACCCGAAGACATTAAGCCAGGCGCGACAGTCATTGATGTGGGAATTTGTCGCTTGCCCTCAGGCAAGCTCGCCGGAGATGTAAATTTTGAAGACGTCTCTCGCATTGCTGGTGCGATCACGCCTGTTCCTGGAGGTGTAGGACCTATGACGATTTGCAGCCTGCTCGAAAATACCTGGAAAGCTTTTAAAAAATTCTAAGCCAGATTCGACTGAGGTCAGTCTGAAATTTCTTGAAGCCCTATAATCGATGTGTCTAATGTTCCCTTGGGATTACAGGGAGGTTTTAGGCGTGCTTAGAAATTTTGGGGTCTCATGGGTTCGGAGGCTCTCTTTCGCGAGCGCCGTAGTTGCGCTCACAGTGTCGGGCAATAGTGATGCCATTGCAGGTCCTCGCCTCAATCAATGTATGCGAGTTCTCGCTCTTTGCGGCACAGGCCTCATGGTGAGTTGCCAATCGGACCTCGCTTCAACAAAGAGTCTCGGAAAATGGGATGGAGTCAACATCGCAGCGATTTTGACGGAGAAAGCGCCCAACAGTCCCTTCTTCACAACCACCCAGCCCTTATCGCCTCACTTTTTTAAGCATCACATGGCTTTCGTCCAAAAAGAATTGCAAAAGTATCCCCAAGGTCTCTTGGATAATAATGTAGAAAATATTTTTCTCTGCGTGAGCTGCACCATTTTTGGCGACGGTGCTGGGGGGTTTTTTAATCCGCTCTATCCGAGTGATGTGATGGTGGGCTACAGCTCCCTCTCGCCATGGAACCAGGAGATTGTTCATCATGAACTGGCTCATTTGTTTTGGCATCGCCATGGAACGTCGGAGATCAGAACCAAATGGGTGAGTGCCAATGGAGTTCCTTATAAGGGCTCGGACTGGGAACTCATCAGTTCAAGTCCTGAGATGAGACAACAGGGGTTTATTTCTCCCTACTCTCAAAAGAACTTTTCTGAAGACTTTGCCGAAGTTGCCGCATGGCTTTGGACAGATCCAAAATCTCTCTTTGAAGAATCTCAAAGGCATGAGGCTCTACGCAAAAAAACCGTACTGACTATTGAGTTTTATCAGCGCCTCGATCCCCGCTTAGATGTAGATTATTTTTTGAATTTGCAGACTGATGAGTAATCTTGAAGATGCCTCAAAATCTTTCTATCTACGGCAGGTAACAAAATATTGGAGAGCTCTTCGGTGGGAACCCAAACCATTTTTGCGTCCTTTCGAATCGCTGTTCCCACCACGACGAAGACTTCGAAATCTCGATCTGTCACAGAGTATTTTGTTTTAAAGGTGAAGTGCTTTGGCACTCGTGAATCAATCTTGAGAGATCGAAACGGCAACCTCTGAAAGTGAGGAAATTTTGGATCTGCGCCTTTTTCTAAAAAACCCCAGTGATCTCCCCGGCGACGTACAAAAACAGTCTCGCGCAATTTTTTGCGAATCATTCTTTTGTTCTTGATTGGAATCTCGCTTTGGATTCCCTTTTCATTGGCTCGACAAAACTGAGCCACCGGGCACTGACTGCACTGGGGATTTTTGGGCGTACAAACGAGTGCCCCGAGTTCCATCATCCCTTCCGTGAATTCCCGAATGATCAGAACGTCGGAAGGAACTTGGGAGCGTGCGACGCCCCAAAGCCGTCTTATGACTGCGGACTCGTCAACAGGCTTTCTGATGCCTAAAAGACGCGAATAAACTCGAATCAAATTTCCATCGAGTGCTGCCTCGGATTTTCGAAACGCAATACTTAAGATTGAACCCGCGGAATATGCTCCAATCCCAGGAAGCTGCAAAATCTGATCCCGACTTTCTGGAATCTTGCCGCCAAAATCATTGACCACCATCTGAGAGGCTCGATGAAGGTTGCGAGCGCGACTATAATATCCAAGGCCTTCCCAAAATTTGAGCACCTGGACTTCGGGAGACTTTGCCAAATCCTCAACTCTTGGAAACCGTTTAATAAAGCGCTCATAATACGGAATCACTGT
>JACCDG010891939.1_pt1 | contig 84091 bp, 134 predicted proteins | sample 7442471 | NCBI WGS metagenome assembly JACCDG01 (sample SAMN15323444, study PRJNA562643) | freshwater metagenome | isolation source: river surface water | place: USA:Blue River Watershed | collected 2017-08-17 | reverse complement strand
TTTTTGTATTCAAATTTGCACATTAAAAAAATTATACTTATCTTTGCTGTATGGAAAAATCAATGAGAACAGCGGCTGTATGTTCAAACTACGCCCTGAAAATAAAAGAAGCCCTTGTTCAAATGGCCGTTGAGGATAAACTCCCAATGGATATGACCACTTTGAATACAGATGAATTCGAAAACATTCTCGAACCGCTTGTTCGCAAGGTTGTTCGTGACGAGGACGAGAATGCAATCCCTGAAAGCATTCAGGTTGGCGTTTACTACTATGAAGATGATGAAACAGGGAAGCCTGTGTTTGATACTGATAGTATGATGGATGAATTCGAAAATGAGTTGAAAAAACTTGAAGACAAGTTTGCGAGTTAAATTAAATTCACTTATATTTGCATAGCACAATGACAAACTATACTGATTTCCTAGAAGAGGTTGGCAAGATTCGGGTGAGGCTAGCCCAACAAACCGAAGCTTTACTTAAGCCCGCGATTCCGCCCGCCATTTACAACTGCAAGAACGAAGGCATTGCCATATCGACAGCAGAAGGTACGATGAAAGTTGAAACCATTGGTTACGACAACGGCGGAGTATTCGTTAAAACCGAAACAGGTGAGGTATGGGATTACATGGATTTGGACACTGATGATATGGTCGCGATTTACGAGCATGTTTGGTACCAAATTAATTCCACACCCATGAGGTGAGTCTTTGTGTGATGTTTTGTTTTGATGATGAAGAGGAGACTTAGTGTCTCCTTTTCTGATTATACCAGGATCAACAGCAAAAAAAGTTGATTTCAGATTTGCACATTAAATTTAATTCATTTATCTTTGCATTCAAATCAAAACAAAATGGCTAAACCAAAATTTTACGAGTGTGTGATTTCATTCACATACGAAGCAGAGAACCCAACAGATGCCGCAAGGCAATTTATCGCAAACATTCAGAATAATCCAAACTGGAATGTACTGGTGAAAGATTGTGAGAACTTTGAGAATACCTTTACCGTTGATACGGAAACAGGTGAATGTGAAACCAATTCAATCGAGGATTATGACGACCTGTAAAGCCCTGACAGCACATATTGTTGAAGAAGGAAACCTGATCGACAGGTGGCCCTGTGATGTTAATGAAGAGAATGAGATGCAATCAAACGGGTCTCAGGAATTTCTTTATGAATATAACGGGAACAAGTACTGTGTCTGGATGGACTGGAACGACAATCCAATCCTACCTGGTGAAATTTTATCACCAATTCCTGAATAAAATTTGCAGGTTAAAAAAATTATACTTATATTTGCATCAACAAAACAAACAAATATGTCAAAGCCAACAGCAAAAGAAACGGTAGAAACCGTAACCGATTACCTGAACAGTTTCTCGAGCAAAGAGAAGGAATTCATTGAGGAAATGAACAGGGAACATCGCACACTCCAACAGTCATTCACAAAACTATGCTTGGCATGGCTTGAGAACTGTGCCAGTGAAGAATATCGTTTTGATGGAAGGAACGAAGCAAGCCACACTGTATCGAAGGAACTCGTTGAGAACTTCAAGTGGAACAAGGATGGTTTCAAGCCGTCTGAATTCTTACCCTGTATATAAAAAAAAGAGGGGACTTTTACATCCCCTCATTTTTTATTTTACCGAATCTGTTTTTAGTGTGGAAACATTCGTAGTGTCTACGCTTGTGGTATCGGTAACAACAGTGGTCGTGTCCGTAGCTGTTGTTGATTCGGTAGATTCCGATCCGCAAGATGCAAGTGTCAACATTGAAGCGACAATTGCAAGTGTCATGAGAATTCTTTTCATGTCCACAATATTAAACAAAAAATAGATATTAGTCAAGAGAATTAGACAAAAAAAAATTTGCAGGTTAAAAAAATTACATTTACATTTGTATTCAAAATCAAAAGCAATGAAATATAAACAGCAAGCTCCAATTGATGATTGGTCGAACATTGACAACTGCATCAAGAATTCTGAAATCAACCTGAAACATTTACAGGACATCGACAAAGCTCAGGAAGCCAAAGGTGAACCGTTACTTTACCGTTACTTTTACAGACCTGTCGCTGACGGTCGAGCTTGGTATCAGGTGACAAAGGTTACATCCAAAACAGCTACTGTCACATGGTGCGCAGGGATTTGTCTTGACGACTATGTTGATATGATGTTGGGTGAGGAAGCTACCATATCTCGCGGCATGATTGAGAACATGGTGAATGGAAGAATTGCACTTGAAAAATTATTTGCAAGTTAAATTTTTTTCATTTATATTTGCATTCATAAATCAAAAACAAAATATATGCACAAAGGAGTAATCTTATTAGTAAAAGCGGATGACCGCGATGACGCCATTGGCCAAGCCAACGAGTTTCTTGACCACTATGGGGATGGCGATGTGTGGGATTGGTTCGTAATCGGTGGCCGTTGGAGCGGTAACCTGAACACCCTATCGAAAACTTTCTACGAGAAAGCAAAGGTTCTTTTCGAACAAGCGTACCCAAATGAGGATAGCCCATTCTTGTCAACCAAAATGGTTGAGGAGCAAGCGCAGGGTTTGCAAGAGATTTGGGAAAGCATTGGCGGAAAAGGTCAGAACCCATATTCTCGCAGCAGTTATATCAGTGACGGATTTGAGGACGATTGTCTCCCGTTGACTGATTGTATTCCCGTCATTCAGGATTGGAAGAAAGATATGGTGGCGGAGGCTGAAACCATTTGGAATAAAATGATTGAGGCCAAAAAAGATAGTGCGGACAAGTATGATATGTCAGGGTACTACGCAGGTATCTATCGTGACTTAAAGTATGATAGTTTCTCTTTCGAGAGTAATGTCTACGATACGGTCAACCACACGAACGACCCCTCGCAGGCTTTGGAGAACCCCGAGCAGTGGTGGGCAGTGCAGATTGATATGCACAATTAATATTCCTCTTATCATTCCACAAAGGGGAGGTTTTTAAATCTCCCTTTTTTTTTATCACATTTGTAAAATCAATTAATAACAGAGCATATGTCTAAGTCAGTAAAAGTAAAAATCACGAAGAGTACATTCAAGTATGTAAGCAAACCAACAACCAAACAAGGCCGTGTGCCAAAACCCTCATCCAAAAAAAGATAGATTCACATTTGCAGGTTAAAAAAAATATACTTATCTTTGTCCCAATCAAAACAAAATAAAATGGATAATTTATTCGCAACCAACATCGAGGTTACAAGCAAGACAGTTTTTTATGCGGTCGACCTCCAATTTGACAAGAACGGTGAAACCTACGAGGCCAATCTCACCTGTTGTTTATCGGAAGATATAAACACTGGATTTGATTCTTGGGACATCACAATCGCGAACGAGGAAGAACTTCCTGAGTTAACGGCGGAGGAAACTGAGCGACTCGAAGAATTTGCAAAAAAATATGCCCAAGTACTTGCAGATTAAATTTATTACACTTATATTTGTAACCTAAATCAAAACAATATGTCAAAAGTATTCAAAGTAACTTCAGGTACAATGGTGTGTTCCGACCCTTGTTACTCAATCCCGACTTGGTGTCAGGGTATCGTGAGTAATGTGAAAAACGGAAATTGGGAAGCGGGTATTGAAACTTCCGATGAAGGCTCTTGGGGTGAGCGTATCGCTCGTCTTTGGGTTTACAACTTGGAAGCGGCTATCAAAGACCCAAGTATAGTTAAAACCATTGAGAATGGTGGTGGACACGAAATGCCTTTCAGCGCAGGTGTTGATAGTGGTCAGTTTGGTTTCTTCGACCACGCCCACTATCGCAAAGATGATAGCGCAAAAGATTTACCACAATACGACTTCGGTGGTGACTTTGGAATGGGTACTAACGAGGGTGATGCTTGGTATGGTGCTTGTTGTCATTTAACACTTGGTGAGGAACATTGGGGCGTTATACCAAATGGTGTTGTTTCTTCTTCAGGATATGGTGATGGCTCTTATGGTGTCACAGGTATCAAGAACGATGAGGGTGAGTATGTCGCGTTCTGCATTGTCTTTATCGGAACAAATGAGGATGAATGGGATGATGAGGATGGTTTTGGTGATGAAACACCCATTGAGGATTAAGTTTAGTTTTTAGGTTGAAGCCTCCTGATCAATTCAGGAGGTTTTTTTTATTAAAAAATTTGCATATTAAATTTATTTCATTTATCTTTGCATTCATAAAATCAAAAACAAAATGACTATTTTACCAAAATCAATTACTGACCGAGTGTCAATCAAGAATGTGAAAGAAAACTTCGGACACGACTTGGGTGGTTTCTTCTGCGACATCTACTTCGACAACAAAAAAGTAGGTTACCTGAACAATGATGGTTGGGGTGGTTGCCCTGACATTCGTACCTATGGTTTCGATGCAAAGCACAAAGCGATGATGAAATCATTTGAGGACTTCCTGACCGAGCAGAACTTCGCCCAGTTTGTTGCTGATGATTACAACAAACCACACCCACAAATGCCCAATGGTAAGAATGATTGGGTTGCTGATGATTTCAGGTTTGACAGCCAAGTTGAATTCCTTTGTGAACGCCTGAACTTTATGAAAAGTATTGAACGCCAAGCAAAGAAAGCAATCCTTTATGGTAACCCTCGTTCAACCAATTACAAGATAGTATCTTGGAAAGGTGCAAAGACACTTGAAGATGTTGTAAAGAGTATCGGTAATGCTCGTTTCAAGGTTGTTGTTGATGGTATCAAAGCCAAACTTGTTGAGGGGGAAATGATTTACAACACAAACCTCGAAAAGTTTTTGCAATAAAATTTGCAGGTTAAATTTATTTCACTTATCTTTGTACCAACAAAATCAAAAAACATATGGGATATTCAACCGATTTCTTTGGCTCATTGTCTTTGAGCCGACCAGCGACCATCGTAGAGAAGAACTACTTGGACAAACTCGCTAACACTCGCAGAATGCAACGCGATGTGAACAAACTCATGGTACTCTATAAAGGGGAACATGGTAATCCGTTCGCCAATGACAAGAACAACCCTGACGATATCTACGGTTTCAAAGGGGAATACTTTGTTGGGGCAGATGGTTTCAAGGGTCAGGGTGGCGATGATAGTATCATTGATTACAACAGCGCCAGTGGCGAGATTGCATGGGATGATTACAAAGGCGATTGGGTTTTGCGTGATAAACTACAAACCGAACTGAATGCTGATAAAATCAAACAGCCAGGTCTTTGGTTACAGTGGGTACTTAACGAGGATGGTACTGAACTCTCATGGGATGGTAACGAAAAGTTTTACCACTACACCGAATGGTTACAGTATCTTATCGTTCACTTCTTTGAGCCATGGGGTATCAAACTCAATGGCGAGATTGAATGGATTGGCGAGGACAGCGATGACCGAGGAAAGATTGTTGTGTCCGACAACCATGTTGAAATTCTTGACGCTGTTATAGGATATGAGAAGAGGGGTTAATCCCCTCTTTTCCTGAATTCTGGATCGGATCAAAAAAAAAATGTAAAAAAGTTTGCGTATTAAATTTATTCCACTTATCTTTGTATCATAATTAAAAACCAAAATAAAATGTACGAACTCGAAAAAATCAAAGAACTTGCACCTGCGGCTTTCCGTATGCCTGAAGACGGTGCTCAGGATGGTGTGTCAAAGCACTACCAATTCATGACCACTGCTGAAATCATCGATGGTCTTGGCGGAATGGGTTGGGATGTTCACTCGGCTATGCAACAAAAGTCGAAGAAGAACCCTGAAACCACGAAGCATATGTTGCGCTTCCGTAATGACAACTACGGTTCACTGGGTATCAAAGGGAATGTTCCTGAAATCCTGTTAGTGAATTCTCACGACCGCACAACCTCATTGAACTTTCATGTGGGTATCTTCCGCATCATTTGTTCGAACGGTTTGGTGGTTGCTGATGAAACATTCAACAAGTTTCGCATTCGCCACATGGGCACAACATTCGATGAGGTTAAGGGATTAATCAACAACATCACCGAGAACCTACCAACTGTGTTCAACACAATCAACCGCTTCGAGGGTGTGATTATGAGTGAGGAAGCACAAACCGAGTTCGCTATGCGAGCATTCGCTATCCGCTTCCCTGAGTACATCAACCCAAAGACAAATGCTTTGGACACCAAGAAAGTGATGAAGAATGTATCAGTTGATGAAATCCTGAAAGCGGTTCGTCCTGAGGACAATGGGCCTGACCTGTGGAGAGTTTATAACCGAGTTCAGGAGAAACTCATCAAGGGTGGCTTCCAACATCAAGGCGAGGGCCAGAAGCCTCGTGCTTCACGCCCTATCAGCAACATTCGTATGAATGTCCTGATTAACAAAGGACTTTGGAACTTGGCGGAGGAGTTCGCTAACTAACTCACAATACACTTGAAAGAAAGGGGGAAGAAATTCCCTCTTTTTTTTTGCATATTAAATTTATTTCACTTATCTTTGCTATCGAAATCAAAAACAACAATATGAAGTTAATCAATTTTGTAATGGTCGCTAAACACCTGACAGGTGACAGCGAAGTTCATTTCTTTCCCACAAAGGAAGAAGCAAGAACATTCTACAACAGCAGAGTTAAACCGCTGTTGGATATTTGTATGAAGAACGAGTTGGAGGAGGATGAGGCGTACTCATTCGGACAAACCAAAGATTGCGTTCGTTTCGATTGTGGTTACGATGAGGAACTTGATGCGATGCTTAACGAGTGTAATCATTACTATCGTGTGGACAGCGTTGAAGTTCCTGAAAATGCTACGCACTATGTGGCTGACTTTTCCGAGTGGGTTGATGAGAGCGTTATCGAGTTCCACACCGAGCAAGAAGCAAAGGAAGTTTGGAACGATAAGATTGATGAGGAAATCAGGTTGGCTTCCGAGTATCATATGATTGAGATTAGCAGACATCACCAAGAAACTTGGGAAGATAAATCAGGTATGACATTGTTTCAGGAAACACATTACAGCGATATGTATTCCGATGCTTACTTTGGTCATTCAACGGATATGACTTGGACATTCAGGATTGGACAAATAAATTAATCTTATGGCGATAAAAATCATTTACTACTCGGAGGTTATAGATAACTGGGGTAGAACCGAAAGCTCAATGAGAGGTGATATCATCTTCGCGGCCCTGAACAATGTCGAGGACTGGACTGACGACATGATGTTCGAGGGTGAAGACGGTCGCAGGTATTCAATAGATGAACTTGCGGGTAAAGAAGTTTCTGTACCAGACATCGGGATATTCACCGTACCAGAAGAAGAATAATTAACGGGGCTTAAAAGCCCCTTTATTTTTTTACCTGGGACGTTATATTTATCATGGATGGTGAAGTCCCAGATTTTAAATGAGAGATCTTTTGATATAACAGATGGTGAACGATATTTAATTGTCGTGATCACCCCAGATAGATCGTACTCAGTTTTCACCAGAAAGTACCAGAGCAAACCAGTTATCTCTGTGGAATTCAAAGAAGCAAAACTTTATAAGGAGCTGAAGACAGCTCAGAACGTTGTGAAGGAAATCTTCCAGAACAATGAACACTATAAAGAATCTGTGATAAAGATATTCCAGGTGAAGGATTTGTTCGAGCCCAGATATTTTGTACAGTACGTTAAGAAAGCTTACATGAATTCTCCTGAGCTTAAATGTTACATCGACTGGTACGTGATCGGCGAGAACCAGGTTGATACTTATCTGGATCACAGCGAAGCTCAAAAACATCTGGACAAATACAAACGTGATCTACTTGAATTCTATTACAGCCAGATCATGAACATCAGGAACTTCGATTTAAAAAAAATATAAAAAAACGGCCCCATTTCTGGAACCGTCTCTTCACCACTAAATCAAAAACAAAAAATCAATACTGGTAGTATGTGTATTCAATTGTGTCCCCTACCTTGTAACGGGCATGTTGGGGATCAACTGTAACAGGAGCTGCGCTGTCCCAGAATTCATATCGGTAGCGCTTCTTGTAATTCAGTGTTGTCGGATCGTACTGTTCGATCGTGTCAACTTTCTTAACCACATGTGGCACCACATGAATTGACTTTGGTGGTCTCTGGACACACGCCGTCATCAGGACAGTGAATACAAATATTAGTTTACGCATCTTTGGTAAATACTTCTGGGTTTTCAAAATCAGTTTCAGTATCCAGAAACATGAATGAATCCTCCATTTCGTCATCGGTGAGTTTCACATCTTCCGACAAAGAATTCAGAAAGTCCATTGCTTCCCGTTTGCTGTTGAAATACTTGTAGTCTGTGTTGTCCTCATTCATAAGGTACTCCAAACCATTTAACGATATGCCCTCAATGGGTCTTCCAATTATTATCATATGACAAAGGTAATTTAAATTTATTTAATATGCAAGAAACTGGGGAAGTTTTTTTCTCCCCCAGTTAATTTTATTACATTATTCCCAAGGCGTATCAAAGTTATCGAATGGGTTTTCTGGGAAACAGGAATAATCCATTTCATTCCATTCATCCTCTGAAATCACATTTCCGTCCTCACCAACATAAACGCTTTGTTCACCATTGTAGTTGTACACAACACCATCCACAACATATTCTGGTTCACCTTCCGCCATCATAAGTTCACCATCCTCGCTGTAAGCACAACCCGCAAACCAGTTTCCAGTTTCCATAAACACCAGTTTGAAGTTCAAGTTTGGAAACATTTTGATAACTCTTCCCAACCAGTTGATTGGTGGTGACCAGGCGGAGTTGAAGTTAATTATAATATAACTTTCGTTATCTGTGTCAAAGCCCATTTCTTCTGTTGAGCAATCCCACTTTGTCCCCCAGTTTGCGTGACACCAGTCGTACCAGTTGTCAGTCCCATACTCTTTAATAAGAGCCTGTCGCTTCTCTTCCGTACCATTTGCACACTCAATCAATTCTGGAATTTCAATTGGTGTCTTTGCTTCGGTCAATTGGTTGTTGATGAAGTCCCTGTCGGTTTTGTCTGTGGTCTCCAGAAGTTTTTTCTCCAGATCGGCGATCAACTCTTGCTGTTTTTCCAAACGATTTTTTGCGTGGTTCACATCCCACTCATTCACCCACTCACAATCACGAGGTGGTGATATGGTTCTGGAAAGTTGTCCAGGTATCGGTAAGTAGTTCGACATTCTCCAGACAAGTTCTGTTTCACCTGTTTTGCTGTAACGCATAGGTTCTTCGGTAATTCCCATTGCAAGGAATTGTTTGAGTTCTTTGGTATCACCAGATACCTCTAAACGATTTTCGCACCAGTTTGGCATAGTATATTGTTTTTGATTTCGAGAGCAAATATACACCATATATTTTTAACTCGCAAACTTTATCACAAAAAACTTTTTTTCATTTTTATTTGCACATTAAATTTATTGCACTTATCTTTGTGTCGAAATCAAAAATAAAAATCATGTTTAATCTAGGGTACAATTACAAGAAGCCTACCACACTGTTTGGTACGCAGAATGCAAAGACAAAGAAAGGTGAAAAGTTGGGGTATACAACCTATATCCTGTACATGTCACCAGAAAAGCAAAACACGCTTGGTAAAAACATTTGTCCGAAAGCCACAGCGGGCTGTTCGAAGTCATGTCTCTTCACAGCGGGTCGTGGCAAGTTTAGCAATGTCATGAAAGGTCGTCTTAATAAGACTGAATACTTTCTTCGTGACAAGGTGAACTTCATGGACGATGTTGTTAAGGAAATTAAAAAAGGTATCAAAAAGCATGGCGCCGATAAAATGTGCGTTCGTCTCAATGGTACTTCTGATATTCCTTACGAGAACATTCCAGTGGGTGGTTTTAAAAATGTCATGGAAATGTTTCCTGATGTGCAATTTTACGATTACACAAAGATCTATTCCAGGTTGACAAAGCAATTGCCCGCGAACTATCACCTTACCTTTTCTAGGGCGGAGACAGAGGGTAACCAACGCGAAGCGGACAAAGCACTCGCACTTGGTTTCAATGTTGCTGTTGTGTTTGCTGTAAAGGACGAGACAGAACTTCCCGCTGAATACAACAATGCAAAGGTTATCAACGGTGACGAGCACGATCTTACTTTCTTACATGGCAATGGTGTTGTCGTGGGATTGAAAGCAAAGGGTGAGGCAAAGAAAGATGATACAGGTTTCGTAGTAAGGGGTTGTAACTAACCCCTTATTTTTTTTTGCATTCAAACTTGCAAGTTAAATTAAATTCATATACCTTTGTCATATGAAAGCAAAACAAAACAATTATCCAAAGTTTATCACCCGTTGGAACGGTCGATTCCATAAGGGCCTGATAACCGAAGACTTTGTCTTCTACTGCAACTACCAGGAAGGAGATGATAACGGCAATGTTGAGATGTACCGCAGGGTTGAATCTAACCCACATGACAGGGACAACAGCGGGCTAGAATTGGTATCAAACAATTACTTTGCTAGCGTTGGTCTCTTCGAAGCGCTCGAGGCGGGCGTCTGGGAATACATCTCACCAACCATGAAACTGAATTATAAACTAGCAAAAGAAGCGGGACAATTCGATGAGTAAGAAAGAAAGAAAAATATACGAGACCTCTGTAATATACAGAGCGTACCAGACATTTAAACTGTGCTGGGCCACCTCATATGCTGAAGCTGCCAGGATCTTGGATGTGGCCCCTAGTTACCTTAAGAATTACGGCCTGTCTTATAAACGCGATCGGGATTTTGACTTCGAGGGTTGTTATGGGTATATCGATTCAGGTGAGATCATCTTTGGTGAACCAGGACGACCTGATCTGATGAGAAAACTTATGCCATGGGCGGAGTTGACGGAGATCGTTGATACTTATATTAAAGAGAAATACAAATGAGACCAGAATTCAAGATATACAGGAATCTACACAAAGACTGTTTCAGTGTGATGAGATGGAACCAGGAGAAGAGAGGGTACCGTCTGTATCAGCATGTCAAGGATCTAGAAGCTTACGGCGTAACGTTCAGGGTATCTCAGGCTGGACGGGCCAAGGTTCTGGAGACGAAGCAAAAGAATGTACATGCATTCGTATGCTGCCAAGAATTCAAGCTTGCTTCTGGGGCCGCGAACCTGGGTGAGGAGATCTACTACAATCCATACAAGATGGAAACGTTCAGGATCAAGAGCTCAGACGAATCGATTCTGAATGCAGATTCGGTTATCATGACGAATAATAAATGTTATTTAAATGTGAACTGAATTCATGGGCGGAGATGAGAGAAGCGCGATAGAAGTGATCGCTGAATTCACGTCACCATTTGAGGATTCACTTAACGTTCTGATCCTTGGTGACCACATCGATGAACTTGAGGCTGCTGAAGTAAAGGCGGCGTTCGATCGAACCAGGAATGACTTCATGACTCTACCATCAGTGGACGAAGACAAGATGGCCCCGATCAAATACATTAAAATTAATACATCAGAATTTTTCAGGGGAAAGATCAGTAATAAAGTTAAGAAGGAACCCTGTGTTGTATATCTGGATCACGAGCTCAGCAAAAATGCTTTGAACATCCTCACCAATAATAATAGTGAGGTGGATGATCTGGAGGAAATGCTTCTGGATAAATATCTCTTTGGAATCAACCAGGAAAAATTTATTCTGGATCTCACCAATTGTCTGGATGAAAGGATCGAGCTTCTCATGAGTGCCATGGATGCCAGAGCTGGGGAATTCAATTATGTTCTGGTGGAAAAGTATCTGGCGATCTGGGTATATGCGCTTGACGAATTCGCCCCTTTTCAATTCGATTAAAAAAAAGATAAAAAAAGTTTCAAAAAAACTTGCATAATAAAAAAACTAGTAGTATATTTGTACTCGTTAAACAATCAAAGAGCTCAGACCTGGGGGGCAACCCTTTCTCTCTGTTTTGTTTTTGATTTCATAAAGTCCCCCCAGGTTCTGTTCTCGAATTCAAGTTTAAGTTTCTACCAGAATTCAACCCCGTATAATTTTTAGAATTCATATTGCTGGATCTTCCAGAATTCATATCCATAACTTTTTTAGAATTCATATATAAACAAAAAAGGTGAACCCTTTTAGAATTCACCTTTCAGCTTTTTTATGTATTCAGTTATTCATCGTCCGCTTCTTTCTTGCGTCTGTTCTTTCTGGTTGGTAAACCTCTTTTCTCACGTATCCTGTCCCTGAGTTCCATCACCTTCAGGATGGCTGTGATCACCGCGATGAAAAGACCGAGGATCACACCGATTAATTGTAGGAGATCTGTTGCACTCATGGTGATTGATAACATTGATGATAATATTCCGTATTCAGGTTTTTTAGTTAACGTATCCGTTAATTGGGTGATGAGTGTGTCCTTCATTTTCAATACTGTTTTTGTTTATTTTTTTGTATACAAATAAATAGTATGAATGAATGGAAAACGCCCGTTGTTAACTTGAATACATTATTTTTTTTTAAAAAATTTGCACATTAAATTTTAATGTGTTATCTTTGATTAAATTAAAATAATATGAATGCAATTAATACAGCCTATACATTAGGTTTGGTCGCCATGTATTTTATCATGGGCGGAGAATTCACATTCTGGGTGTTCATGACCTCGGTCTTGATCGCACTGATTCCACTGACAACTTCGAACCTGTTATTCGCGACCCCGATCGTGGTTCTGATCTGGTGTTTCTTTTTCACCAGTAGCACAGTTTACGATTCCGACTTCGCGTGGTTATGCATCCTGTATGCACCCTTCCATTACACCTCATTCATATCCCATGTCATAGACGCCATCGAGGGCATTTTCGATTAAATTTACGCCGTTTTTTTAATAATTTAAAAAAAATATATCGAAAAGTGTCGGGAGGCTCAAATTTTTTTCACTTGTTCCAGGGTGTAAAATGGGATTTTGTGGGGGTAAGTGGGGAATTGTGGGAAATAGTGTAAGTAACTGATTATCAGGTAATTCAGTGACTGTCAGTGAGTTGTCCGAATGCACTCATTTTCAGTTAGTTGCGGGTATGTCTATTTCTCGGCAGAATTCACATGGGATCCTGGGCAATATAACATAAAATGAATGCATTTTAAGGCTATTTAAGCGCACTTCGTGCTGCTGTGGTAGCCAGTATCATTTTATTGTATTCAATCCATTCAAGGTATGTTTTCTCGTCAAATACTCTGGTGTATTTATTACAGTTTTTCACTCCGTACTTCCATACAACCTTCATGATATTTTCATCCTCAGCCAGAGAACTGTACCATGTGAGTATTCTTTTTTTACCTCTCATGTATACAAACTCATCTCCTTCTTTCAGACTATGAATTCCATTCTCAAGCTCCTCAAGAATGAATACACCCTTCATATGATTCACCCTTATTGTATTCATACTCTAAAAATCCACCATTTCACCATCTGGTGAGAGATACATACCATCCATAAGATAATATAGTGAACCCATATGTAATGCAGCTCTACCTATTCCAGCTCCCTCATAAAAGTCTCTGAATTCTCTACTACAATCTTTCCTATCGAATCTAACTCCATTGTGATTTATTGGATAATATTCACTTATGTTAATTGGTTTTTTGGTTACTTTGTTTTTTTTAGTTTTATTCATATTATTATGGTTTAATTCACCCTTAATTATTTTCTTCCTTATTATGTTCTTGTTGTTGTTGTTGTAAATACTCCCCCCATTTTTTTCTTATGTTTTCTTTTCGTTCACGTTCATTCAGATATTTTTTATAACTCTCTTTTCGTATTCTTAAATCCTCCCCAGTGAAATTTTTATTCAACGCCTCAATAAAATGATCGCTATAAGATTTATGAGTTTGTTTTAATTTATCCTCCAACCGCAATTTCTCATTTAACATTTCCTTATATCTTCTACCCGCATCCAATTTTTTCTGCTCCAATAAGTTTTCATAATCAACAATACCTTTGAGATACCCATCAAGATAAGTTATATCCAATTCCCATTTGTATCTTGAACGCTCCAACCACACCTGGAATGATTCATTCAAATATTCCTCAGCCTCGTGGTGCGTCATCCCGTTCACCTTATTCAATTGCTTATACACAATATCCATTCTATTTTGCATTCCCGCAAGACCTGGATGTTTAACCGTGTGACAGTGATTGCACAAACCAATAAGTCTTGTCAACTTCTGAACCTTGTTCTGATCATCGTAGTCCCATATCTCATGACACTCCAAGTTATATTGTTTTCCCTGATTCTTAGAGGTATCACCACATATCTCACACACGTCATTGGCAAGCCTATAACATTGCTTTCTGATTTTGTCCCACTCACCTTGACTCACGTTCGATCTAACATTTGTATACCAAGCTGAGCTCGGAACCAATTCGATGGTTAACTTAATATCGTTTCTCATATTTTTTTAATCCATTGGAATCTCAAGAACTCTCCCCCCAGAAATATCAACCCAGGTTTTGCACACAATCAAATCCAATCCAATCATATAACCCCTGACATGATTATCTTTGCTGAACACCTTCTTCGCCACCCATGAGCCAGTTGGTTTTCCAACAGCAAGATATGGTTTTACCCAGATACCCAGTTCATATTCCTTTCTGAGTTTCCATACTGTGTAATTATCCATACCCCTGTTCTTCTCCCACCTGTGTCTCAACACAAAGGTCATTCTGAACCACTTTGTTCTTATTCTTCCAATCATCCTTTATTGTTTCATTCCATACACACCCATCGCCAACAACATCAAGATCAACCCAGCTGTCACCAACATTGATAGCACCGATATCTTCTCGCTATCCTCAACTTGTTGTGGTGTTCTTCCTTGGTACTCCACGGTGTTATCCTTTGGTTTATTATTGTCAACCAGACTGCGAACCTTTTCACCCAATTCGGAATCATTTGGTGTCTCCCACACCATCTCCGTTAATTTCTTCATTAATTCTTGATTATCCATGTGTTTTTATTTTTTATCTATTTTAATATTTTGACTGAAATAATATTTTCCGCAAGTATCAATAAACTCATCTCTGTATGGCAAACCAACCTTAACCCATTGAACCACCATGTATTCGCATTGGTTGTCACCAATATCTTTGATTCCAACAACCTCCCACGGTTTATTCGGGTCTGGTTGCGAACAGGAAACCAAGAACAAAATTAATAACGATGCAAATTTTTTTGTCATAACCAAATTTTTATTGTTTTACTTTTACCATATGATCGTTGAAACTATCCACATCCACAAACTCCCGCTCAAGATATTCAATCACCTCACGCATTGCCTTGGCATCATTGTCAGAACTCTTTATTGTCAGAGCGACCGCACCAGCCAGAATCATTCTTATCTCATGAAGAGTTAATTCATCCTGTTCTTTGGGTTGTACAATATTAAAATAAGACATCCCATCCCTTCGTGTCATCTGAACAACAACCGTCCGTGTCGTTTCATCGAATTTACTGTCCATTCTTTATTTATTGTTCAAACGTTTTTGCTTCTCGTAGTAGACCGAGTCGTACTTGCCCTTCCAGGCCACCCATTGTACATTACCTTTCTTTATATCTCTATGCGTTTTTCTCGCACCAAGATAACTCAAGCCCACTATGAAACCAACTCCAACCTTAAACCACAGCGCTGCCATAATTATTTTCTTAAGTGTTCTGGATGAATGGGATTCTTGCAATTGCCCTTATGTTCAAAGATCGCTCCCCTATCATAATCAGCAAAGAAATATTCGCAACCCTCAATCTCAACGATGTTCAACCCAGGATGTCCGTTGTTAACCACAATATTTGTTTTTCTCTTCTCAACCGTTGATTGTGTGCAAGAAACCAATCCTATTAAAATCACCGCAATTAATATCTTTCTCATGCTGTTTCCCTTTCCGCATTAAGAGACTTCAATTTCAATCCTGGTGTGGACAACCATTTGATAATTTCCTCAGCGGTGTACCAACCAAAGTTATCATCATCGTCAGAGTAGTTCACCCAAAACATAATATCATACTCCGTGTTCGCTTTTCTCTTCTTCTCTTCCCTCGCAACAGCATCCTTATAATCAATCCACCTCGGTGAACAAGCCATAAAATACTTATTACCTTTGTAACCACTGTTACGTCTTGTCTCCTCCTTCAACTTGGTGACGCCAATCTCTTTCTCATACTCAATGAGATCATATGCTTCCTTATCCACGTTGTACATCTCATCCAATACGTCTTGTGGCAACTTATCCAGAATGAGAACGGACAATGATGAATTTGAGAACGCTGGCACCTCAGACTTTAGAAATGTGATGGCGATGTTCTTATTCTTGAACGCCTCATACAACTCCCTCATCTTAGGGAAATCTTCCTTGTTCTTGCTAGCGATACAAAAGTCACCCTCGTCCCAAGCGCACTCAAGGTCGTTGTAAACATTCTTGATGTCATAGCCCAAAAGATCCTTGGCCTTATACTTCTCCTTCAAACCATATGGTCTTTCAGATGTCAGAACACAAAGGTCTTTATCTTCCTTGAACAGAACCTCACCGATTGTCATTCTTCGGTTATCAATCCCAAGCAATGGTTTCTTAATCCCCAAGATGTTTGTCTTGTCGGACTTCAATCCAAACTTGTTTTTGATTCCCCTGATTCCCCATTCGTGTTCCGATGTGAAATCCCAACCGAGTGATACTCCATAAAAGTTATCACCCTCAACGATGAACGATACGTTTTGATATGCTCTTCTCATGTTATTTAATTTCTTTATGCAAAGATATGCAATTATTTTTTAACCACCAAATTTTTTTAGTGGGTTCCGTTGGTTAATGAAACACCATGTCTGAAACCCATGATAAAATCATTTATCTCTTGCTCGGTCATATTCTCGAATGCGTGACCAACGGCTATTCCAATCTCATTACCCAGATCAGATATGTCACCCACATACTCCATTCTGTTTACACTTTCCTTGAGGGAGTTTGCGATGTAATTTAATTTTGTGTTATTAAATTCTCTTTCCATTATCTTTAATGTATTTTTTTAAATCCTTTGCTGAAATATTCAACTCACAATTTCCGTGTGCTCTCAATGAAACGAAAATTTCGCCACGCTCGGTTATCCAGACATTGGTTGCCTTGGTTTTCACACCATCGATGTAAAAATCCTTATCCTTTATGTTTGTCGCGTCTCGCATGTCGCAAATATATAATAGGATTTTTTAATACGCAAATTTATTCTGAAATTTTTTCTTTTAATTCTTTACGCTTCTTATATTCAACGGTTAAGAATGTTCCGATGAAAGAACCGATGGCCGCAGCGATCAATAAACTATGGTCGTGTACATAACTGGTTGTCACAAACGCACCACTAAGAAACAGAGCTATGGCCCATAAACCACTTTGGGTTGATTTCCTCTCACCAACCTTTATAAAATAGAATGCCCAACAGACATCAACAATGGCCATTGCACCAGCAACACCAATAAACTTTAAAACATAATCCATATATTAACTTAATTATAAATTTATCTTATTCTTCTCAGCACATCCAATATCCTTGAATATGCTTCAACACCAACTGGTATTGACATCAATGATATTAAAAAGTTACTGATGTATGAGTACATTGCGATGATATCCCCTTGAGATAACTTGTCAGATGTCTTGATGAAGACAATCAAAGCTGTCACAAGAAATGTATATTTAACCGCATTCACCCAGAACCAATTCTTTCCTTGCAATGTTGAACCATATATCCATAACTTTCTTCTTCTGTTAAAGAAACTTGTTATCTCATCCTTATTGGAACTATTGATGACATCAACCTTTTTCTCATATTGATTATTCCCCACAACAGTTGCTTGTTTTATCTTCTTGTAAAACTTAAATACGATAAACATAATCGGGAACACACAACCCAACACAATGAACCCCGTTATCAGACTTCCTCTCATCACAAAAACCAAACTACCAAGAACGGTAACAATAACGGAAATATAATAATGAACGTAACTCTCGAGAACATCCACAATCTGGTGAGCCATATCTGTCCTGGCCACCTTCGATGAGTTATCCACATCGGTCTTGTGTATAAACCCCATCACGATGTTGTTGTATATCTTTGTATATACCTTTGTGTCATAAACCATTCTCTTGTATATAAACATGGTTGACCCAGCGTAAACCAGAACCAAACCAATCAACCAATTCCAGTTACCAACCAACAAACCATCAATTGTCTTTCCAAGAAAATAGGGTTGCAATAAAAGCAAACCCTCGGCAATTAACATATAAGTGTATATCAATAATAACTCATACTTGTATTCCTTAAATATATTAATCAGATGTTTCATCGTTTTCAGTTTCCCCTTTCAGTTTTCTATAATAATCTTTCAGTTCACACAAGCTATACCAGTCCTTATCGAATGTTGGTTCTATTTCTTTTATGTTTTCAACCAGCTCGGCTTTGTAGCCTCTGTGATATACATAATGTTCTATCGCATCAGCCAAATCCTGAAGATGCTTCGGTGCCCCTATGCTTATTCTCAAATCGTAATCAGACCATTTAGTTTTATAATCCCACATTCGAATCCCCTTGGTTATTTTTCTCTCAATATTATGTAAGAACCTGTTCCTTACTCTAACGATTGAGTTGTCCGATCCAAATAAATGCAAGAATCTTAGGAACCACCTTGGGCACCACCAGGGTTTGGCTTCAGCATCCATTGCCATTACCAATGCGTGAATCATTCCACGCTTCTCATAAGCATCCTCGAAAGGAACATAGCCTAGGTAGCCATATTTCTCATGGAAATTCTTTGGAAAGAAAACCGCCCGAAGATCATCTAACCTTATGTCCATCGTATGGATCATACCTTTCTTTTTACCCTTGAATATTTTCATTTCGAATGTTGTTAAATTCTTCTCTTATTCTTCTGATTATCTCAGCATCAATATTTCTCATTAGTTCCTCTGTCAACGCTCTGGTCAATTCTTTCTCAACATCTTCATCACATCTAACACGAGTTATTGATTTATCTTTCTCATAAAACCAAACGACCTTGAATCTTTCATATGAAAAGTTCGATTTGATTTGTGGATATGTAAACACTTCGCTTTTGGTGAATGGTTCTTCAAGTTCATTATTAAACAAGATGACATAATGGTCACCAACATCAATGATATCATCACACAATAAGTAAGTTCCGTGCTCATCACTTAATAACCATTCCTTTGACATAAATTACTTCTTAGTATCATCCTTTATGACAATACTATAATCTAATTTACTTAGTTCATCCGATAATCTTTTCAAGAAAGTTTCTTCACCATCATCACCAGACAATAACCAATCAACACGCTGTGCGTATATCTCAGCAATTCTTAAAATCTTTACAGCATCCCTGAATTTTTTGATAACCTCATCAGGATATTTGTGATGAGTTCTCTCATCTGGGTATCTTTCAAAATACTCAACGCCATACCATCTAACCTTTTCTCTGAACTCCTCATCAGTTAAAGGTCTTCCACTTCGTTCGATTTCACTTTCAATGCCATCGGCAATGTTGCGAATCTTATATTGGTCGTAATCGAATGCTCCTCCGCTCATATTTTATTTGTATAAATTTCTTTTATTGTACCATCTTTATAAAAAATTCTGCAATCAGGTTTTGTCCACCCATAAAGGTTGGCCATAACTTGTGCATACTGCTCAATGCTATCCAATTTAAGTCTACCAACAACTCTTGTTGAACCATATTTATTTTCAACAATTGGTTCAACCAACCAAGTGGCGCCAGGATATTGGCTCTTCAAGTTTTTAATAGCGACATCTTTCTGAATGGTTCCTTTTTTACCATCGGTCAGCCATTGAGAAACCTCGTAACCATTCCATTTTGTGTTCATCTCCTCGATGTTGGTGGCATGAGATGCTGGGTACCAACGATCGCCACAGCAAGGGCAATCCATACCCTCATCACAACCATTCCAATAACAACCCAAGTCCTCGGCAATTCTTAGAGCCTCATCCTCCGAAACGGCCTCAATGTACAATCTGTGGCATAGTTTATCATCGGTGATGAATGAACCACCACTGTTGTTCTGTGTAATTTCGTAAAATTCGGTTGATTTTGCCTTAATCGCTGATTTTTCGCTGGCCATAATTTTTATTTTAGGTCACAAATATAAAGAAATATTTTTAAATATCCAAATCCTGTGAAAACATTTTAATCAAAATTATATTTGATTGTAACCAGATAATTTTTTTTGATGTCTTCTGGTATAAAACACCAGACAATATTAATCATCTTATACCGCGAAAAAAATGTTGATGGTTTTTCATCTATTTGTTTCAACGCATCAGAATTTTCTATAATATGTTTCTCATCATTTGATATCCAAACATATTGATCACCGATTTTATTTGGTTTCTTATCATCAACCAAAAGAACCATCTTATCGAGCATTATAAATCTCTCAACCATATAACGAAATGTTAACGCTACAAATATAGCTTATTTATTTATATTTTTTTATATTTATAGTACATGAAAAAATTTTTAACAACTTTTATCTGTATGTGGAACCTTTTATGTTTGGGTCAGAGGATAAAAAAAATCGATTCAACTGTTACCACCATAATAATACCAGCAAAACCAAAAGTTTTAAAAGATACGATAGCAAAAATGAGTAAGTTAGATTCTTTTATAAATTATTGGATTGGTAGACCTTACATCTATGGTGGTACCACAATAAAAGGTATTGATTGTTCTGCTTTTGCTCAAAAATTTTATAAGGATGTTTTTGATGTTCAGATACCGAGAACGGCATTAACACAATTTAAATCATCAACCAAGGTTGATAAGAATGAAATAAACTTATATGATTTGATATTCTTTTTGAGTGACTCGAGTCCGTCTGGTTGGCACGTGGCTGTATATCTTGGTAATAACTTAATGGTACACGCAGCCAATAGGAAAAGAGGTGTCGTAATCGATCAATTAACCAATGGTTTGATTAAAAAAATATATGCTATTGGTAGCTTTAATTATCGTATTGAAAATCCAGATAAAACAATTCGCCCCTTGGGCCGTCCATTGGTTGAATAGGTACTAAATCTTGTGAAATAAATGTATGCGTAACACCAGTCGCATAAGGCATAAAGATCATGTCATAGTAAACGGAAACGTGTGTACCAAATGTTTCGTAATACCAAACTACCTTGCGGTTCACACCATCAATTGTGATGTACTCATCACCATCTTTTAATTGATCATCCGTGACAATATAATGATTGCCCTGGTACTTTATAAACTCGCCGATCATATTGAAATGTCATCATTCTTTGGGGATGCGAAAGTATAATTAGCTGCCATAGCAACTTCAAACTTAGTTAAAAGTTCTTTTATATCAGTCGCACCCCAACCCGTACCAACCGTTCTATTTTTAGCGCTGTGTTCGATTGTGTATCGCACAACTCTATCTTGTGTCACACTAACGGACACTCGGAAGTCAGACCTGTCAGTGTATTTCCTTTCAATCTCAGCAACCTTATCCGCTAGTTCAAGTAACGTCATATTAGTCCCACTCTGTTATGTCCATATCTCTGTCGTTGATTACGCAATCCAATGCTCTTTCAACGTCCCAAAAATATGTAACGAAATTACCATCAATCATTGTAATTGTGTTCACACCAAGTGCGGTGTAGAACTTGTCTGGGTCAATATCGTTATCGACTAACATTGTGACGATCTCATCACCAGTGAAACCGACCTCATATTTTCTTTTGCTATTTTTAATTATTTCTTCTGCCGTCATATTATTTCTTATTTTTATCAGCATTCGGTAGCACCAGGAAAAAATACCATAGTATTACCAGTATCGTTAATGTATGCATTAATTAATTTTTTCAATGTAACTTAAAACTTCTTCTTTTGTGTTTACCCAATCCAAGAGTTCGTAGTGCTCACCCTTAGCATTTATAAACTCAGCATTAATGATTTGTAAACTACCATCAACATTGTGCATGTTTCCAATGTATCGCTCACGTGCTTCATCGTCATATTCAAAAAGACAACCATCGGAATCTTCTTCAACTCTGATCGTGCTCCCCCATTTCACAATGTTCCAGAAAGCACCACCCTCGGATATTGATGTTGCAAAATCATCCACATCGAATGATTCAGCATCTTCTTTGATTGGCATGTCCCAAGTTTCTTTCAACATTGGTAGCAACTCGTTCCACCATTTAACATCACCATCAAAATTATCCTCAACGGTAACAACAACCTCGGCAATACCATGCTCTTCTTCATCATCCCAGTATAATTCATCACCCTCGGTGGATATCCATTTTTTGGTGAAATCCTCTGAGAACCTAATTGAGTCGAGTAGTTCTGTTAAAAATCTAACCCACGCTGACTCATCCGATTCTAACTCCTCAAACAAATCGTAATCAGTAATTTTGTAAGTTAATGTGTAGGATACTTTAAACTTTTTCATTGTATTAAATTTTAATCTTTATGTTTTCGATAATTAAATCACCAGTGTGCATACCATTATGTTTATAAATTTCAACGTGGTATCTATTAGATGAGTTGACCTCAAATTCAAATTGCATGGTTGGTCTACCATCAGCATTAAGTGTTCTACAACAACCTTTCTCGCAAGATTCACCAGGCATTTTATGATCCGCCCCGAAGAAAGACATATAACCCGCGAAACTCTCAACCACATTTGGGTGAGCTGTTGTTAATTTATTCCTGTTCACATAAACTTCATAAACACCTTTAGGTATCTTTGTGAACGAAACAGTTAATACCAGTTTGACCTTATTTGGGGTACCGAGTTGACCGCTTGTTGGTACCAACTGTGTGACAGCATCTGTGATTTGACCATTAATTGGTATGTTGAAATTATTACTATGTAAAACGTTGTTGTACGTTCTAGCCATCATCGGTTGATCGGGTTTTTCATACATCTCAACATCATCATAATCGTAATCAAGTTTGTATATTATCTTTATTACATCTTCCATTGTGTAGGTAACTTTTTTACCGTTCTCATCAAAGAAAACATAAGACCAATCAGCCGACTTTAACATTTCTAATGTTACCTTTTGACCGTTAGGTGAGTTAGTCCATTGTTGCCATAGTCTATCAATGTTTGAGTGATGTGTCCAGAAAACTGGATCGAACCCAGCTGTTGGAACCCAACCCATTAAACCTGTCTCACTAACTTTACCAGTGATCGGATTATTAAATAGCTTACCAGTCTGTACGTTACCAGCGCCAATGTAATCGTGCATCGCACCATGTGGTGCATTGTTAATCTGTGAGTTAAACATTTCATATGAAGTGTAACTCATCAATTTATCTGTCTCCAATGCTCTTTGGATTTCACCTGTGATAGGATAACCATAGTTCAAACTATCAAATCTACAACGTTCGTATAACGATGATTTTGGGTCTCTGAATTTTTCTTGTAGGAATTTATCGTAATCAAAATTATTGGTGTAACCCCAATAAGGCAAAGCAAAATCTTTATACCCCGACAGTTTTCTAACTATCTTTTCCAAATGATAAATGTATAATCTATGCCAAACCAAGAAATGGATCTTTTCTTTACCACTCGGAGTGTGTGTGCAATTGTCCCAAGCTTCTTTTAAGTCAGCTGGGGTATTATAAGTTGGGCACAATGGATTATATAAGATTGTGTCGGGAACCCAATGGATTGCCCCTTGATAATACCAACTCAATGGGTTATTACAAGGCATGCTACGCATGATCTTAAAGGCTTTATCCATGGCTTCGACATCCATCTGCGCCTCTGGTGTGTGAATTTCTTTTCGAAGATATCGTTTCTCACCAACATCTCCAACGTTTTCCGTTCTGTCTTTACATGATATTAGCCATAATAAGCTAAACATCAAAATGAATAGTATTAATATTTTTTTCATAATTTTTAATTTATTTTACAACATTAAGTAAAAAAAGTGTGATGTAAACCATAGATACAACTGTCATAAATTTAATTGTCATGGCGATGATAGGTTTAGTACCGTTAACTTTAGCAACAAGCATGAAGGATCCTGTTGCATAGAACCAAATGATGGTTATGATCTTAGCAATGTCTAGTATGTTCATAGTTTTAATTTTTAAATAAATTGTTCAAATATACAAACATTTCAAAATAAGGATGGGTGTTTGTATCATCCCACCCTAATCTCATGATGAAATCATCATTCTCTTTTTTATACATCTCAAACATACGACTACCTGTCATCTTTGAATATTGTACATTAGCGATACGGTCGCATAGTTTAACGAACACAGCGCCTTTGGTATTACGAATACCCTCGTAATATTTGTCATTCGCACGTTCTTTACGGTTCTTACCTTTTTCATTGGTGACGGCGTAAATAATTTCAGCGGCTTCTTGCCCCAAAACATCTTTGACATCGTTATATGAAACACGACAATCTTCAATCAAATCATGGCCCCAACAAGCAAGTATACATGCGTATTTAGTAGAAACCTGTGTAGTTGGATTAACAACCACATCACCAGTAAAGTATTCTTTATCGTCTAAAAGATGTTTGTACTCCTCACCGACATGGGCAACCATTCTCAAGTGAAACTCATACGGTAAGTATGTGTCGTACATGTGGTTTGTTTCATTGTGCTTCTCAATGCACCATTTTTTCTTATCCATAATTTCTCTTGTTGATACAAAGATAAGAAAGAAAAATTTAATAAACAAAAAAAAGGGGATAATTATTTCTAATTACCCCCAGCACTTGACATGGCATGCTTAAGATTTTTTGTAATAGATCGTATCGGGTAAAGACCCGAACACGAACTTGGTTACATCACATAACCACATTTTAATGTCAAACGATATACCCATGTAAGATTCAACCTTATATGTGGCACCAGAACCACACTCCTCATCGTACAACCAACCATCTGAAATTTTTTTAAGTTCTTCGGAACCCTCAAATGGTTTATCGGATAATACTATCCAGATATACCACTCACCATCACATAGCAAATCGAGCCATGTATCAGCTCCAAGAACCATTTGGAGGTCGGCTTTGGATCCCTCCCATTCTGGGAGATCAACAAACCAACCATTAAATTCTTTATCAAATCTTAATCTTTGTTTCATAAACTACATTTAAACATATAGTTAAATATCTTGCAATTTGAATTTAGTTTAGATAAATCTGGAAAGGTTACATCACCTATATAATCGTTATCTATATGTGATATGTGTAATTCGGTAAACATATGTGCATATTTTTCATATGTTTTTTTACCGCCAATACACCAATCAATAACTTCGATATCTGGATTCCAAAATCCCCTGGCATCAACAACAACTTCTCGTCCCTTCAATGGTGGTAATTCTAATGACGTGTTGTAACCAACGAGTAATCTACCACCCATGGTTTTTTCTTTGAAATGTTTGAAATCTTCTGAACTACGCCATAGCATTTTATTACCGATTCCTATGAACCCGAGATTATTTACAGCGATTATGGCTTTCATTTTGATAATAAATCAATTAGTATATAAGACAATTTATAGCCAGCGAATGCACCCAAAGCTGACGGTATTGGAAACACGATTAACTTACCAAGTGATGTAACATACTTTGGTCGGTTAACAATTCTACCCATATAAAAGTAGTAAGTTATATAACCAAGAAGAACCGCTAGATCTGTTTTGGTTGCAATAAATACAACCAACATAGCACCGATAAAACCAAACGTAAAGTTATCTCTGGACTCGGTAAAAATTTCACCAGGAGTCGCATCCTTATATTCTTTAACTATTTGTTTTATCGTTGTCTTGCTCATTTTGTTTTATTTTCTGAAGATACTCAATTAATTTATCACAATCTTTCGGATCAAAAATTACCTCATCAAATGCGCCATATCTTGATTGTCCTCCAAATATGTAATTAATCGCATACAATATTCTGTCTTTAAGTGAACGTTTAGTTAAGTGAGGTTCAATGTATAACATATTAAGTTCCTCGTCATACCAAACACCAAATATATGGTCTAAGGATTGACACTCACACACAAATATATCACGCTTGATCCCCATCTTCTTTTGTTTTTATATCATCCTCAGTTAATTCTTTGTCCGTTTGATGCATAAAGATAATCTCTTTTGTTTGATCATCAACAGTGCATGCTAGAATTGGTTTATCAACTCGGTAATGGTATTGGTCGTTTAAAACACCAAAGTTTCCATTTACAATTTCAAATTCGTCAAATTCCTCTGGTAGAGTATTGAGCCATGTTTTTAATTCTCCTAAATTCATATATCGTAAGGTGTTGTACTGAATGTTATCTTCTCGATACTCAAGCAGTTTGTTGTTATTATTTTTTCGATAAACATAATAAAATCAGAAACATTGTCAAATGATTTTATTTGTTTATTTAGGTATAGGTTGTAAACCCCAATTTCTTGGAGGACATCAGATTTATTGATTATCAAATCAGTCACACCGTTAATGTTGATTGCTTTGATCATATCATCCAAGTCCAACCAATCAACTTGTCTTGGTCTACCAGTTGTTGCGCCAAACTCATTGCCAACTTCTCTTATCTTTAAAAACAATGGGTCTGCACCTTCAAAGTTTTTGGCACCAACATATGTACGATAGGCTTTTGCTACCCCATATACTCTGTCAATTTTTTGTGCTGGTATTCCATTAAGGATAGCCCCACCAATTGTACAGTGTGACGATGTAACATATGGGTAGTCACCCCAATCAATGTCCAATTCAAAACCTTGAGCCCCTTCGCAAAGTATACTACAATCGTCTTGTCCGTTAAATAATCCATATGTATCAACAACCATGTCGGCTAAAATAGGAACATCAACAGCTCTAAGACCTTTTCGATAATACTTATCTCGGTAAGCTGGGCCATTCCCAGTTTTAGTCGTACCGATTTTACTATCCAAACTATCTTCGTGTAGATGTTGCTCGGTGATGATGTGAACACGCTTGTCAATCAATAAGTTTTCGCGAACTTTAAATCCAGCTAACTCAAGTTCATTAATCTCCTGAATAAGTTTATCTGGGTTAACAACACAACCAAGTCCGATGATTGATTTGATTCCATACAACACACCAACTGGTATGAAATGGGTTACATATTTTTCACCGTTGTGATATATTGTATGACCAGCGTTACCACCACCATTGTAACGCATAACATAATTATACTCGCCTGGCTTCTTAGCCAGAGCGTGGGCAACCTTACCCTTTCCAGTGTCACCCGCTTGCAGGTCAACAATTACATCAGCTTTTTTTATCATAATGTGTGGTTTTCCCAGTAGCCGTTGGGGTAATCTGGATTAACATAAAACTTATAGGTTACATACCCTTTATTTTCTTTTTTGGTAAAGTGATTCCAAGTGGCATCTTCATCCATAAATGGGCGTAAACCAATGGCTTTGAATTTTTCAACAAACCATTTACAAAGTTCGTGATGAATAACCATATCTTTCGTCTCAAGTTCAAAACGGACACAAATCCACGGTGTTGTCATATAACCATCAGATCCTCTACCATAACTCAAGAGTTCTGGGTACAATACGATACCAATCTTTGGTTTCCATTCGTCATTATTAGAATCTGGGTTCACCAAAAAGGGTGTCTTAACTTCCACATAATGTTCATCAACCTGTTTAAAATTTGGGTCGTGTAATTGTAATCGGTCAATAATTTGATCGATTTCTTTGTTGATTTCTTCTCTTATATTTACTAGCATACTTTTGATTTTAAAAAGGATTGGGCTGTTTCCAACCCAATCCATTGTTTTAATTATTTTACCTCGGTTACAGTAACCTGTTCAGATTCTTTTTTCTCTTGGATTTGCTTTAACAATTCCATTCCAAGTAATCCGCTGATTGGGTTACTATCACCACTACCTGTGATAAGAATCTCAGGGATGATTTTGATACCATTTGTACCAATCATTTCGGTAACTTTAAGTTTACCAAAGTTTTCAACACCCATAGCTTTAACTTGCTTTTCGTAAGCCTCAGCAGTTGATTTACCAATCGCGGCAATCTTAGATGCTTCAGCATCACCTGTCAGTTTAATCTGTGTGGCATCAGCTTCAGCGTTCAATTTCTTAGCTTCAGCTTGAGCAGCAGCTTTTAATTTCAAGGCTTGTGCTTCACCCTCAGATTTCTTAACAGCAGCCTCAGCTTCACGTTGAGAGATCTCAACGGATTGTTGTGCTGACACCATTTGTCCTTGCATATCGGCAAGCGCTTTGGCTGACTCAAGTGTCTTACGCTTATCTTGGGCTTTGCGTTGTGTATCAAATGTTACTTCCTCTTCTTGCGCAATCTTACGGTCAGTAAGAGTTTTCATCAGAGAGTCTGGCGGTGTGATGTCACCAATAAGTGTATCAACCGCATGTACGTTATATTCTTCAAGAACCATGCTAATCTTATCTTTAGCGGCATTCTGTCTTTGTTGACGTGTTGATAAGAACGCAATCACATCAGAATCTTGTGCCGAGTTACGGAAATAGTTACCGATGGTTGGTTCGAGAACTTGTGATACAAGGTTCTGCATTGAACCGAAACGAGCGATTACTTTAGGTGCTTCGGTTGATGGGATGTGGATAATCTGTGAGACATCCAAATTGAATGGGAAACCATCTTGTGAACGTACTGTGATAGTACTCAAGTTCTTATCAAGGTTGTGTGATTCATTACGAGCATTTGCCCAGTTAAGAACCAAGTTTGTTGTTGGTACTATCTCAATCTTCTGTGTGTAAGGATTGATTGCGTATTTACCTGGATCCAGCGGAGTGGCCCATACACCTTTCTGACCTTTTTTAACGATGTTACCGTGTTTAAAATCACTTCCAGTGGTATCTTCACCATCTTCACCAACATAAGAAATAACAACACCAACGTGACCGATAGGAATAGATGTCATTTCTTTCTTCTCAACTTCAATAGCCCACGGATTTAATGAATAAGAACCAGCTTGGATTACTTGAATTTGTAAACCTCTCTGCCCACCATTAGCCAAAAACTTATCAAAGTCTTGGAAATTATTGTGACCGCTAACCACAGAACCAGCGATTGAGCCAATCTCAAGTGGTGTACCATCAAGTGCTGTAACAACACCGACCATACCATCTTCAATGTATGTGATGTCAGCGAGGAATATCTCAAACAAATGAGTATTAACACGATACACACCGTTGTTTAAATAACCAACTTGTTTACCACGTTGTCCACCTGTCGATAAAAACGCTCTAGCATCTTGGTAATCATCGCAATCAACGTGTCGAGCCAAGATAGCACCTTTTGGTAATTGCGCACCATCTTTAGCGGATAACAAGCCAATCTTACCTTTTGGTATTGTTGTTAAAGGAGCTTGTTCGATTTCGTATTGCCATATCCAGTAAGCCCAATATAAACCTGGGGCTAATGTGTCGGCCTGAAAACCTGGTTCACCGTTTAAGGCGATAATCTTACCATCAGGTAATTGTTTGTTTGGGCCAAAGAGCACAAATTTTTTGGTAACTAAACCAATTTTGTCTTCAGGTATGATAACCATACCAAAGAACACCCGTAGTACAAATTTGTAAAATACTACCATGAGGATTGGGATTAAAACCCATGCGTAACCCAATACGCTAGTCAATTGTTCTGTCATTTTATTTTATTTAAATGTTGTACAAAGGTAATCTAAAATTTTTAAATCACCAAATTATTTTTTAATATTTTGATAATATAATTTGGCGATGTCGATTGGTGCTACATTTGCACCGCTGCTGAGTAAATCTTGTAGTTCATCAGCTGATAATTTTTCAGCATCTATTTCTATAAATGTAAATGTATTTGGGTCATACTTTCTACCGCGAAAAGATATTGGTCTATCATAAGACTGTTTGTGTGCTGTACTTGTGTATGACATGGCTGTACCATTATTACCGATGGTTTCAGATTTGGCCATGGTTGTCACACCAGTTAAAATATTACCACTCGTACCAGTTTTTTTACTTATGAACTCCTGTGACGCAGCGCTAGTTTGCTTTGGGTTATTGTTCTTTACCTTTATCGCAGATATAGTCTCGTGGTTTATAGTGGCGTTCGAACTCTTGGGTTCGCCAGTTTGATTTATCAACTTGATAAATTTTGCAAGTAATCTAAAAAGAATATTCATTTAATTTCTATCAAAAAATGTTGTGCATACCGATAAGATAAAAACGCAAACAACAATACCGATAACGATTATTGCTGTAACTTGAGCTGCTGGGTGTAAACTTTCCATATTATTAATTTTTTTAATTATCAAACCAAACTATCATTCTAGAAACATAACCATTTTCCTCGAAGGTTTTCATGGCCGATAGTAAAGCCATATATTCAATAGGTACACCAAAATCATACTCAGATGATGAGCAATATTTAGTGTATCGATTAATCGCGGTTTCAAATTCTTTTGTTGTTAACCAGGTGTGTGAGTGCCAATCAGGGTGTTCAACCCAACAAGGTTTATCATTTCTGTCCTTGATTATTTTAAGACGACCACTCTCAGCCCATCTCATCGCAGTCTCCAATGTCACGGTATTCTCAGATGGTGAATCACTTATATAACAAACAGAGTCGTTTCTTGAGTAGTAACCGAGTTCCTCGAACGGTGGTAATCCTTTAGGTGGTAATCCATTTTTATGGTTTGACCTCACACCTTGTGAAATAAAACCAAACATGTCATAGTTTCTACCTGGATTAATATGACCAGCAAAATCACACCAATATGGTGCCTTACCAGTTTTTTTAGCTTCTTTTAATGCTCCTTTTGTGGTGTACTCAAGGTACATATGAATATCACATCCCATATTATTTTTATTAGTGGGCCCTGCTGGGTTCGAACCAGCGACCACCTGATTATGAGTCAGACGCTCTAACCGACTGAGCTAAGGGCCCCAATTTTTATACAAAGATAGTAATTAATTTTTTATTTTCCAAATCCAGTGTCGGTAAAAAATCTCAGCGTCTCAGCCATAAATGTATTCGCATCAAAATTTGGGTCGAATGTTAAATTATCATCCAAAATAATATTATCATCCTCATCAACTTTGTATTGGTACATTTCAAAACTATTCGGTGCGTTATTTTTGTGATCAATTTTAATAATATCACCTTCAAATTGAGCCCCACATAATTCACAAAAATGTACCACCCTATAACCACCTCCATCGCTCATTGGGATTAAAATATCTTTGTGTGATAAACTCATTGCTTTTGAGCCATCTTCATTTGTGTGATTGCAACTTAATTTTATCTCATAAATTTGCTGTTCATAGGAAGCTATATGATTCTTTTTTGAATCAATTAACATATCACTCTTTTTCTTTAGCGCTTGTTCAATAGCGTTCAGATCTTGAGTAATCTTGTTTTTATTAATCTCGAGTTCAATTATTTTCTTACGACCTTCTATAAACGGATTTATCGATTCCATAAAGATTAACCATTCGTGTTCTTTAATTCTAATTCATAATACTTTACCATCAAAGATGCACTGGCATAATTGGTGGCGAGTGGTATGTTATGCACGTTACATATTCTCAAAAGCATACTCACATCCACTTGATGTGGGTGTGCTTCTAGTGGGTCAATGAAAAAAACGACACCATCAATCTTACCATTAACAATCATAGACGCTATTTCGGCATCACCACCATAAGGGCCAGAGTTTAACTTTGTTACGTTTGTTAAACCAGCGTGTTCAACATGTTTACCAGTGGTTCCAGTTGCATATATGTTCACATTGTTTTTGAAAAAATCAAGACGTTTCATAATGAATGAAACCATATCCGCTTTTTTACCATCATGTGCAATGATGGCAACGTTAAGCTTTTTACTTTTTTCTTTGTCCGATAAAAATTTATTCAACAACATAATTAAAACTTAATTCTAAGACCCATCTTTTTCATTTCTAGCAAAGCCTCGGCATTACCCATAGCATCATCAACAGGATTGTGAGTGTGTTTTGTTTTTCTATACAAACGTTTCCACTCCTGGTTTTTACTGGCATCCTTAACCAAACCACAATACAAATCACCGATACGTCTACCAGAGAAACCAAACAAGTTTCTACCACAATACTTATGCATGTACCAATTGATCCATTGCCAATCAAAGGCTACGTTATCACTAATGAAAGTTGGTTTACCATCGGAGTTTTCAAGTAACCATTCTTCAAAGTCAATCATGACTTTATATGGGTCGTCAAACTGCTCGTGCTCATGGCGTGAGAACCCACTAACGGCTAATGCGTCTGGGCGATACTGATCAGTTAACGGTCTGATCTTACCATAAAATGTTTTTGATGTATCGGAAACCTTTACCACACCGAAGCATACGATTGAGTGAACCCCAACCAATTCCCCATCAGCTTCCACATCTACCACAAAATAACTCATATTTTTACTAATTTTTTAATCTCTCTGTCGATATCACGTTTTTTAATTGTCTCACGTTTATCGTAATTCTTTTTACCCCTGGCAATAGCTATTCTACATTTTATCTTACCAGAATCATTCAAGTAAAACCAGAACGGAACAATTGTCAAGCCCTTCGTTAGACTGTTTTGTATCTTTCGAATCTCGGTTCTATGTAAAAGTAATTTTTTATCACGATTCTCATCATGACCAAAAAATTCGCTATTTGTGGTTATTTTAAAATTTTTGACGAACATTTCGTCATCCTTGATATAGCAAAACGCATCGACTATGCTAATTTTACCATCCTTAATTGCTTTAACTTCAGAGCCAAAAAGAATAATACCAGCCTCATACTCTTGAAGGTATTCGTAATCAAATTTTGCTTTTCTATTTGTAACTAAAGTTTTCACACCACAAATATAATAAATGATTTTAATAAAAACAAAAAACCCCGTAATTTTTTTTACGGGGTTTAATTTATTCGATGATACGCTCGATTAAAAATAAGTCTGTTCGAAATACAATACTTCAAATTTGTTTTCCTCATTGATTAACTCAATCGCGTTAATCAAATCATTGTACTCAACAACCGATTCTTTTTGTCCAGTTCTATAAGTTTGTAAAAAATCAAATGTGGTTAAATCATTACCAAATAATTTTGATGATGTCATGTTGTATTTCATCATGAGATCCAATTCAATTTTATAAGCTTCTCTAACTATCTCACATAACCCAGAGAAAGTTCTCTTAGTGTCAACCGATGGTATGGTAGGTATAATATTAAACCCAACCATATATTCTTGTAACCCTTTAGCGTGTACCAATTCGGTATCAGCTTCAGCGTCAAAGAAAGCACCAGCTTTTTTATAATTTCTGTCATGGCACCAGTTAGCAGCATTTCTGTAAAAATAATGTGCGGTATATTCATCCGCAAGTCTGTTTGTTAATTCAGCGACAGTTTCGCCAGGTAAGTTATACAACATTTGGCTTTCTTCTTCCATCGGTTCAACGGAAACAGCAACGGGAGTAACATCTTCAGCGCCTGGGGTCATTGTAACCTCAGCCTCAGGTAATTTGTTATCTCTGGCGATGTTCATAATCTTACTTTTCATTTCTTCTTTTGTAACATTCATGATTAAATCTTTTACATAAATAGTTTGATTTTATAATAAATCCCCTTACAAATCATTAAATAACTTGACCATATCTGAGATATCAACCACACCTCTTTTTTGAATTACGTGGGTCGCACATTCGTTTGCGAAAAAAATACTGGTTTCAACATGTTTTGTTTTTACTAGAGCTGCTGTGAAAGCAGCGATAAAAGTATCACCAGCGCCAGCCACGTCTCTCACATCCACCTTTTTTGTTGGGTAGTTGTTGCCATTAAGGTCGCACCCATCACCACCTTTGGTGATTATTAATTTATTACTTATCTTATTGATTACGTTATTATTATGTGCTGGGTTCTTACTCTCCGAATGATTAACTTTGATATATGTTGCGTTAGTCACCCATGATCCGAAGGCTTTTTTGGTATCAACTGTTGATATATTGCTATTTGCTATTATGTACTCAATCATCTCTGTGGTTAAAAACCCTTTGTCATAATCGGATATGATAACAGCATCATAATTAGCAAACTCAACGGTTGATATTTTACTGAAAACTAATGGTTCAACAACATCACCGTCATCAACTCTTAAGAGAATGTAATTGGATTTCTCATCCACATATCTGGTTTTGACTATATTTGTTTCTTGGTAAATAAAATCAACATCGATACCCAATGATTTTAAATTGGCGACCACATTACCACCCATACCAGGATTGCTTTTGGTATCAATTGGTTTAAAAACTGGTGTTGGGGCTTCTGGGTTTAATCTGGAACATTCCCCATAAATAAACTTATCCACACAAAATTCACCGATAACTAAAATTTTCATATTAAATAACAAAATTGTGATTCTTTTTCAGAAGATCTGACCTGATGAACTATGCCTCGGTCTGTCTTCACAACTAATTTATTTTCTTTTGGTAGTACTTCTAAAACTACACCTGTTTTATGTTCGCCAAGGAACGAGAAATTAACTGGATCCCCAACTTTAAAGTCCGAAATCTTTTTCATTTAATCCCACCAACCTCTAATGTCTCTATTTAATAATCTGAACAAAATATCCTGAGCTCTTTTTTCATTGTAATGACTAAGATTCATCGCCAATCTTTGTTTATACTCATCTTCGGTTAATTCAAAAATTTGATATTCTTTATCGGCCAAAACTTTCCTAACAGCAGCTTTATGTTGATTAAAATACTCATCATATCTCTCAGATACCTCAACAATTTCTAGTTCCTTGTAATCTGGTTTATCATCTATATCCAACCAATTGTAATTTGATTCGTGATAATCCATGTATTCCATTGAATAATACTCTTCTTGAATTTTATCGATGAGCCTGACACATAACATCATTCTTTGAGCATCGTATTTAGCTCGTGTGTGAAAATCTCTATCACCAATATATTTGGCTTGGTTTTTAATTTTAAACTTCAATATCTCCCAGATAAAATGATCATCCCAATCTCTATCTTTCCAGATAACTGGGAACCATCTGATTAAATTTTTAATGCTACGCGAAAATTCCCTGAATCTCCACCCCAGGTTTTTCCAATAATAATCGTAAGTTTTATCCCATAAAACTTTTAATTTATTGGGTTCCTTAACATTCTCATCAGTATCAAAATCGATATTTAGTTTATGACTATTTCTCATTCAGTTAAATAATTTGAGTTTTGTGTGTTTAAATGTTTTCTTTGTGTAAATACTCACTCGGCGTTTAAAACAACGGAATCTAATTTTCAATTCATCAATTCCATCGATACCAGCACAAACTGTTTTGTGGAACTTTAATAGTTCTCTAATCATTTGTGGCCTTTTCTTAGCTGATTTTAAAAACACATCGTTAAACTTACCGAAATGTTTAATTTCATACTTGCAACCATCAAAGTCAGCCACATTATATGTGATAGAAAATTGGTGGTCTGTTACCATAATCGATGTGATGTCAGGTACATTTGATGTGATCCAAACGGTTAATCCATCTTCTGTATGAAAGATAGATTTGGAAACTTTTTGATTTACATTACTTTCCATTTTTATAGTTATATTAGATATTTCAATATTTTTTCTTTAATACCAGATTGTTTTATACCCTCGAAATCTCTGGGTGTCCAGACAAAATTTTCTAAACCCCAATCACGATCAAATGGCCCGTATGAACTATTTTCAACATGTATGCCCATATGTAGGTCATCAACAGCAACCCAATGGGTAACTTCTGGATGATCTCTTAACCAACGAAGAATTTCAAAATGTCTTTCTTGCTCCCTATCAGAGGTTCGAGTCCACGGAAAATCGTTATGGTCGGGGACAAACCCCTCTTCTAACCAATTTGTAAAATGAAACACCTCTGTTCCATCAATTGGTCTTTTAATGATACCTTTAGATTCATAGTAGTTACCTAATTCTTCAATTGTCGCGTGTAATCGCCAATCGGAACTAACAACAATTTCAGCGCCAGTTTCTTCAAGTATTTCATTGAGCACTTTAACAGCTTTATCGTCAAAATTATCGAACCTATATTCAACAGGAATTTCTTTCGAGGTCATGGACAACTTTCTACCACCCCACTTTTCTTGTTTTTTGTATCGACTACCCCAATTGTTTGACAAACAAATGACCCCGTCATTATCTAAAAATATAACTTTCATCTTAATAATTTAAATCAATGATATCTTTTTCCAACATTGCTTTTGCAATTTCATAGTAATGTTGGTTAAACCCATCTTTATTTCTTGGTGATGGTAATACATGCACAAAATGATTACGTTGCCCGTAAAGCATATCAGAATCATCATCTATGATGATATAGTTTTCAACACCAGACTTATCCATGTACTCTTGCTGTACAACTTCATCCCAATTAATATGGTGGAATTGTAGATCGTTATTTAGGTAATACTCTATCTCCATTCCTCGCGGAATTGAATAACCTTTGGCTCTCATACTAGGCGTGATGCCAATGATTTTACCTGCCATCTCTTCCATCTCCCAAACCTTTCTCATAAAGTCTATACCACCGTGTCTCCAGGTTGAACTAATGACAATTTCGGCGCCAGTTTCAATAATTAATTTGTTCATTAACTCTTTACTCCAAGAGCAAAATGTTTGATAATGATCTTTACGACCATCTTCCCAAACCCATTCTTTGTATTGACACTCGCCACTTCGATAAGCATTCTCGCAGTTCAACACACCGTCTATGTCAAGGAATATTACTTTCATTTTTTATCATTTGATGAGAGTGAAGAATAACCGAGCAAACCAATTAATACTTTGATACCAAGAGCTTGCCAAAACCCAATCTTTACTAAGATAGTTGGCATAGCTGGAACCAAACAAAAGTTCCATAACCACATTATAGGTAATGCCAAGATAACCGCTAAAAGAATCAGTAAACCAATTACGATTAAGAATGCTAATAATTTTTCCATGTTACAAATGTAATCTTTTTTTATTTAACAACAAAATTTATTTTTATTTTATAGTAACTTTTATACCAGAACCAACTGTATCTATCTGATAATCCGAATATATCTTGATCGTTTTTTCATTATCTTCGTATGTACCAGCATCACCATTGAAAAACAAAATAAACTTTTCACCGAAGTAAACCTCGTTGGATTTGTAATTCGTATCTTTATTGATTATCTCGTACTTATACTTTGGTTTATCCTTTTTATGATGATTGTACAATAAAAAAGAAAATCCTATCAGGACGTGCACTGATAGGAACACACTTAAAATGAGTTTGAAGTTTTCTTTGAAAAACTCTAAGATTCGATTAGTTTTCGTCTCCTGGTTCATAATTCAGTTGTTTAAGTATTATATAGTCGTTTGTTTGAATGTATAAGTTGTTTTTACGCATCAAGGTAATAAACGAATCTAACGGACTTGTTAAAGGGAAATATTCGATAACATCTGATGGTATTCCATAATTTATATAATTAAACCCAGATAATCTGCGGTACTTCTTTTCCCTACCCATTTGTCTATAAGGTCGACCAGCATCATCAATAAAACTAAACTCCTCCCAGCCATCTGGATCGCGCTTAGGTATGTCCCAAGCTTCTTCGTATTTTGGTAGCTTTTCAATAACTTCATTTAATAATTCTGGGTTTTCTCCACACTGTGTGACAGTACCCACGAATTTATAATCCTTGGATTCACCTGGATTAAACTCAAACAATATGTTACCATCACTGGTAATTTTACCCCATGCGTGGTCTATTGTAATATTTTCTCTAGGTGAATCAATCTCTATTAACAATAATTTATTCTTTATTGTGTATACCTCAATTGGGTTCCATATCGCTTTTAAGTCTTGCATATTAACTATTTTTTAATGTACTGTCCCAAGATATATAACAAACTAGATCGTAATTAACTTTACTGGCATCATTATTCAATATGTATGGTTCACTTGGTTTAAATTTAATGTATTCGAGTATATCCCCAGCGGGTAATAACTCACTAAGTTGTACCAATTGTTTTAAACTTAATGACTTAAAAACCAATTTACTCAACATCAAATTCTCTGGATGGAATCTACTTGAAAAGTGATAAAAGATATTATCTTTGGTTACTAAATGATTGTTTAAACAATAATCAACCAAGTACATAAACCTAAGATCCTTGAACCATTTCGGTATTGCTTGGTTGTTCACATCGATACCATGGACAATCTTAAATTGAATCTGGTCAATGTAAACGCCAGGCTCAAATTTACCAGCAGTCAAGCCGTTAAATGATGGGTTTTTGGGATTCGTGGTTATGTAATTGTTTAAATCCATACCACAAATATAATCAAAATTTTTTAATTACAAAACTTTAATGACATTTTCTGGACTAATTGCATGATAATTAGTGCCAACCGTTATTATCTTAATCCCATCAATCTCCATAATAATAGGTTTTGGGGCATCGTTTGATAAAATAATTAACTCGGAATCGTGGGTGTAGCCACACTCAACCAAAGCGGTTGTTAGTCTATGAATAATATAAACGCTGAGGTAATAATCTAAAACTTTCATATGGTAATTATAATCAAGCTCCTTTTTACCCGTCATACTACCCTGTCCGCTACCATCACATTCTTTACAATCAACAATACTCTCGCAACATTCGCACTCAATCTTACCATCACCATCACATGCATAACAATCATCGTATTCATCAATCATTGGAACCGTGTTCAACTTAGTAATTAAATCACCTAATTTTATTGGTACATTATTATCCAGTTTCTGGTTCTTTAATACAAATGAAAAATCTGGCATACCATCGGTTTTAATTGTGATCTCATCACCTGGTATTTGCTCTTTTGGTACCATAATTAAAAGTCGAGAATCTGTCGCGCAATAATAATTCTCATATTCGAAATAACCATTTAGCTTGTCACTTGCGTACATTTTTGCCGCATCTAGTAATTTAATTTTGTTCATGTTGTTTTTTATTTTTATATTCCTCAAGTTGTTTTTCCACAATTCTATTCCAATCCAATTCGTCATACTTTGAACCAATGATTCCAAAATCTTTCTTATACTCAAATATTTCTTTAACCATTAAATCTTTATCGATTGGTGTGAACTTATCCCAGTTTGTTAATATCATATCAACCGTTCGGCTAACAATGGGGGTTCTTCTCCCTAATGCGTATCTAAAAGCTGATATCATCATAACAGAGTCGACTCTAAATATTTTTCTAAATCTCGGATCTTTCGTCATGTTATTCTCTATAATAATCGTTTTTTATGTGAATATGGCCATTATATATTGGTGAAAACCCATCGAAAGATTCAGCAGGTTCTTCCAACGCAAATCCCAGTAAAACCAATTTGACATCAAATTTATCATTTACCGATGAGTAAACTAATTCTTTACCACAAAAAAATAAACAATTTTCTGACAAATCTGGTATTATTTTTTTAAACTCGTAAGAATTATCAAATGCTTCGATCACATCAATACCAACTCTATCAACAATATAATCAATTTTAACACCAAAATAATTTTTTCTAATCGATGTTAATGACTTAAGTGATGAAACATAAGCACCCAGTTTACCTGTGAGTTTGTTTATTGGGTCGTCTATATTAAAATTAGTATCAAGATAATGAAAAATATTCATGGTTTTTTATTACAATGTAATTTATAATCTTATGTTTCAACACCAAATCGACAATATTTTTTTTCAAAACAAGTTTTTTAACTTTAGATTTGGATCCATCATATATGTGAAAATAAAAATCAAAGATTTCTTTATCATAATAATGGTAGGGCCCGATTAAATCCACCAACCCAGCTTTTTTTAGCGCCAGATAGTACTCCTCAATTTTTTCATAGTCACTTTCAGATAACGGATTCTTTATGTTATCCAACAAAATTTTGTTGACAGAAACTTCTCTTTCTATTTCTAATATACCCATGTTAAATTATTTGATCGATAACACCATTCTTCAAAGCTTCTTCTGCTGAAAAATACCAATCTTTTTTAAGATTCTTGATTTGGTCGAGTTGTTTCTGTTTCAGACGAGTACAATCAATTAAATGTGCGTCATAAACCGCCATAACCCTTTTGGTTTCTTCCAGATTTTCCTTCAATATACTAAGTTTATCGTATGGCATTTGATCCAAACACTCATGATACATGTATGTCGATAACTTATGTCCATATCTTTTATCCCCAGATACTAATACAAGTAGGGCCATCGACATAGCGGAACCAAAACAGTAGGTGTGTATGTGTGTTTCAGATGTTTCAATAGCCGCAATTAAAGCAAAGCCATCATAAACAGACCCCCCGAAACTATTAACAATTAATTTTATGGGTTTACGTTCATAGTCCACTAAGTTCTCTTGATTATCGTTATCATATTCATTAATATCAGCGATATATTGGATTATATCACCAACAGACGACTCATCTATCTCGGAACTCAACGTAATAGTTCTTGAAGGGTTTTCTTTATCAAAAGAAAAATCCCTATTCTTCTTTTTGCTCTGGTTTTTTAATTTCATATTCATATGTCAACCATGGTTTTTTTTGTTGGGTGTTTAGCGCCTCAACTATCTTATTATAATTTTCTTCATAAAATCTTTCACCGTCTTCCGAATTTGCCCAAAATAGAAATCCTGGTTCAGTCTGTGTCCTCTCCAGGATTTCTTTTGTTGCTCTTCTATCTTTCTTAAGAAATGAAATACTAACATAGTTCAGTATAAACTTCCCATCAGTCTTTGACCAATACGCCAGCTGACCAAATTTTTGTTTGTTCTTTACTCTGGCATTTTCAATAATGTCTATTAAAAATTTAACATTTCCCATTAACTAGATTCTTCCATATCAACCACACCCGAGTCTTTAACTATACCCTCAAGAACCTTAAACTCAAAAGATTTGTGTTTGTAAATTCTAGGTACCAGACCAGATTCTAATCTGACACATACACCCTCACGGATATGGGTATCATCGAGCATTGATTTACCTTTAGAATAAATATCAACAAGTTCAGTAATCTTGTCATTAAAATCCCTATCACCGTTTATACTTGGATAAGTTAATTCCATTTCAATTCTTCTGAAACGTGTTATCTCTGGAACATGTTTTACACCTATCTCATTACATCTTTTAACAACATCATCCCAAGTGTAATCAACTGATTGACCATCTGGGTTGGTCATTGTCATACGGTACACATAAAAGTCTTGTTGGGCTGTCGAACAACCATATGAGTAAACCATGTGCTTTTTATCGCCCATGTTGGAATACTGTTTCGTGAATTCCTTATCACCCATTTTACTTGTATCAACAGATGGCATGATTGGCGTATTCTCATTCTCATAACCAACAATCTCAAGATAAACAGTCTCACCTTTTCTTAGATTACCTTTGAAAAGAGCGAAAGCTTTATCTCTTATGGTTGGATCATGGAATTGGGTTGCATTTGATTTAGCCTCCTCCAAAACAACTCTGCGTGTACCATTTAAATAAGCCCATTCAGTCTCGTTTATCTTGATACCAAGCTTAATCAATAATCTTTCAAACCAATTTAAATCACGGTCAACCAACACATGTCCAACTCTATGAGAAGTTCCGTGTAGTTTTTCTGTGATGACAACCAAATCCTCACGATTTATTTGATGTACGTTCTTACCAAAATGTTCGGTATCAATATGTTCCTTGAACATAACCGAAGTTTTTGCCACTCTGGTTTTTTTACCCTGGTTTTGTTGAGCAGCTTTTATTGTATTCGGGTTGATATACTTATTACAAATTGGTACCCCACCCCACTCATCAATCTCGAGACCCTCAACATCCAGACCAGTCACATAGATGAAACCAAAGCTATGTAATGGTGTCCAGAAACCATCGGAAATTTCACCACGAAATCTCTGGGCCCTAACCCTACGGTTATCATCAAACATACCAGCTTTATCATCTGGGAATTTGTTCTTTGTTTTATCTCGATATAAGTTATTCGCATGGCAAAACTCATGAGATAACTGACCATCACATGGGAAGTATACCCCCCAATGATCTTCTTTGCAATCTAAACCAACTACCACTTGATTACCGTGGCATGTCGCTAATTGCACCTTATCCGCATTAGGATGCGGTCTAACGTTTTTAAGTCTTGTTACTATCCCTTTGTACATATTTTTTATTTTGATTCTACTATTGTGTAAGTACCCTCTACCATACCCCATGAAGATTCTTCATGAAAGCTATATGTTTCTGGTACGTCTTTGTCTGTCATAGGTCTTGTCAGATACCATAATTGTGACTCTTTCCAAGTGACATTTAACAATTTTTGACCTTTTGGTAAGTGCAATGTGGCCTCACCACCCCAGTTTTTAACCCGAGAATTATCGGTACAAGATGCTAACAGGCATACCAACACAACAACCATCCAAATAGCGGTAATGATAATAATTTTTCTCATATTACTTTTATTAGGGTACAAAGATAGTAATTATTTTTTTAATTCACAAATAAAAAAACCCCACAAAGGGGGTTTTTTAAAAAAAAATTCATATTAAATTTAAATAGAGAATATTTCCGCGAGTTGGTCTATGAACTTACTCTTTGGTACATAACCGCTTTTAGTTGCGATTTTCTCCCCATTCTTGTAATATAAAAGGGTTGGAATTCCTCTTACATTATTTTTTGCGGCTAACTCTGGACAACTATCCACGTTAACTTTGCAAATTTTAACAGCCTCAATTTGTTCTGCGGTGTCCTCCAAAACGGGGGCCAAAGATTTACACGGGCCGCACCATTCAGCGTAGAAATCAACCACCACCTTATCTTGACTTGAGATTATTTTTTCGAAATCGTTTTCGTTTTCAATTAAAATTACATTTGACATACTGATTCTTATTGTTTTTTTTATTTATTGTATTTTCTTCATTGATAAATATATGAGACCTCCGTTGGGGATCAATTGGAGGAACCCAATTCTTTTAATTTCACCATTTGATAAGCTAGCCAATGGAATTTCTTGACTATCCAAACCAGCGGATAACCCAGTATGACCCAACTTTAATCTATAATAGCTACCGTAATTTGCGAGAACATAATTTTCCGTTTGTATACCAGCCATACTTGACTTATACTTGGTCGAACTAATGAAAGTCAAAGTATCTGAGAATGTATTATAGAAAAATGATGACCCCTCTAATCTATACTCATATATAACCCATTTTTCATTTGTAAGTTCATTTGAATAAGGTAGTGTGTTCGGAACTAATCCAGAGTATATTGCTGTTTCTAAACCAGGTTTTAAATCATAAGAAGCGGTTGTACCCTTTTTCTTAAAGGTTAGTTTACTGTAATAGGTATGGTTGTCATATTCACCATTAAAATATAGCGCTTGCTCCCTACCACTCTCAGTTAACCTCAAGTAATTTTCACTTATATCATCAACCGTATAAATCCTAGCTGATCCATCTTCTGTTGGAAATACACTTAATGTTGTATAATAGGTTGTAAACGGTTTATACTGATATGTTTTAACACCATTTAACGTTAACTTTTTAATAACATCATCGAATTTATATGTTGTCGAATCTTTGAATATATTATCGAGTAGTATGTCACTACCATATAAATTTAAACAAGCCTGGTTGATTGTATCATTCAACCAATCGAACCTGTACATTGGGTTGATTACTCCATTCTCGTCCCACTTTTTTATGTAAAGTTCCGCATCCATTAAAACCCATTCACCAGATATTTTGTAATTTGGCTCAACATCGCTCTTGGTGCAACCAAAAAATAATAACGCAAATAATAAAATTAAATTTCTCATAATGATAAGTCGCTTAATGAATAAATTCTTTTGTAACCAACATTGTATCTCCGATTATGCTCACAATCCATAAGAAATGTACATATACCAGCATTGTTCAATTCAACAAAGTTTTCGTATCTGTCATCAACAAACCAGTCAATACCAGATTTTTTTGCCACCTCAACTTTTGATTGGTCAAAACCAATACTATAAACTGGGACAGCTGGAAAATTCCACTTTTTTAACCATTCTTCAGTCCACTCCCGAGGAATCGACCTCGATGTAATATAACAATGTGGCTCAAACGGTAGGTCTTTTGGGTTCACTTTGGGCTCAATGTTGAGCCAGAAATCCTTATCATCTCGCATTAATTCGAATTTTTCCTTGATATTTCTATCAAAATTCCAAAATAATACTGGTTCAATGATACCATGTCTCTTAGTCCAAGCACCCAACCAATCAGCCAGTACCTCATCAATATCCAACCCTATCTTTGGTGGGTTAAGGTATCTGTGTCGTCTATCGTCACCTTGTGGGTGTATCTTATAAAACTCAGTCAAAAATGCGGCGTTTGTTAATACATGTGAAATATGTAATAATCCACTCTCGGGATCATGATCTTCCCCATTCTTAAAAGCGTTTAAGTGTCTTTCAAGTGATGCTATCACTTCTGACCACTGTAAACCATTTTCCCAATCCCTTTCACCGTATATTTCAGCACCTTTCATGAGCGCTGTTGCTAACTGGTTGTATGCGAATGGGGGAACCAAGTCGTAACGAGGTTTATCTTTTTTTTCTCTGTTCATAGTTATTGATTAATGTTGAAGGCTCGATCATATGCCCCATCCAGTATAATCTTTTTATGAAGTTTCATTGTTATTTCGGCATCATATAAAGCGTTATGTTGAGCACTATTCTCATCCAAGCCAAGTATTAGGTGCCTATTTTTTTTAGGATCGTGATACCAAATCTTTAAAACTGTTGCCATATCATATGGTTGATATCCGTTAAAATTATTTGGTAATTTTCTCGATGGTTCTCCCATAAAATATAAATCCATGAATAAAACCCAATCAAAAGCTAACGTATCACCCCAGAACTCAATATCTTTAAATTGTTTTAACCAAGTAATTAGAGCATCCGATATTGTTTGTTTATCGTGTTTTATACTGAAGAATTTATCCTCCTCGTTATTTTCAAAAAAATGAACGTAATCAGAATATGTGAGCTTAGATATGACATTATCTTTAATCCATTGGTCACATTGTGATTCATCATAGTCGTTAAATTCAGCGTAAAATTTATGACCATTTTCTGTTATCATCCCTAAAGAGATGGGTGTGGTTGCTTTATGCAAACCAGTAAATTCAAAATCAAAAAATATTCTCATAGTACAAATATAGTTTATTTATTTTTATTTAGCAACTTTATTTAATTTTAATACAAATTCGGTCAGATCAGCTACATTGTAATTATTCATCCTATCCTCAATCGCGAGGTTAATCGAATCTTTAATAAAATTGTAGTTTTCTTCTTTTAAGAATTTAAGAGACTCATCGTCAGACCATAATTTATCACCCCATGGGTGCATAAAAAATTGTCTTAGAGTCATATTAACTGTTGGTATCGGTTGTTCGTGACCCTCAACAATTTCAGGTATGCCAATTTCTTCCGTTAGGTAAAAAAATAAAATGGCTTTACGTTCACTAAGAATCGTGATTAATTCTTCCATATTTGGAAGAGCTAAACGATCGTGTATATTACGATGATAGTTTATCGTTCTATATAAATCGTTTAGCTTATCCACAACTTGCTCACTGGTATAAAACATGTTAATCGATTATAGTTTCAATTGTATGAGGCACCACCCATCTAGTACAGTCTTGGGGTAGGCGGTGAATGTGTTTATAGTTATTAATATAACCCATCATGTTTGCCGATCCGACAGCGTTAGCTGAGTGAACCATCACCTTACAAACTGGGGCACCATTTAACCATTGTTCCACTAACCATTTGGTGCAGTCCATTCCAGTCTTTTCAGTGATGTTATCATAGTTTAACTGATAATTGTGATAAACATTCGTATGCCATTCTTTCATAGCACTATCACCAAGATCATGGTCAAGTGATATCAAATCGATATTCTCCAAACCAATTTCGGTTATTTTGGAAACGAACTCATCGTAATTTCTTACGACAGTCCATTCGATTGTCATATGTGTTGACGGATTAGGTAAAGGTGTCCTAAGGTCGTCTAAGTAAATGTTATATCTCATAATTTTATTTCAAATCTATTTTTCATTATTTCTAATTTATCCTCTGGCACACCATGTACATTTTTACCACCATGCCTGTTTTCTACAATTAAAGATGTTACTTTGTAATCGTAATATTTAGCCTTCTCATAGTAAAAATCCATTTCCCACTCTTGGGTAAATGTGTTAGATACTATGATTATTGATGTATCGTTAGCCATAGCTTTTTCCGTTTGAATCATACACCAGTTGTGTGCCATTTTAATATCGGCTGGGTTGAACTTGTATTCCCCATCCTTCATGAAATACATGTCAGCTTCAAAGTGAGCATATCCAGCACCCTTTGCACCGATCAAATCAGCGACTGTTGACTTACCACTTCCAGGTAATCCGCGTAATAATATTAAGTCTTTCATTTTTTAACTTCTTTTGTTTTTATTTCTCTTAAATCTTCTGTTGGCACAATTGTTAAAACATCATACCTACCTCGTCTGCGATACATTTTATACGGTTCGGGTTCATCTGTAACAACCATCATTAATTTATCCTCAACCATCTTAATTAAATTGTCTCGTTTAACAACCAACCAAGAATCATCAGTTTCGAATGAAATGTAATCAGCCATACCATATAACCAACCAGGTTTACCGTGAACATTTTCAATCTCAACCCAATGTATAGCTGGGTCAACACTTGCATCCGAACGGCTAATTTTTTTCAAACCCTTTATATCAAACTTAATATTATCTATTTGAACATCCCAATGTTCATTAATATCTTGTTCGGTTGTTGGGTAAACAAGTTCGTGACCAGGTTTACTAACCAAATCAACAAACTCTTTTTCTTTTAATTTACCATCAGACAAAAACCCCATTACGCCAATCTAAACTGATTTATAAATGTCCTAATTTTATAGTTGGTTTCACCACCAATAGCTTGAATAAACAAATCAATCTCTTCGTTAGTTGCGAATGGTTGTGGTTCTGGGTATTTTGTTTTATTAAAGATTCGTTCATCGATAATAAAAACAATCGCCGTTAACTGGTCACCCAAATCTGGTTCATAAAATGCCGCATGTGGAATACCCAGGTCTAATAGAGCCATCAAGTGTCTATTCATAGAACCAAACGGTAGGCCATCGTCAGTACTCATATTGGTATTTGTTGTACCACCATTCAGAATAATGAATGTCTTCCAATTATCAGCCCAATCTTTATAGATAGCTTCCATGTTTTTCACGCCATCACAATTTCTACTATACTCAACAACAGCATGTCCAAATTGGATGCCTTGTTGAATTGGTGATATATTATACGGAACCAAACCGTACATTCTAAGTTCTAATCTTTCCATTAAAAATCTAATTCAAGTTGTTTAAGTTCGGTATCAATTTCATTTAACACCAATTTATTGTATGATTTTGTCACATCACGATCACTCAAATCAATAACAGTTGGGCCGTGTTGTGATTTCCCATGTGCAGCTGCGATTAATTCATCGTTTTTATAAACGAAAACAATAGGTTGATACATTTCAAAATATTTTTGAGAATTTTCTAGCTGCGCTGGGTTACAAATATCCCAAAGGACTTTGGCGTTAGCTAATTTAACTAATTCAATTGCGTGAACCGCATTTTTCGGTTTTCTATATGTGTACATGATATTTTTTTTACAAAGATAAGAATAAAATTTTTAATAAGCAAATTTATGAAAAAGTTAAAATTATATCCTTTACGGTATCATCATTTGTGTGTGTCCTGGCTGTCAATAATTTATACTTTTCAAAAAATGGGTCATACTCTGATGAAAAATATTGATATCTATTCAACTCGTCTATATTTTTCGCAAAATACTCATTAACCATAGTTCTTTCACTTGATGTAGTTTGCATAAGCATTATGTAAACCAAGAAACCGTCATCAGTCGTTAAAAAAACAACGTTATTTTTAAAATTCATTGATATGAAATTTAAAAAATCGTCATTAATCATACCTGAATATTTGAATGGGCATAATTTATACAGGACACCCATCTGGCCAATCAATATCGGTTGTATTCCTTGATTAAAAGAATTGGTGATAAATATATTATCACCATTCTCTTCAAGGATTTTTGCAAAAAAAATATCCTTGAACACATTCTTATTTAAGTCAATATAATACTTTATGATTTTGTTAAAAGCCTTATCAAAAAATTTTGGATCTTTCATTTTAACCATCAACTTATCGCATATATTCTCTTTCTAAAACGAATTAACAAGTCGTCAACAAATTTTCTATCAACAGAATTAGGTAGGTCGGATTTTGCGTAAAGGTCATCCAAAAGTGTAATTTTTGATTCCGCTTCGGCAAGAAGATCCTCATATTCAGCATCACCATTTCTTATTTTAAGTAATTCCTCAGCATCTGGTCTTTTAACAATCACTTGTTTAAGTTCGGCAATCTCGGTTGCCATACGTATCAACCTAATACAGTGCATCATATTTTTTGAATCATAACCCTTACCATGTTCTTGGTTTGTGTTATATCGATCGTCATTACGCTTTTCAACCCAATCCCAATATTCCTTATAATCTTTACAGTAAGAAGTATAACCATCCTTGTTATAGATAATTGTCGCAACTGGCTTTTCGCCAAATGGAATGGAACTTAATCTAACCTCATTCGATGTGTCATCATCATTGACGATGCCACGATAACCGAGCCTAGAATTTTCTTTACTGGCGTAATGATCATAAAACATGGCGTACACATCTCTAGCGTGTGGTACATTAACCAAACCGCACTTGTTTTGTACATAACCACTATTGTCCAAAAATGCTTTGAGTGGGATCGACTTATAACCATCAACAACATAGCAAAAATCCAATATAGATTTGCGTTCTTTGTCAACTGGATTTACAATTTTTTTATTTAATCCACGAGCTTTTTTAATTTGTGCGACAGCGTACCCACCGAATGAATCGCGGCAAACTTTACTGATGAACTTATCTTTATGTTGTAGAATCATATCAAACATTGGGTGTTTGTAAAGTATATTCTCTTCGGGCATATTGAATAACTCAATTATATTTGGGTTTTGTGATTGTAATAATTGCAAGAATCTACCAATCTCATAGTATACGGCATCATTTGTCGCATCTGAAACTTGCTCAACGTAATCATACCCCAATATATTATCTAATGGTAGGTAGTAAACTCCACGATAATCGGTATCGGATGTTGGTTTGTGTGTACCATACGCCCTTGATCCAGATATTGTTTCAAACAATAAAAGTCCGTTCGTTCTTAAATAATCTATCGTTAATTGCATATCATTTCTAATTTAAACCATTCAGGTATTTCTCTTTTTGTCCATTTAGCGAAGTCAGCTTTAGCACCTATATAATAATTTCGATACGACTGAACCACCGAATAACCAACTTTATATTCGTCAGGCATAGCCATTGGTGGTGTTGTTGCACCGACATCCCTGGGTAACATTGGTACGTTCTTAGCGCACCATTCAATGATCGCTTCAGATTTATGTACCTTACCGTATCGGTATGTATATTCTTCACACAACGCTAAACCAATTTCACAAAGATACTCATAATTTTCATCACTTTCTCTAACCCATTTTGCGCAAGGGTGGTTTTTATGGCTAAGCTTGTATGGTGCCTCGGAACCAACCATCCAGCAAGCTCCACATAATAATTGTGCTGTTTCAAGAATCATCTTCACAACATGCTTATCGCAATGATATTCAGCAATTTTGCGTGGGTCGGTGTCTAAAAAGAATATATTCATACCTTATTTTTCAACAAAGATACGCAAATATTTTTAATCCGCAAATTTTTTTGTAAAATATGGGTATTTATGATTAAACTGCAATGACAAACTGTCAGTAAGCATAAAATTAAATTTAATACATATGGAAGGTGAGAGTCATAGGAATGAAAAAAAGAGTGACAATGGAGACCATTGTGTTGATGCTGGCGACATTTTTCAACCCACTTGGGTTCGATGCCCTATTCGCGTATGTAATGAAATTGACAGGTTCTTACTGGATTACGGATTTAATTTTTTACCTTATATCAGTTTCGTTATTTATATTATACTTTTTCTTAAAGAAACGTTCTGATCATTCTTCTTCGTCAGTTTCGTCAAACCCATCTTTATCATAGTCGTATTCGACACAAGGATAAGGCCTACCTCGTTCATCTAAGTATTGCCAAACACCATCATCCTTTGTAATTTTTTTCATGTATTCGTCCCCAGGATGCTCAACCCATCTCCAATCCTTATTTTCAATACCATCGGGTAATTCTGGATTATCTATTGGTGGGTGATACGCATTTACGTTTGTGTGGTGCCAATTACATGAGCATCCAATATCATCTGGGGAAGATACACAGTCATCACAAAAGTAAGGGTTCGCACCACCAGAAAAACCTGGCATGTAAACCCAAACAGCAATTTGCCCACAACCACACTTAGCTTTACTCATAAATGTATCAAAACTTTTGATTGGTGAAATAAGGGTACAAACGTTGCGTTTGTTAACGGGTCAAAATCTTCAATTAATTCTGTGCTAATATCATCAATTTCAATCCTACAAACACCGTCATTTGATTTAATTATCTCTAAGTGATTTTTACTAAGTAACGTGAGTCTGAATAAACCATTTTCATCCGCACCTTCATTTACCCAACCAATGTTTTTTGGTTCAATTAAAACTGGTTTAGCCCATTGAATTTGTTCACCTAATAGCTCATCAAAATTAGCAACAACTAAATTATCATTTATACAAAAAACAAATAATTGATTATTAGAATCCTCTGATAATATATAATTCTCATCGTTAACCGTAACTAATTGTACTTCTTTTAATTTCATTTACCGTATTCTTGCTTTAACATTTGTCTTACAAAGTGTTGCGTGGCTATCCTTTCAACATAACCACATAACAAATTAATTTCTTCATCAGTTAATTTTGTATCACATAAAAAATTAGATAACTCCTCAATCACCTCATTACTGATGTTGAGTTGGCGTAACCTGTTTAGGTTTCTTACCTCTATATTTCTTTTTTGTCGTGTTAGTTTTTTTAGCAACGACTTCAGTTTTTGGTGATTCATTTGGTTCAGTTTTTTTATGTGTTTTATTAACAACTTTTTTTGGTACTGGGGTAAGATTTACTTCCGTTGTTTGTGTTTTTGGTTTTTTCTTATAATACCTTTTTTTCTTCGGTTTTTCATCAATAACCACAGGTCTATCATCAAAAACGTTCATTTTTAGTGTTATTTGATTTAAATCATCCGATTTAAACTCACCCCTTAATACATTCTCGAACTCATTTTTAATATCAACACCGTGATATTTTTCCAATGTATCAACTGTTGATTGATTGATGTTTACTGTAACAGTTTTTTTAGGTTTCATACCCAAAATACGTCTAATAAAATTAGTTATATTATTCATAATCATGTTTTTTTTGTAAATTTAAGAAAAAAAAATTAAAAAGTCAAGTCACTGAATACTAAACATGGTAACCGATGGGTCTGGTTGGTGCTTATCTAGTAAAATATCCAACCCATTTTCAATGAATTTAGACATTATTTTTTTCCTAACGAATATACCCAATTTCTTATGCGGGTAAAGATAAATCATCTTATTTGGTGTGAAGAATTTTTTATCTTGGCTAATATGTCCGCAAAAAATTAATTTATTCTTATGCAAAGATAGTTCGTTAAAAAAATTATCATCTAGTTTATGACATATGGTATTCTGTTCTTTGGTTTGCGATAAAAGTATATTAAAGTTATAGTAATTTAAGTATGCGGTGATACCCCCACTTTCAAATCCTTTTAAGAACACAATGGACAATTGTTTAATTGATTGTTTTTGATACAAGTTATCGTCAAATAATAAATCATATAATTTAGGATCTATTTCAAAATAATTCCTGGAAACGATCATTAGAATTTGAAATTAAATTTTTTCTCAAAATCTTCTTTTGTGATTGTGTTGATGCTTGAGATGATTTCGTTCGGTATAACCACAATTGTACCATATGAACGAGAAAATTGTTCACAATATTTCATATACTTGTTGGTTATTTTACCACCCGTTATTAAATCAAAATAAACCGTACCGTTGATAAGGAACTCTGGTTTCATCAAAACTGTTTCTGTTATGAAAAAGACCTCATGATTCGGCTCTATACTTAAATGATTATTAATACACCACTCATTTAGTATATGATAGTTGTCCATTTGACTTTTTTTAACATCCACAAAAACTTTAAGTCTTTCTGACATAGCAAATATTTTTTTTACAAATATAAATATTCTCAGAAAAAATTCCATACCTTTGCATGATATTTATGTAAAATGGCACAAAAAGTATCGTATACAGGGGTTTTCTTGGACAAGGATTCAAGAACCATATTAGAAAAAGAGTTTAAATCGCAGGTTCCTGAGGGTTGGGAATGGATTGCACATCATATGACCATAACTTTGGGTGAGTTGGCTGATAAATCCGAATTGGGTAGTCAAGCTGCCCTTAACGTAATATCATTTGGTAAGAATGATAAAGTTATGGCTATTGGTGTGAAGGGTTACCCTAGTAAGAACGAGAAGCCACACATCACATTAGCTGTTAACAGAGTTGAGGGTGGTAAACCATATATGAGTAATTTAATTGAGGAGTGGGTACCATACTCAATCGGTACCATATTAACTGGTGTTGTCAGTGAATACCCACCACAATCTAAAGAAACACTTAATGAAGCTTATGATATTAAATCATTACCGTTCTATAACGATGTTATCAATAAAAACGGTAAAATATATCAGGTTGGTGGGGCTGTTAGAGATTTGTATCTGGGTAAACAATCTAAAGACCTTGACATCGTTATTAGTGGAATACCAGCTAAGGAACTCGAAGATGTGTTGAAAAAATATGGTAAAGTTGATATGGTTGGTGCGTCATTTGGTGTTATTAAGTTCACGCCACCAGATGGTGAAGAAATTGATATCGCAATACCAAGAACTGAAAAGAAGAGTGGTGTTGGTTATCAGGGTTTTGATGTGTCGGCTGATCATACTCTACCTATCGAAAAGGATCTTGAGAGAAGAGATTTCACAATAAATTCAATCGCTAAAGATAGTGATGGGAATGTTATTGATCCATTCGGTGGGTTAAAGGATCTTGATTCGAAGGTTATCAAATTAACAAACCCTAAGGCTTTTTCAGATGACCCATTAAGGATGTTAAGGGCGATTCAATTTGCGTCTAGGTTTGGTTTTAAAATAGATGAGGAAACGTTTGATGCTATTAAAAAGAATGCGATGACTATTGACGAAATATCAAAAGAGAGAATATTAATAGAGTTTGATAAAATCGTAAACAAAGGTAATCCCAGAGTCGGGGCTGAGTTATTAGTTTCAAGTGGATTGTACAGGGGCATATTCGGTACCGAGTTTGATGGTGATTTCGAACCTTTTGACCAAGTAACTAGGAATAGTGAGTTTGCATATTGGTTGATTCAATCATTTACCGAACAACCAGATCAATACTATAAGAATATAATGAAAGGTGACATCGATACGGCTAGAGAGATATCAGCTTTGGCTTATATGTACAACAACTTACCTGGTAATGACAAAGCAAAACAAAGATTTGTTTATTTTAATATAAATAAGATATCACCACAGATGTTCAATAGTAATTTCGTGAGGAGTATATTGAGTGATGTTATCAATGACTTTGATTCTCAAAAATACCCAGCTGGTTATTCGGATTTAAAAGTCAATGGTAATGACTTAATGGCAATGGGTTTAAGTGGTAAAGCTGTTGGTGATATGTTAAATAAATTAATCTCCGCAATATATTCAGATAAGATTGAAAATACAAAAAATGTTTTACTGGGTTTTGTTGAGAGGAATAAAGACATATTAAATGAATCTGTTAGTGGTGCAAATAAAAATAGAGTTGTGTTTTATGATTTTGATGGTACTTTAATGGATAGTCCACTTCCTGACACAGGTAAACAAATCTACAAAGAAAAAACTGGTAATGTATATCCACATCAAGGTTGGTGGGGTCGTGCTGAAAGTTTGGATTTAAATGTTTTTGACATAAAAACAAATCCAGATGTTGAGGCTAAATTTAGGGCTGACTCATCAGATCCAAATACATATGTTGTTTTATTAACCAATAGATTGTCAAAACTTGAGGGGCCAATCAAAAAAGTTCTCGATAAACACAACATGGTATTTGATTATTATTCTTTCAAAAATGACGGTCGTGAGAAGGGTGAGCGTGTTTTGGATATTCTAGCCAAAGTATACCCAAACGCGGATAAGATTGAATTTTATGATGACGATGAACGACATATTCAAAATGTTAGGGATAATTTGATTGACACCGATTACGATTTCAGGGTAAATAAAGTCACAGATGGTAGATTATAAAAAAAGCCGAGAATTTTCTCGGCTCTTTATTTTTAGATCTGAATCTATCTATCGAAATTAAACTATATCTGTTGATTCTAGCAAAGTGTAACTAAATTTGTTACCATGTATTTTTGATGCTTTTCTACATATCTGCATGAACACATCAAAATCCATAACTCTTTTAAAAACTTGACAGCCCTCAGACCAGTTTTCAACCCAAGTTGAGTCTCGTCCAGCCTTATGTATATTAATACCAAACATACCAGTATCGGTTACGGTCTCCTGAAAAGTTAAATCTCTATTCGCATCTCTGTAAACCGTAACATTACCATTTCTTTGACACAACGCGGAATACTTTCCTTGATGTAAATCGATAGACCAAACACTTCTGTATTGACCTGGGACTAATCTAGCAACCCCCCTGTTATTATGGAACTCCATAACCCCCTTTTTACCTGGATCGGTTGTTGCGTTCCAGCAATAAAATTGCCAGGCTCCAGTTTCATCTTTATAAGATATCGTCAAACAGTCGTCAAACACATTAGTAACTTTGTCGGCAACAGATGGTGTGTTTAATCTTACACCAACTATGTTAACATCATATGTTTTATTCTTGTCATCGCTAAACCAAACATATTTTTTTGATTTAACAGCTTTTTCAATTTGTTCTCTAGTGTAACACATAATTAATCTCTAGATGGAAAAATACCTTGAAGGGCGATACATGTTTCCATGTATGATTTACCTTGATACATATCACCGATATTCACCTGAATTAAGTTACCGTGTTCATCTCTTGGTCTCAAATCTGGTAATGCGAATGTGGTAATACCATCACCCCCATAATATGTACCCAATAGAGCAAATAATGCTGTGTTTTGTGAAATTGATAATAATTGTCCGTGGCAGAAAGCCCAACCACGTGGTGCAAATGAAAATCCAAATTGTTGAATTTGTCCTAAAAATGCTTCATCCATAATTTTTGTTTTTTATTTAATTTTATTATTGTTTAAAAATTCTAAAATCTAGCATTTGAAATAATTCTCCAACGATCCATAGGGCCCGCTAATTTATTTTCATCTAGATACGTACCAGCTATCGCAATATAGAAATATGGTTTACTACCTGGGTCTAAATCGAAATTATAATTGGGTACATAAAAATCAATGTTTGGGTTCCCACCATATGCATTCCCAAGCACAGCATATAACGCTTTATAATCACTAACTTGTAGACGTTGTCCATCGCATCGCATCCACAGACCCGCATTGGGTGTAACCGCAAATTGTCTTATCTCTCCTATTATTAACATTGTAGTAAGTTATTAAATTTTTTAAAGTATTTTAACCTATCATCCAACCCATTCGTACCACCATTAACTCTCTTTGTTACCGAAATAACAGTTGCATCGTCAGCCCCTCTATCACAGATAGTCCATAGTTTATTACTATCAAAAAAATATGCCGCAGACATCATTGGATATTTTGTTGCAACCAAATCTGGGTTAGCGACACAATCCTCACCACAAAACTTAGAGAATTTACCATAATTCGCTCTACCAGTAAGTTGGATGTACCCCCTCCCTTTGAATCGGACACCATCACCAGGTTGTGTATTACCAAGATCTTTTCTACCCTCATAAGCGGCACCAGAGGCAAATTCAACAACCCATTTAAAGTTGCCAGATTCATGCGCACATTGTGCTAAAAAATGAGCCAATCTTAAATTAGTTGTGATATTAAATTTTGCAGCTGTATCTGGTATTTGAGCTAAAACATTATCTGGTATTTGACCTTTTAACTTACTGAGATTTAAACCAGAGTTATTTGAAATAACCGTTTCGGGTTTTTTAGGTTCTGGAAACATTTTACCCCAGGTTATATCACCCACAATACCGTCATCGAGCAATCCATTAGCTTTTTGCCATGCCTTTACAGCAGCTTCGGTTTTTGGGCCAAAAGTCCCAAGAGATTTACCAGCATCAACACCCAAAAAGTTTTGTAACTTTTTTACATCATCACCTTTTGATCCAATCTTTAACAACATACTTCTTTACTTTATTATAAATAGTATGAGATAAATAAAAGTGATAAAAAATTAGAGCTGCTAATAGGATTTGAACCTATGTAAGGGGTTTTGCAGACCCCCACCTCGCCTCTCGGTCATAGCAGCATTAGCACGGGTGGAAGGATTCGAACCTCCATCGTTAGTTTTGCACGGGCTAAGAGAATCGAACTCTTTCCATCCGAGGTTTTGGAGACCTGGTGCATGCCATATGCTAACCCGTATATTGTGGACACAGTGGGAATCGAACCCAAACGATCTCCTTGCAAGGGAGTCGACCTGCCTTCGGCATCTGGCCCATATTGCGGAGAGCGGAGTACTCGAAACTCATACCCGAAAGTACCACTCGCTTAGCAGGCGGTGACAGCACCCTGGCTGTGTCACTCTCCATTTGTCGGGAAAGCTGGATTCGAACCAGCGATCTCTCGCGTCCAAGGCGAGCGAGGATGACCTGACTCCTCCATTTCCCGTATTGTAGGGTAGACAGGGCTCGAACCTGCGACCCCGTGCTCCCAAAGCACGTGCGCTACCAACTGCGCTACTACCCTATATTTGTCGGAGTGGAGGGATTCGAACCCCCTGAGTTTCTAATGTGCCAGATTTACAGTCTGGTGCCCATCCGCCGTCTGAGCAGCACTCCGAAATGATATAAAACAAAAAGCCCCGAGATTTTATCCCAGGGCTTCTACTATTTTATATAATTAGTTTCCAAAAAAATCGTTAACTAAAAGACAATAGAAGCCCTGTTCCAGCTGGATATGCTGGAGCTGCTGGACAACTATACGGCCATGCCACGATATTTTTGTTCAAATTTTTCATTTTGTCTTTATAAATAGTGTGTTCTTTTAAAAAGTGATACAAATATAAGTACAATATTTTAAATAAGCAAGTTTTTTTAAAAAAAATTAATCGTAAGTCTGTGTTATGTCTGTCATGTAATACAAACCTGGATATGCGGTAGATACGGTTGTTAATATTAATTGACCAACTGGGTCTTTTAATATCGTACAATTATAGTCGGCAGCAACCATAGCCTCAGCTGTCACAGCGTTAACAGTTATAACCAAATCAGTACCATCACCATTAAATGAAGCCGATGGTATGGTAATTTGTTCACCGTTGGTATAATCGTAGCCATTATTAACGATATTGACATTAGTTACGATGTTACCAGAAACAGTAACATTAAAAAGTGCCCCCTCGCCATCTAAATTGGATACACCATTTAAATTAGGGTAGACACCATCTGATGTCGAATTTGGTGTTGTGTGACCATAATTGTTTATTAGTCTATTATTAACCCTAAAATCAAATCCATTTAAAGCATATTTTATGTCATTGAACTGAAAATTAACTGGAGTGAAATTATTGATAAAACCATCGCAAATTACATTGTCGTAAAAATGATCACGAATTGCGTTGTTTTGAAAATGACTACCTATTTTATTTCCACGTGTTGTATTGAAACCATAACCGAAATACTCACCAATTACGTTGTTGTAAAAAGTATTTCCAATTTCATTATATGCGAATTCTTCTTCTATTGTGTTGTTTTGGAAAAAATTACCTATTCTATTGTTATAAAAATTACCATTTGTATTGTTATCTTCAAAATATTCGCCAATTCTATTATCTTTAAAATCCCCACTATTACTAAGATTTAGACCAATATTGTTATTGTTAGCCCCATTACCGATGTGATTACCATAAAACCACGCTGAAACTGTATTATTATTGAATCCGTTACCAATCACGTTTTTATAGAACTGTTGTTTAATAAAATTGTTGTTAAATTCATTACCAATCACGTTATTTTGAAACTCATTATTTACAACTCTATTCCCATTAAAACTATTGCCTATCTGGTTTCTATAAAAACTATTATTGGTTATTAAATTCTGAAAAAAGCTATACCCAGTTCTGTTATGTTGGAAGTTTGCTGAAACATAGTTATCATAAAATCTTGTTGCGATAACATTGTTGTCAAAATCATCGTCAAACGTATTATTATGAAACTTAGATCCGACTACATTATCTGTACAATCATCATCAAACGTATTGTTATAACACTCATCACCAAATTTATTATTTATGTGTTCACCAATAAAAACATTATTTGCTAATAAGAAATCATTCTCATGCCAATTATATAAATTGGCATAATTACCAATATAATTGTTTATGTACGTGTCATCAATATAATTAAAAGTTAAATGTTCGGTATAATTAGTAGATGGATCTTGAACATTATTTCTTCTAAAACCTTTATTGAAAATATATGGGGTGTAAAAATTAGCGCCAGAGACATTGACGTATGTTATACCCGATACAGTCATCTCATCATCATCTGTAATATTCACAATACGATATTCACCAGAATTTTCTACGGATATTACATCATTTACACTATAAGCTGTAAAAGTCGTTCCAATACCAGTAACAGCACCATCGACCAAAGTAAGAGTACCTGGAAGTTGGTTATTATAATCTGGTACGTAATTTTGGTATCGTTTAAATAATATGGTTCTGTGATCGTAATCGGTTCTGTTGCCAAACTGGTCTATTCTTTCAGTAATCCTACCTTTTGCTGAACCGTTGGTTACCTCTGTTTGGTTAAATTGCCAATCGTATTTAATTTTATCAAAAGGATATGCCGCCTGATATGCGTCCTCAGATATTGCATCAATCGATAACGCTAATACAATTATCGGCTGAACCAAACCAGATTGTTTATAATTACCAGTATTAATTGGATTACCAATTTTATCAAAATCTGGTTGATCGTAGCAAGTTTCATAATCGGTTATTTCGTAAAAAGCACCTGGTGTTAATTCACCCCCAACTATCAAACCATATAACTCTGAGTACGTTACCGATACAACACTAGCCGTTGAGCCAGTGCCACTAAATTCGGTTACGACACCATTTTCGTCTTTTAATTTTGGTACACCATCTGTCCCGATAAAAAAGTTAAGTTTATCACTACCTGGTGTTGGTATGTTACCATTTGATTGTGTTCCTAATTGAATGTATTGCATGTTTTGTTCTTTTTATATTTAAATTATTATTCCATCTCCGATTATTGTGGTCTCACCGTCTAATACCAGACCACCATCAACTTTAATTACACCATGATTGGTGACTGAAGTATCTGAAAGAAGTAAATCACCGAATACGAATAATTTACCATCTCTGTTATATGTTTTATTTGATACCGTGATTGATGCACCATGACTACCTGATTGTGGTGGTTCTAATAATAATGTAGTGTCAACCAAAACATAATCAGATGCCACCGATAATGTTTTACCTGAATTAATTGTCACACCACCAACACCACTAACCCAAGTAGATTGTTGGGGCGCCTCTGTAATCGTATCATATTCGATAACCCATCTTTCACCATTATAAATGTATGTTGGTGAGTTGCCAACTTGGTAGGTATCGCCTACCATTGGTGATGCTGGAAAATTAAAATTCATCTCTTTATTATTGTTTACTAATAAATAGATGAATAATGGGTTAAAATTATTGTGAAATGAAAAAAATTGTGATAGCTTCGGGTTTTTCGGGGTTTCTGGTTTACCCTCTCCCAATTAGTAATCACATCGCACTACAAACCCTTTTTAACGATGCCTCTGCTATTGACGGGTGGGGGCCTAACAGCTTGCCACTATCACAAATGGGGCGAACGATGAGGTTCGAACTCACGACCTCCTGAACCACAATCAGGCGCTCTAACCAACTGAGCTACGTCCGCCATGTAATCCCCTACCTGTTGGTGGGGATTAAGTTATTTAAATATTCTCTATTTTGAGTAAAGATTGGTGTTTCAACATCCAATTCCCAAGCGCTTCTGGTGTAAACATCCTTTGGATCAATCACAACCGTATCATGATTGACTTCTGCGTTAGCACTTTTACGAACAAACGTTTTCTCAATTTTTCTGATTATACCACCACGTTTTTCTCTTGGTGAATAATCATTCCAATTTGTACCAGCCTGAAATATCAATTCTTGCATACCATCGGTCTTAACCCCATGTAATTGCTTTGGTGAGTATAAACTCTGAGCAACAGATGAAATTGAATTTCTAGTCGCATCTTGTTGTCTCCAGATGAAATAATTTTCAACCTCAACCTTTTGTGGGATTTGAAATACCCTGGCATCAAACATAGCCAGTTTGGGTTCATTGGTGTATCTTTTATCCGTCACAGATTTTCTTTCAATTACATGTAAATTCTTCAAGTAACGATCCATTCTCAACTTATTAAAAATAGCTGTCGCCATTGAGGCTGAAACACTGGCCATTTTTTGCAAGTTATTGTCAAACCAAGCCTGTGTACCATCTTCTTCAAAATCTGTGATTAAGATTGAGATTTCATCTGATTGTACATACGCAAACTTAGCACCCATAATGTTTTTACACAGATATGCGGCTGTCTCATCCATATCATCAATCAAATCCAAATCAAATGGTCTTCTCAAACCTTTTGTATAGGTGTGAAAAGCCTTACCATCAATTCTGATAATGGTGTAACCTCTTCTTGGTAATGAAATACGAGTTCTATCCTCATAGTTCGATTTCATTCTGTCTCCTAATGCGTCTTTCATTTTATTTCTTGGTTAATTTTATATTCTTCTTCTGTTGCTATTCTAATTGGTACGAACAGCGCATACCCATCATCATCCTCAAAATGGTTACAATCGTCTTCATAGGTCATATTAAACTTAGTTCGGTTGTAGATGAACTTGTTTTGTTTGGCGTCCCATTTTGCTATGGTGGCTCTCCTATGATCACCCGCATAAAACTGACCGTCAACCAAATCTTTTTTCTGAATAGCCCCAGCGCCAATTAATTTTGGTACATAGAAGTTATTCCACTCATCAGTTTCAACTCGTGGTAATTCGGGTATATCATTAACACCAGCGAATGGTTTTAATGTTTCCCAATATTCACGAATACGTTGTTCCCTTTCAGCTTTTTCAATTTCTCGTTTAGCTTTCAGTTCAGCGAATATCCTATCTTTATCAATCTGTTCCATAACAAATCATTTTGCGGAGAGGGAGGGATTCGAACCCCCGTTACCTTTCGGTAAAACGGTTTTCAAGACCGCCGCGATCAACCGCTCTGCCACCTCTCCAATATTTTACAAATCTAATCAAAAATAAACAAATAAACAAGTTTATTTTTGGTAGGCATGGTAGGACTCGAACCTACGACCTTCTGCGTATCAGACAGACGCTCTAACCAACTGAGCTACACGCCTATATTTGTACACCCTGATGGATTCGAACCACCGACCCCCTGCATGTAAGGCAGGTGCTCTAACCAACTGAGCTAAGGATGCAAATTGTGACCCCGATGAGACTCGAACTCATAACCCCCGCATTAAAAGTGCGGTGCTCTAACCAATTGAGCTACGAGGTCATATAAAACAAAAAACCCAGGTGATTTACCTGGGCTTTCTCTTCTAACTCTATGTTCTTTAGTTTAACACAAATTAGGCAATACTAACCCAGCCCAGTTTTTCACCGAGATGTGTTTAATCGACTTAATAATGTTAACTATTGTGTTCATTTTACTGATTTTTAAATATATAGTGCAAAAGTAAACAAAGTTTTTTAAATATGCAAGTTTTTTGGAAAAAAAATTAAAAAATTTCTCTTTTACCCCTAGATACTGGTATCAAACCCTTGTTTCTGTCAATGTAAATCCAATCATATTCAACCAAGCCGAACTCATTTAGGTGGTCTAATACGGTTTCAATGCTATATTCTTTACATGAATATATGTCAAATTGAACCAAACTTGGTGTATTTGCGTCCCAGATATGAATTGCGGCGTGTGAGGTCGCAAGAGTTATTGTTCCAGTGATACCCTCGTTACCTGGTTCATCGACATACACCGATGTTGGGCCAGCAACGACAACCATACCAACTTTATTTACTAATGAGGTTAACCATGTGTTTAACACCTCTTCCTTCTTTGGTGGATTTAAGACGTATCCACGGACGATTAAATGCAAGTGATTTGGATTGAACATTCTCTATAATATTTACTGAAATAAATATTAAGAATTAGCGTTAAAAACAAAAAAAACCGAATTATTTATTCGGTTTTCGTATTATTTTTAAATTTTGGTTTTAATGATTTTTTATCAATTTCCATAATAAAATGGTATCGCAATAAATCATCGTCCGTATAATCACCTGACGATGAAAAATTTAAAGATTTAATGTCAAAACTAAAACCACCGATGATCTCACCAGTGGGGTCAAGATATTCCAATTCAATACCACATAGATTAAATAAATCTGTTGGGATGAGATGGTCATTAACTGTTTCATAACAAGATGTTTCAAACATTAATTTACCACCATCATTGTATAGTTTATATTTTGAGAATAGGTAAGGGTTAATCTCAACACCAACAGCTTTAATCAACCAACGATTCGTTTTTTTCGGTTCAATTGGGAATTTTTCGATATTCATGATTATATTTTGTATTTTTTATTTATGTCGCTCGTAACCAATTTTTATTTCCGATAAATTAGTATTAAAAAATTTAGATTGGAGTTCTTTTTTTGCTAACATTCTTTTGTAGTTACATTTATCAACATAACTAGCTGGAACCGAATCATCTTTAGCTTTATCAACCGCATCAAATGTTAATTTATTAGCCTCGTAAACATCATTATACTCATTTGAATCTAATATTGTTGCTACTAGCCCTTCACCTAAGTTATCAGTTAAATCATTTTTGGTGATTTGTAATGTTTCTAATGGTAAATAACCATTATTATATTTTAAATGTAATATAGAATAATAATCAAAGGCGTATGCCTCATCAACGGTTATTTTTATCATTTGAATTTTTGTTTAAATATTTTTTTATATCCTCGACCGTGTCTTTAATTAAGTCATTATATTTTTCATTCGTATCATAATAAAAAACAGATCTGTAATTTTTAAATATGTTTTTGTTCTCAGTCACATAATAATTATAGTCCATATCGAAATTTTGGAGCAGCTCTATGTAAAAATCACGAATATTTGTTAAAACGCCAGATCCAATTATAATATCATGGTTAGAGTTTAGACACGCATCAACCAATAATTTGGGGTGTGGCATATCTCTAACCATATCTAAATCACCAACTTCAATCGGAGTTTTTGTATTGATTAACTTGATGAACTTGGCAAATAAAAATTCACCTCTACGATATGGTGAATTACAATTGAAGGGGTACACCATAATAATATTTAGATTCTCAGCTTCTCTAAGTTCAATTATCCTATCCCTTAATATATCTTTTGATTTTACATAATGTGTATAGTTGTAGTTAATTGGGGTTTCTAATGTAACAGCTCCACTATGATTATTCCACAGTTCACTGGTTAAAAAAACAACAATTGTTTTGCATTGATGTTTAATTTGATTAATCACATTTAATGTGTGATCAACATTTACCCTTAAGTATTCTTCATATGGTATATCTAAAAAAGTTCGATGTTCACCAAAGATTAATAAAGCTCTGTCGTATTCGGTTACCCCAATACTATCTAATTTAAAATCTCTCGATGGCACACCGACAATTTTTTCGTCACGTTCCTTAAAATAAGGAAAAAATTGACTTGTATTACCTATGATTAAATTCATCTAAACCAAATTAACAATATGCCCGTCATTTTTAATACTATCTAAATCACAGTTAATAATTTTTTCACCATATCCAGATATATTTAATCTAACTTCTTTAATATTATCTGGCACTTGCACATGATAATAATTTCCTATTTCTAATCTTATTTCAACTATAAAAATATTGTCATAAAAAATTTGAACATCATAACCAACACCTCCATTTGGTATTAATTCTGTTTTATTTAATAAAATGAGGGTTTTTTTGTTATTATCGTTGACAATAGGTAAAACTGTGAAGAAAGTGTCTATCAAATTTTTTTCACTAAATCTTCTATTCATTTGACCAAATTCCATCAAAGAATTATTATGATTATTTTCTATTAATTTATTATATTCATCAAGATAATTGTAACATACATTATCATATTTTTTAAAGAACATATAATAAACGTATTCATATGGTTTATGTAAATGATATTTTTTTGTTGTCTCGACATCATACCAATCATCTTTCATATGCGGTAAAGTTAAGTTTTCACAAATAAAATTTATATCAGCAAAGAAAAATGCTGTACACATCATTGGCATGATACCCTCCATATCACCAATCCAAGTAGCAAACTTATAACCACTTCTAATTGCGTTCATATTATTTTCAAGAAACTGGAAACTACCATCTTTAAATATGTTATCGTCTTCCGTGTATATAGCACGTTTGTAGTTTAATATTCTAGCCATATTAAAACCCAACTTAATATTTTTCGTTATTGTTGAATTTACCGTTGGCCAATAAAATGCATAAAATTGCTTACCAATTGTTATATGATCGTATGCTAAATCGTTTAAACCCGCATCATACATTTTAGCTGAGTAATCTTTACCAATTTTTTCATTATCATTATTTACGATATAATAATCTATTGTTGGTAAAATATGTTGTGGTATATCGCAACCACTAACAACAAGAATTGGTAAATTTAATTTACTAAAATAATAAATTTGTTTCTCAAGCATTGTTATTTTACTTGGGGTATTTGGTATCGCGTTGATAATTACAATTTCATCTTTTGATTTCATACTAATATCATTTTTAATTGTTCCATGATGATTATATTTTATAAAATTATTAATGGTGTCCAAACAATTATAGTTGTGTGCACTTGAAACCCAATTAAAGTTTTTAAAATACTTTTCTTCACCAATAAAATGAAAAGCGTCTTGATCCCATAGTTCAGCTAATTTAGGGACGCCCATTGAATGTGCCATTGATAGCGGTGCGGTTTGGTTGCCGATATAAAATTTACAGGCATTTAATATAGCCAAAAAGTCACCAAGATTTTCGGCTTTAAAAAACGGTAATAAATGTTTATATTCAAAACTATCATATTGTGACTGATCAAACCCAACAAAAACACAATCATTGTCACGTATTAATTGTTCCCAATCAATCATATTTGTGGTTCTGTAACTTGCTCTGTGTATTACAACAGTGTCTTTAAAACCTAAATTTATTTTTGGGTATTTAATCCAAGGTTCGTATGCTAATCCATTGTATCCGCCCAAATAAACACTATTCATTAAATTAGTCCACGGAAATTTTTCTGGTATTAAATTGTGGGGTAATCTCCAATCATTTAAATTAATAAAATCATCAATATGTTCGGTTAATACTTCAAATTTATTAATATAATCTTGTTGTGCTAATATCGGTTGTAATTCTTTATATAAGTTATCTAGAGGTCTAGTGAATTGATCACCCCCATAATTTAAATTATCTGTTATGTACAAATTAGCTTTTCGGCCCGTCTTTTGGTAAATTTGGTTTACCACATACAACATTTGTATAAAATCACCAAGTCTACCACCAGCCACATAGTTTAAAGGTTCTGGATTCATTTCTTTGATTAATTTAAATTAATTTATTTCTTATAATATTCTAACCAATAGTCAACCATCTCATCCAACATAGATTCAAATGTGTATGTTGGTTTCCAACCAGTTTTTGTTTTTAGTTTAGTACAATCACCTTTTAGATTATGTAACTCTTCAGACCTTAAAAAATCCGTGTCATGTATAACATGTTTAGTCCAATCTAAACCTAATTTACTAAACACATATTCAACTAATTCTCTAACCGAATGTGATATACCAGTTGAACAAACAAAATCATCTGGTTCGGGTTGCTGCAACATTAACCACATAGCCCCGACATAATCTTTAGCATGCCCCCAATCTCTGGTTGCCTCTAAATTACCCAATCTAAGTTCATTAGCTAAACCAAGTTTAATTCTAACAGCTTCTTTACACACCTTATTGGTTACAAAGTTTGTACCCCTTCTCGGCGATTCGTGATTAAATAAAATGCCGTTAGAAACAAACATACCATGCGCATTACGATAGTTTTTGCAAATACTATGGCCATAAAGTTTTGCACAACCATATGGTGAAACTGGTTGCATTGGTGTTGTTTCTCTCTGGTAACCATCAGAATCTACTGAGTTACCAAACATTTCAGATGATGATGCTTGATATATTTTTGAGTTACGGGTATTTGATTGCAGAACAGCTTCAAGTAAATTTAAAACACCAACACCAGTCGCTTGTGCTGTATATATCGGTTGGTCAAAAGATATTCTAACATCTGATTGTGCCGCTAAGTTATAAATCTCGTCTGGATTAATTTTATTAATTACTGATATTAATGATACGATGTCTGTTAAATCAGCATAGTGTAATGTAATCTTATCCTGGATTGCCTCTAAGCGTAAAGACGTGCTTTCTTTAGCCGAATTACGTTTAACAGTACCATGTACTTCATAACCTTTAGCTAGTAAAAATTCAGCTAAATATGAACCATCTTGACCTGTTATTCCTGTTATTAAAGCTTTTTTCATATTAAAAAGTTATATTATAAATTTAAGGTTAAATTTTAAGAAGTAAACTATAATATTATTTTTTATACCTAACTATAAAATCGCTACAAACTCCATAGCAATTAGATACATCATCATTGTTTAATTCTGGTAAAACAGCTATACTGTTTTTAATTGGTTGTTTACCTGGGTAGGCCCAAATAAAACCCCTACTCGTTATTGTTAAAGTATCATGTTCGTGCCAAAAATAGTGAAGATGTGACCCCCTGGAATCTAATTCATTAAATTTTTCAATTACAACAATATCTTTACAATGTAACCAAAGTTTATTGTGGTATTTTTCCAACCAATCTATATCTAACTGATATTGTGGTTCATCATGACCCATAAAAAGTTTACTGTTGTGAACTCTGACATCAATTTCACAATCAAAACCTAAATTAATAGCGTTTTCGATATATGATGGATTATTTTCATATTCCCTATTAATACCATCTAAATTACCTCTGTGTGATATTAATTTCATATTAGATCCATTCATAATTAAAAACAGGTACTTTCTGTGAAATAATATTTCTTAATTCATAAGAATCTTTATCATCAAAAAAACCATCATGAAATTCTACATATAATTCATCTATCTTTTCGATTTGATTCGTATTTATTAAATCCCATAATACTTCGTATTCCGCACCCTCAATATCTAATTTTAATACTATATAATCGTTACCATCAAATTGTGAGATAAAATCCGAAAATTTAATTGTTTTAACTTTTATTGGGTTTTCCCTATTTAATTTTTCTTTTTTATTTATCATTAAAGTATCACCCAAATCCCCCCAGACATCAATCGCTGAATAAAAATCGAGAAAACCATTTTCGTTCCAAATTGCTTCATCTTTAACAATAAAATTATAATTTAAATTATTTGTCGCTATATTATTTAGTGTATCAATATGGTTTGGGTTGCACTCAAATAAATAAACATCACAACCAAAAAGATCAGACCTTTTATTTAATAAAATATCAATACTCTCACCAATTCTAGCACCACCATCTATAAAAATTTTTTTATTCTTTTTTATTAAAACATTATCGCAATCATTTAATAAATTATTATATGTGTACATTATACTACCCAAATCTTTGAAATAATGGTTACCCGCACCGAGTTTTATATTTAGTTCGCCAATTCGGTTTTTTAATTGGTCGTATCTGTCTACAATATAATTTAATGATATATTTTTATAATGCAAAAGTTTTAATTCATCATCAAAATTTTTAATTTTTAAATCAAGACCAAATGGTTGTGCGGAATGTGCGCCAGGTTTATAATTAATTTCCAGCAACATGTTTGGTTTAAATACAATGTTTTTACAAAGTCCCTCAGCGAAAACGCCGTTATAAATTTGTTCAGTAATTTTTTTACCTAGATCTGGAAAAGTTTCACTGACCATCTCATATCCCTTTGGAGTTATAACATCATATTGAAAATTTTTGATTAAATATTCTAAAATATTATCTGCGTATAATAATTCATCTATATCACAAACAATAACATATTCAGATGGATCGTTTTTCCAACAACCGTTTTTAATTTCTAAATACTTTGAGTCATTTATTTGGTTATGGGTATTATATTGTATAATTTTTATTTTAGTATTCTTACATTGTTTTAATATATCAATACTACTATCTGTTGACATGTTGTCATATATTGTTATTTGGCTAACAAAATCGGAGTAGTGACTCAAATAAAAAGGTAAAATTTTTTCTTCGTTCCAACATAAACTATACAACGATATTCTAGGTTTTATAATATTAATCGATCCGTTTTTGAATAAATTTTCAAACATAGCATCGTTTTCCACAATCTCCAATAAAGGTGTGTTATTAAAGCTATTATCATGAACAAATAGTTCAAAAAAACAAGGGTTATGTTTTTTTAATAAAACGTAAAATAAATTATTGGATACTTTATATGTTTTAAATAAAACCCCATTAAATTTAATGGTTATTTCGGTATTTTCAAAATCATACGATTGGTATACAACCGCAAATAAATCATTGTTATTTTCAACAGGTAGTATAGATAACTGCCCGTTTATAGTTTGATGTGATTTCTTAATATCGATCCGCACATAGTCGTTCTCAAAAAAATTATTAAATAATTGATTATTTTCCATTAAAATTTATTTTCTATAAAATATTAAATTAGCTTCAGCCGAGATTGGATCTGGGTGAACTTCAACGGTGAATCCATGACCCTCAAGCCACGGTTTAACCAAATTAATATGATTGTTTGTGTCTTTATATAACTCCAGTGTCAATGCAACCTCACAACGACCCTCAACAACTAAATTAATTTTATCTTTTAATGACAGCAAGCAGTTAAAATCGTTACCTTGCGCATCAATCCAAAGATAATCAATTTTGGTGATATTGTATAAATTACAGAAATCAAAAAGAGTTATCTTCGGTACTTGATAAGAGTCTGTTACGTGGAAATCAAATCGTTCCCATTGACCAGAAAAATCATGTAAACTACTACAACCCCAATCAGATTGACCAGCAATTTTAAATGTCGCAAATCCATTCTCGGTATCAACCGCAAATGGTAATATTTTAACGTTTGGTGTTTCTTTGAATGTATGCCAAAGTATGTTAAGTAATTCATGTGTGGGTTCAAACGCATAAACAGTAGAGCCATCGCTAGCCAATGCCTTTGTATCTGTGCCACTATTGGCGCCAACTTCAATTTTAATTTTTCCCATAATTTTCAATATAATAGTTTAGGTCTTCAGGGGTACCCAAACCCCACATTTTTTCAACATTAAATGTTCTAATTTTTCTGTTGTCTAAAATTGCTTGATTAAAAACTGGACAAACATAAAATTCATTATTAACTCTGATATTTTTATCTATCATTTCTTCCGCATATTTTACAAAATCCGAACCGTGCTTCCAATAATAATAACCAACTGTCGCATCATCAGATATTGGGTTTTTTTCGGCAACTTCAGTAACGAGGCCGTTTTCTGGATTTATTTTGGCGAATGACCATTTAGGATGTGTTGCTTTAAATGTAACAATACCACCATCGGCATTTGTCTCGTTCATTTTGTACATAAACTCATTTGAATCCCACTCCACAAACTGGTCTGAATTTGCGAAGAATAATGGTTCGTCATTATTAATATATTCCTTAGCTAATAATGCGGTGCAAGCGGCACCTTCAGTCACACCCTCTGTTTCAACAATTTTACAACCAGGTGCTATTAAAGATAGCATAGTATCTAAATTGTATTTTTCACGATGTGTTTTCTGAACAACAAAAATATAATTTGCGTCCATATTTAAATTTTCGATCACAACTTGGATCATTGGTTTACCTTTAACATCAATCAAAGGTTTTGGGAATGTATAACCAGCCTGTTCAAACCTACTACCAGCGCCAGCCATCGGTATTAATACATTTAGTTTTTCATCTTTCCATTTAGGTGTTGTCATAATTGTACCTGTGTTTATTTCTTCTAATTTTTTATTTATGTTAATATAAGTTATATCGTTAGGTGTGTTAACCCTCAGGATATGTGATTTTGATCTGGAAGCCGCTAATAACCCATAGGGTGAATCTTCAACAATTAACGTTTCCTCTGGTAAATAACCCATCATTGATATCGCCTTCCAATAAATTTCTGGGTGTGGTTTTGAATTTTTCACATCCTCATTAGAGAGTATCAAATCCATATATTCAATTATCTGTAACTTAGATAATACAGTTAAAACTGTTTTACGGATGCTGTTTGAACAAACGGCTATCTTATACCCATAATGACTGAGTGTTGCCATACAACTAATAATATCGGATGATGGTTTAATATCGGCCAACATTTGTAGTGTATATTTTTGTTTTTTATCCCAAACTTCTTTATGTAACTCAACTGGTAATCCTTTTCGTTTGGTTAGCATATCCAGTTTCTGATTGGTTTTCAACCCATCGTAAATCGATAAGTGTTCATTCCAATCAATTGCATATTCTGGGCCCAAAGCTTCATTAAGGGCATCATAATGAATATTTTTAGCCTCAACTAAAACACCATCAAGGTCAAATATTATTAGTTTGATTTTATTGTCCATAAAATCCATCGGAAATTGTGTGGCCGTGTTGATCAATACATTTGACCATGCCGTTTCTTATTATTTTATACTCCAATGGGTAATCTTTATTAAATTTAATACTAAAATTATTTAAAAAGGGTATGTCTAGATTTAATTGTTTAACATATTGATATAATATGTCTTCAGCGTCCCTACAAGTTTCTAAATATTTCGGATCTTGTTTTATAAACCAGAGATAGCAATTAGAAATTGCGTCCATGATATACGATTTACCAGCAAAGAATAAATCAATAACTTTACCTTCAGAGCAAACAATATACATATGGTTTTTATTAAAATCAAATTCGTCAACTTTAACATCAAATCGACTTCTGATAACAAAATCATATGTGAAATTAAATTCTCTTTCGTGCTCAGTTTTTAATAGATTTGCACGATATAATCTAAAAAACATCATACCAATGTGTGTTAAATATCCATTAGTTCTCGTTTTGAATCCCTCGTATCTTAACATTTCTTCTGGAATATACTTATCAGATAAAAATTCCCAAGATTTTGGATTATATGTTTTAATAATATCATCAATGTTAGCCTCATCGGTTTCGACATTATTTAAAGCATGATAAGACACATAAAACCTATCATTTTTTGGCCCAGGAAGACCACTTTCCATACATGATGAAATAAAATATTCAACATCAAACGGAAAATTTGGGTAATTGTACCAATAATTTCTACTGTGTCCTGATAAACAAGCTGCTATTCTCATTTTGCCTCCTCAAATTGCATTTCTTCTGGTGTTAATAAACCTTTATTATATTTTTGCATTCTATCGTAATATCTTTGTTTAACTTTGTCCGAAATTGGTATTGGTGTACCATCCTCATCAATTCGAACAAATTTTATATTTGTGTGAGTTACAATTTCTTGTTGCCCCGTATAAACATTATGTTTTCTAACTTCGATATATAAAAAAACAGATGTTTGACCGAACTCGATAACCTTTGCGTATATCTTTAATAGATTATTTACTTTAACTGGTTTTTTAAAGAAGAGTTGATCTATCATAATTGTAACAATTCTGGGCGTATCACAAATTTGCGCTGCGTATGATGCTGACGCATCATCTATCAAAGAAACCAAAGTTCCACCAAACATGTTGTCATGAACACCAATATCACCTTTTTTACAAATATATGTTGTAATCAATTCCATGATTATGATTTTATATAAGCAATTTGATATTCATCAAAATAAAGTCTATCGGTTGCGTTACTTAAAAAATCAACAACATATCGACCTTTACCCAATCCATTATGGTTATCATCAACAACAATTAAACAACCTGGTTTAAGTTTGGCGTAAACAGCTGTTAACTCTTTTAAATGATGTAATGATGATGGATGTGTATTATCCCAATCCACGTCAAAAGAATCTAAATATAATAAATCAATATCTTCTGGGTTTGGGAATGATGCTAAAAATTTAACACTGTCATTTAAACATACGATTGTTTTTGATGACACTTGTGGTCTAACGTTGGAACACGCTAACGGATCGATATCGACAGTGTAAACTAAACCATTTTTATCCGTATTGCAGTAAATATCGAACATAACTGTTGACGCACCATCACCCTGAATATTGTTTATATACCTGGTTGTTCCCGTTTCTACAATCAAATATTTATCTTTTTTTAGAGAGTCCAGGTATTCAAATATCATCCTGAATGTATTCTCCCTTTTACCTAAAAAGGGGTAAAATCTCTCATTCATTATTGCTAAAAAATTTTCCATTATTTTTTTATCGTTACAATACAATTATAATCATAATCGATAAAAAAACAAATAAAAAAAGGGTAAAATAATTTACCCTTTTTAAATTTTTGTGGAGTCGGAGGGATTCGAACCCTCGTCTCGTTTAGTCATTCAATAACCCTCATTCACATGCTTAGTTTATTTTTCTAAACAAACAAAATATTTGGTCTCACTAACCCAGAGATCCAACTAATCTGGAGTACCTTTTTTAGAGTTCCCACCCCCTACCTGGCACTTAAGGGTTTTTTGCAGTTTTACTGTCAGTTGTTAGCTTACGCTAATTCGTAGTCTGCAAACTCAACTGGCTGACCGTTCAACACGATGTTGCCTTCAGCGTCAATGTAGCTTTCGCCATCTAAAATTGTGTATAGGTTATTCAAGTGTTTCCAATACTAACACTGCATGCAAATTAAAGAACGTATCTACCGATCGATTCCAGTCGACCCCGTATGTATAAATACCGCAATGTTTTAGTTTGTACCGAGGATGGGAGTCGAACCCACACGGCCTTTAGGGCCAAGGGATTTTAAGTCCCTCATGTCTACCATTCCATCACCTCGGCATTGCGGTGATTCACGGTACAATATTACGAAACAGATTTGAAATAACCAAATGATTTTCTTATTTTTTGTTCAATTTGTATGAATCTGTGAAAAAACATCCACGATCATCCTCGATTGTGACCATATAAACATCGGCTGGTAAATTATCTTCAAATACCGAAAAGTTATCGTTGGGGTCTGGGTTCATAATCACACATTGGCTATTTTTCCATGTCACCAAATACGGTTGTAATTCAGCTGTGCCACCACTAATATCCAAAGATATACCACCATTTTCGGTTGCTGTTGGATATTTTGTTACGTTGAATTTAACAGCCAATTTTTTCGGTTGTGTTACTGTTAATGTTTCACATTTTGTTATTTTACCGTTAGTCGCACAGATTTTATAAGAACCAGGGGGCAACTTTGTAAAAGTACCAGATTTATTTGTGGATGTATAAGTCCCTTTTTTTATTGTAAAGGTGTAATCACCTTCTGGTTTAACAACACCTTGAATGTAACCATCGTTATTACCATAACAGGATACTTCTTGATCGACATAAGGTTTAAACTCAAAAGACTGAGCTTTTGTTATCATCGGAATGATGATAGCGGTTAATAGTAGAATTTTTTTCATGCTAACTTTTTTAATTAATTTATTTTCATATAGATATGAAAAACAGTTAACAAATGTTAACGAAATAAAAAAATTAACAAAAATTTGGCTAAATGAACCTAAGTGTGTTTTTTAATGTTGGTATAAATTCTTCCGAATAAAAATGCATTTCAGTTTTTAACCCATAATACGTTTTAAAATTAATTACATTTCCATTCTCATCTTTTTTAATTGAGAATAAAAAGGGTGCGTGTGTATCGAATGTTTTAATTTCATAGATTAAATTATGTTTTTTGATTAATTCGGTAACCAAATCCACATTACCTAAAAAGTAGTAATCCACCTCAACACCTAGTGAAGTGATATCATAACCAATTAAAATAAATTTTAAACCGTCTTGATTATCATTGTAATCGGCGTATATTTTTATACCAACAACGTTATCGTTTTGATCTGTTTTAATTGAGTATTGTTTAAATACTGGTTTGTCTTTGACATCAAATGTCGCATTAACATCATGAATTTTGCTTTGTAACTCATTTATATCGTTAGTTATCAAATACTGACTGTTAAATTTTTCACTTGTTGTTAAGAAAATAGCTTTTTTATCGCCAGTTGATGCTTTTACATCGCCATTCAGATCAATGTAAAAATCTTTGAAGTCTGTTATTTCCATATCACAAATATAGACAATTTTTTTAAAAAAACAAATGTTGTCCCGTCAGGACTCGAACCTGAACATCCAGGGTCAAAACCTGGCGCCCTGCCATTAGGCTACGGGACAATTTAGTACCTGGAGAGGGATTCGAACCCTCACGCCCCTTTCGGAGCACTGGATTTTAAGTCCAGCGTGACTACCAGTTCCACCATCCAGGCATTAGTACCCTCGGTCGGATTCGAACCGACACGCCTCGCGACACTGGTTTCTAAAACCAGCGGGTCTACCATTCCCCCACGAGGGCATTTGTGGCTTTAATAGGATTTGAACCCATACTTTATCGTCCGTAGCGATAGGTGCTATCCAGTTACACCATAAAGCCATAAAATAAAAAAACCCTGAGTTGCTTAGCACCCCAGGGTTTGTTGTTTTCATAGTTAATATCTTCGTTTACATATGAACATAGCTTACCCCAGGCTCTTTTGTCAAGAGTTGTAATTGTAACTGGCGTTGTAAGCTTAGTGTTCTCATGTCTATATAAATATGTTTGTTTTTAAAAAAAGTACAATTATCGGACTAACCTTTACAAACTTTCCGAAGAAAGCTTTTGGGATCGAACCAAATTTAACCTGAGTTAGTTGCTGAATTTAGTCCCAATTGCGATACAAAGATAAGAAATGTTTTTTTAATAAACAAGTATTTTTGAAAATTTTATTTATTGTATCTGTTGAATGAGTTTTGTGATATTTCAATACACTCTGGTTTACCAACGAACTCATTCAAATTAAGTGCATCAGTATAGCTCATAGCGGATTTAAGATAGTGTGAAAAATTTTCAACCCAACCTGGTATTGTATATTCAACTTTTTGTTTTTTGACAATACCCTCGGATGTTTTAATATCACTCTTACCCCAATCTCTTTGAACCTCCTTGGTTGACATACCTCTGAATGATTTATACAACGGTATATCGCAATCCAAATAATTTCTGGCTATTTGCGAATATTGGTCAATAATTTCACCACTATCATTTGTAGTTGTTCCAGAACTTTCCAAAGCCTTATTGAAAATAGAACCCAACATGACGTAATCCGCACCGAGTGCCAATGCTTTGATAACATCCGAATATTTTTTAAAGCCGCCGTCAGCAACAATTTTGGCTGGTTCCATTAATGTACACGATTCAGAATATACTTCTCGAATCAGGGATGCCATAGGGAAACCGATACCAGTTTGTACGGTTGTTAAACAACCACCACCGTTACCAATACCAATTCTAACATAGTCAGCGCCAGCAATAGACAAATCAACATATGTTTGTGGGTTAGCAACATTTCCAGCCATTATAACTAGTTCGGAGCGGTATTTGTTTTTCGCTTCATTTACAGCATCTATCAAAGCTGGCATGTGCCCATTTGCCACATCAATCAAAGCATACATTGTTGCACCACGATTATAACTATCAGGTGTGTTTTGTAAAAACATTTGTTTAAACTCAGTCAATCCATATGACCTCCAACAAACTGGTGATGTTGATATATCATCACTGTAACTATGTGATTTCCTGGGTAGGATTACCCTGATATGATTGTTAATAAAGAAATCAGCATTTTCATCACTAACCACAGTATCCATCGGTGCCGTAAAAATCGGCAACATGTCCATGTCATCTAAAATTTCAATTTCAGATCTTGTGTTAATTCTGGTTCTAACCGCTGGTTTTATCAAAATATCATCAAAGTCAATTTTCATCTTTTATTGTTTTTAATTAAAAAATTATAAAACCCCCAAGCTATTAACCTGGGGGTTTTCAATTTAGATACCGTAACGTTCCATCAATCGGCCAACGGTTCTTGCCGATACACCCAAGGCTTCTCCTGTTCTTGTTTTAACGTAATCGTTTTGTTTCAAGATACGAGAAAAAGTTTTCTTGTTGATAGACGAGATGTATTGTGCACGATTGTACATATTTGTTGGTACAACACGTTCAATAACCACTTCACCCTTTCGGTTTTTGGTTACATTGTATTCGTAACCAGAGTTGTTATTCGAAATTGCGTTAACGGTGTTAACGACTTCATTGCGATTGGCTCCAGAGAGTTTCATCGACTCACCAGCGACCATCGACTTGATAGCGGCTGACAAGGTTTTGTTGGTGTTAGACATAAATAATGATTTTATAAGACAATAATAAGAAAGAAAGTTTGAAATACCAAATATTGGTGAAAAAAAGTTGGCGGGATGGGACTTGAACCCATGACCTTGACCTTATAAGAGTCCTGCGCTAACCAACTGCGCCACCCGCCAGTCGAATTGGAGCGGTAAGACAGAATCGAACTGTCGTCCTCAGCTTGGAAGGCTGATGTAATAGCCACTATACGACTACCGCAAAATGCCTCATTCTGGGATTTGATTGAGGTCTAGTTACATCGGTTTCTTTCGCTGTTTCAAGAACCTGCCGCACTTCTGCTGGTAAAACCCGTCAACACTACTCGGCGGAGATGTGTCGCTCTCCGTCACCCCGACCCCCAGCATTTTAACCATAAAGGCTCATTACCACCCTATGAGCGGATGATTGCTCTCCAGTACAGTTTTCGGTTACCATCTGGGTATTAACCGTGATCCTTTAGTGAGATCCAAACACTCTGAGTACCCCTTACTCGTTGAGCGGTAGACAGGATTCGAACCTGCGACCCTCACCTTGGCAAGGTGATGCTCTACCAACTGAGCTACTACCGCTTAAAAGACAGCCCACAACGTCCACATTATACCGTTGGTGGGGAATGACGACCAGTCAAGTTGTGGTTCTTACTTTATGTCGCCTGCAACAGGTGCCACCCACTTCTGTCTTAGCACTCGACATGGGACTCGAACCCACCACCCTTAGCGCACCACTGTTATGGTGATTCGAACACCGCTACTAAGGGCTGACCCCAATCGAGTAAGTTGGGAAACCAATTTACAAGCTTTTGGTTCCCCGATTGATCAGGTTATTTAATTATTTTGACCTCAAATAAGGCATTCACATCGCCAAGAAAGGGGATCGGCTTTAAGGTTTAACCGCCATAACTCTCAGATGCGCTCGTCATGTGACTCTTTCTCCGTTTATTTTAAGATGCACGGATCCCTCTCTGATGGGAGTACAAAACATCTGCTTGGTCGCGGGAACGGGATTCGAACCCGTGTAATTCGGCTTATGAGACCGAGCTGGAACCAACTCCAGTCCACCCCGCAATAATGAAAGGCTCTGAATCGTCCCTGCGCCATTCTCAGGAGAGCCTTTCGGTTTTAAATAGATTCGGCGATCGATTATTCCCACTGATATACCTAAGATTCGTTAGATCATAGTAACCATCCACAATGGGCCTATACTCTTACACTCCGTCCGTATTTACTCACCTAATCAAATGCGTCATAGGTATTTCAGATACAGCGTTCAGTGCTACCCTCAGGACTTCTTCACCCTACCCACATAGTTACGTGGCAGATCTCGCTCGGAAGAAAAGAGCGTGTATCGTAGAATTGTCCAGTATTTCTACGACTTGTGGATTACAACACGACCAATTAAGGCCCCTTACCCTCTCAATCCATAATGAGGGACTCGGTCATACTCGTTCCCAACGTATCCGACTGAACTTCCCCATGTCGGTAAACCCCGTTTATTAGAGGTTATACGAATTTCACTTCTTGTGTGGCCTTCCCCCATAGCCTTGGAGCCTTCTAGCCAGGTTCACACACCATAACGGATGAGTACGTCCGTTAATCGTGGGGTCTTTTGCTGATTAAAGGGAATTGAACCCAATCTTCCAGCCCTGTCCACTTCTATCCTGAAGCAACTAGGGCCAGTGTGCCCATTACACTATAACCAATCGAGAGTTTCGAACCTCTCAGACTCAAGTTAATTACTCTTGAGTTTTGTAGCGGGGGTGGGGATCGAACCCACGACCTCCAGGTTATGAGCCTGGCGAGCTACCTCTGCTCTACCCCGCAATGTTGTACTCCCTACGGGAATCGAACCCGTCTTTTCAGGATGAAAACCTGATGTCCTAACCGATAGACGAAAGGAGCGTAAATTGATGATTCGACCACATTTCTTACCAGAGCGGAACTAAGGGGTCTATTGGTACCGTACCCTCATGCACTCGATTGGGATTGCAGCCCCGTGAGTCTCCCGATGCGCCAGATTGTCTTTCCTATACTTTCGCTAACCTATCTGTTATTGGGTTCTGGCAGTGTCCCAGTTAGCATACTCCCATAGTACTTTTTCCTCATCAATTCTTTTTTTGCCTTTACCTTTCAAAGACTAAGTAGGTTTAGTTGCGGACTTTCACGTCTTATGCGTCCATAAGACTCCTTCCTCTGAGTGCTTCTCTTTTTACAGTCTTTAAACTATCAAGGTACGTTATCTCAGTTTTCAACACAAAACCACTGTGTTAGCAATCGCGATCCCGATAGGATTCGAACCTATGACCTACTGCTTAGAAGGCAGTTGCTCTATCCAGCTGAGCTACGGGATCGTAAATTTCGGGTTGATCTTTTTAGTCGGATTTACAAGTCTGATTTTTTAAGATTTGCTGAACTCAACCCCAATAAGTAAATAAAACACAGGATGCGTTTATACGTGCTCTAACCAACTGAGCTATCGACCTCATACGAAGCCGAGTGGGACTCGAACCCACGACCCCGAGGTTGACATCCTAAAGTTTAATTTGCGGAATGCATCCTCTTTGTTTTATTTGCGGTCTATGCGGGAATCGAACCCGCCTCACCGCCGTGACAGGGCGGCATCCTAGCCGATGAACGAATAGACCGTTTAGAGCCCAGAGCTGGATTCGAACCAGCGCCTTTTTTTTCCATAAAAAATTGTTAGATAGTGATTTGCTGAAATCATCCACACTGGATGACTCTTTTTTTAATGCTACCGCTACACCATCTGGGCTTTTGCTCCCCCGTCAGGGCTCGAACCTGAGACCTACTGATTAACAGTCAGTTGCTCTAACCAGCTGAGCTACGGAGGAATATTTGATGGTGTCACAACTATATACCATCAGCTACGGAACCCTTCTGTTAATAAGTAAGTAGGAGATTTAAAAATCTCGTCCGTATCAAATCCACACCATCGGTTACGTTGTCTCACGACAAGAGGCTTTACCGAGGCAAAGTTTTAATTTTTTTCACCAATATGTCAAAGAACAATCTTTGAGCCACATGACGGGATCGAACCGCCGACCTACTGATTACAAATCAGTTGCTCTACCAGCTGAGCTAATGTGGCATCTGTGGTGCGGGGAGGAATCGAACCTCCGACACAGGGATTTTCAGTCCCTTGCTCTACCAACTGAGCTACCGCACCAAATAAAGATAATGGTTGGATTCCCGTTACACCCAACTCTGTACTGCTTCTTGAGTTTTACAAGCGCTTGGCAGAGGGAGCTGATTTCTTCGGCCCAAACTCGCTTGTCGACAGCTTATTTGGAGAAACCCATTATCTTCGTAGCGTATGTGGGATTCGAACCTAAACCAACTATTCATGCTTCGTTGATCACCTGCACACGGGCTCATGACTGCACCGTGCTCTCCAAGAGTACGCTATGTATTTTAAAAGTTACAATTCATCGGAATGTGTTTGTTTTCCATTAAAAGTAGAGTTTGTATTGTTTGCCGAATACATTCCCGAATTGTGGTACAAAAGTAAGAACAAAATTTTTAACCTGCAAATACTTTTGAAACTTTTTTCATTTTTTTTTCAAAGAACTTATTTTAACGCTTGCTCTCGCAATTGTGGTACAAATGTAAGAACGAAACTTCAAACTCGCAAACTTTCAGCAAAAAAAAAAACCCGAACTTTTGGTTCGGGCTTTCTACTATGGTTTACACACTGAATAATTACACCAATAGAAAGCCCGTGGATGAGTCCTCGCCTCTTCCAAAGAATCTATTCGTTGTATTTATCACTCTTTTCATTGAATGTTTTTAAGTTTTGTATAAATATAGGTAACTTTATAAAAAAGTCAAGTTTCTGGAAAAATATTTTTATCTACAATAATTATCAGCTGCGCATGACGCCGCCCAAGCATGTGGTTTACCCACCGCATCATAACCCATAGACTTAGCATATCCAATACCAGCTTCGTATAGTTGGTTTGATTTTTCATTCTGTTTTGAATTGTAATCAACGTGGACTGTTATCTTCTTGTTAATTCCTTTAAGTTGATCCGCAACCTCAACCGATTTTACAACCTCGTTCCATAATTTAGGTTGCATGTTTGCAATTGGGTTATGATTCTTAGCTCTAGGTTCGGATTCTTTTTTATAGATTACATGTACACCATGACCAATCTCATATAAACAAACCGTTGTGACATAGTTAATCTTAGCCCCAACTTCTTGTGAATCGCAGCCGATGTATATTTCACTCTTTGGGAATCTTTCAACCCAATTCTTTACATACTCAAATAAGTTTTCAATAGTTTTACCGTCTGTTTGTTTAAAATTTTTCATAAAATACTAACCTTTAATACTCAAAGGTCGTGAATCCCATCATTCCCTCCGAATCTTTTACAAAATTAATGTGTTGTGCTTTTCCGTCTTTATGGATTATTACGTGTGATTGTAACCATGAGCTTGGGCCGTTATTATAACCAACTCTTAACTTTGTTGATGTTCCAACAGCCAAAGCACCGTCTTTTCTACCAGGTGAATGGTAGTGCCCAATTACAATCTTTGTGTTCAAATTACGATATTGTTGCAATGAACCTCTGGATCCGTTTGACCCAATATCACCATGTTGCCCCAATTCCCAGTTTTTTACTCTGTATGAATCGTTTCTACCTAAAGTTTTATACTTGGGGTACTTCTCATTTATCAGAGCTGGGATCACACCTTTAACAGCATGTGGGTTTTCAGCATATTGACCCAAAAGTATATCTGAAAGTTGCATATATAATCTTGAGTTTTTTGGTGTTGGTTGTTTTTTCCAATCCTCATTCTTCAACCAACGATCCAAGAAATCATCGTGATTACTTCTGACAACAACCACATTATTATACTTTTCAAACTCCTTTAAACCATCCATCATCATATCAAGTTCTCTCTTTAAATCATTGGTTCCATTTATTTCTTTACCATATTGTATAAACGGATCTTTCATCTGATGATGGCTTATTGAATCACCATCAAAAACATCATGTAAAATCACATGGTTTGGTGTTAATCTATTCATAAAATCATGTGTAACAGATAAAACATTATGATCGTGGCTGCCATAGTGTAAATCACCTAAAATAATCGCCTCAATGGTATCTATTTTTTCAACATCACCAGATTTAACAGAATAACATAAATCCGTGAAATCACCAGTCTTATCATCAGCTGTGACTTGTCTAACATAAAAGGTATCTTTATCTTTTATCTCAACAATCGCAAAACCATAAGTATGATGAAACTCACCTTTTTTACCTGACTTAGAGTCTGTGTAATTCATTTTGGTTACAGCACCAGTTGTTAGCATCATTTTAGGTTTATTACCCTCTAAAACTGGAATCATCTCCATTTGAACTTTTGGTGCGCCAAAAACACATGAGTTAATACCACTCATACCCTGCAATCCACTCATCGGGTTTGTTGCTGTGGGTTGAATTTTGATATCAGACATAATTGACAAATATTTGTGTAGGTTATGTCTATTCGCATCTAGATATGGTAATACCGCATCGTCCCAAGTATCAAAGTCTCTATCTGTAAACACCGATGTTGGGTTTTTATATCTACCAGCAATCACATGAATATCAGCATTTAAAAATTCAGCATAAGCTTTTATATTTTTTAATAGCCCATTGTGTACTGGGGTATCATTTTGAGCCCAGGTTATAATAAATTTATTCTGTTCTTTGTTTAACTGTCTTTGTTTTGCCAATTCGTATTGCTCAGAAACAACATCAACTTTTTCTTTGAAGTTTAGTTTCTCGGAACACCATTTTCTAACGGTTCTTTCTGATTTACCAAAAAAATCCATCAATATTTTCATTCGATCATCCCAGGATAGGTCTTTGTTTACATAGACACTTTTGGCATACGTTATTTGTTCTTCAGTTAAATCTTTAATCTTAATTTTCATATACTATCTTTTTAAATTCTCAATTTTAATATAAGTATCCTCAAATTCTCTTATGAGCATTTGATGTTCATCTATTAATCCATTTATATCGTTTAGTTTGTCAAACCATAATTTAGTTATTGTACCTCTACCCCACCCGTCTTTACTTTCACTAAGAGCACCAAATAACGTTGGTTCAATCATGGCTAATAAATCTCTCTGGTTATCTATTATCTCAGCACGTTTTATGGATAATTCGCCTTGTAGATGTATTAACTGATTCGACATCACTTCAAATTCAAGTTCTTTTTTTGTCTTTGGGTTTAAAGCCCCAATATCAACACCACGTGCTTTTAATATTTTTAAAAACCATTCAGTCAGCGCAAATAATAATTTTGTAGTCATTGTGTAAAGTTAGTTTTTGTTGTTTAATGTATCGCAATCCACCAAATTTTTTAATCAGCTAAAAGTTCGGCTGATTGACTTGGTTGTTCTTGATTTATTTTAGGTAACTTTCTATAAACGTTATCAAAACGCTTATCTAATTGTTTTTCAAATTCTCGCATGACATCATCAATCCTATCATGAATATGTTTTGATTCCTGATGAATTTGATTATGTATGTGATCGAATTCTCTTGTCATGTCATTTCTGACATCTTTTATTATTTCATTGTTTTTACGATCATAGTTCTCAAATTCGCGATAAACAACATCGAATCGAGTACCAACATCCGCACGAAAACCCTCTAGCTCAGAGACCTTCCGTTTTAAACTAACAATCGCCCAGATGCCCGCACCTAAGCCGATTACCGCAACCGTTGATAAAACGGTCACTAAGATTGTAGCCATTATTGTATCCATATAATTTCTGTTTTTAAAAATATTTTATTTTATATGGTAGATCGCGATACATTTCACAACACAAACAATATTAAACAATATTTTGAAATAAAACAACATTCGGGCAAAAAAAAATCCGACCACTAAGTCGGATTTTAATTTAAAATCAACTTTTTATTATTCTGTCGGCGTTTCACCACTCGCATCGCTTTTAGATTTTTTAAAGGAAAATTTGTCAAGAGTATCACTACCCATGCCAATCGC
>JACCDG010236407.1_pt1 | contig 84336 bp, 86 predicted proteins | sample 7442471 | NCBI WGS metagenome assembly JACCDG01 (sample SAMN15323444, study PRJNA562643) | freshwater metagenome | isolation source: river surface water | place: USA:Blue River Watershed | collected 2017-08-17 | reverse complement strand
TCTTTTGCACGGAATTTATAAATTTAATTATTAAAAAAAATATTATACAGGAAATAAAGTTTAGTAACAACAAAATCCCCTTACGGGGATTTTGGTAACTTACTTTGTGCGCGTACCAGGATTCGAACCTGGGACCTCACGAGTATCAGTCGAGCGCTCTAGCCAACTGAGCTATACGCGCACAAAACAAGTTAATAAATACTTGGAAAATATAACAGAAAAACTGATTTTTAACAAACGAAAAGGGTTGGTTCGAGATGACATACGCATCTGTTACCAACCCTCTGTACCACCCTTACAGGTGGTAATTCTTCAGTCTTGGTGCGGGACTCTTTGGGGCATTCGGCCCACCGAGAATCCGCATGGTCCCAGACTGCCGAGGTTCCTCGAAAACCTCGGGGTGAGTTTTAACCTCCGGCTCATTGCCGAAGAATAACTCATGACAGTCCTCGGGGAAGGTCTTTGCATCTTCCCACTTGAACGACACCACTGCTCCGAGCAATGCGCCGATGAAGACAATCACCACCCACTTGGTGACACCCGCACCCCAGGTCGCGCTATAGAGCGCAAGACCAAAAAACGAGAGTCCCGCAAGAACCGATAAAACCACGCCGACGACGATACGAACAAACTGACTGTTCATACTTCTGTCCCCTGGCTAACCGGCTTTTAGCCGGGCGGATTGATTCCGCTCTAATGTGTATTATACCACATATAGTATAAAATTGTCAAGCACAACAAAAAACCACCCTGTTGGGTGGCTCTTTGTTATATCATCCTTTATTTTGTTCCGTTCTACTCCTGTCTTTCCAAGTGTCATACAGATTTAAAGACTCCTGTAATTGTCTATTATGTGCTCAATTGAAGCACACAATACCGACGCACATTCTATCTTCCGAAGAAGTTAGACTTTTGTATCGCAAAGCGATACAGGTTTCAAATTGAATTATTCCACGAGCAGCTTCCGCTACCCGTGCCTTGTTACGACTTACTCCCTGTTACCGAATTTACCGTGGTCCAGTATACACTGGCCTTCGGGTATTCCCGGTTCCCTTGAGTTGACGGGCGGTGAGTACAAGACTTGAGAACGTATTCACCGCGGTATAGCTGACCCGCGATTACTAGCAATTCCAACTTCATGAGGTCGAGTTTCAGCCCTCAATCTGAACTGGGGCGACTTTTATTAGGATTAGCTCAGGGTTTCCCCGTCGCGACCCGTTGTAGTCGCCATTGTATTATGTGTGTAGCCCAAGGTATCAGAGGGACATGCTGACCTGGCGTCATCCTCGCCTTCCTCCCAGCTTTCTGCGCGCAAGCGCGGAAAGCTAAATTAATAGCTTATTCACACTTGTGAACAAAACTGACAGAAACGGGACTTCCCGAATCCTCTATATACTTCTACCTATGATCATCGTTCAATCTCGTCTCTGTTGTGTTTGCTCTGTGCTTGTGCACACAAAGCTGGGCAGTCTCGCCTGACACTTGTAACAGACAACGAGGGTTGCGTTCGTTACCCCACTTAAGGGAACAATTCAAATCACGAACTGACGACGGCCATGCATCACCTGCCTAACTGTCCTTGTGGGACGTACCACGTTTCTGCGGTACTTCAGTTAGGTTTCAAACCTTGGTAAGGTTTTTCGTTTATCATCGAATTAAACCACATAATCCACTGCTTGTGCAAGTCCCCGTCTATTCCTTTGAGTTTTAACCTTGCGGTCGTACTACCCAGGCGGACAACTTAACGCGTTAGCTTCGCCTCTCGGAGGGTCGATACTCTGAAAAGCTAGTTGTCAACGTTTAGGGCGTAGACTACTGGGGTATCTAATCCCATTCGCTACCTACGCTTTCGTGTTTCAGTGTCAGGAGTGGCCCAATGTACTGCCTTCGCTTTTGGTGTTCCCCATGATATCAACGGATTTCACCCCTACTCCATGAGTTCCATACATCCCTGCCATCCTCTAGTTATGCCGTTTCGGCCACAGATCTGGGGTTGAGCCCCAGGTTTTAACAGCCGACTAACATTACCACCTACACACCCTTTACGCCCAATGATTCCGGATAACGCTCGGGGCACTCGTATTACCGCTGCTGCTGGCACGAGTTTAGCAACCCCTTATTCGTGAGGTACTATCAATAAACTTTCTCCCTCATAAAAGATGTTTACGACCCAGAGGGTCTTCATCCATCACGCGGTGTCGCTCGATCAGACTTTCGTCCATTGTCGAATATTCTCGGCTGCAGCCACCCGTAGGTGTATGGTCCGTGTCTCAGTACCATCGGTGGGGGTCAGCCTCTCAGCTCCCCTAAGCGTCATAGCCTTGGTAGTCCATTACACTACCAACTAGCTGATACTTCGCAGGCCATTCTTTTAGCGATAAATCTTTACTCCGAAGAGACTATCAAGTATTAGCTAATCTTTCGACTAGTTATTCCTGACTAAAAGGGATGTACCCACGTGTTACTACCTCGTTCGCCACTGCCTTGCGGCCGTTTGACTTGCATGCCTTATCCACACCGCCAGCGTTCATCCTGAGCTAGGATCAAACTCTTAAAAAAAGTTTAATCAAAAACTTATAAGTTGAACGGAACAAAATAAAAGATGTTATCAGATATTTTTATGCCGGCGGTTTTGCGCGTTTTTATTTGTGAGTTGTTTATTGAAGGCCAGACGTTGCTATTGCTTTCATCTGGCATCCCGAAATCATTTGTGAAATATTTTTGTTTCCTCTCGGAAACTTGCACTTATATTTTACGTTCTTTCGTAACAAATTTTCAATGAACTCTTATGAATGAAAAAGCTCTATATAGAGCTAATCCAGACATTGGTATAGTATAGCCAGATTTCAAACCGAGTCAAGTGGGTAATTCTAGCCTTTTTACCCTATTTCTGCGTTGCTCATTCCGCCCCCTCCCGCAGAGTATTTTCATACACTTTGGTTGGGTTTGCTCTCTCGCGCCTTGAACTAGGCCAAAAATCCCCAGAATTACAGAAAAACCTTATCCCAGCCAGAAAAACCTAGGTTTTTAAGGCTATTTTAAGCCACTGATCATAAAAGACATTTATAGTTTTTCCTGTAATTGACTCGAGTAGTTCAATATTTTTCTCTGTGGAATTAGCACGGTCCATAGCTGAGTATAATTTTCTAAAATTTTCTAGCCCAAAAACTAAAAGAATATACGAGACTAGTGACCCAGCAATCGAATAAAAAAACTCAGCCTCGTCATCTGATGTATCTAACCACCCCTTTTGAGACATGAGATTTTTAATATCAATTTTTATACCTCTACTAACGCCATTTCTTAAAATATCGTTATGATTATTACCAAACATACTTCTTCCAACCATAGCCTCGGCCAAGCCTTCTTGAAATAAACTGATTGGGAGACCCCACTCAAGCGAAAGAAGATGTGTATCTTCGTGCTCTCCGACCACTTTGTCTTCACTATTGTATACAGCGTGTATTGTGTACTCATTGTATATTGTCTGTCCATACCAACCATCTCCCATTAATTCAGCTTTCAGTTCTTGTGTTGGATAAAAATAATATTGTATCTTTTTAGAAGTAGGAGTTAGCTTAAGAGTATCGACTATTTTTTTATATGCAGATTCTTGTCGGTTTTTTATGAATTCAATATCTTGTTCTGCTAGTGAATCTTTCTGAACGCGAAAAACATAGTGCTCCGTCTCGTAGATGGACCAATCATATTTTTTAAACAAATCTATATAAAATGGAATATTTTGCTCGTGCATATTTAATATTATAAATTAGGGGGCGACTATTGTCGCCCCCACCCCCCCAGTCGCACATTAGCTAATACGACAGACGAAGCAGACCTTCGTTCATCTCCGCCAACAGCGTTTTCTTGCAGTGACGCTGGGCAAACGCTTCTGTCGTCTTACCGTGCTCCACCACTGCATGATAAGTACACCCACCACCACAAATCGGCAGATAGGCACACCTTTCTTCAATGCACTGATCGAGGCGCTTCCAGTTTTCGTAACGTACATCACGAGTGTAGTCGCCAGTGTCACTGAAGACACTGCCGAATGCGTGCTCGTTCTGTCCGCTCGTGCAGAAACACTTCTGGAGGTTACCATCAGGCTGAAGCACCGCGGAGTGCTTTGCCTGGGCAACACACAAGGGGCCGGAGGCGTACTCATCTGGAATCTTGAAGCCCAAATTGCGAGCAACTTCCCAGATGTGCAGTGCGTACTTCGCCTGCCACTTTTCCTCAAGACCCTTGATAGTTATGTAAATCGATGACTCGATGAAGCCGATGCTCAGGCGAATCTTGTCCTGAAAACCAGCAGCAGCCATGAACTCGAGCAGTCGCGGAATGTCTCCAGCGTTACTCTTGTCCATCGACAACCGGATGTCGATCGCAGGAACGTAGTTCGTGCGTGCGAGCATGAGTACGTTCCGCCAAATGTTGTCGAATGTCGGCCTGCCGGCTTCTCCATGTCGCCGGGCGTCATGAACCTCTTGAGGTCCATCCAGAGTGATCTGCACACGCTTCCAGTTGTAACCGGAGAAGAGCTGTGCAACGTCCTCCGTGAGGAGTTCGCCGTTTGTGATGATTTCCGTGATGTACTCGAGTCGATGCCGCTTGGCAAGCTCGAAGTATGCACTCAGGGATTTCCTCACAATGTCCTTGCGCAGGAGAGGCTCGCCGCCAAAGAAAATCAGGCGAAGAACCTCTACTTCGGGATGCTCAACAAAGTATTTGTCGAGCCACTCGATCGATTGAAGGAAGACTTCTTCAGTCATACCTTTTCCTCGATCAATCCCATTTTCGAAACAGTATCCACAACGAAGCTGACACTGAATCGTTGGTTCAAGATGAAGAGAAAAAATGCGGGCGCGATTGTCTCGCGTATCCACAAGTTGATCCCTCCATTCCAAGAATTCGTCAACTACCTTATCGACCAGAATACCATTCTGACCTACAAGGTCTGTGACGAAATTCGGCGACGCAAGCTCCTGATTGGAAAGCCACTCCTGAAGCTCCTGAAACTGATCGTTCGACAACCGAACAACAGCTCCAGTTTTCGTGTTCTTCAGGATAATGGTACTTCCCTCACCATGAGCCTTGATTGTAAATTCACTCATGACAACCAAAGCATACCTCCTATTTGAATAGAGGGAGGCCCAGTAGGCCCCCCTCAATCCTCGTGCGCCGTGCGCGATGTGAGAGTCAGTAACCGCAGCCGTCCTTACCAAGTGCGACCTGACCAGTGACGACAGGACCGAAACGCAGTCCTGCCTTGCCCTCCTTGAGGACAACGAAGCCCGCAGATGTCAAATCCTGCGCGCTCTTTTCGACAGTACCCGTACCGGGTCTAACCTTAGCTTCTCCACTCATAAAACCACCTCCTCTCAAGAGAAAGATCGAATCCATTATCAGAATACTATTAAAATTAAATAATGTAAATAGCTAATATTATCTATCCTGTAAGTTTTTCAAAGTAACGAGTAGCGGTGAAGCCACAAAGATAGACGAATATGTTCCAGCAATAACTCCAACTAACAGAACGAATGCAAAGTCTCGAGTTGATTCACCGCCTAGGAAGTAAAGTGATGCCAGAGCGATGAAAATAGTTACTGATGTGTTAATAGATCTTGCCATTGTCTGTGATACAGAATCCCCCACTGTTTCTGTAAAAGAAACTTTTGTATTTCCAGTCTTTAGATGCTCTCGCACTCGGTCGAACACCACAATAGTGTCGTGAACAGAGTAACCCAAAATTGCTAGTAGAGCAGTCACGAAAAGTAGGTCGATTTCCCCACCGTGAAAATGAATCCAAGTAACAAAAACTCCTGTTGGAATAATCACATCGTGAGCAAGAGCAATGATAGTTGCAAGACCGTATTTCCAAGAAGCCACAGGATGAGAAACTTTTCTGAAAGCAAAAGTGACAAATAAAACGATCGCCAACGCTACAAGTGCAATAGCAACCATCGCTTTGTTCTTCAACTGATTTCCAACAACTGGACCAAGAGAGTTAAACTTTTCTTCTTTTGCTGGGTTTGTCTGGTCTTTTTGGAAAGCACTCATAACAATGACCTTTTCTGTAGGCGTTATATCTCTAGTTTTCAAAATATAATTCAAATCACCAGATGGAGTTAGGATGTATGTACCAAGTCCAAGAGTATCTAGCTCGCTTTTTATTGTTTCAGATGCTGGTCTAGTTGTGGCATAACTTACTTCCAATATAGATCCACCTTTGAAGTCTATGCCGAAATTAAATCCAAACATAACTATGGCTACTATTGAGCCCGCTACAAGCAAACCGGAAAGGGTAAAGAAAAATTTTCTGTTATTTACTATGAACATATATTTGTTATTTAAAGTGTAATCCGTTACTAAACAAGAACTTTGACCACTTACTTTGACCACTACTCTTTGGAGCAATAGCAAACAAGAAAGTTCGAGAAACTGTTATCGCTGTGAACATAGAAACAACAACTCCGATTCCAAGTGTTAGAGCAAAGCCTTTGATAGCACTTGTTCCAAGCCAGAACAGAATAATAGCTGTGATGATAGAAGAGATGTTTGAGTCTCGGATAGAAAGCCATGCTCGTGAGAAACCTTCGTGAAGAGAATCGTTAACTGACTTGCCCTTCTTTAACTCTTCTTTCATTCTTTCAAATATAAGCACATTTGCATCCACTGCCATACCAATAGACAGGATAAATCCTGCAATACCCGCAGCTGTAAATGTTACTGGGATAAGTTTAAATATCGCCAGTGAAAGGATTATGTATGCAACAAGAGAAATTGAAGCAATAATTCCAGGAAGTCTGTACCAAAGAACCAAAAAGATAACTAGAACTATGAACCCAACTACTCCAGCCTTTACGCCAGCAGTTTTAGCATCCTGACCCAAAGAAGCTCCGATAGTTTGTGTTGAAATAAGTTCAACAGGAACAGGAAGCGCTCCATAGTTCAAATCTCGAACAAGTGACTTTGCTTCGTCTGCTGTAAATCCACCAGAAATAACCGCTTTTCCGTCTGAAATCTCATCTCTAATAACAGGACTTGAAATGACCTGATTATCTAGGAAAATTGCAAGAACTTCACCTTTGTGCTCACGAGTAATTTTTGCAAACAAATCACGACCTTCAGAATTGAAAGTAAGGTTAACTGTAGGTTCACCTCCCAACTGTCCTGACCCGCCAGATGTAAACTGCAACTGTGCATTGTTTAGATAGCCACCATCAAGTCCCGTAGAAGCAAATACTTCATCGATAGTTTTCTTTAGAATTTCTTCTTCAGTAAAGTTTTTTGCTTCTGGTCTTAGAAGTCGAAACTCAAGTGATGGAGTTTTTCCAATAAGACTTACTGCTTGCTGAATATCAGTAACTCCTGGAAGCTCAACAATAAGTCTGTGTTCAACACCACCAGACACAACACCAGGGTTTTCTACCTGAACGATAGGTTCAGAAACACCAAAAAGGTTTACTCGTCGTTCAATTACATCTCGAAGAGATGACATTGCTCCATTTATATCGCCAGACTTAACTTTTGAAACATCAGCCTTGTATGTCAGCTGTGTTCCTCCGTTAAGGTCTAGTCCAAGTTTGAAAGCGTACTTTGCAAGCTTTGGAGACTCTTCCATTGTTACTCTTTCTGATTTGTAAACAAAAAATCCAACTGCAACGAAAACTATAATTAAAAATAGGGACAAAACCCGGTGTTTCAGCATGTTTTTATTAGTTTTTAAGTACTTTTATTAACTCCACTATTATATTGATTTGGGCCAAAAAAGCAATCTAGCTAGCAAAAAACACTACCGTTAAGAGTAGTGTTTTTTGCTTAACATACTTATTTATTTAAACTTACTAGAATTCGTTGTAATTAAATGACCTGAGGTTAAATGTAGCCCCAACATTTTTTGGTGCGTTAATATTTAGTAGACATATTCCCGTACCACTACAATCACCAGTCCATCCAGTAAACTTCCAATACGATGAGGAGGGTGTGGCTGTTAAACTAACTTGAGTTGCTACACCATAAACCTTTATACAATTAACACCACAATAAATACTGTTATCGCTACTTTTTACAATACCTCCAACTGGTTTTGTAACTGTTACCGTAAAACCAGATGATGAACTCTGTGAAGCAGTACACCATCCACTAGGAGATCCTCCATTAACACCATCGCATCTCCAAGATGTACTATTTCCTGCAGTTGGGAAAGAGATAACCCCAGGATTATTTGTACCATAGGTACAATATGTATCTGAACTGAAGTTGGTTGTTCCATATGGATAATTTTTTGCAGCAGTGCCACAAACACCATTTTCTGGAACAAGACATGAAGCTGTATTACAAGCTTGACTAGCTGAACCAGAACAAATTGCTCCACCATTTGAAGGAGTTGGGTTTGTACAAGTTCTTGTTTGGGTTCCTGGACCTGTACCATCATCACACTGTTTACTACAAGCACTCCATGCAGTCCATCCACCATCTATAGCTACTGGAGTCAAATATTTAATTTTTACTATACCCGCACCGCCCGCACCGCCTGCTCCACCACCCTGACTTGAACCTCCACCTCCACCTCCTGTATTAGCTGACCCTGCAACACCACTCCACGCACCAGATCCTCCACCACCAGAACCACCTAACCCATATTTGCTATTATCAATTGATGATCCCCCTCCTCCTCCACCATATAAATTACCATCAATATAGGGAATATTTAATCCAACCCCTCCATTACCGGCTTGGTTAAAACCTCCCGCCGAAGTACCATTACCACCAGCACCTCCTCCACCTCCTCCAACATTCGTATTACCATCTCCACCTCTTCTGATAGAACCTACACCTCCTGAACCTGCACCGCTCGGGCCACCATCCCAACTACCTCCACCTCCTCCAATAGTTCCTGCACGACCATCAGTTTCTCCTCCTCCACCTCCGGAACCACCATTAGCAACAACCCCATTAAAAGATGATGGTAGACCATCATTACCTATTCCGGCAGTGCCTAATCCTCCTGTACCAACCACAACGTTATAGGTATTTCCAGCAGTAACAGACATATTTTGATTACCTTTGACTTCGCCACCTCCTCCTCCACCTCCTCTATTACTTCCACTTCCACCTCCCGCGCCACCACCCACTATAAGATAATCAACTGAACTAACCCCGTCTGGAGGAACAAATGGACCAGAACAAGTAAATGTCGCGATTGTATATGCCCCACTAGTTGTATAAACTCCAGCAGAATTACAACCCACAACGACACTTACAGTAGCACTTCTTACAGTTGTACCGTTTGCGTTTGAACAACTTAGATTATATGTCTGACTAGAAGCCAAAGCCCCTGTTGACTGACTACCACCACTAGCATTTTGCGATCCACTCCACGCACCAGATGCTGTACAAGAATTTGCTCCTGTTACAGTCCAATTCAAAGTTGATGATCCACCAGAAGAAACAGTAGAAGGACTTGCTGTAAAAGATACCACCGGTGCACCAGGAGACGCAGGACAACCTCCAGCCGGAGTTAGAGCTGGGTAAACTGTTGTTCCATTATTTCCTGTGTTTGCTGAACCAGATGCACCACCATAACCAGCAGCACTTACACTCCAATTAACACTTTTATTAGCAAGAGCTCCAAAATTTGCATATCCTGAACCATCTGTAGTACGCGAAGTACCGTTTCCAAAATCACTACTTATAGAAACTGTTGCACCTGGTATAAAAGCACCACTACAAACATTTGAAACAATATAGTTAAGATTAACAAAAGAAAAAGTACACGGAAGAGGTCCACCGTAGTTGTTTGCGTCTGTATTATCACAAGTTGAAGCAGGTGGTGCTGTTACTGTCATAGTATATGTTCCAGTTTGACAACCCGCTCCAGCTCCACCATCCTGAACATTAGCAAAAGCTCTTACAGTGTAAGTGCCAGGAGTAGTATAACTATGAGGTCCAGTCCTGCTAGTACTCCAAGGATTACCTAAAGAGACAGCATATAATCCAGTACCATCACCGTACTCAATCCAAGTATCGACTCGCAAAAAAGAACCAGATCCCTGAGCTAGACCACCAGATACAGTGAAGTCATAATCCTGACCAGCAACTACAGTATCGGGACCATCCGCTGTTACCCCTATTCCATAATCATTTCCTACACAACTCAATCGAAGTGCATTCGCTCTATAAGGTAAAGAAAAAAATATCACAAAAAATAAAAGAAGAAGAATTTTAAAATTTTTCATAAAATAATTATAGAACATTTATAAAAAAATATAAAGGATTTTATAAAAAACAAAAGCCAGGGCATCGCGCTCTGGCAAAAGTCTGGACCGTACGGGCTCATCGAGCCCGTACGGAAACAGATAGTAGACTACTGGATGATCACTGAGACACCCAGACCTGGACGAACCTGAAGGTTCCGGCTCGACCACGAAGCAGAATCTGCCGCCGTGATCAACTCGGCGCGAACAGGCTCCCCCTTCGCAAACTGGAGAAGGTCCTCTCGGACAATTCCATCGATCTTCTCTGGCTGGAAGGTCTGACCTCCTACACAGTAGACCCCATTGTTGTTCCTCCAGATTGCTCCGTCTTTGCGGACGAAACCAACGCTCTGGACCATTCCCACCCTACACCAGGTCTTCATCTCCACGCTCCAGTACTTCCCGACGGACAAGACTTCACCGTCAGCAAAGCTCGAAGAGGAGGAGAGAAGCTGGAAGACCTTTTCAGGGTCTGAATCCGGCGTTGGAACGACCGGAGTGGTCGCCGTCGTTGACGGCGAGTTTGGGTTGTGGAACTCGATATCCCCACCCTGATTGACTGAGCAGGCTCCACTGAGGAGTCCGCCAAGCACGACGACGACGAGCGAAAAAAACGCACGACGAATCGAATCCATGACGGGACCTCCTGAGTGTGTGGTTGCGTCTAAGCCCGATAAAAGGCTTGACTCTGGCTATATTATACACCCTATATTTCTACTTGTAAAGACCTGTCAACCCAGTTATCCACATATTGGGAAAAAACCCTATTTATAGGCTTAAAAATGTAATATGATTATAAATATGAAAAAAAATCAATTGATTATTTTAATAACAATATTGTTAGTATCTATTGCTGGTTTTGCTTACTATAAACACCAACCTGAACACCTCGCAACAAGTTCTAAGGTCTCAGAAAAATTTGGAACTTATTTGACTGACACATCAGGCATGACTCTTTATTTTAATCCAACTGATTCCGCAAAAGAAACTGTATGTGATTATAAATGCTTAGAATTTTTTAAACCCTTTTTTGTTGATCTTTCAAATAACGGAAATGATGACTTTATGAAAAAAAATTATAATTTTGGTAAAAAAATAACTGTAGTAAAAAGATCTGATGGTCTATACCAATATGCATATGACGGAAAATTATTATATAAATTCTTTGGTGACACAAACCCTGGAGATATAAAAGGTCTAAACCTTTTTAATCAAAAATGGGATTTGATAAAACTATAGTCAGATACAATCTATAATCCAGTTCTAGAAAGTAGCGACTTGATAGTCTTTAGAGCTATCTTTATATCGAGCCAGAATGATCGGTTTTTAATATAGTAGATATCGTAAGTTAGTTTTTCTTTGGTCAAAGATATATGTGCACTGTGGTGCGGATGTGTTTCTTGGTTTATCTGTGCCCAACCAGAAAGTCCCGGCTTTATTAGATGACGAATATTGTAATAAGGTATCTCCTTTTCATATATATCTACACCAGATGGTAATTCTGGTCGTGGACCAATAAGAGAAATGTCTCCATACAAAACGTTCCAAAGCTGTGGAAGTTCGTCTATTCTAGATTTCCGCAAGAAATTACCAACTTTTGTTATTTTGTTCTCTGATCTTCCATTAATATTGGACTCATCATACATATATGTTCTGAATTTGAATAGTTGAAAATTCTTTCCATCTTTCCCCACTCGCTGTTGAACAATAAATATCTTTCCCTTGTCCTCTAGTTTTATTGCTACATAAACAAAAGGATAGAAAACCAATGAAACAAGTCCGAGTGGCAAAGAAAGCACAATATCCATGACTCTCTTTAGAACATCATATGTAAACTTTGGTGATACAGAAATATTTTCCAAAAACCAACTGTATGTCACCAGCGAAAGTGGTATTCTGTCGAAAATATCCTCGTATATTCTGTGTGAATCGATGAACCTGACTTTTGAGAAAATGAGATTATACAAATGTGGCAAAAGTGGAGCGACTTTTTTGTTTGAAAAATCTATAGCAATGATCTTTATATCGTTTGAATAAACTGATTTTATTATATCTTCCTGTATGTCGATAGAATCCATCTCATTTACATCTACAGAAGATACAAATGTCAGGTCGTATCGAGTGTTGTTGTTAACTTCGTTAAGCAATTCTTTCATTTCAACTGCGGAGCCGATTAACAAAGCGGGTTGTTTTTCTTTGTTAGCAAAAAGAGAAATACCATAAAGTCTCCATAACAATATACAGACAAAAGATATGACAAGGTATATAAACAATATCGTTTTTGGCGTAATACCGAAAACTGGAATCGCATAAAAGAAAACTATAGCCAGAAGCGAGTTTGCAACCTGTGTATTAAAAATTATGCTTGGAAGTTTACTCTTTAGAATAAGAGTGTGTTTTTCATAAAGACCTGCAATAAAATAGATTACAAACCACGCCAAAAATAGAATTGAAAACGGTATAATATGGACTGTAAATCTATCTAGAGGTGGCAACTCTCCAAAACGTAAATATAGGGCCACCCACAAAGAAAAGACGAAAAAGAATATATCGCCCAAAAAAAGAATTATGGCCTCCTTTCTAGATAGAAAACTCATATGAAGTAGCCTAATAATATGCTAAAATCCCCCTATATGCAACCGCTTAAAAAGACCAAGATTTTGTATGTAATTACAAAAGGCGTATGGGGTGGAGCTCAAAAATACGTCTATTCCCTCGCCGTAAATCTGCCGAAAGACCAGTTTGAAGCTGTTGTTGTTTGTGGACAAGGTGGGATCCTAAAAGAAAAACTTTTGGAGCAGAATATACGGGTTATTGAAATAAATAATCTAAAGAGAGACATTTCTATTATTGAAGAAATCAAAAGCTTCTTTACGCTATACAAAATACTGCAGTCTGAAAAGCCAGATGCACTTCATCTCAACAGCCCAAAAGCTAGCGGACTTGGGGCTTTGGCGGGAAGACTTTTGGGTGTTGAGAAAATTATTTTTACTGCACATGGTTGGACTTTCAACGAAGATCGAAGCTTCTTAAGTAAATCCATAATTTGGCTACTGTCTTGGGTTACAATTATTTTCTGTCACAAAGTCATAGTCATAGCTAGCAAAGAAAAGGCTCAAGCGCTAAATATACCATTTGTAGGCAGGAGCAAAATCGAGTTAATACGAAACGGTATAGAAAAAATTGATTTTTTGGAAAAAATAGAAGCAAGAAAAAAATTACTTCCTTCACTTTCTCAAAACTACGAGAGTGATACAGTATGGATAGGGACTATTGCAGAGTTACATAAAAATAAATCTCATTCTTATCTTATTACAATATTATCAAAAGTTAATCATCCATTTGTTTGCATTATCATCGGAGAAGGTGAAGAAAGAAAAAAACTTGAAAAATTAATCGCAACATACAGACTTGAAGAAAAAATATTCCTAGTCGGATTCAAAGAACAAGCTTCTACATACTTAAAGGCATTTGATATTTTCACACTTATTTCAATAAAAGAAGGCTTGCCGTACGGAATACTAGAGGCTGGACTAGCTTCCCTGCCGGTTATCGCTACACGAGTCGGAGGAATTCCTGACATAATAGATAGCAATACAACAGGACTTTTGGTCTCACCCGAAAACATTCATCAAACACGGGATGCTCTTGAACACCTCATTGAAAACCCAGAACAAAGACTCGAGTTTGGAAAAAATCTACACGAAAAAGTGGAGAAAGAATTTTCTCTGGAACAGATGCTAGAGAAAACAATTAAACTGTATTTTTAAAGAACCTTCAAATCTGGATGCAGTTCTAGGCGGAAAGGTAAAAATACGAGGAGACGTATTGAATATACGTTGACGAGAATTTTTACCTTTCCAACAACGAAAAGCGCCAGATTTGAAGGTTCTTATATAACTAACTCGTTATGGGTTAAATCTTTATGCACCGTTCTACTGGACTTTCTCATCCCCATAAGCATTCCCAGTCCGAAAAATTCTGTAAGTAAATGCGAACCTCCGTAACTCATAAAAGGTAAAGTGTTTCCTGTAACTGGTAGGAGACCGATATTCATTCCAATGTGTATCACCGAGTGAATAATAAAAAGCAATGTAAGTCCTACTCCAAAAAGTATCTCAAAATTACTACCCCCATAAAATGAGATTTTTAGCATCCTATAAAAAACAATTCCATACAAAATAAACAGGAGCATAACCCCGACAAAACCCCATTCTTCGGCAAAAGCGGCAAATATAAAGTCTGTTTGATACTCTGGCAAAAACTGCAACTTACTCTGAGTTCCGTAACCTATTCCCTTGCCCAATACTTGTCCAGAACCCACCGCAATAACAGACTGGTAGGCGTTATAACCACTACCACGCACGTTGGCCAAAGGGTTGATGAAATTCTTTATTCTATCCTTTTGGTACGGCCTAAACACAAAGAGCCACAAACCTGCAAAAGCGACTAGGCCAATAAAAAATACAGCAAAAAGATGTTTCTTTGATATTCCAGAAACCAAAACCATACCAAGCCATAAGAAGAAAATGATTATAGCTGAACCAAAATCTGGCTGTAGAAAAACAAGCAAAAATATAACAAAAACGTAAAAACCAGACACAACTATGTGCCGAATATTTGCTATCTCCATATGTCGTCTAGAAAAATACTTTGCTAAAATCAAAATAACAACTAGCTTTATAGGGTCCACTGGTTGCAAAGCAAAAGCACCCAAACTAAACCAACTTTGTGCTCCCTTAAAAACACTTCCAACAACGAACAAAAGAGACAGCAAGCCAACAGACAAAACAAAAAGCATCACGACTACTCTAGTATTTTTCAAAAAACTCCAATTAACAACACTAGCAACAAGAAAGATAACAACAGACACACATAACCAAATAACCTGCCTTTCAAAAAACCTACTATTCATACCAAAAGAATTCATACTAACTAGCCCCGCCAGAGATATCAAAACCACACAAAACAACAAGATCCAATCAACATCTTTAAATATAGATGAAAAAACTCGCTTTGCTGTAGATAAAAACATGCTATTTGGTTGGTCTGTATATAACGTTTATAACGCTAGGTTTTTTGACACAAAGATTTGAAACAATTTTACTGTATACACTATTTAGAATTTCCTTACTCGGAGCAAAGAAATAATGATTATCATCAAAACTGATAGATTTTAGAAAGGCAGAATCAACATCTTTACCCAAACCAATTGTATATATTGTTATACCAGCTGACTTTATTTCTGAAGCGATTTGTTCTGCGGATGTAGCTGGATACTTTGAATCCCCGATTTTTGTCGGCATTGTTGGGATTCCGTCAGTCAAAAGAACTATAGCTTTCTTGGCACTTGATCTAGATCTTTCGGATGTTATTTCGTTATATGCGTCAGTCAGCCCACCTGTAATATTTGTTTGTTCCAATGTAGTTGTACTTAAAAACAAATTTGAAACCGCAGATATCGCCACATCTTTATTTAATGATAGATCTCCCTCTTTATTTGACTCTGTGCCAAAAGACACCACAGCGACTTGATCCTCTTCTGTAAGATTTTTGATAAACTCTTTTGCCGTTTTTCCAACAGTAGTAAATGGTTCTGGAGGGTTCGCACTTTCTGATTTCATACTTCCAGATCTATCCAAAGCAACTACTATATCTACAGGTGTTGCACATTCTTCTACACCAAGATTAAATGGTTTTGGCCAAGTAAAAACAAAATCCTGTGAGGTTCTCTTTGTTAAATCATCTACAAAAGTATTGGATGCAGCGATAACATTTTCGTTACTGTCTAGAACAAACACAGACAATTCCAACCCTGGAATATTCTGTAAAGAATTATTTGAAATCGTTCCAGTTACTCTAGGAACTGTAGATGTAGAAAGTAGACCGCTATATTTTATAGAAATCTCTGGATCAACTGAATTGTCTTTTTCCCATGGACCAAAACTAATAAATTTGAAGTCAGTAGTCTTTGGTTTTGCCCCCTTTAAAACAATTCCAGTCTCAAACACAGAAAACTTTTTACCTCTAGGAATATTTGTAATACCCTCTTTTACAGTTACAATTTTGCCTTGAGAATCATATGCACTAAACTGATACTTTGCACCCAAGTTTTTTGAACCCAAGTTTGGATTCTCAACATATGCCACAAGCGTATAAACATCACCCGAAATGTTAAATATTTTTGACCACAAAACCACGGGGTTTAATGTGTCTGAAGTACAAAGATTTGGACATGCTCCACCACAGTCCACCTCAGTTTCATCACCATTCTTTCTGCCATCAGTACAAGTTGGTGCAATATACAAAGCTCGCCAGTAAAAAAGACCTGCTAAAATAGCAACTACTACAACAAAAACCCCACCTATTAATATTCTTCTTTTAGTAGACCAAGATCCTGTCATGCTTAATATAATACCACAAGGACAGTTCCAATTTCTAATCCCTCCGGTTAATAAATTATGTTAGAATATCAAGTATGAATTTTTATTTAAACTTCTTGAGATTTAGATGGACTACTGATAAACCTCGCAACTTAACATATATCATTTTTGCAATTGTGTGTGCAATTTTAATTACTAGTTTTATTTATACAGCATATCAAATCGGGATAATATAATTTAAATACAAAAATCCAACACTTAGTTCTGAGTTTCTGTTGCATTTAAATAGAACATGCATTATTTAGTGTATATGTTAATTCCTTCTCTAGGATCGATGAATTTTTTGTTATTATATCGAAAATTTAATATAGACAACAACACGCCTAAAATTAATCCCGCTAAATTAGTGTAGATTGGATTATTCAATATTAAAATATTATCTTTATAGGAAATATTGTATGCAGAAATTATAACTACCACTATAAAAATAAAAGCTGATACGCCAGCCAAGCTGGTCCATTGAGCCCTTAACCCCACTAAATAATTAGACTTGACTGATTTATCCCCCCACAATCTCATATTACGATAAAAATGAAAACGTTTTGGGAGAATGAGTTTCCCATAAATAATTGACTGTATTGAATTAAAACAAACAAATACTATATAAACACTAAAGAAAAATAATAGTGTGTCATTCATATATAAACTTATTTTAACATTTTATATACGAAAAAATCCAACACTTAGTTCTGGCGCCTAGCTACTCTCCCACATAGTAGTACCATCGCCACTACAGAGCTTAACTTCCGTGTTCGGAATGAGAACGGGTGTGACCTCTGCGTTAAAGCACCAAAACTAAAAGTTGGATTTTGAATTCCAAATTTCTATATTCAATTGTAAAAGTAAAACTGTCATGGATTTGATTCCATGTAACAGGACAAAGCAGTGGCATCTAAATTTCCTAATAGAAATCGGCTAATTAGTACATCTCGGCTCCACACGTTACCGTGCTTCCACCTAATGCCTATCACGTGATCATCTCTCACGGGCCTCAAACGATTCCTAATCTTGAAGTTGGTTTCACTCTTAGATGCTTTCAGAGTTTATCCATTCCCGACATAGCTACTGGGCAGTGCACTTGGCAGTACAGCCCACACACCAGAGGTCAGTTCACCCCGGTCCTCTCGTACTAGGGGCAAATCTTCTCAAGAATCAACGCCTACAGTAGATAGGAGACCAACCTGTCTCACGCATGTTTCCACAAATTACTTTGTGCATTGGACTATAACTTCATTTGTTTTAATTTTGCGAGAGATTGAGGAGTGGGAATACCCTAGCACGCAAGTAACAACACCGTGTTGCTCATGCTATGATCTCATCGCTTTTCGCTCGCCGCTACTCAGTTTCGATGATTGGTGATCAATTGCTTACTCTCTCCCCCTCCTCTCGCAAAATTAAAACAAATTGTTGATGTTTAGTCTCTACGGGCGTTTATGAATTTCATCAAGAATCCGATGTTAAAATCGGAAAATATTAGCACCTTCCAAAAATTGGAAGGCTCCCCCGGCTGGAATCGAACCAGCGACATACGGGTTAATAGCCCGCTGCTCTTCCAAGCTGAGCTACGGGGGACACAAAACAATGAACATTTCTTGATGAAATTCACAAACTTCCCTCGGTATTATCCAACTCTTGTTGGACTCCACCGATATAAATCAACTTTAATCCGTCTTACGACAGACCGCCGTGATTTGATTGGTTCCTAATTCTTATTTCATAAAACGAAAAAACCTCTAAGGATTCAGATTGTGGAAAAGTCACGATATATCTTTCGATATGATGTAACTTCTCCACGGTCTGAACCCAGCTCGCGTAAGATTTTAATTGGCGAACAGCCAAACCCTTGGGAGCTTCTTCACCCCCAGGATATCTTGAGCCGACATCGAGGTGCCGAACTGTGCCGTCGCTATGGACGCTTAGGCACAACCAGCCTGTTATCCCCAGGGTAGCTTTTATCCGATAATCTCCGGCCGCCTCTAACGCGGACCGTCGGTTCACTATGTTCTGCTTTCGCATCTGCTTGACAAGTACGTCTCACAGTTAAGCCGGCTTATGCCATTACACTATCGTCATGGTTTCCATTCACGACTAGCCGACCTTAATAAACTCCTCCGTTACTTTTTAGGAGGATAGCGCCCCACTAAAACTGCCCACCAGAAACTGTCTCTGTCCGTTTTTTCCGTACAGGTTAGAATGTATATCAAACAAGATGGCTATTTCACTGACGACTCCATGGTACCCGAGAGTCCACTTCAAAGTCTCACCACTATGCTACGCATGCAAAACATACACTCAATATCAAGTTGCAGTAAAGCTCCTGGGGTCTTTTCGTCTAACTGCAGGTAACCGGCATCTTCACCGGTATTGTATTTTCACCGAGCAAATCCCCGAGACAGTTCTCCAGTCATTATACCATTCGTGCACGTCGGAACTTACCCGACAAGGAATTTCGCTTTTCGTTTCCTATTGCATACGAAGGACCATATCTTCATCTCTAAAATATTATTTTGGAGATGCACGGCGTTTGGTCTCTGAGGGATCCAACACTTTGTAGAGGTAACGAACTATGTTCGCTACGCGAGAGGTGTGGCAGACAAGTACCTGCGGGAGTTCGTCACGTGGACGGCCCCACATCTCCAAACTGTTAGGTCTGGCGCATAACCTTTTTATGCTATGGTACGATTTCAGTCTACCACTACCTCTACAAAGTGCTGGACTTCCCTGCTGATCGTCTGTAAATTGCAGACTTACCAGCATATAGCCATGATTTTTGGACCTCGCACATGTCGCCATGTACTGAGGCAGCTTTGAATGATTATAATGATTTTAATTGTTATTTCGTTTATCAGTTTTCCTCTAACGGTCCCAGTCCTTGTGCGAGCAAAAATTAATTTGTCCGCACAACCTTAGGACCGTTATAGTTACGGCCGACATTCACCAGGGCTTATATAGTCAATCTAGCGTCTTGCGACATTTAACTACCATATTTGACCTTCTGGCATTGGTCAGGCATCACCCCCTATACATCCTCTTGCGAGTTCGCAGGGAGCTGTGTTTTTGATAAACAGTTGCCAGAGATACTTTAGCTGCGGCCCACCGAAGTGGGCAAGCCTTATTCCGAAGTTACGGCTGCTTTTTTGCAGAGTTCCTTGGGGATCTCTCACTCGTTCGCCTTGGTCTACTCGACCTGACTACCTGTGTCGGTTTACGGTACGGATCTTACACAATTAAGCTTAGAAAATTTTCTTGGAAGCGCGCTTTGTACTATCCCCTTTGACGTATCGCCAGGTTTAAATACTGCTTGAATTTATCATTTAAGATAGCTTGCGGATTTACCTACAAGACATTCTGACAGCACATACTCAAATCCAATAATGAGCTGTACATACTGCACTCCGTCCTTCCATCGCATTGTGTAAAAGTTAGGGAATATTAACCCTATGTCCATCGGCTGCGACTCTCGTCATTGCCTTAGGCCCGACTAACCCTACTCTGATTGACATTGAATAGGAAACCTCAGTCTTTCGGCGTACAGGGATCTCACCTGTATTGTGGTTACTTGTGCCAACATTCTTACTTCGCAACGCTCCAGCGTGGGTCACCCCTTCGCCTTCACAGCAGATACGAATACTCTCCTACCACTCATTTCTACCGAAGTAGAAATAAATCCTCAGTTTCGGTACTACGTTTAGCCCCGATTATTTGCGGCGCGAAATCTCTTACTGAGTGAGCTGTTACGCTATCTTTAAAGGATGGCTGCTTCTAAGCCAACCTCCTCAGTGTCTGAGAAATTTCACCACCTTAAGCGCACTTAACGTAGATTTAGGGACCTTAAATAGAGATCTAGGCTGTTTCCTTTTTGACGTACGGAGCTTAGCCCCCGCCGTCTAACTGCCAAACTTTTAATCTTCTGTATTCGGAGTTTGATAGGTTTCGCGAGATTTCTCCCTGTCGAAACCTTCCAGTGCTCTACCCCAGAAGGGAACATTTGACGCTAGCCCAAAAGCTATTTCGGAGAGAACCAGCTATTACCAGGCTCGATTAGCTTTTCACTTCTTATCACAAGTCATCCGAAGATATTGAACGGTCTACCGGTTCGGGCCTCCCTTCTGATTTCTCAGAAGTTCACCCTGCTCATGACAAGCTCGCTCTGGCTTCGGGTCTGTAGCACACGATTATTAATTCGCGCTATTCACACTCGGTTTCCCTAAGACTCCATCCGGTGAAGGACTTAGTCAACCGTGTACTACAACTCGTTGGCTCATTCTTCAATAGGCACGCCGTGACGGATCGCACACTATGTACTACTAACTTCTGTTCTAAATAGTGAAGCCGAGGTGTGGCCGGGGGATGCGAAACCCCGACCACTATACACTCAGCAGTGCGGTTTCTACGAGCTTGCTCGGATATTACTAACTGTTGATTTTGACTCTCACGATCCCCAGAGGGTTCTATGAGAACTAGGATGGGCCATCCACCCTAAATATCGGTACCCAGTCAGCTCACCTCTCGCATTCCTCTCACTATTTAAAACAGAAGCGTAACGCACACTGTGCGACCCGCTCCGACTCCTTGTAGGCATATGGTTTCAGATCTATTTCACTGTCCTTATCGGACTACTTTTCACCTTTCCCTCACGGTACTAGTTCACTATCGATCTCAAAATGTATTTAGCCTTACCGGTTAGTTCCGGCAGATTCCTCCGAGCCACACGTGTCTCGAAGTACTCAAGAACAGAAACAAAGAAGATATTATATTTTCACTTACGGGACCATTACCCTCTAGGGTCGTGCTTTCCAGCACATTCAGTTAACATAATATTTTTTAACTTCTCTCATAATAAATTATGACGTTTCTGCCTTACAACCCCACCCCGCTATCCTCATTTATGTCTTGCGACACAAACAAAGATAGAAGGGTGGTTTGGGCTTCTGCGTTTTCGCTCGCCGCTACTTACGCAATAACAATTGTTTTCTTTTCCTCCGGGTACTGAAATGTTTTACTTCCCCGGGTGCACGCTCTACGTAATTCGTAGAGCAACGACATATAGTCGTTAGGTTTCCCCATTCAGAGATTTACGGATTAACGGTTGCTAGGCACCTCCCCGTAACTTATCGCAGCCATGCTACGTCTTTCATCGCCATTTTGAGTCAAGGCATCCACCATACGCCCTTAAATTTCCCATTAGGAAATTTAAAAACCACAAACTTGAAATCACGACCACTCGCAATTCCAAGTCTTTACTTTGTCCTGTTACATATAATTAAACATATAACAGTTCGTTCCGTGCTCCTACAATCAAAGCACGAAACTATTTTACTTTTACTTCCATCTACATCTCCGAAAAGACCCCGCATCTCGTACTTTGCAGTACGGACACGAATTCTAAAAAGTGTGATGGCATGAACCCTTGAGAGTGACTCCGTCAAACTCGCGGGAATATTTTCAAGTTACTATCAGATATTCTTTAAAAAAAATCCGCTCGACTGAGCGGTACTTTTAGGCAACAACCAACATAGGCTGTTATCTATACCGCTTAGTTAATTGATAAATTTTTAACATATCTGAGATAACGCACAGTATATACTAGTGCTTATATAGTGTCAAATACCACAAACCTCCCAAAAAGCCTTGTAAAATATACCTATTATAAAGACCAAAAAACTCCCTTTCGGGAGCTTTTTAGTTAACCTAAAAAAGGTTAAATAATGACTATCTGTGTGACATATTTTCCTTCACCTTCTCGATAGCCTTTGATGCAGCATCCTGTCCTCCTAGTCCAAAAGCCAGACCTAGAGCAAGAGAAACCGCTACAACAAAACCTGTAAACAAAGTCTGGATAAATGCACCAGCAATGCCCATCTGTGATAGAGCAACTAGAACTGCAAAAACCCATACTGCCCACTTTGCTACTGTACTTGCGAAACCAGCAGAATTAAGTCCTGCAGATTTAGCTGATGCTGAAACAACTCTTGAAACAACATCTCCAACAACTCCTCCAACAAGTAGAATAAGAACAGCGATTATAAGTTGTGGTATGTATCCTAGAACTATTTGCTGTAGAAAAGCAGTTACTTGATTAAGACCAAGAACATCAAAACTTGCGATCAAGAATACAACTATTATGAAGTACTTTACCAAGCCTCCAATAAAGTTTCCTGAGTTCAAGTTAAGACCCGCACTCTTAACAAATTCTTCGAAGCCAGCTCGTCTCAAAGCTTCATCGAACTTTATCATCTTCATAAAGTGTGAAATTGCTTTTGAGATAGCAGCTCCAATAGCCCAACCAATTATTAAAATAACAAGTGCAACTACCAAGTTAGGTATGAACATAATCACACCTGCCCATAGTCTAGTGAAAGATGCACTCAAAACGTCTCCCCATGTTTGTAAAACCATAAACTTATATTAAATGAATAATGCCTATATTATAACATAGGGCATTTTCCATTTTCTACACCTTAAAATATAGCTGTGAATAAGAAAAACGGGTGTTTCCTAGACTATACCAGTCTTATTTAGAATCTTTCTGTGCGGATAGTCCAAAATATCTCGTATCAGTTTGTCGAACATACTTATTCTGTATTTAAAATCTTCTGTTGTGAAATGAGCATAACGCAACTCCTTACCTATTTCGGCTTCAAGAGTTTTGATTAGATTTTCTAAGTTAGACTTTTTTATACCATCACCCACGATCAGAATATCGATTCTACTTTCTGCTTCTTGTAAAAACACTCCAGCAATTACTATAAGTTTTATGTTTCCTATTTTACTAACCTTTCTAATTATCTCTTTTGGAAGTAGAGGTTCTATGTTTATCAAAAAGTTCTGAAGCTGAGTTAAATACGAAAACTGAGTCTCCAAAACAAAACCGTGACCACCTCTTTTTTTTGCAGAAGCTCGTCTTTTTACTAGACCCATTTTTTCCAAGTTAGACATTTCCCTTCTCACTTTTGGAGAATCTACTTTTGCTCTTTCAGAGATTTCCCCTGTATCAAAAACCGTCTCTGGGTTAAAGAGAAAAAGTCTCATTATCTTTACTTTGGCTTCTGAGCCGAATAGTTTTCCAAGTTGTTCCATATTTTTATTACCTAGGCATTATAAGGTAGTTTTAATAGAAAAGCGATAATTGACTTTTTTTCGATAAATTATATTAAAACTTACAAAAAATCAGACATTTCTGTCTGATTTTTTGTAAATAATTAAGGTCACTTTAGGTCACAGGTTTTGAGTTCGCCGTCGCTCACTCAAACCCGCGACCCCGTCTCGTGTTCGGTTTTACTAAACCGAAGTCGCTCCGACTTGCAAAGGTTCCTTAAATAATTTCCAATTATTTAAGTGTAACCTTTGCACCAGCTGCCTCAAGATCCTTCTTTAGCTTCTCTGCATCCTCCTTCTTCATTCCATCCTTTAGTTTACTTGGAGCTGCATCAACTAGGTCCTTTGCTTCTTTCAAGCCAAGACCTAGAGCTTCTTTAACAACCTTGATAACTGCAATCTTTGTTGCACCACCGTCTGTTAGTTCAACGTTCATTGTTGACTTCTCTTCTGCTGCTGCACCCGCTGCTGCTGGAGCTGCTACTGCAACTGCTGCTGCAGAAACACCAAACTTCTCTTCTAAGTGCTTTACTAGTTCGTGTAGATCTAGAACTGACATTTTTTCGATAGCCTCAACTACAGCTTTGAATTTTGCTGGAGTTTCAACTACTGCTTTTACTGTTGTATCTTCCATAATATTATAATTTAGTTATTAATCTTTTTTACTTTTAGCTATCTCACTTAGTGCCATAACAAATCCCTGTATAGGTGAATTGATAAGGTTGACAAACTGAGCTTGTAGAGTTTTTAGTCCTGGGATTTGAGCCACAGAAACCATCTCTGCCATATCCATAAACTTACCTTCAAATACTCCTCCAAGAATTTTGATTTTTCCATCAAACTTCTTTTGGAAAGTGTATATCTCTCGAGCAGAATCCAAAGGATCCTTACTGTATACTATTCCTGTTTCTCCAGGCATATCCGGCAAAGTTCCAGCAAATCCAGCTTCGTTTAAAGCTTTCTTTGTTAGAGACTTTTTTGCAATAGTATATCCAACACCTTTTGTTCTAAGAGTCTTTCGAATCTCAGATGACTCAGTTACTGGCAGAGCGTGAAAGTTAATGAACACGATTGATGAAGAATCCTTTACAATGCCTTTCAGCTTTTCAAGAATTTCTCCTTTTTTCTCTTTATTAATTGCCATAAATATTTGAATCTTTAAAAATCTTTCTCCTCACATCTCTCGAAAAGCAATCTATCTAGCCCTGCTGGGCTAGCGAACTTCTCGTCGTTCAAGAAAATTATTAATCGATTACGATTGTAATTTTCTAAACTCCTGCGAAAGGCTTTTCTCAAGACATGAGTCTACAATTTTTAAAGAGCTATTCTGATAATACGACCTAAGGTTAAATAGATTTTACAATCTCGGGCGGAAATTAAGGCTTTTATGCCACCACCTGTCTTTGACCTTACGAGGAATACAATACAAAAAAATACGTGCAAAGTCAAACCAACCCTACTCCTCAACAAATAGGCGTTTAATAAAATTAAAGCCTCTAGCTGGCCAAGACAAAACCCCGCCTACACTCGCCTTTTCTGGAGCTTTAAAAACTTCTATGACATTTGCAACTTGCTCTGATTTTTCTATTGTTTTTTCATCAATATTTTCCGAGACTTCGACTTTTTTGACTTCGGGTTTTGAAGCTATTTCAACAGTTTTTTTCGTAGAGCCAGAGCTGGTTTTATATTCAGCTGAAATTTTAACCAGCTTATCTTTAACATCATTTATCTGGCTTTGAATACTCGCGACATTTGCATCAACTTTAGTTGGAGTTGTTGTAACATTCACAAAACTTGTAACAGCAAAGGTTTTTCCAAGCGGGTTAAGCAAAGAAATATTTTCAGTATATATTCGAGTAACATTATCATCGAAAATGATAGCTTTTCCTGGTAGGATTATTGTATCTTTTGGAAAAACAAAATCTTTGTTGTCCCCTATTATTTTCCACCCTTCAAGGTTAAACTCCATTTTCGATTTATTTGTAACACTCAAACCCCCTACGACTTTTGATATAACTATGTCTGGAGAAATAACCTTTACTACAATCCTGCTCACGGCTTGTTTGTCAGAAGCTCGGCCGTTAACTACCACAGCATACTCACCCGGAAAAGAATATTGATGACTTACAATTTTTCCTTGAGCAGTAGCGCCGTCCCCAAAAGACCAATCGTAATATATATTTTGTTCAGAAACATTCTGTAACTTTGTAGCATCAGATTGAAAAGCTATATTATTTCCAACTGAAGTTAACCTGTCTCTACCTGCAGATATCTGAAAATCAATTTTAGTATCTATTGTTCCCAATACAGCTGGTGAGGAATGTGAAGAATACACCACCCCACTTGTTTGACTCGAAACGACAGATTCATTACTAGAATTTGAAGTAGTGGTTCTATTACTCGAGGTTGTTGTAGCATTGGAACTGCCTGACCCAAACACGATATCTTGAGTAGCAGTAAAAGCATTAAGACTTGTTCTACCTTTTATTTCCACAGTTAAAGTAAACGTTCCAGTACTAGAATCCCTATAAATAAAATTCTTATTTGCTGTATTTTTAGACATTGTTGTCGATACTGGATTCAAAGATGTACTCAAAAACTCACCAGTAGGTGAGCTTGATTTAAAAACAAAATCCATAGTTTCTACTACATTCTCTGAAACCCCACCAGCATTCTGTGACTGCACTGTTATCACTTCAGAATCTGTTCCAGAAGAAATAGACTGTGGTAATGTGGTGAACACAAACTGGGAAACTTCAGCTAGTACTGGCTGTGAAATAATCATACTTGCTAATACAAACAAAATGATCTTTTTCATATTTTTAAAGTGTTATTTTTCTAATACCTTAATAACATTAGCCTGATCCGAATTTTTCGGCGGTTCCGACTTGTTTTGATACGAACGGGCAACCAGTATTATCACAATACTTGTAGACAAAATAGCAGCAAATCTTAGGAAAAATTTGAAGAAATCTTGATCAAAATATTTTGTCATTTATTTTAAAATATCCTTCCAGTTTAACAAAGTCTCATCATTCGGAATATTCTTCAACCCTCTATTTATAATTTCTAATGCTTTTGTTTTATCTTTGATAATATCGAAATATATTCCTGCAAGTTGGGTATATAGATATACTTGTTTGGGTGATTTATTTATCGCCTTTTCGTAATAGTATATTGCTTTTGTATTATCTTTTATATCATAAGCATATAAATTACCAATATTTGCTATTGATATATAGTCTGATGGGGATAATTTACCTGCGTATTCCCAAGTTATTATTGCACCATCAAAATCACCTCCTGCTTTCTGATACATTGCTAAATCAAGCCATGCAGAAAAATCACTTGGATTTTTTTTCAGTATTGTTTGCAACTCTTTTACCTTTAAACTAGCTACTTCCACATCTTTTTCTGTGACGTTAACAGCAAGCTGAGACTTCACTACCAACCTATTCAAGTCAGGAATAGGTTGTGGCACTTTAGCTGTGTTACTTGAATCAACTTTTTCTATCTTATACTTAACACCGTTTACTAATACTCCTTCTGTAGTTGTAGAGTTATCAAAATTAATAGTGTCGCTATTAACACTCGTATTATTTAATTTTCTATACATAAATACATACAAACTAAATAATATTAAAACAACAATTATACTTATAAGAATTTTGTGTATCTTTTTTAGCTCCATATGAGATATATTACCATATCAAAAAATAAAACAAAAACACACTCTTTCGAGTGTGTTTTTGTTGTTAAAATACTTTTCCTATTACTTAGAATTAACCAAGTATTAGAGAATTCGTATTAGTTAACACTGTTCCATGTCTGAACTGTGAAAGCGGCGTTAGATGGGAATCCAGGTAAGCCGTATCCGTTTGTCCAGTCAAGATTACTTTGAGTAGCTGCTGTAGCTTCTGGTGAAGTTGTAGAGAATGGTGACCAGATAATGTTATCTGTGTTAGCAGACCCTGCTTCAACTGAAGATACTGTACCCATCAATGCTGCCAATGATGGATATGAAGTATCAGCTAATAGCGCAAGAGTAACTGAATCAACTACTGTTGTACTTGGGTTTGTTACTGTTGATGCTCTCAAAACATAAGTCTTTGTACTGTTCGCAGGTACAATTTGTGCCTGTGAAGTTCCAGTTCCTAATATTTCAAGAACAGTTTCACTAGCTGATGTTGATGTTGCGTTGTTAAATGCAACTTCATTTCCATATAGTGTAAACGCGTTTATAGCTGCTGAACCACTTGTTGCGATTGAGAAACTAAACTTCTGGAACACAACATCTCTGCTGTTTGGGTTAGTTACTGTGAACTTGTACAAGTCACCACCAGCAACCAATGTTCCACCGTTACTTGTTACAGCAACTGTAGGAACTGTTCTGAAGATTCTCAAACCGTTTGATGAAACTGCACCTGTTGTTGATCCCGCAATCTTTGACTGAGAATCAGCACCCATAGCGTAGTTACCATCATTACCACTGTTATCACCGTTATAGTTAACAGTTAGGAATGCTCCTGGAGTTCCCTCGTTAGCACTGTGTGCTGTAAGGTCACCCTTTACTGTAATTATAGCTGAGTCACCTGCAAGAATTCTAACAACTGATGTCAATGTAGATGTTGCATGATCAGCATTAGCACCTCCAAACTGAGCTGTACCAATCTGAGTTGCACCGTTCCACAATGTTACTCGTGTGTTAATTAGATCTGCTGGAGAGTTTGAAGCAACATTGCCTAATACTAGAGCAATTTGTGACAAATCTATAGCCTCAGCAGAACCTGCTGTAAATCGGAATCGAGCTAGTTCAACATTTGTTGATCCTGCCTGTGCAACTTTGTATAGAAGCGCAGAGTCAGAAGTAACTGTGTATGAACCACCTGTTGTAGCTGTCATTGCTTGACCAGCTGCAGCAGTCATAGTCTCTGTAACTGTCAAGTTTGATGGGTATCCAGTTGCAGATGTGTATGAAGCTGAGTTATCTGTCAATCCCCATGTAACTGTTCCTGATGTAGCACCAGTACTTAGGTTACACTTCATTGAGATAGTCTTTGAAGTACCCTTTGGAACAATAAATCCTCCATTGTTAAATGTGAAGTTATTGTCTCCAGTTGCAAGTGTAATACTTGTACCGTCTGTCAAGTTTGTTGAACCATCGTATAGGTTACAATTTGAAAGCTGTGAAGCTGTGATTGTTCCCAAAGCAAGAAGAGCCTTGAAGTTTGATAGTTTAACATCCTCTCCTGACTGACCAGCATCTAGAACGTATCGTGCAAACTCAAATCCCTGAACTCCAGCGATAACGCTTCGAGCTGAAGGCTGAGTTGAAACACTAATAGCCAAAGCTGCTGTCTTTACTGTCATAGCATTCATTGTGAATGCACCGTTTGACAATGTGATTGTATTACCTGTTGTCTGACCAGTTACAGATGTCCATCCTGATGAAGGAGTTGAAGACAATGTGTAAACTGTTCCACTCAAGATAGTTGAAGGAACTTTACCCTTAATTGTGTAAGTTTTTACTCCTACTGGGAAAGTAACTGAATCTGTGAATGTTATTGTTCCTCCAGTTCCTGAAAGGTCAACTGGACCCGCAACTACAGCACCATTTGAATCAACAAGAGTAACTCCTGTTAAGTAACCGTAGCTACTTGCAACTGATGATGTAGAAACTGTGAATACCATTGACTGTACAGAGATAGGTTCACCCTTGATATCTGTAGTAAATCCTCCAAGAACCTGGTTAGGAACATTAACTGCAATGTTTGTTGCAACTACAGAAGTCGCCTTCTGTACTGTTGTAATTGAACCTGCAGAAACTGTTACTAGAGAACCTGAGAAGAATGGTGATCCTGGTGTTGCTGCTGGACCAACGAACTCAGAAGCTGTTGTAGCTGTTGTGTTCGATGCTCCGTTAGGGTTAGTACCAATTAGGCCATAACCATATGTAACACCTGACATGTATAGATCAGTGTTCTTTGATAGGTCAAACTGAACTGTTCGTCCTGCTGAACCTGTACCTGTTATGTCACCCTGGATGTAAACATCCTTTGACATACCCTTATCGATAAGGATTCCGCCTGAGAATACAGCTGAGTAATACTTACCATCAGAAGAAACGACTGTGTCATACATAGTACCATCAACGTAAACCTTTACGTTAGCAAGGTCTGCTGATGATGCTGAACCTGTCTGGTTCCATCGTACTGACCAAAGCTTTACTTGTTCAACTGAACCAGCTGTAACTCGAACGCCAGAGAATTTGTAGTTTGTTGTACCAATTTCCTTTGTCTGAGCTCCATTTGGATCAAATGATGAAACCGCTAATGTAGCTGTTCCAAGTGATAGTGAAGCGTTGATTGTGTGCTGAGCTCCCATGATAGGCATTGATCCTGAAACTGATGCTGAAGTGTTAACTGCAACAACGTTTAGACCAGCAACCTGACCAGCGTATGAGTCAAGTGATGAAGCCATGTTACCTGCTACAGTAACTGTCTGAGAAGTACCAGCTTTGATCACCCAAGGCTCACCTACCATTGCCTGGTGGTTTGAGTTAAGTGTCTTTGCGATACCAATCTGCATTCCAGAACTGTCCAAAAGAACAACTCCTGAAAATACAGCATCCTGTGCAAAACCTACTCGCTCAACTGTAATAGAGTTTACAGTTACATCAGATGAACCTGCTGTCAGGACAACTGTTGTAAAAGGAATTCTAGATGCACTTTCTGGTGCAAGTGAGTTAGCAGGCTGTGAACCAGCAGAAACTGAAAGTGATCCACCTTGTGGATTACCTGGAGTAACGACTGGAGGTACTGTAGTTGTGTTCATCGAGTTAAGTTTAGCTCGAGTGATTGCACCTACGTAACCAGCAGCTGGTGTAATTCCATACTTAGTCTGGAATTTGATAACAGCAGCCTTTGTAGCTGGACCAAATGTTGATGTTTCCATTCCTGGAGAACCAGCACCTGATACTGATACTTTTGTATCAGTACTCATGTTAAGAACCTTTTGTAGATTCATAACATCTGTACCTTTAGCACCTACTGTTAAATTTGTGTTAAACACGTAGCCAGTTGAAACTGAACCACCTGTTGTTGCTGAAAGCTGTGATTGCAATGATGAAATCGTTGCAAGCAAGCTGTTGATCTGAGACTGTAGGTCTGTGGCTGTTTGAGCACCTGCAAGGCTAGGAGCAACAATGCTCAACGCCATAGCGATTCCTACAACACCAGAAGCCAACTTTGCAGCTTTTGATTGTGATAAATTCATATATATGTTTTTAATAATGAAACAACTCAATCTATTACTATTAATAATATTTTTAGATTGAACTGTCGGAAACGATTAACTACTTAATAATTTTCCGATGTGGCTGTGTTTATGTTTGCAAACTTCTTTTACAAAATTTACAAACATTTTCCACAGCCACATCTTCATACTAAATCTCTTACCCCATATTTCATTCATATCTCCACATGGTGGCGGAGCCGAATGTTTCGACACAAGGTAAAAAACTAGATGGTAATGTTAGTCTGATTTTCTGAAATTCGGAAAAGTTAGGAATTATTCTGTACGTCAGAATGCACGATAAAATACCGTGCTTTAAACTTGAAATCCTTATTTAGTTGTCAATGAACCTTCAGTTCTGAATAGACGCTAGAATTCAGTGAATATTACATACGAAAATAAATCTCGTATGTAAAACACATTATATATTCTAGAAACTTGAGATTCAAATCTGACCGTGTGGATAACTCCAACTTTTAAGCCCTTTTTTGAGAAAAAGTAGCTCTGAAAGTCACAAATGTCCACCAAGCCATTATTGCAAAAAATTGACCAAAAGTCAAAGAATTAAATAAAAAACCTAATACATAAAAAAATAGAACGATCATCCCGCACTAACCTTAAAAATGTCCTTTTAGAAAAAAGAGTGAACTGTTTTAAAAGACATTTCTACGCCAAAGAGTATTTACTCCATCGTCTCTCACCTGTCCTTTTAAGGACACCGGAATCAATGAAAGCTATAAGTTCACGCTGGATTGTCTTTTCACTACAGTCCTTTATAACCAAGCCTATATCCTTGATTGTTAACTCTTTCTTCTTCTTTAGAAGACCGAGTATTATATTCTGTCTGTTAGTTCTCTTAACAACCACATTATCGTTAGTTGATACCTTGTCCTTTAGGTTTACATCTGCATTAAATACTTCTTCCTGATGAATAAGGTTGTGTGTTGAAGCAAGTGTCATTGTTGGGATCCGATGTCTGTTATCTACAACGTCAAAAAAGTTTTTCGAAATACTGTCAAAGTTAGTGCTCTTATTTTGTGTATTTTGGATAACAAAAACATCTGACAAGTTAGAGAATTCTTGCTTAATAATTGAATGGTTCATCTGTGATATAAGGCCTGCTCTAAATGAGACTTCTAACATGGAAACGACTTCAAGTATCTTTGTTCTAACTGAATAAGAATAGTCATTCAGATTTGAGTCCTTTATATCTTTGTAACCAACAATAAAAGACAGTAGGTCTGAAACCTTTCTTCGAAGAGTCCACTTCATTGGCTCATTTTCAGAAAAAAGATTTGTGATCATATAAACAGCTGAAGCCAACTTTTCTGTCTTTTTAAAAGCAAATGTAAAAGAAGCATCTTTCTCAAAAAATGCTATAGGTTCTTGAACTTTCTGACTTATTTCTGTTGTGTGTATTTTGTCTGCTTCCATAGCTTATTAGGTACGTCCTATATCTAAATGTCCTTGATTTTACCAGGCATGTCCTTATGTTGTCTTATATAATACAAGATGTCCTTAATTCCGTCAAGTGTGTCTATTATACTCCACTAAAAGACTCTGGTGCAAGTCTTTTAGTGTATTTTTTCACCTACACACAACGCTGTCCCCAAGCCGTCAAAAATGAAAATATTAGAGGCTTGTAAATCGCCTTATTTTGGCTCAAATATCTGTATTTTATTTTTGTATTAAGATTTTATCTGTTAAAATGTAAGAATTATGGCAAGAAAAAAATTAAAGGAAGACAAGAAAGAGAAAAACAAAAAGGAATCTCCTGAGTCAGAACGTGAAAGTTATTTACAAGAAGAAACAGTCCGGGCAATAGTGGCAGTAGCATTCTTTGTTATTGCAGTTTTCCTACTCATGTCTGCGTTTGGAAAGGGTGGGCTTGTTGGTGCCAAATCGTTTGAACTATTCTCCTTCCTTTTCGGTGTTGGCTACTACCTAATGCCAACTATTTTCTTTATTCTTTGTGTTTCATTTTTCAGGACTTTACATAAAAGACTTGCTCTCACACACAGCATCGGGGGTGTGCTATTTTTCGTTGCTTCCCTATCTCTAGTTAATATTTCAATGCCAGGAAGTGGGGGAGTTGTTGGTGGATTTATATCTGGTCCGCTTGTGGGGATGTTCGATACATACGCCAGCGTTTTGATACTACTCGCGCTAGTTGTTGTGTCTATTCTTACTATTTTCGACGCCCCTATTCGATTTACATTTATAACTTCCCTATTCAAGAAAAAAGAAATTGAAGAAGGTGAAGATACTGGACCAGAACTACTCATCACGAACACAAATGCAGTAGAACCAGACACAAAAACAGAAAAGGAAAATACTCAAAAAGAAGACTCCCAACCTAGTGTTCTCAAAAAACTTCTTGGTGATGACAAAAAGGATGAGTTCGGCATAAGTCCACTTATACTAAATGACAAAGAGTACATACCGCCTCCACTTTCACTACTAGAAAAGGATAAAGGTAAACCAGGTGTTGGAGACATCAAAGCTAACTCAAATATAATAAAAAGAACACTTCAGAACTTTGGAATTACAGTTGAAATGGATGAGATATCTATCGGACCTTCAATCACCCGCTATGCGTTAAAACCAGCAGAAGGTGTGAAGCTTTCCAGAATTGTTGGTTACCAGCAGGATCTTTCACTTGCTCTTGCCGCACACCCTATACGTATAGAAGCACCTATTCCTGGTAAATCTTTAGTTGGTATCGAAGTCCCAAACAGCACAAAAACAACAGTTGGTCTCGGTTCCCTACTTGGTTCTACAGAATTCCAGAACTCTCAAAACCCACTAATGATGTGTCTTGGAAAAGGAATCTCTGGAATGTCTTATTTTGCCAACCTCGCAAAGGCACCCCACATGCTTATTGCTGGAGCAACTGGTTCTGGAAAGTCTGTGACTATTCACGCCGTTATAACATCACTACTATATAGAAACTCTCCAGACAACATGAAATTTATCATGGTGGACCCAAAGAGAGTTGAACTTACATTATATAATAAGATACCTCACCTGCTCACACCTGTTATTACAGACGCCAAAAAAGCCATTCTTTCTCTAAAATGGGCAGCGAAAGAAATGGACCGAAGATACGACATACTTCAGTCACACTCACTACAGAACATATCTTCATACCACAAAAATGTTGTTGAACCAGAAATAAAGAAACGAAAAAACAAAGGTAGTGACGACAAGCCAGTCGATACAATGCCTTATATCGTTATTATTATCGACGAATTGGCCGACATTATGCAGGCTTACCCACGAGAACTTGAAGCCGGAATTGTTAAACTTGCTCAAATGTCCCGAGCTGTCGGAATACACCTTATACTTTCTACACAGAGACCGTCTGTAAATGTTATTACTGGTCTTATCAAAGCAAACATTCCTACACGTATCGCCCTACAGGTTGCTTCCCAGATAGACTCACGAACAATTCTAGATATGGCTGGAGCGGAAAAACTTTTGGGAGCTGGAGATATGCTCTACCTTTCTGGTGAAATGTCACAACCACAACGTATTCAGTCTGCATTCATTACAGAAGATGAAACAAAGTCTATCGTAAAATACCTTGTTGATAGTTATGCAAATGAATTGCCTAGCGAAATAAACCTAGCTGGTGATGTTCAGAAGAACAATATATTCGAAGCAACAATAGATGACGAAAAGATGGAGGACGAGGACGACCTGTATGAGGAAGCAAAACAAACTGTAATCGAGGCAGGCAAGGCATCTACATCATACCTACAAAGAAAGCTTGGTGTTGGATATGCTCGTGCAGCGCGACTTATCGACATACTAGAAGAACGAGGTGTTATTGGCCCAGGTTCCGGAGCAAAACCAAGAGAGATACTTATTGGTGGTGGAGAATCTGGAGAAGAAAAAACAGAATTCCCTGAATAAGTATGAACCGAAATGCCATATCTATCATAAGAACAGGCCTAATTACCCTACTTGTTGTCATAATAGCAGGATATTCCCTATTTCAGGCCCAAAAGATGATCAGAGGCCCTATTATAGACATCTACAGCCCAGAAAATGGGGCTACATACAGCCAAGTCCTTATAGAAATAAGTGGTAGAGCCAGAAATATATCCTATCTCAACCTAAACGACAGGCCTATATTTACAGACAAAAATGGCTACTTTACAGAAAAATTGCTCCTGTCCCCTGGCTATAATATAATTAAGCTAGATGCTCGCGATAAGTTTAAAAATTATACAGAGAAAAAACTCGAAATAATTTTGAAGGAATATTAATTACTAATTAGACTTTTTTCTCCTCATATCTTTTTTGGAGCACGCATAATTTCTGGGCTAGAAATTTGCTCGCTCTCGCGCCGACGCGCTCCGAGAGTCTCCAAAAAAGCTATGAGTCAACAAAGTCTTAATAAACACAATGCAAAAGAAAAAAACAGAAAAGGAACCAAAGAATGAAATGGGTAAAGTGAACGTAGAAAATACTCTTCGCGAGATACGAACAAAGTTCGGCGACGACTCCATCATGATGCTTGGAGACAAGCCTCATGTTGATGTAGATAGTATCTCAACTGGCTCTATCGGGCTTGATGCTGCACTCGGTGTTGGAGGACTTCCTCGTGGAAGAATAATAGAAGTGTTCGGACCAGAGTCATCTGGAAAGACTACCCTCACCCTACACGTTATTGCAGAAGCTCAAAAGAAAAATGGCATCTGTGCATTTATCGATGCAGAGCATTCAATGGATCCTGAATATGCAAAACGACTTGGTGTAAACATTGACCAACTACTTATCTCTCAGCCAGACAATGGTGAACAAGCATTGGAAATCGTTGATTCCCTAGTTCGCTCTGGCAAGCTGGATGTTATTGTTATCGACTCTGTTGCGGCACTTACTCCAAAAGATGAAATCGAGGGAGACATGGGAGCACACCATGTTGGAAAGCAAGCTCGCCTAATGTCACAGGCCCTACGAAAACTAACTGCTATCGTGGCAAAGTCAAAAACTATTGTTATTTTCATAAACCAGATCAGAATGCAGATCGGTGTTATGTTTGGTAACCCAGAAACAACTCCAGGTGGAAAAGCTCTAAAGTTCTACACTAGTGTGCGTATCGATATTCGCCGAATTGCCCAAATAAAGAAGGGTGAAGAAATTATGGGAGGACGTATCAGAGTAAAGGTTGTAAAAAACAAAGTCGCAGCTCCGTTCAAACAAACAGAGTTCGATCTAATGTACAACGAAGGTATTTCTCGCGAGGGTGAACTTATCGCACTTGGTGAAAAAATGGGTATTATTTCAAAATCTGGAACATCATATTCATACGGTGAAGAGAAACTAGGCCGAGGCTATGATGCAACTCGACAGTTCCTAAAAGATAAAGTAAATAAAAAAATAGCTGATAGCATCCTAAAAGATATCCGTGCAGGACTTTCGAAAAATGGAGGATCTGTTGTGGCTGTAAATACAAGTGAATCTGAATCTTCAGCCGAATAGCGATAAACACAAATTTTCTTTTTCTCTCACAAGTTTTCCGAGACACTCGCTTTTCCGGCGAAAAGCTCACTCTGTCCTCGCTCGCAACTTGTCAATGAGCCTTGACTACAAGGTCGTTGACAAGACCATGCTTGCGACCTGCGGATGCTCGGAAAACTTATGAGCTCAACAAAATTTTGTTAAGTGGTAATTTTTATATAGCAGAAAACCGGCTCGATACTCGAGACGGCCCCCTGGCAGTCCCGGCGTCGGCCGGTTTAGATCATGAAAGACAAACCCATCAATTCTCGATGGCGAGGATCAATGTCCGTCCTCTTGTCCAAAGCGAACATCGAAACAACAACCACCCCTTCCACCGAAGGAGACTGATCGATGTCAATGTCGCTGAACAGTATACCATCGTAAGTATCAACTGGATTACTGATAACGACGCCCGTCTTGCATTCTGCGATACGAATCGCAGTCTGCATAGGAGGCTCGTTATGTAGCCTGGCGCCAAACGGTAAACCGAGATTTCCGTTCAGTAGCCGAACAAGAAGAACTCCTCCATTGGAGTTCTGAATCCATACGTATACCATGTCCACTCTCCAAATATAATTATACACCTAAAATACTTATTTGTCAACCCTAGATTTTATGCCTAAAATAGGCTATATTTTTACTCTAACTAACCAAACAAATTTATGGCAATGCTAGATTATAGTGAAATAACAGAGCGAAAATACATCGTTTTCAACGAAGAACCGTGGGAAATCATCACTTCTCACGTATTCCGAAAGCAACAGAGAAAACCAGTAAACGCTGTTAAAATGAAGAACCTTATTACAGGCAAAGTAACAGAACAGTCTTTCCACGTATCAGAAAAGGTAGAAGAAGCCGAAATCGATAAGATAGAAGCAAAGTATCTATACGCAAACCGAGGAGAATTCTGGTTCTGCGACCCAACAAACCCAAGTGATAGATTCCAAATATCAGAAGCTATCCTAGGAAACCGAGGAAAATTTATAAAGCCAAATACTATTATAAAAGTTCTAAAGTTCGGAGACATTACTATTGGTATCGATATGCCAATCAAGGTTGAACTAAAGGTTGTAGAAGCGCATGCAGCGGTTAAAGGAAATACAGCCCAAGGTGCAACAAAGATAGTTAAACTAGAAACAGGAGCAGAAATAAATGTACCAATGTTCATAAAAGAAGGAGAAATTATAAAGGTAAACACTGAAACTGGAGAGTATACAGAACGAGCCTCTGCCGGTTTTTAAAAATCAAAAATCCCCTTCTTGGGGATTTTTGTTATACTAAATATATAAATATGAATTGGATTATTCCCCTATCAATGCTAATAGTGTTTGAGTTAATTGCCGACATTTTTGCAAAAGAGTATTCTCTAAATAATACCCTAACGCTATGGTTAGCCGCGATCACTTCTTATGTGATAGCAAATGCATTTTGGTTGAATGCTATTAAAAATGGTTCTGGTTTAGGTAGAGGAACTGTACTATTTGCCATTTCTGCAGCTTTGATAGGTATTACGCTTGGCGTATTCTGGTATAAAGAACCAGTGTCAAAAATACAGCTTGTAGGAATGTTTCTTGGGCTGACTTCCTTAATCTTCATCTTCTGGGAATAACAAAAAACCTCTGGGATACCCCAGAGGTTTTTTGTTATAAATCAAACCTATAAAAATTTCTCAGTTCGCCATCTCCAAAATCTAAATATCCTGATTTAATTGCTTTCAATTTTTCTGCAAGCTTAAGAGAAGGAATGTTCGATTCTCCAATATCAGCAAAAACTTTTTTTGCTCCATTTTGTCTTGCAAACTGAAGAAAATAAGCCCAGAGTTTTTCTCCTATACCTTTTCCCCTAAAATCTTCTTTTACAGTTATCTGAGTCAAAAACCAATTATTATTGTTCGCTGTGTCAAAAAATTTCCTCTCAAAATATAGCAAGCCGAGAATTTGAGAATATCGTTCAGCTACAATTAAATTTCCGGCTTCTATAAAACTTGGAAGCCTCTGCTTTGCCACCATTAACCCCTCTTCTGTACCAAAACTATTTATATCCGAAACCTGTTCTAAATCATCAAGAGTTCCTTGTCTTATATTTATATCCATAATTTAATTTTACAAAATTAAAAACAATAACGCCACGCTAAGGACCTCTGAGAATTTTTGATCAAGGTCGCGTATAAAATAAAAACTGGAGCCGGAAATGTACAATTAGTACTTTGACGGACCAGTTTTTATTTTATACGATGAGATTGGTCAAAAAGACCAGAGCTATCGGCTTACATACGGCAACAACCCCATGAATCGAGCTCTTTTTACAGCTGTTGCAAGGTTACGCTGGTGCTTTGCTGTTACCCCAGTTCTCTTTCGAGAAATGATTCGAGCATGTGGGTTTAGAAACTTCTTTAGAAGATCTACATCCTTGTGGTCGATATATTTGATGTTGTTCTCAGTGAAGTAACACTGTTTGTTTGAATTCATAATAATTTTATTTTTTAATTAAAACGGTATATCCTCTGGATTAATTTCTTCTTCAGGATATTCGATGGTATCCATCGCCTTCTTGTGGTCATCATCTGCAGGGGCTCCTGCTGGACTGTATCCCCCAGGTGCTCCACCCTCTTTTCGAGGACCAAACTGGATTCTGTCAGCAATAATTTCTGTTCGGTATTTTTTTGTACCACCAGCATCATCCCAACTTCTAGTTTGCATTCTTCCCTCAACCAATATTGAACTTCCCTTTTTCATATACTGACCAACGATATCTGCTTGTCGTCCGAAAACAACAACATTGTGATAGTCCACGTTCTCCTGCTTTACACCGTTTTTGTCTTTCCAAACTCGGTTTGTAGCAACAGAGAAACTCGCAACTTTCACACCTGACGGCAGAGCTTTTATCTCTGGATCCCTTGTTAGATTTCCTATGATAATCGCTTTGTTTAGGTACATATATTTTTAAAAGTTCTTAAGTTTTTAATCTGACTAAGCAACAGCTTCTTCAACTGCTTTATCTAGTTCCTCTGGAGCTTCCTCTTTCAAAGCTTCAGGAAGAACTTCTTCCAACTCATCATCTTCTCTAACAAACTTTTCTTCTTTCTGGAGTTTCATTTTTCCATTAAGAAGTGTATTTTCTCGCACTGTTTTAATAATTAAATACCGCACTGTGTCTACATCAGCGTCTAGGGCCTTCTTTACTTTTTCTACATCCCCAGCTGTCATTTCGAACTTGATCCAACCAAAGTAACCTGTGTTTGCTTTGTGTCGTTCTGTTCCAACAACTTTTACCATAGGGTAAGCGAGATCGATAAGAACTGGGTTCTCATCAGAAATCAGAGTACCGCCTAGTCTAGTCACCATCTCTTTAAAAGATGAAGCTTTACCAGGAACTTGCTCTACGGCAAGGGACGGAAGAAGTAAATATGAGACCTCGTAAACAGTCGACATATCACTCTTTTCATTTATAATTTCTTCCATAGACCCAAGACTACCATAAGCCTCCAGTTGAGGCAATAGGCTAGGAAATTCGAGGGAAATTGGCCTTTACATTGGCCAAAATAGCCTGTTTTACCACCTCTAGAGGCTCTCCACGGAGCTCTGCTATCTTTTCTACAATAAGTGGTACATATAGGGGTGAATTCCGAGTTTTCCTGTGTGGGGCCGGTGTTACAAAGGGGCTATCTGTTTCAGACATTATTTTATCCAACGGCACAGTCTTCACAAATTCGTCATAGTCATTTGTAAAAGTAATAACCCCAGTAAACGAAACTGTAAAGCCAATAGCTAAAAATCTTTTTAGGACTTCAATATCGCCAGCAAAGAAATGTGCATTTCCCCGAAGCTTGTCACCAGAAATTTTATAGTGATGCTCAAGAATAGTCAGTGCATCGTTGTATGCATCCATAGTCCCCTTGCTTGATCTGATATGTAACATAAGTGGCAAGTCTTTTTCCAAAGCTAAATCAATATGATATTCAAAAATAGTTTTCTGAATTGTTTTTAGTTCAAGATCACTCTCTTCCATTCGAAAATAATCCAAACCACACTCACCTATTGCAACAACTTTTTTATTATCAGCTAGTGCGTTAAGTCTTTCATCAAAAACGGAGTCAGCCTTTAGATCTCCTGGATGTTGACCAATACACGCAAAAAGGTTGTGATGCTTTTCTGCCATTTCGACAGCAATCTTGGAAGAATCAAAATCTGTTCCGATAGTTATCGTACCGATTTTATGTTTTTTCATTTTCTCTATCTCTTCTTCCCTATCCTTGTCATAATCTGGAAAATATAGATGCGAATGTATATCAAAATATTCAAAAGTCATTTTAATCTTTTCGTAAAAATAGTGGTGCCTCTGGAGATTTGTTTGCCTTGATTAGTTCTTTTATTTTTGTAGATGTTTCCGGAAGAATTGGCTCGAGCATAATAGCAATTCTAAAAATACGCTGAACTAAATCTGAGACAATTCTTTTTGCTCCATCACGATCAGTTTTAATAAGTTTAAATGGTTCTGTTTTTTGTATTATCTCATCTCCACGATCTATCTGACTCCAGATTACTTCAATGGCTTTATTTATTTCATAAGCATTAAGAAAATCTCTATGTTGCTTAATTGCAGACATTCCATTTTTCAAAGTTAAGTCAAATCCCATTATTTCATCCTCAGTTATTGGGATTCTATACTCAACTTCATAACTAACAACCATTTTCATAACTCTAGAAACTAGATTGCCTAATCCATTTGCAAGGCCGGCATTATAAGATGCTTTAAACCTCTCTATTGTAAAAGGACTATCTTCAAAATTAGAAATTTCTTTTGCCACAAAGAACCTGAATGCGTCTGCTCCGTATTCATTTATCACATCAAAAGGGTTTATCACATTACCCAAAGACTTTGACATCTTTACTCCACCGTCACCTGTAAGAAAACCGTTTACAACGACGGTGTTTGTATTTGGAAGTCCTGCGGCCATTAGCATCGCCTGCCACATAGCTGTTTGTTGTCGGAGATTATCCTTTCCACAATACTGAACGGGCGTTCCATTTGTCCAAAACTTTTCAAACTGATCGATATTTTCTGGCCAGCCAAGTGTAGAAATATAGTTTACAAGCGCATCAAACCAAACATACATAACGTGATTTTCATCCCCAGGTACAGCGATACCCCAAGACATTTTTTCCTTCAGTCGTGAAATAGAAAAATCCTCCAGTCCCCTTTCTACAAAAGATTTTATCTCGTTGTATCGAAAATCTGGAACTACAAAATTTGGATTTGATTTATAAAAATCCAAAAGCTTGTCACCAAAAGCAGAAAACTTAAAGAAATAGTTTTCTTCATCTCGCATTTCTATATCTAACTTTGGGTGAAGTGGACACTTTCCATCCACTAACTCTGAGTCTGTTTTTTCTAGCTCACAACCAACACAATACTTTGTAGTGTAGTTCTTTTTGTAAATATATCCGTTATCAAAACATCTTTTCCAGAACTCTTGAGCAGCCTTTTCGTGGTGACTATCTGTCGTTCGTATAAAATGGATGTCCTCCAAAACTCCCAAAGCGTTTGGTAATTTTTTAAAAACATCAGCAAAACCGTCAACATAATCTTTTACATCCTTACCAGCATCTCTTGCCGCTGTATACAACTTTTGACCATGCTCGTCTGTTCCTGTATTAAAAAATACATTGTAACCCTGAAGTTTTTTGCTTCTAGCTATTATGTCGGCTCTTACTAACTCCATAGCAAAACCCACGTGAGGATCAGAGTTCACGTACGGTAATGTAGTAGTAATATAAAAATTTTTATCCATATCTTTCAGAAATTCTGTCTAGTTATTTTGACTATTCATCATTCTCTCGACTTTTTCTATTTTATTTTTTTCAAGATCATCAAGAAATTCAATTATCACTGCAGCGATAGGCACAGAAAGAACAAGACCGACAAACCCAGCCAATTCCCAACCAGCAGCCAAAGCAATAATAGAAACTATTGGAGATACACCCACAACCTTTTTTACAACCAAAGGGTAAATTAACTGATTTTCAAACTGGTGAACAATAAGATAAAGTCCTATTACAAGTATTGCCAAAGGGAAACCTCCAGCAACAAAAGATATCATAACTGCTGGTATAGAAGCCAATATTGGACCAAACAAAGGAATGATCTCGAATGCTGCGGCAAGAGACGCTAGTAAAAGTGCGTTCGGAACATTGATAATAGAAAGTCCAAGATAAACAAGCATGCCGATTATTATTGCCAGAACAAGTTGTCCTTGCATCCAAAGACCTATTTTTCTTTGTGATCTCAGCCAAAGAGCAACAACATACTTTTCATGTTTAAGCGGAGTAATAGCTTTCAAAAACTTCCCTACTCCATCTTCTTCTACAGCAAGATAGAATGACAAAATAGTCATAAGGAAAAAACTCAAAAGACCTCCGAAAACTGTAGTGACAGTACCAAAGGCATTGCCTGAAACAGTAGCTACAAGAGTATTTATCTGTGTAATTACTTTTTCAATATTTAAACTATTTGTTAAATCAGCAACAAAACCTGTGTTCCCTATAGTGTCAGAAACCACACTGGCATTAAAGTAAACTGGAAAATTTTTCAAAAAATCCCCAGACTCTGACAGAAGCGGAATCAAGAGAAAAAATACTACACAAGCAAAAGCAATAGCGATCAAAAGGTAAATCAAGATAACCGCAAAAAGTCTCGGAACTTTCCTCCGAATAAACCACTGAGTGCCCGGTTCAACTGAAGATGCAACCACAATAGAGACTAGCAACACCAAAACCAAATCCTTAAGTATAAAAAGAGTGACAAACAAAAGACCGACGACTATCGCCTTTATAATAGTTCCAATACTAATGCTTATGCTTTGTTCTCTAATTTCCATCTAAATTAGTTTTAGTTAATAATCTAACAATTATACCACAGGAACATATGACGAACTAAGAAGATAATTCTTTCTTAACAAATCCAACAAGTTCATCGATAGTCATTCTTTTTTGTTCACCAGCATCTCTATCTCTAACAGTTACACCAGCGTTTTTTTCTATTGTCTCAAAATCAACTGTCACACACCAAGGAGTTCCTATTTCATCCTGTCTTCGATATCTCTTTCCAATATTACCGTTATCGTCAAACATCACTGCACCGAATTCTTTTTTGAGTGTTTTGTAAACCTCTGTCGCCTTATTCACTAACTCTGGCTTGTTTTTAAGTAGAGGGAAAACTGCAATTTTAACTGGGGCAACTTTTGGAGTAAATTTTAAATATACTCTTACTTCACCATCTTTTTCTTCTTCTGAATATGCATCAGACATAACAGCCAAAACAAGCCTCTCTAATCCAAAAGTTGGTTCTATACAATGGGGAACTATTCTTTCTTTTGTTTCTTCATCAAAATATGAAAGATCTACACCAGAAGCAGAAGAATGATTTTTCAAGTCATAGTCTGTTCGATAAGCCAAACCCAAAAGCTCTTTCTGGCCGAAAGGAAAATCATATTCTGTGTCTACACTTCTCTTTGAATAAAAAGCTCTGTCTGCTTCAGGTACCTCTATTTTATGTAATTTACTTTCTGTAAGTCCTATAGCTTTTAGGAAATTCATTTGCTCATCAAACCATGAGTCAAAAATAGACATTACATTTTTCTCATCTCTTGGATCAACAAAATACTCTATCTCCATCTGTTTAAACTCTCTTGAACGGAAAATAAAATCTCTTGGAGCTATTTCATTTCTAAAAGCCTTACCTATCTGACCCATACCGAAAGGAAGTTTTGGATGAATGGAATCCATTATGTTTTTAAAGTTAACGAACATACCTCCAGCAGTTTCAGGTCGTAAATATGCAACAGAACTTTCATCTTCTGTAGCACCAACATGAGTTTTAAACATCATATTAAACTGCTTTTCCTCGCCAAAATTTCCACCGCAGTCAGGACATTTTGCTTTATCTTCTAACTGGTCTGATCTAAACCTGTGATGACATTTTTGACACTCAACTAAAGGATCAGAAAAACCAGACACGTGTCCAGACGCCTCCCAAGCTTTTGGGTTCATTATTATTGCAGTATCAACACCATACATATCTTCCCTGTCAGATATGAACATTTTCCACCAAATATTTTTTATATTATTTGAAAGCTCTGCTCCATATGGACCATAATCCCAAGTGCCAGCAAAACCACCGTATATCTCAGAACCCTGAAATATAAAACCGCGTCTCTTACAAAGAGATACTATTTTCTCCATTAATTCACTATTTTTTGAAGTTTCAGCCATATGTAAGTATACTAGCGTATAAAGCTTGGACTTTCAAACCCGAAAATTAGATTCTATTTGACTACGATTTCTCTACCATTTATGAAAGTAGCATCAACATATCTTGTATTTAATTCTTGCGTAGAAGAAATAACCTGTTTTTCTGTATAGCTATCTGTTGCTGATACGTTAATTGAACTTGTCAGAATAGGACTTGTACCAATTTGATTTATACTTGGAGTTAATCCGACCTTAAAAGAAGCTTCTCTTGGTGCATACCCGTAACCCACACCAGCAGAAACGTTACCAACAGCCCACGTCACAACTCTTGAACTTGGATCATATGATAATTTTTCACCAGATGGAGATGTTTCAGCTTTCCATTCTACCCCTACCGGCAAAGTTGTTGTGACTACTGTATTTTTAATATCATTTGTAGTGTTTGATAAAGACCAAGTTATTGTATAGGTAGTTTCTTTATCTGCTTTTGGTGGTATTGGTCCAGTATTGGTAAAAGGACCAGCATCTCTTAGGGTTTTTGCCTTTATACCAATATTTGTCGCGATTTTAATTGTTATATCTTCCTCTGAAGTAACTGTAGAAGAATCGGATCCAGATCTATCTCCAGAAATAACAATATGCAAATCAATATGAGGATTTTTAATCAACTTACCCGATGTCATATCAACAAAAGATGTTACAGAAAAACCAGCCTGACTCGAATCCCCCGGCAATATGGTTGCAAGACTAGAATTACTATTCTTGTCCCAAATAATTGTATTATCGACTGAACGATAAAAACCTCCAGCACTTGCAGAAACAAGATTACGATCAAAAGCATTTCCAGAAATAGTAACTTGAATATTACTATTTATTATTTTATCAGGTAATGTGTTCTGCCATCTTATATCAACAGGGATAGACTGTCCGGCTACGGGAGCTGACTGCTGGTTATAACTTACAGTCAAATCATAAAACGATTTTCTAATTCCCATAGTGAATATACCTGTTGCCAAAGTTGTATCAAAATCCTTTGAATTATCTGCGCTTTGGGCTCCAGCAGAAACTCTAAATGATCTGTCCTCAAGATTCTGGCCGACAAGAATACCTCGAATTGTTAAAGTTTTTTTATCACCGTCTTTTAGGTCGCCAAGATTCCAAATATTATTATCTCTATAAGGTGACATTGTTGAATCTTTGTATGTAAAACCATATGGGTATTCTACTTTTATCAAAGTATTCTTTACAGGAACAGTAGAGTTTGAAGTAAGATCAATAGTGACACTAACTATTTGACCGGAATTCACTTCTTTTGGATATGATACATCTAACAATAAAGGAGAAGAACTTATCATCACATCAAACTTTTTTTCTTTAGAAAATACAGCATTGGAACCTTTTACTTTATATTCCAATCTAAACGTAAATGTCTTTATTGCATCCTTTTCGCCAAACAAAATAACATTCAAATTATGTTCTCCAGACTTCCCTTTCGGGATTATGCCCAATTGAATTTTTTCTCGTGTTAAATCTTTACCCTGTTCTTCTACAGATTCCGAACCTTCTGGATACTCAACAAAAAGCGACACTTCTTCCAAATCAGTCCTATTACCATTTACAATAGAAAGTCCTATAGGCAATTCTTCTCCTGAAGAAACAGAACTAGGAGCTGTAACTTTTACATCTAGATTGTTCGAAGAAATCATATTCAACCCACCAAAGAAAATAAAAGCAGCTACACCCAAAGATAGCAAGAAAAATACTAGAGAACCCAACAAAAACTTATTAAAAAATGAATTGTTTTTCTTTGCCATAGCTTCTGGTGATAAATCGAAATTTGTATTCGTTCCCCAATTTTGTTGCACATCAACTTCGTGTGCAGGAACTGGAGTCCTTTTTTCTTTAGGAACAAGTTTTTCATTTCGGGAATATAAATTCCTTTTTAAACGCTCTATACTACTTTCTTCAGAGTTTGGTTCCATAGTCAATAATTATAACACACGACTAGTTTTATTTTCTAGCAGTTTACAGCTGACTTTCTTTTATAGCCTTGTTAACAACCCCAAGTAAAATATTTCTATTAACAGACACCTCCCTTAAAATATCATTTTCCCAATTATTATCTTTCAAAAATATTTCTATCTCACTATTTTTTGCGACATAACCCAACTCAAACATAATCCTCAAAACAACCAACATCTCAAAACTTTCTAGACCCTCCTTTTCAATATTTTTTATTTCCGTGAAGGCACTTTTGACCAAAGAAAAAACTGCAGTGTGACGCTCCTCACCAGGCATCATTTTAATTAGCAAAGTCACAATCTGCGCCATGACTTTATGTGTATGTTCTGGTGACTCAAAAAAATAGTTCTCTATAGACGCGACATTTGTAACCTTCCAACCACCCTTCCCTTTAACACAAGACACAGACACGTGGGCGTATTCTTGCAATGCTGGGCGAAGTTTTGAAGCAGATACTCTAGCAGATCGTGCCGAAGCAATAATAAGCCCTAGTTCGGATGTCAAAATATACAACAACAAATTCGCCTCTCCAAAAGGAGCTCTCTTTAGAATGATCCCTTCTGTTGTGTAGATGTGGTAGGACATTTTTCCTACTTTATCACAGAGAAAGAAGTACTACCCTCCACCTCAACCAGGTAGGCTTGCTTGTCTCCTGAATAAGATATTTCATTAACACCTGTTGGAGATTTTATCATTTCCATGTATCCATCTACTATTTCCTTCTTGTCAGTGCACATAACAATTTTGATAGCATCATTTGGATTTAGGTTTTCTTTCTTTCTAGCATCCTGAATAGCCCGAATGATATCCCTAGCAATTCCCTCTTTCTTTAATTCCTCTGTTAGTTCAGTATCAAGTTTTACTTCGCTTCCACCCACCACAACTTCTTTTACATTTACCTCGTCTGCAATGATATCGAGTAAGTTTTGTGACAGATTTTCTGGAATAGAAAGCTTCGCCAAAGGTTGTCGAACTTTGTGTCCTGACTTTTGTCTTATCTCCAAAGCAGAAGTTACAACTTCACGAACCTTTTTCATACTTTCTATTATTTCGGAATCAACTTGTCCGGCTTCTGGCCAGTCACACAAATGCGCACTTTCTACATCACTTTCCACTTTTATCTGCTGATAAACCTGCTCTGCAAAAAATGGAGTAAAAGGTGCCATATATTTTGAGAGCTCCTTTAGCACAAATAATGTTGTACCCAGTGCATCCCCTTTTTCATTTTTATCATCTGATTTAAACCTCTCTCTTGATCGTCTCACATACCAAGTTGAAAAATCATTAACAAAATCTCTTATCGGTCTAGCGGACTCAAAAACCTGAAACTTCTCCAAAGAATTTGTTCCATTTTTTATGAGTTCGTTAAGCCGAGACAAAATCCATTTATCCAAAACATTTTCACTTTTATTGTGTGCAACAATAGTTTCATCTTTATACAACTCATAGAAAGCGACAATGTTAAGTAGTGGATTGAAAACTTTTTTTACTATTTCATCAACAGTTTTCTCATCAAAGTTTTTTGAATCCCCCGGACTATTTACTGTGTACATCCAAAGCCTAAGAGCATCTACTCCATATTTATCCATCATTAACCATGGATCAATAATATTTCCTATCGACTTCGACATTTTCTTACCTTCGCTATCAAGTATGTGACCGAGACAAATTACATTTTTGTATGCCTTACCTTTACCCATCAAAACACCTATAGCGTGCAGTGTGTAGAACCATCCTCGTGTCTGATCTATAGCCTCAGAAATAAAATCTGCTGGATATGAAATCTCCCCTTCATTCCAAGGAAAATGATCCTGCGCAAAAGGCATCGCTCCAGAATCAAACCAAACGTCCATCACCTCTTTTACTCGAGTTAAAGTAGTACCATCTTCGTCAACAAGCTCTACACTATCGATATATGGTTTGTGAAGATCAATTTCATATTTCGAGTTATGTGGCATCTGAACAAAATCCAAATTTTGAATCTCTGCGTTTTTTATAAACTCCTGATGCTCTTTTCTTAAACTCGCAGTATCTTTTTTATTCAATCCTTTTCCAGCTGATTCTAATGCCCATGTAGTGTGTTCATGTGTAACAATCAGGATATTTTCATTACTGTTGTTTTTATCAACATCATAGAGAAACTCTCCAGTTCTAACTTTCATATCTTCCAAACTTTCTCCCCCGCCAACCTTCATTTCATATATATCCTCATTTGTCTTAGCAATCTTGTGATAGTCACTTATAGGTTTTCCATTTAGGTCACCGAGATCGTGTTCTGAAAGTCTTTCATCAAAAATCAGTTTGCTTTTATCCAAACCTAAAATTTCTCTGATTATTTCAGCAGTTTCTGTTGTTCTAATGAAAGGCGAAGAAATTATCTTTGTAATTCCCTTCTCTTTCATAAATTCAGCTGATACCCTAACCTGTTCTTTTCCCTTTTCTGTTAGATGAAAATTATCATCTTTTTTAGAACTGATTATGTTTGCAACATTGTGTTCACCTTCTCCATGACGGATTATGTAGTATTTATTTCCAGACTTCTTTGAAAACTTTTTCAAATCATCCACACTTCCAATAACTTTTATCTTTCCTTCTTCGTTTTTCCAAATAGGCAGTGGTGTTCCCCAGTATCTTTCTCGAGAAATTGCCCAGTCTTTTATTTCTTTTAACCACTCACCAAAACGGCCTTCTTTTATATGTCCAGGCTCCCAAGTGATGCCCTCATTTTCAGAAAGAAGCTCTCCACGAAGTTTTGACATGGCAATATACCAAGAGTCTCTCGCGTAATAGATAAGAGGAGTTTTGCATCTCCAACAATGCGGGTATGAGTGCTCGTACTTTTCTTTGTTGAAAAGTAATCCTCTGTGGGCTAAATCTTTTATAACATCCACTGCGACCTCCTCGTCTTTAACAAATCTTTCAGACAAGAAATCCATTCCATCCAAATAGTGCCCGTCGTCTTTTACCAAATGAAACTTTGGTAAACCAATTTGGTTTCCCAAAACAAAGTCATCCTGTCCGTACATCACAGCTGTGTGAACGATACCTGTTCCATCTGTGGTTGTAACAAACTCAGCAGAATAAACCTTAAATGCTTTTGCAAAAGCTTCTGGATTTTTGTCTCCAAACTTTTTTTGCATATATGGGTATAGTGGTTCGTACTCCATTCCAACACATTCACTTCCCTTGTGTTCTGCTACTATTTCGTATGGCTCTGTAAGAACTGAAAGTCTCTCTTTTGCCAGAACTAGAATCTCACTACCTACTTTTGCCTCGACATATGTAATATCTGGCCCGACTGCCAAAGCAACATTTCCAGGCAATGTCCAAGGTGTTGTTGTCCAAGCTAAAAAGTACCCGTTATCTACACCTTTTATTTTAAACTTTGCTGTAACAGAAAGATCTTTGTCGTCTTGATAACCTTGAGCTAGTTCATGTGAAGATAGTGCAGTGCCACAACGAGGACACCAAGGAAGGACTTTATAGTCCTTATATAGCAAACCTTTCTCGTTTACAGTTTTCAAAATATTCCAAACAGACTCTATGTATGGAGTGTCAAAAGTATAGTAAGCATCCTTTTTGTCTACCCAGTATCCAATTCGATCAGTAAACTTTTCCCAATCACCGATATATTGAAACACGCTGTCTTTACATTCTTTGTTAAATTTCTCCACCCCATAAGCTTCGATTTCCTTTTTTGATTTTAGTCCAAGTTTTTTTTCAATCTGTAGTTCAACAGGAAGTCCGTGTGTATCCCAACCTGCTTTTCTTCGCACATAAAAACCTTGCATCGTTTTAAAACGAGGAATGATGTCTTTAAAAACTCGTGACTCAAGGTGGTGCAGAGCTGGCTTTGCGTTTGCAGTAGGAGGGCCTTCGTAAAATACAAAGTTTCCTTTTGTTGATTTCCTGTCCAAAGTTTTTTTGAAAATTTCTTTTTCGTTCCAAAACTCAAGGATCTTTTCCTCTTTCAAAGCCACTTCTCCTTTTTTATTTTCTTCAGTCATGTTGATAATTTATTAATAATTTTTAAATAAAAAATTCGTCCTCGCGCAGGAACAATATGTTCCTAAGCAAGGACGAATTTCTTCGTGGTACCACCTTGTTTACTTCTCTTTATGGCTATAACGGGCCACCCGTTGGGTTCTACTCACCTTTCAGTTTTCTTCCCAAAGCTAGAGGTGATTAATCTCTTAAGCGCTGTTAAGGAAACCTTATCATAATTATTTACTTTTGAAAACTACATTTTTTTAATTATTGCACCGAGTCTCAGGTATCTGAATACTTTCTTATTCAAGTTCTCTTTGAAAAAAGAAAGTGTTTTTGACTTACCAATAAACCATACGAATCCAAGAATAATCAAAATAGTTGTGCCTGGAACAGGGGTCCAATACAGAGACACACCAACTACTATAAAAATAAAACCTAGAGTCTTATAGAAAATTTTCCACTTTTTTGACATTCATTAACTATATCAAAATCTACATCTTTTCAGGCACCTTAATCCCCAACAAATTTAAACCAGAAATCATTACCTGGTAGAAAGCTTGGGTCACAGCCAACCTGTACGAAGAAGATACATCAGCTTCGTCAATTATTTTGTGGTGAGCGTAAAAAGAGTTGAACTCCCCTGCTAGTTCTATTAGATATGTTGCAATGTAGTGTGGAGCGTACTCACTTCCTGCTCGAGCAACAATATCTGGGAATCTTTCGAGCAACCTTTCAATATTTGTTGTTTCCCAATTTTCAGGAATATTTTTTGAAACACTTACTACACCCTCTGCTTTTTTCAAAATTGAATGTGCTCGTACTGCAGAGTATTGCAAATATGGGCCAGAGTCACCTTCAAATGAAATTGATTTATCAAAATCAAAAACAATATCACCACCTATAGCTTGATGAAGGATTGAATATTTTATTGCACCGGTTGAAACAGAGTAAACTGTTTCGTTCTTTTCTTCCTGGCTAAGTTCTGCGTCTTTCATTTTTTCTAAAACTTTTTCTTTTACTTGATCAATTAGAGACTCGGCAGAAATAATGTTTCCGGTTCTAGATGACATTTTACCTTCTGGTAAACGGAGCATACCATGTGAGACATGTTGTGTTTTTGAAGCAAGCTCGGGAAAAACAAATGACATTGACTTGAATAAAACCTTGAAGTATTCATTGATTTCATTGCCAGTGATTATTATCGATTTATCATACGGGTATGTATCAAACTTTATTTTGGAAAGTCCAAGTTCCTTTGCTTCGTATGTTGGCAAACCCTCATTGTTCACAAAAACTCGTGTGTGAAGTTTTTTATCATAGTTCTCTCCCTTAAACACAACGGCTCCATCGCTTTTTTCAAAAACACTTCCAATATTTTTTTCGACAGTTTCTTTTCCAAACTCTGCAACTTCGCTTTCAAAAAAATAGTAATCAAACTTTGTTCCCAGCTTTTCATACATTACTTCAAAATATAGAAGTGACTTCTTTCTTCCATCTTCGTATATATCATTTATTTCCGTATCACTTTTGTCGTAGATTTTTTTATTTATATATATGATTTCTTGCTTAGCTTTTTCATCTTCGTCATATGCTTTGTGACCAAATGCATATGCTTCGAGTAAAGGTTTATTGTGGTTTTTGATAGCCCATACAGCTTTTGCAACATGGAGACCCACATCACCTTGGTAGTTTGCTCGCTTAACTTCTGCTCCATTTGCATCCAAAATTCTAGCTATTGATTCTCCTGTGACATTAGGCATAAGGTGTCCAATATGGAACTCCTTAAAAGGGTTCGGGTCAGTGTACTCAATAATAGTCTTCTGTCCTTTCAAGCTTTCATTCTTTCCGAACTCTCCACCCTGCTCTATTATTTTCGAAACATTTTCTCCAAAATATTTTTTATCAAAAAAGAAGTTTATAAATCCAGGTTGAGCAACCTCAACTTTAACACCATCACTATTTATTTTATTTTTAATTTCTTCTGCCAAATCAAAAGGCTTCATACTTAGTTCCTTAGCGTGCACCATAGCAACGTTTGTTGAGTAGTCTCCTTTATCTAGATATATAGAAGGTGTGAAATTAACCTTAGGATTTTCAACTCCTTTTTCTTTTAGAATATCTTCAATGTGTTTTATTATTTCTTCTTTCATTTTATCTATTATCACCATCACCCTTTATGACTCCTCTTTCTTTTCTAGACTGCAACTTTTCTATATTAAATTTTGCTACATCCTCCAGAGCAAATCCCAGATCATTTGCTAAATTAGACACAAACCACATAACGTCTCCGAGCTCTCCTTTTATTGATTCTTTTCTTTCATGAGTCATTTCTGCACTACCATCGTCTTCTCTTAGCCACTTTCTTATCTTTCCAAGCACCTCGCCAGATTCATCCCCCAAGCCCAGTGCAGGATAAATTATCTTGTGCTTTTCAGGGTACATCGCAGTCTCTATAGCTTTTTTTTGAAATTCATTAAGATCCATATTATTTATCCTTACCAAATTCTTTTTCTAAAATTTCCCTTATACCCTCTATTGTAGTGTATCTATACAATTTTACATTAGGATTACCCGATATCATAGCCGAAAGGTTATCCCGGATCGTTGAATGACAAAAACAGTATACTGGCTTTTTCAAAGCTTCTGCCTGACCAATTTCATATCCAACTCCAAGACTCATGGATGAAACTTCAGCTACTACAATATCAGATTCCACAAGCCAGTCCATATCTCTTTTATATATTTCTGCTACAGGCATATTTACCTCCCCTATTACACTTAAATTTTTAAATCCAACATGTTCAGTTAAAACTACGCCGTACTTGTGAAGCTCATGTATAAAATCAGAATAAATTTCTGTATGCTCTTTACTCCCACGTATTGAACCTGAAAAATATATTTTCATCTTATTTTTTCTTTAATATCTTATCTATCTTCTTCGCAATATTCACAAAATCTTTTTCTTTTTTACCACGAGTTGTTTCTGCAGCAGAACCAAGACGAATACCTGACGGATCCATAGGAGATCTTTTTTCGCCAGGTATTGTATTTTTATTTACAATGATTCCATTTTTTTCTAGCTTATCACTTGCTTCTGCGCCACTTATTCCCTTCCCATCCATCCATGTATCGACTAGCACTAAATGTGTGTCTGTTCCCCCAGAAACTATTCTCCAACCAAGTTTTGTAAGTTCTTTGGCAAGTACGTCCGCATTTTTTACTACCTGCTTTGCATATTTTTTAAACGCAGGAGTATTTGCCTCTTTCAGAGCCACAGCTACAGCCGCAATCTGATTTACGTGAGGACCACCTTGAAGTCCAGGAAAAACAGCACGATCTATTTTTTTATACAATTCTCTTTCATCTATCTTTGAAAATATAAGTGCAGACCTTGGGCCACGGAGAGTCTTGTGAACTGTAGTAGTAACGACGTCTGCATATTGAAATGGTGATGGGTATTCTTTACCAGCCACAAGTCCAGCAAAGTGTGACATATCCACCATAAGTATTGCTCCACAACTATCTGCTATTTCTCTAAACTTTTTAAAATCCACTCTTCGAGGATAGGCTGTGAAGCCTGCAACAATAATATTTGGTTTTTCTTTTTCGGCTAGTTTTTTTAATTCATCGTAGTCAATTACTTCTGTATCAGAACGAACTCCATACGGAACCTGCGCCCACGCTTTTCCAGTCATAGAAACTTTGTGACCGTGTGTAAGATGTCCTCCGTGATCCAAACTCATACCCATAATTTTTCCTCCCAAAGGAACATTTGCCAGGTACACAGCTAGATTTGCTGGAGACCCAGAAAGCGCCTGAACATTCACTGCCCATTTTGACGCAGGCAATCCAAAAAGTTTAAGTGCTCTTTCAACAGTCAAATCTTCTATCTTATCGACAAAAGTCTGCCCACCATAGTATCTCTTGTGAGAATACCCTTCTGCATATTTGTTTGTCAGCTCTGACCCTAATGCCTCGAGAACATCTTTTGAAACATAGTTTTCTGACGCAATAAGATTAATAACACTTTTTTGTCTTTTCTTTTCCCCTTCTATAAGTTTTTTTATTTGTGTATCTTTCATGTAAATATAAAAATAATCTGAATAATAAAATATTATTTTTTCGTTTTCACTAGATCATGTTATTTTATTTTCTTCTTAACTATCTTATACACCTCCTCCCCAACCTGCTCCAAACTCATACAAACATTTCCTCTACAACACTCAACTTTTACCCAGTTTTTGTTTTCTTTTGCCAAAAGCAGTGCACTGTTTCTCGAGTTCTTTAAATGCAATAGGTTATCCTCCGCAACATCTTTTCTTCCGTTTAAATAGATTTTCTTTCTTTGAGTAACTTTTTTCTGTAACCACATTTTACTAACCTCAAAAGGTACATCTAAATAAATTACTAAGTCAGGTTTTGGGATACCAAAAACACCATATTCCATTTTATATAGCCATGCTAAAAATTCTTTTCTCTTTTTCAAATCATCGATCTTTCCCCCTTGATGAATCTGGTTGGCCGTTGCGTATCGGTCAGCCAGAACAACGCAACCTTCACCGAGCCACTTTTTAATTTGCTTACTGGATTCAAATCTATCTGCTGCATATAAAATGGAAGCTATCTTTGAATCCATTGCAATAAAATCTCCGTGCAAACCAGATAAATATTCACCTATCAAAGATCCGAAAAAGTTATTTTCATATCTTGGGAAATCTATAGTTTTTACTTTAAAACCCTCTTTTAAAAGCCTTTGTTTAAGGATTTTTACCTGTGTAGCCTTGCCAGAGCCGTCAATTCCATCTATAACAATAAGTTTTCCTTTCTGCATACGTAGTAAATAGTATAATACAAATTATGAGAAAAATAATTGTAAGCCACGAATTACCACCCGAGGCAAATGCCATGGCCCTGGCGATGTATTCCAGAGATCCACAAAGCTTTGATGCACACCTCGAAACAGTTAAACGAGTTGGACCAGAAAAGTTTATGGCGCAGTACTATGTTGGATATGGTCACAGAAGTATTGGTGACTGTGGAACAACGACCATATGTGCAGAAAACGTTAGTATGTTGTGTGCGAAAGCCATTCAACAATGGGCGCTATACAACGGCCAGGAAGCGAGTACGAGATATATAGACATGAGCAAACAGGAAATTATCAACCCTCTCATCTTGAATCCCCTCAAGAGTCATGTCGGTGAGGAAATCCAAAATACATGGATGAAAGTTTACGACAAAATGCTCACCGTTCTTCCTCCATACCTAAAGGAAAAGTTTCCAATGCGTGAAGACGAAAACCCAAAAGTATATGAACGAGCAATATACGCAAAAGCGTTTGATATAGCTCGCTCACTTCTACCCGCAGGAGCCACAACATATGTTGGATGGCACACAAACTTAAGACAAGCAGCAGACCATCTACAAGAACTCCGCAACCACCCTCTAGATGAGGTCAGAGATACGGCGGAAGAAATGGCAACTGAACTAAACAAAAAATATCCATCATCTGGTTTCGACAAAATATACCCGGATACAGAAAGGTATATAAAAGCCTACATGGATGAATACGTGTATCTAGAGCCCGAATCAAAACTCAAAAAAACTTTTTCTGTTACAAATACTATAAATTCAAAAGCTATAAATAAATACAAAGATCTTTTAGCCGGTAGGCCGATAAAAACAGAACTACCTTCATTTCTAAAAAAGTTTGGGACTTTTACATTCCAGTTTTTGTTGGATTTTGGATCTTTCAGAGACCTGCAGAGACACAGAAGTGGAATCATCCTAATGCCACCACTCACAACAAAATACGGATTCCAAAAATGGTATATAGAACAAATACCGAAAAAATATCGAGCAGAAGTCCAAAGTGTAATTAAAAAACAAACAAAAAAAATAAATTCTTTGAAATGTGATGAGAAAACCAGACAGTACTACACCGCAATGGGCTTTAACGTAGCTTGCTCATGTACCTTTGATCTACCGGCTGCAACGTATATAGCAGAACTAAGATCAGGACAAACAGTACACCCCACCCTCCGTGTTATAGCTCAGGAAATGGGAAAGTCTATTCAAAAACTATTTCCAAAGATGAAGATGTATTGTGACTACTCACCAGATGAATGGTCATCAAAGCGAGGAACCCAAACAATTACTAAAAAAGAAGAAAATAACAAATAAAAATATGGCACTATCTGATAAAAAAATTACTGAAGCAATGAAAGTCGGTGATATAGTTATAAATCCATTTAAAAAAGAAAACCTAGCAACGTCTAGTTATGATGTAACTTTGGGAGAGTTTTATTTTAGAGAGCAACATAATTCAAAACACCACCACAATATCTACAACATTTGGAGCAAATCTCATACAGACTACGTATGGGGTACAAAACCAGAAAAAGCAGAGAAGGCCTCAGAAGTATTTAAAAAGTATAACTTTAACTGGGATGGAATAAGTCCTGACGATAAAGTTATATTACTTAACCCAGGAGAGACTATACTAGCCCACACAAACGAGTTTATTGGCGGGCAAAAACATATAACAACAATGATGAAAGCTAGATCTTCTATGGGAAGGAACTTTATTGAGGTTTGTAAATGTGCAGGTTGGGGTGATGTTGGATACATAAACAGATGGACGATGGAGATAACCAACAACTCTCAACACTACGCTATACCCCTAGTTGTTGGACGAAGAATTGCCCAAATAATATTCTTTGAAACTGGAGAGATTCTAGATAAAAACTACGCTCACTCAGGAAAGTACCAAACAACAACAGATCTTAAAAAGTTAGCGAAAGAATGGAATCCGAAAAGTATGTTGCCGAAGCTTTACATGGATAGAGATATTAAAAAACAATAAAACAAAAAACCGGGAATTCCCGGTTTTTTGTATTAGAGGTTGTTAAATTAATTATTTCACGTCTACGCCCATGCTTCGTGCAGATCCTGCAATGATTTTCATCGCGGCATCAATATCATTAGCATTTAGATCTGGCATTTTCTTCTCTGCGATTTCCTTTAACTGAGCCTTTGTTATTGAACCAATCTTTGAAACGGCGTTCTTTCCAGAACCTTTCTCTTTTCCAAGAGCTTTCAAAATAAGAGATGAAGCTGGAGGAGTCTTTAGAACAAAAGTGAAAGTTCTGTCCTCGTAAACTGTAATTTCTACAGGCACGATATCTCCCATCATCTTTGCTGTAGCATCGTTGAATTGCTTTACGAATTCACCAATAGCAACTCCAGCCTGACCCAAAGCAGGACCTGTTGGAGGTGCTGGTGTAGCCTTTCCTGCAGGAATGACCAATTTAAGCTTTTTTGTTATTTTCTTTGCCATGTTTTTAGTTCTAGTACTCTATAATAAATCCCTTATTTTTGCAACCACCACACAACCATGAGGCTTTCATAATTTGGATGAAATCCGACGTGAGAAATTGAAAATATGAGGAGCCTTAGTTAGTGCTAAGGTGACGAATATTTTCAATTTGGCAACAAGGAGTTCGCCAAATTTGGAAGTCTAACTCTTGCGCACCTGAAGGAAGTCTAGTTCTACCGGTGTCTCTCGACCAAACATTGCCACAAGCACCTTTACCTTGCCCCTCTCCTCATCAACCTCGTTTACCTTACCCTCAAGGTCCTTAAATGGGCCATCAACAATAACAATAGAGTCATTTACTGAAAGGTCTATCTTGTGTTTTGCTGTATGAGCATTCATTCTTCCAAATAGCTCTTCTACTTCCTTTGGATCGATAGGTACAGGATAAACACCTGAACCAACGAAACCTGTAACTCTTGGAGTATTTCTAACTACGAACCAAGAATCTTCTGTTACGATCATATCCACCAAAATGTAACCTGGATATATCTTCTCCTCTTCTTCTACTCTTTTACCAGCTTTTATTTTTATCTTCTTTTCTGTTGGAACTATTACATTAAAAATCTTATCTTCCATTCCAAGAGACTCTATTCGCTGTTTTAGATTTCTCATCACAGCGTTTTCATATCCAGCGTATGTATGGATAACATACCAATTTCTTCCTGCTTGTGGTTGTTGTTTTGACATAGAGATTATTAAATTACAAACTTACCAATAACAAGTTTCAACAAATAGTCAAAAAATCCTAGATAAAATGAAACGAAAATTGAAACAACCGCTACAACAATAGTAAAACCAATAGCCTGATTTCTAGATGGCCAACTGACATGCTTTAGCTCTCCTTGTGTATCTTTTAGATATGTTATTAGACTCATAGTTTTGTATTAGAGGGTTCTTTATTAAAAAACCCCTCGGGGGGTTAATTAATATAGTATATTAGAATACTAAAATAGTCAAACTGAGAAATTCGCTAGATTTGGAAGTTTTTACTCCACTTCGTATGTAATAGTTACATTAGAAACTATCTTATTCTCTCCTGTTGGAATAGAAGGTGCTGGTCGAGCAGAGACCATATCCCCACCCATACCCATAGCAGATTCAGCTTTTGCATAATACATTGGCATAGGCATATCACCAGACTCATAGAAACTTACAACTTTTGTTAGTCTTACACCCAAAGTCTTTGAAAGCACTTTTGCCTTTGCCTTTGCGTCAGCTACAGCCTTTTCTCTTGCCTGATCCTTAACTGAATCCATATCATCAACTACAAAGTCTAAGCCAGAGATATTTGAAGCACCAAGTCCACCAACTTTTGTTAGAACATCACCAGCCTTTGCTGTATCCCTAACCTTTACAGTTATTGATTGACTAACCTCATAACCTGTTAGAACTTGCTTGCCTGGAGGACAATAACCATTTACACAAGCAGAACTTGTATAGTCGTATTTTGGATATGAACTATATCCTGTAGTTTTTATATCTTTATCTTCTATATCAAACTTCTTAACTGCGTCCAAAATTGCATTGATCTTTTTTGTAGCCTTGTCCTGTGCATCCTTTACAGTTTTACCCTCTTCTACTACAGAGAAAGAGAATGAAGCTGTGTCTGGGATAGCGTAAACTTCTCCAGTTCCGTTTATTGCTATAACATTTGTTGGATAAACACCCTTACCTATATAAGAGTTCTCTCTTATAGAGTTCAAAGTTTCTATGGCCAAAAAAGCTCCTAGAAGAATAACTACGATCACAATTGAGTTTATAAAACGTCTCTTTTGTGTTGGTTCAAAAAAATCATTCATAAAAATATTATTAAATTATAATCCTATATTTGTATTAGACTATTCTATCACAGTTTTCTTACAGCAAGCTGAATCTCCTAAAAATACCTATTGATACATAGACTATGGCTCCACCCAAAATCACCCCCACAAATACATCACTAAACCAGTGTACTCCTAGGTAAATCCTAGAAAAGGAAACGGCAAAAATCATAAATATACATAAAAAGTTGAACACAAAACGGACAGATGACTTCAAATAATCGTCGAAAATGTAGATCAAAATTATAAAAAATACAGCGGAAGCAGTTGCGTGAAAGCTTGGGAAGCTTTGACCAAAAGCAAACATAACCCCGCCGTCAGGACGAGAGACGTCAAAAATAACTTTGAGAATATAAACTAGAACAGCGGTAGAAACTAAAGTCGTCATAAAAAATACTGCGTATCTGATTCCCCTAAAAAGATAGATTAGAATAGCAAAACATATAAAGACCATCGCGGAATAAACAGAAACGTCAAAAAGATTCGTCAAAAGATACATATATTCTGTTAGACCAGAAGTTCTACTTAAATCAAAATAGTTCTTAACATTAATATCTATAAAGTTCATTTTATTTTGACCATCTAGCAAATATACCGCACGGAAGAAGTCTTCCAGAAGACTCCTCGATAGACATTTCTCCAAACGAAATCTTCCCTCCCAAACTGCCAAAAGAATTTTCCAACAAATTTTTGTATGTCTGAGCAGAATACACAGAAGCATAACCGTTTAACACAATAGCAAGTGGGTCGGGTGAAATTATTTTGCTTATTTTTGAAAGAAATGGAGACAGATCTTCTTCTATTTTCCAAACTTCCTTTTTAGCGCCCTTGCCGTAGACTGGTGGGTCCATAAGAACTACATCATATTTACTTCCCCTCTTTATTTCTCTTTCAACAAATTTTCTCACGTCATCTACAATAAATCTTACAGACTTTTCTCCAAGGTTTGATGATTTTAAATTTTTCTGGGCCAAATCTACAGCAAATTTCGACGCATCGATATGAACCACTTCTGCGCCAGCTTTAGCAGAAACAAGACTCGCTCCTCCTGTATAACCAAAAAGATTCAAAACTTTTACTTTCTGACCAGAACTAATTCTAGATTTAATTTTGTCTTCAATCCAAGACCACTGAGAAGATTGCTCTGGAAAAACACCCAAATGTTTTGATGGTAATAATTCCAAGCTAAAAACAACATCATTTAAATTAACTAGCCAATTTTCTTTAATTTTTCCTTTGGCATTCCATTTTCCAGACTTTGCCCCATGCGAAAAAATAGCATCAGCTTTTTCCCATTCACTATTTCCCAATTTCCTTTGCCAAATAGCCTGTGTGTCTGGTCTAGCCAAAACATACTCACCGTACCTTTCTAGTTTTTGACCTTCCCCACTATCCAAGAGTTCGTAGTCTTTAGATTTTTTAGTTACAAGTATTTCCATACATTAACTATACAGCAACTAAACCCGCTCACCAATCTGCTGTCTCCACATCGCGTAGTACAAACCTTTTTGTTCCAACAAGTCAGAGTGGGTTCCATGTTCTGCAACAACACCTTTTTCCAAAACATATATTTTGTCTGCGTGCATTACAGTAGAAAGTCTATGAGCAACCAGAACTGTGATATGTTCCTTTGTTGCTGTCACGTCACGAACTGTTTTTGTTATTTCCTCTTCTGTTATAGAGTCCAAAGAAGACGTAGCTTCATCAAAAACCAAAAGAGTTGGCTTTCGCAAAAGCGCCCTAGCAATAGAAAGTCTTTGTTTCTCCCCACCAGATATTTTCACCCCACCCTCACCTATTACAGTATCAATACCTTTGTCTGCACGTGCCAAAAGTGAATCACAAGCACTCTTATGCAAGACATCTAAACATTCTTCATCTGTTGCGTCTGGGTTAACAAACAATAAATTTTCTTTTATTGAGCCGGCAAATAATTGAGTGTCCTGTGTCACAAAACCAATCTGAGATCGCAAATCTTTTATACTTATATCCTGTATTGGTTTTTTGTTATACAAAATATTTCCCAAAACTGGCTTATATAGACCGACAATAAGTTTTACTACAGAAGTTTTTCCTGAGCCTGACGGACCGACAAATGCGATAGTCTCACCCTTCTTTACCTCGAAAGAAACGTTTTCAACTGCAGTAGTTTTTGCACTTTTATATGAGAAAGAAACTTTATCAAACTCTATTGATTCAACATTCTCAAGACCAATTGGGTTTTCTGGAATCTTTTCTATAGGCATATCCAAAATGGTTTTATACCTAGCCAAAGATGCTTCTGCTTCTCTGTATGTATTTATTACTGTACCTATTTCCTGTAGCGGGCCAAAGATAAAGAACGAATAAACAAACAATGAGAAAAATTCTCCGAATGTAATTATCTTTAGAAAAACCAAAACCATCATAAACAAAAGTATAGATGTTCGAAGAAAGTTTATTATAGTTCCCTGTATAAAACTTATACTTCTTACATATCGAAGTTTTTTCAATTCTAATTCCAAAATTCTTTTTGTTGTTAAGTTCAGTCGTCCTATCTCCTGCTCGGAAAGTCCCAAACTTTTTACTAACTCAATATTTCGGAGTGACTCCGTTGTAGAACCAGCAAGTGCTGAAGTCTCTACTATTATTTTTTGTTGTATATCCTTTACTTTCTTACTCAAAAAATAACTTACACTACCAATAATAGGAATGGTTAGACCATATGCTACCGCAATCCCCCAGTAAAGGTTTATCGAGTAAATTGTCACGAAGATAAAGCCAACTAGAGAAACAAATGTCACGTTTATTGCCGCGTTTATGAGTTTCTCTGAATCAAGTCTCGCTTTTTGTAAAAGGTTTAGTGTTTCCCCACTTCTTTGGTCTTCGAAAACTTCGTAAGGTAAGGCAAGAGAATGTTTTACGCCATCTGCATACAGTTCTGCACCAAGTCTCTGAGTAATATTATTTAGATAATAGTCCTGGAAGTTTTTTGCTGTTCTAGAAACAAATGCCACGCCAACAGCAAGCAGTAACAAATATGATACTCCTCGGAAAAACTGTGGGAGCGTGTATTGGTCAAACTTTGTCGCATAGTTATCTATGACGTGCCGAAATATGTATGGATCAAGTAGAGAAAATACCTGATTGATACTTGCTAGCACCAAAACAAGCAAACAAAGTTGCCAATATTTTTTTAAGTATTTCCAGAGTATTTCCATACAAAATTATTTTTCCTGATCAAAACCACCCCACGCATTACTAGTTCCAATATCAGTATTCCCAGATGACTTAATGTAAAGGAATAACTGAAGTTTGTATGCAGCGAGCCATTTTACAATAGTATCAACAAGGTAAACTCCTTTTGTTTTATCTCCCATACCAAAAATATTTACAACTGTAGCCAAATCCTCTTCTGTAAACTTATCCAAGGTAGCCATAGCTTCTGTTGCACCCATATCTAGCTTTTCTATAAAATTTTCTGCTGTGACTGTCTCTGTTGCTGTTTTCTGAATATCCATAAAAACTTTTGGTTCTGCAGTATAGACCATCTCAACAGTTGCAGGAGTAAGAGCACATAAATATTTCAAAAGCTCAAGCATTGTTCTCTGCTTTTCTGTTGGCTTATATCCCATCTGACCTTCTGGTATCTTTGAAAATAAATGCTTGATAACGTTTATTTCGTGAGTAATAGAAGCTTTTAAATTTTCTTTTGTGTACATTCGTTTAATGGCTATTGATAATCAGATGGCCATTATAGCACAGATAAGATAGTCTTATCTTATTTATAATAAAATTATAGAGGTGTGATAATTATTTTTATATAAAAAGAGAGGCAGACGCTTGTCGCGCCTGCCCTCAACCCCAATCCCAAGATTACTGAGTTTGGGTCACCCTAACGGCAAACTGTGTGACAGTCTTACCGCACCCTGAGAGGGAGATGACATACTCCCTAAAGTCTGGGCCAGTGTTCTTCACTGGCCTTAGAAACACATGGGTAATGACCGCTCCGGTCATTACCGTCTGTGATGGCGACCCGTCTCCCCAGTTTACTGTGACGGCTCCACTTCCGCTGAATTTGACGGCCCGTCGGACAGTCAGTCCAGTTGGGGACAAGATATCTTCCCCAACACGAATTACAGAGACATCCCCCACCACACAAGGAGGTGGGATCTCTTCCACCTTTGGCTCTGGTCTCGGGCATTCCTTGCCCGAGTCAAACACAACGCCAACAAAAAAGAGTTCGGGAATTGGCTTCCTTGTCTTCTTGTCGAAGCCTTGCACGTCCAACTGGACGCGCCCACAGCTTAGACCTTCCCCCTTAGTTGGGACTGTGAATTCCCCACTGCTGTGGGCTAGGAAAGTTGTCTGCCCAATGACCTCCAACGGTGATGGGTTTTCCACCGTCGGTTCGCACCCCGGATGCGTGCTGTAGTGTACGAAACCCAACGGCTCCCACTCAACTGGACCTGCATCAGCAACCCTGATGATATACCTCGAAGGCTGGCTGTCGAGGTTGTTGGCTGGGCCCGAGCAGACTTTCCCAGCCTGCCCTCCCCTCAGTTCCACCGTCCATGGTTGGACCGTGGGACGGATTGGACCAGCGATCTCGTTGGAAGGTTGCCCCCCAACGATCGACGTGATTGTCCCACGTGTCGGGGCTGAGGGGTTCCCTCCGCCACAACCGACAAGGAACAGCGAGCAAACTACGGCAAAAATCAGCACATACTTCTGCATTACAAACCTCCAGTAGCCAGGATTGGCTCTACCTAGTTTAATAACAAAAAAAATGACATTTGTCAATAGTATTGAACACCTAAATAAAACATTTTATAAAGGTCACAAAATATAAATGAAACTCTAAACATTTCCATAGCCACCCCAGATACAACAAAGCCCGCTTGCGCGGGTTGTTGTATCTGGGGTGGCGTAGTAGAGGAAGTTAGAACTGTGTTTGAGCTTAAAAATGACGCCACAATCAACATTCCTGATTTTCAATCTTGTACTAGACTCTAGAAAATTCAATCACTTTCTGTACAACGACCTCTATGTCTTGATTTGCATCCACAACCAAAGCACCTTGTGCCACAAGACTCTGTTCAATTTTTTCCTTTCTCTCCAATATATAATTTTGGACTTCAATCGACTTCCCGAATCCATTATCTTTCCTATCCACCAATCTTTGTCGAATAATATCTGGATTAGCAACTAACAAAATTACTTTATTAAATAAAGATACTATTTCTTCTAAGTTATTTGGTGCTCCGCAATAAAAAACCAGTTCACTTTTTTGACTAATAATTAATTCTTCCAATTTGTCTTTTTTATAAAGCCAATACATTTTTTCAATTTTTTCCAGATCATTATCATTATCATATGGAGTAGGTAGTCCAGTTTTTTTATCAACCATTAAGCATAACCCCTCCATGCTATCCATATCACAAGTCTCATAACCAGAATTCTTTAATCTTCGGCTAACTTCCGATTTTCCTGACCCACTTATTCCCGCAATTAAGATGGATTGTTTCATGCCAAAAGTATACCAAGATAGAACTAAAAAATCCTTACTCGGTAAGGATTTTTTAGAGAAATTCATCGCAGGGTGGCTATCCGGGGTCGAACCGGAACTTAAAGTTCCACAAACTTTCGTGCAGAGCCGCTACACTATAGCCACCATGTCTACCTGCTGGCAAGAAATCTTGCCTTCTCTACCTTATCATGATGCACTAGAAAATGGCAATTGTGGCAAAGCCAAGCTAGATTCTCTAATACGTTATTAACATGATTTTCATCTATATGATGAACCGCCAAAACTCTTAAATCCCTAGTCCCACATAATCCACAAATTCTAGGAATTTTATGTCTACCTAATATACTTTTATAAGAAGCATTTCCGTTAATATAATTTGCATGCTTTTTACCAACAAATTCAGCATTTCGCCAAACAGTTTGGCAGGACTTACCGCAAAAATACTTACCACTTTTTGAACCGTTTATAGCTTTATTATTTTTATATGATTCCTTTCCACAAACAGAACAAGCAATAACTTTTCCACTTTTTCTTCCTTCATACTGACAAACTCTAGAACAATATTTTCCATAACCCAACTTAATCCAGGATGGTTTAACACCAAACTCTTTACTGCATAATTTACACGAAACTATAACCATGCAAATATTATATACTTTATTTCCCTGCTGGTAAACAAGATGGTTTCTAAGTTAGCCAGAAGACTTTGTGTATACCTAAGTTGCTCTATTGTTTGAATTGGTAATATACTTACCTCATGCCAAATAAAACATTTGATCCTTACGATTTTTCAAAGAAAGTTATAGACGGTGTTCCTGTGTATTATAAAAACTTTCCCAACTCCCCCTGTGTACACATTCACGTCTGTTTTAATGTTGGAGTGCTGAATGACAAACCTGAAACTATAGGAATTTCACATTTTCTCGAACATCTTATTTTCGACGGCTCACCAAAACTTCCAACAAAGAAAATAATAGAAGAATGGAAAAAAGTTAATACACTAGGCTCTTGGAATGCTTGGACACATTTTACAAATACAAACTATCACCTAAAATGTCTGCCAGAAAAACTAGACGTTGTTTTAGACGGGATGGCTGACATGATTTTTAATCCCCTCCTAAAACCTGAAGATGTAGAGCATGAAAGAAAAGTTATTATTCAAGAAGCTTGGGGACGATTTAAAAATGAAAAATTACTCTCATATATAAAAGAAGACTTGGAGAATTCATTTCATGGAACACTACGAGCCAATGCTTCTTCACCACTTGGCTGGCCAGATACAGTAGAAAAAATAAAGACGGAAGATATAAAGGAGTGGCACAAAGCCCACTACGGTAAAGGAAATTTCTTTATTGTTATATCAGGAAATATAAAAGAAAAGGATCTAAAGAAAATAGAAAAATTTATTAAACTTGCACCGAAAGCAAAAAAGTCAAAAATAGATTTCGGAAAAATCCAAAAACCAAAAAAGCTGTATATTGTAAAAAACAGTGATGAAATTGGTGATCCAAGAGAACAAGTAGAGATAACTTTTGGTAGAGTAATGCAAACCAATGATTGTCCGAACGAACAAATAGAACTTATGAGTTCCAGTCTTCTATATGATATTTTATTTGAAAGACTTCGTACTGAGAGAGCATTATGTTATGGAGTTGGTGCTGGTTCATATATACAGAGAGACTTTACAATATGGGGCGCAAATCTGAAAACAAAAGAAGAGGCTATAGAAACAGTGAAGACAGAATTCTGGAAAGCACTTGATGACATTTATTCTGGTAAAGAAAAAGGAAGATTTAATACATTGAAACAAGTACGAATAGACCGATTTAAATCAATGGAGGAAGTCACGGGAGAATCAACAGATGAAGTTCTATCTCACATATGGCAAACAGGAAAAGTTAAAACAAAAACTTCTATGTTAAAAGAAAGAGAAAAAATTACCTACACTGATGTGGTCAAATGTTTAAAAACAGTATTTGATAAAGATTGGACAACAACTGAAATAATCCTCCCTTCTAAAAAATAAACTGGATTCAGAATAACTAGATAACAGAAGTGTCTACAGATTTTTTCCGTCTTTTAGCATATGCGTAAACTAAACCTGCCATTATGATGATAAGTGCAACAAGCTGAATAAACGACTCAATAGATTCTGATTTTTTCAAAAAAGCCCCGAGAACCGAAATACCCGCATAACCAAAATATATATAAATAAAATCCCTAACTATTGAGCCCAAAAAAGTCGATACTATAAAAACTTTCATGGGAATTTTCAAAAAACCACTTCCAATAGAAACTAGAGAACTAGGTACAACTGGTAAAGCCCTCATTAAAAACATTATGAAATAATCTCTCCATCCTCCACTCAATCTTTTTCCAAATGACTCAATATCTTCGTGTGTAACACCAAAAAATTTCTCCACAACCCCCGCAAAAAAATCTTCTATTTTGTCTGCCATATAATAAACAAAAATCGCTCCGATTAATTTACCCAAGGCACCCAATATTGATAATACAAGTAAATAGTAAAAAACTTTTTCTTGGACAGAAGCAATGGAACCCGTAACTATCATTACAGCTGGAGATGGTATTGGAGCCACAACTTCCTCAACCATTGATGCAATAAAGGCGAACGCTGTCAGCGGTATTTTTTCTGAATATGAAATCAATATTGTTTCTAATGTGCCAAACATATTTTTTATGTGCCCGGGAGAGGACTCGAACCTCCACACCTTACGGCTTACCCACCTCAAGGGTAAATGTCTACCAATTTCAACACCCGGGCAATAGATGCAGTATATTGGAGTTTAGTTATTATTTCAAACAAAAAACTCCCATTTGGGAGTTTTTTGTTATTCTGCTTTTGCTTCTTCTGTAGCTGGAGCCTCTACTACTTCTTCTACTCCTGGAGTGTTGTCTGGAAGTGCTCTTATATTTCTCATCTGTCGTCTGATTTCCTTTGCTGCCTTGTCTCGCACGTGATATAGCTTTGCCCGTCTTACTTTTGATCTCTTTAGAGTTTCGATTGAATCGATAATTGGAGAGTATAGTGGGAAAATCTTCTCAACCCCTACTCCTGAAGCAACTCGTCGAACTGTGAAAGTAGCTCCTGCCTCCTTTCCGTGCTTTACTGCAATAACCAAGCCTTCAAAAGCCTGTAGTCTTGTCTTGTCTTTTTCTTGAATCTTCTGCCATACTCGAATAGTATCCCCTGATCTAATATCAAAGTTTTTTCGGTCCTGGACTTTTACTGGTGATTGAATTTCCATAAGTAGCTAGTAATCTAACACAACCCTAAGCGCTTTGCAACAGAGCCATAGCAGAAGAAAAGTCCTCTGGATACGGAGCCACAACAGTGTGGTTTACCCCATCTACCCCAACAAAGACTACCTGATATGAATGCAGAGCGGTTCTATCGAAGCCTAGCTTATTTTCCTTTGTAGGTGCATATAATGGGTCACCGATAAGTGGATAGTTTATGGCCTTAAAATGCACCCTAATCTGATGTGTTCTACCTGTTTTGGGACTTACTTCTACAAATGTATAGCCGTTATTTCTATTTAAAACTTTGTAGTCGGTTACAGCCTCTCGGAGTTCACCCCTAGCCCCTCTTTGTGCAGACCACATTCGAAAATCACGACTGCTTCGACCTATTGGTCGGTCTATTGTTCCCTTATCTGTTTTTAGCTCACCCAGCAAAAAGGCGTGGTATGTTTTTTGTATTTCATGATTTTGAAATTGAGACTTTAGACTTTCAAAAGCTTCTTGTGTCTTTGCCACAAGCATTACACCAGACGTGTCTCTATCTAAACGATGAACTATCCCGGAACGCAAGACTTCCTCACCTTTTGCGTTTCTACCAGGCTCACCTACATTTTTTATATCTTGATACTTTGAAAGTAACCAATCTACCAAATTTGGTTCATTTGTTTTTCCATCACTATGAACAACTAATCCGGCTGGTTTATTAATAGCCAAAATGTCATTATCTTCGTATAAAATTGTTGGATTCATTTAGATTTATTTACCAATTCTCCTATCCCTCTCTCCATACTCTTCTATTATTTTCATAAACTCTTCTTTAGAAAAATCAGGCCAAAGCGTTTTTGTAAAAAACAATTCACTGTATACACCTTGCCATGGCAAAAAGCCCGAAAGTCTCATCTCTCCAGAAGTTCTAATAATAATATCTGGATCTGGCATATCCCCTGTCTGCAAATGTTTTGCGAAATATTCGTCTGTAATGATTTCTTGTACTGGATTTTCTTCTACTATTTTTTTTACAGCAGAAAGTATTTCTTGTCTGCCACCATAGTTAAGTGCGAAATAAATATTAACACCAGTATTGTTTGCAGTTTTATCTCTTACATCAATAAGTGTTTTTTGTAGTTCTGGTGAAAAACGAGATAGGTCACCAACAAAATGCATCACTCCACCCTCGCTGTTAAAGTGGGCAAACTCTTTTCCAATAAATTCTCCTATTAGGTTAAGTAGATATGTGACTTCCTCTTCTGTTCGGTTCCAATTTTCAGTCGAAAAAGTATAGAGAATAAGATGTTTTACACCAGCATCCTTTGTCCATCTAACGATATCCTTTAGAGTCTTACCACCAGCTCTATGACCCTCCAATACTGGAAGTCCTTTATTTTTAGCCCAGCGACGATTCCCGTCCATTATTATCCCGATACAGTTCGGAGTTTTCATTTAGACCATTGTAGCGTCATTTTACAAAAGAGACAATATGAGTTATTCTGGATGCATCGCGCGGTTAGCTCAGTTGGTAGAGCAACCCGTTTACACCGGGTAGGTCACAGGTTCGAGTCCTGTATCGCGCACAGGAAAATCCGCTTTGGCGGATTTTTGCGTGGCGATAAGAAATTGCCGGTGGCAATTTCGTCAGGACTCGAAAACCTTTGATAGTTTTTATGAACAAAGTGAAATAAAAACAGAAAAGGTGTACCGACTCTGTAAGAGTCGAGTCCTTGAAACACCATTTTCTAAATCCATATTTTATGTTAATGTATTGCCATTGCTCTCGTAGTTCAATGGATAGAACCGCGGACTTCTAAGCCGCTGATGTAAGTTCGATTCTTACCGAGAGCACAATTAAATAGACGGGTCCTTTGGAATAGCCTCCCCACTCTTTATCTGATTAATAAAATCATTTCGACGTTTTGTTTCTGAAATAGTTTTATCTAACAACACTTGGTTTATCTTTACTTCATTATCAGAGGATCCTGCTTTGGCTTTAAAAAGATTTCCAGCACTTATTTGTAAATAAAAATAAACTGCAATACCCACAAGAATAACCAAAATAAGAAATACAGAAAGTAATATAATAAACCAATCTTTCTTTGGACTGATCCCTGCTTTATCGTAAGTACTTTCTGTTTTTTTTGACTTACTAAACAAAGATTTAATTTTTTTAAATAGTTCTGACATTTTATTTATATTTTAATACAACTATTTCAAATATACTCTGCCATCTCTGTCCAAGTTTCTTAACATCTATCCCTGAATCTAACGAAACATTTGAAAGAGCCAGTTTATTAATTTTTATTTTTATTGGATTGGACTCTAGCTCCGATATAAATGTATATGTATCTACCCAAGAACCTGTTATTTTTGCCCTAATTACAAAAGTCTTTATGTTTGTATTCTTTAACGAAGCATCATTTTCATCACTGCCCAGAAATTCTGGCTCTAACTTTAGATTATTCTTTTCGGCAAGATCTTCTAGGCTGTTAATAAATGATACTTCCCCGTCAGAAGCTAGGATAGAGTTATCTATTTTTTCCAAATCAGAACTCATTGTGTTAATTAGTTTCTCTGTTGAAATAAGATACTCCTGTCTATTCTCTTGCAAAGAAAGGTCTCTTTCTAAAACAGAAATTTTTTGATTCTTTATCTTGATATCTCTATATACAAAATACTGAGCCACAAATAATACCAAGACAAATAATGAAAGCATTATAATTATTCCTTTTAATGATTTAGAGTTTTTCATACTATTTAGTTTCTATTTTTATCTCAACTGAAAAACTAAGGTTCTTATCTTTTGTATAACTAGATAGTGGCACATCTACAGCTTTAAATTCCTCTATCTTCTGTAAATTTTTTGAAAAGGCAGACAAAGTATCACGTGTGGCAGAAACCCCCTGTAAATTAATATTCATTTTTTTGGCGCTATTTACCACAAAAACAATGTCAGAAATTGTAGTTGATGTCGCCTTTTTTGATAAGACAAGATTTATAAATGAAACGATATCTGGATACTGCAATTTGTTATCGATTATTGTTAGCTGAGTATTTATCGATTTTATGTTGGCTGTAGTAGAAGCAATATTAAGATTTGAAAGATTTTTATTCATATCTTCACTTCGTATTATTACATCCTTTTCCTTGTTTACAGACATAAGCCATGTCGGAAAAAGAAATATAGTAAATGCAACTTGAAGAAAAATAACAAAAACCAAAATCATCACGAGTCGTCTGTGATTGTACTCCTTTCGGATTTCTGCTCTTATTTTTTCTGGTAATAAATTAAACATTTTATATTAATATATCTCTTGGCAAAGCAAGACCAATCGGACCAGAATACTTTAGAGAATCATTAAAAGATATTTCTGGAAGGTTTTTATCTATATCAAACACATTTGTCCACACATTCCCCAAACCTACAGGCGTATCAAGATGAGAAGCAAGATATGAAATCATGCTGTCTTCGAATTTTTCTCCACATACAAAAATCTGAGATATTTTTTTATCATCCTTATCAACATTTTCTTTTAAGGTGTGCCAGTATGTATATAATTTTTTAATTTCTTGAAGCAGAAAGCTTGGATTATTTGCGTACTCCCCTTTTGTTTGGATAGTAGATGTAAACAAAACAACTCTATAATAAGAAACGTATAGACCGACTTTGTCTGGACTAAAATGCACAACCAGAGTTGTTCCTTGATTATTTTTTGGCAAAAGAGAACTAACAATAGCTTGTGACTCTATTTCAAGAGACAAAAGTGAGAGTCCTGACTTTTGCATTATATCTACGTATTGGTCTATCAAACTTATTGGTATAGCAGACACAGAAACATCTAGATGCTCTTTCTGTTTGTGGTAAAAAAGGTTGTAGTCAAAAGTTAGTTCCAATGGAGAAACTGGAACATTCTCCTCCATTTTTGACTCTATCGCGCTTCTAAGTTCTTCTTTTTCTACTACAGGAATTTTTGCTGTAAAAAGATATGCTCTCTCTTCCGGTAGAGAAACTTTTACATAATCTAGGTTAAGCTCTTTTTTTATTTCAGAAACTACTTTTATTATCTCTTCTTGATTATTTATCTGACCATTAGTCATAACACCGACAGGTAGTGCCTTTTCTGTGTACTTTTCTATATATAGCCCACCACCTTTTTTGCCAAATTGCATACAACGAACAGCAGAATCAGATATAGAAAGTCCCGCATATGGGATATCCAAAAATTTTGGTGTAGGAAATGCATCAAAAATTTTATTGAACTTCATTAGTTCAATTATATACCAGAAATAAATTCAAAAACAGGAGTTATTTCACAGAAGAACCTGGGAAAACTTTTTCATTTGTTTCAAGTAATGAAAAAAATGATGAATCCCCTTCACCACCACTAACAGCAAGTATCATTCCCTGACTTTCAAGGCCTCTTATCACTCTTGGCTCAAGATTTGCAGCAAATGCACATTTTTTTCCTACCAAATTTTGTGGATCTGGAAAATATAATGAAATTCCAGAGACTATTTGTCGTGGTTTCTCTTCTCCCATATCAACAGACAGTTTCAGAAGTTTATCTGCACCTTCTATTTTTTCTGCGGATAAAATATGACCTATCTTTATATCTAGTTTATGAAAGTCATCTATTGTTATTGTTGGTTTTGTTTCTATATTATCCATAATGTGTTTCTAAATAACTTTTTAATATTAACGCTGCTGCAGAAGCGTCATGCATATTGTTTTTTCCTTGTAATCTCTCGGCTTCTACTGAAGTCATAAACTCTGGGTGAAAATATACCGGTATCTGGAGTTCCCTCTCAAGTCTTTCTGCAAAAGGTTTTACTACTTTCATTATCTCGTTGTCTCTTTGTCTAAAATCTTTTGAGTCCCCAACCACAATACCCACGATTTTATTCTCCTTACAGATCCTACCTATATCAAAAATCAATATATCGGAATTCTGCAATACAACCAGTGGATACGCGAACTTTAGCCTTTCGTCAGAAATGGCCACACCCACGTTTTTTAGACCATAATCAATGCCCAAATATTTCATAACTCTACTTTACCCTAAAACAAAATGAATTGCATTATATGGGTTTTTTGATATTATAGCCCCTATGGATACTTTGCTTCAAAGCATAAATGGTGGAATACAGGTTCCCCTTTGGCTTATGGCAACCATAATAGTGTGGACTATACCTTGGAAAGGTGTTGCCCTGTGGAAAGCAGCAAGGCTTTCACACAAAAAATGGTTTATTGTGATTTTGCTTGCAAACACAATCGGTATCCTAGATATATTCTACATTTTCTTTGTGGCACGAAAGTACACAGTTGAAGTAGAAGAAGTTAAATAAATACGGAGGTGTCGCATAGTGGTCTAGTGCGCTCGTCTTGAAAACGAGAGTGCCGCAAGGCACCGTGAGTTCGAATCCCACCACCTCCGCACTCAAAGAATGGCTCAAATATTGAGTCATTTTTCGTGCATGCGACAATATATAAACTTTGATAGAATATTAATATGGAAAGAGTACCAACGTCAGAAAGAATCCTGCCAACAGTTTCTATAGAACAAAATCTTAGCCCAAAGCAGAAAATTGCAAAAGGTAGAATGGCCGACGAAGATTTTTCTATTAAAAATGAGAATGGAGAAAAGATTGGTAATTTTACATTATTAATCAAATGGTCACCAAATAAAGAAGCAGGGGTTGCATATCTAAATACCATTAATGTTAATGGTGCTAGAGGAAGAGGATATGGACGAGCTGCGTATGTAAAAATTATTGACTACCTTAAACAGAAAAATATTACATTTAAATCAACAGAATCTAAATTAAGCAGACGCTCAAAAAAAGCTTGGGATTATTTGGTTCAAGAAGGCTTGGCTCGTCTTGTAGACGAAGGAAAGGTTGATGAATCTGTAGAAGACGAAGGCTACTCAACAGCTCAATACGAAGCGATATAAAGTCTACAGATGGCGCTGTGATACACGTTCACAAACCAATATTTGATAAAATATAATCATGAATAAAGAAAAAATTAGTGAATTAAGACTGGTTTCATTTTTAATTTCACTATGCATTATAGTTTTTTCACTTACGTACTTTATATATACAAACCAAATTTTTGAAAATTTCCCTGCAAAATTATTTATAATAATAACGGTAATTGCCACCATGATAGGCCTATTTATTTCTCAAATCAAAGATGAAGAAATGGCCGACATACTGATCCAGACAATGTACACATTTGCAGGAATTAATAAGAAAAAAATTTTAAAACAAGCTGAATATAACAATATTAAAAATGTGAATATGGAAGTAAAACATCCTTGGATATACTATATGCAGTATTGTTTTGTTATCGTAGTAGTTATCTTTTCTATATTTTTTATGGCTTTTGAGATATATAAATTAGCTTAATATATAAAAGCGTTTTTTCTTTTATTGTTTTCTTGTATAATTAAAATATGAATTTGAAACAAACATCTGTTTTGTTGTCTCGCATTGCTTTATTTGTCATATACTTTTGGTTTGGGATTTTGAAAGTCATAGGCATATCCCCTGCCAGCGGACTTGTTCAAGAACTTTTCAAAGAAACTTTGGGCCCAATGTTAAAAGTTCTGCATCTTTCTTTTATCTCACCAAACATGTTCGTTGTTGTCTTTGGAATTATAGAAGTTATTATTGGTATACTTTTTATTATTCCTGGAAAGGAAAAATGGGCTATCTATACCCTATTTATACACATGGTTACAACAATGCTTCCACTATTTTTCCTAAAAGCATCTGCATGGCAATATATAATGGTGCCAACTCTCGAGGGACAGTATATAATAAAGAATATTGCACTGATTGCCTGCGCTTTTACAGTCTGGTCATCACTTAAAATTAATTTATCAGAAAAAAGTTCTACACCATTAACATTCTCATAATATGGAAAAATTATCTTGGACAACAATAGAATATTTACATCAAGAAAAAACAACAGATTGGTATTGGATCGTAAGTATAGTTTCTATCTCTATCGCAATTGTTTCTATAATAATGAACAATATTATTTTTGCTATCTTGATTATAGTTTCATCATTTACATTAATGCTTTTTGCATCAAAGAAACCAAACCTTGTGGAAGTTGATGTTGACGATATGGGGATTAGGGTTGGCAAGACAATGTATCCATACAGAAACTTGGATTCATTCTGGGTTGAAACAAGAGAAAACAATGACAGAATACTGATAAAATCTAAAAAGGTTTTTATGCCACTTATAATAATTTTTATTGAAGAGAACCAAGTTCATCCTGAGGATGTTAGAAACTTACTTAAACAACACCTGCCCGAAGAGGAACATGCAGAACCCTTCTTGGAAAAACTACTAGTATATTTAGGATTCTAAATAATTTTACTGTGCTCTCGCCAGGAATCGAACCTGGATCGCCAGCTTCGCAGGCCGACATTCTATCCATTAAACTACGAGAGCAATAAAACAAAAATATCATAAAAAACTCTTTATAACAAAAAACCTCCCGAGCGGGAGGTTTTTTGTTATTTTGCTTTCTTTATCATTGCTACGATTCGAGATTTCTTTCTTGAAGCTGTGTTAAGTTTCAAAAGTCCTGTCTTTACTGACTTATCTAGTATCTTCTGAACCTCTGGCATCATAGCCATAGCCTCCTTTACCTTCTTGTCGGCAACTAGTTTCTTTACCTTTTTTACTGCTTTGTTAATTAGCTCTTTCTTGTTTATGTTGAAAGATCGTTTCTTTTCAGAACCGCGTAGAGCTTTTTTAGCTGACTTTGTTATTGGCATGAGCGTCATACTATAACAGAATCCCAAAAAAGACAATAGCCCCTTCCCTGCAAATAGAGTATTATAAAGCCATGATAGGACATCTGAAAGGCACACTAATCCACCAAGATCTTAAGTCTATTATTCTCGATGTCTCTGGTGTTGGCTACAAAATCCACACAAATACAGCCAGTTTGGATAGCCAGACAGGCAAAATCCTCGAGTTTTGGACGTATTTGGCAGTTAGAGAAAACGCACTAGATCTCTATGGATTCTCGACAAAAGAAGAGTTAAACTTCTTTGAGCTACTTTTGACTGTATCTGGTATTGGGCCAAAGTCTGCAATGGGGATACTTTCTGTAGCCACAATACAAAACCTAAAGCATGCTATATCTACTGGGGACACTAGTCACCTAACAAAAGTCTCTGGTGTTGGAAAAAAGAATGCAGAAAAAATAGTACTTGAATTAAAAGATAAACTGGATGGTTGGACTTCAGATGGAACAGAGTTTGTTTCCGGAGATGTTGATGCACTAGAAGCTCTGAAATCTCTTGGATACGGAGAAAAGGAAGCCCGCGAGGCTTTGAAAAAAGTTACTGATGCAAAAGACACTGGAGACAAGGTCAAAAAAGCCCTTAAACTCTTATCATAATCCATGCCTGAATTACCAGAAGTAACAACTACTGTAAATGGACTGAATGAAGTCATGAAAAAACTTTCTATAAAGGATGTGTGGTCTGACTATTTTATAAAAACGGCAAACAAGAGAACTGATAACATAAAGAACAAAAAATATTTTGAGAAATTCAAAAAGGAATTAGTTGGTGAAAAGTTTATTAACTCAGAAAGAAGAGGTAAGAATGTTTTGATACATTTTACTAACAATAAAACTGTCCTAATCCATATGAAAATGACTGGGCACCTACTATATGGAAACTACAGTTGGAACGGTAAAAAGTGGGTTACAGAAGATCCCCGACTCTCTGATTCATTCAACCAGTTCGTGCACCTTATTTTCAACCTTTCAAATGGAAAGTCGCTAGCTTTTTCTGACATGAGAAAGTTCGCAAAAGTTTTAATGTTTGAGACCGATAAAAAAGAATCTCATATTGACCTAGTTGGACTTGGCCCAGAACCTCTCGACAGTCTTTCAAAAGAAACTTTGGAAAAACAGATCCTAACAAAACCAAACTGGGATATTAAAACTGTTCTAATGGACCAAGGTGTTGTAGCTGGAATAGGAAATATATATTCTGACGAAATACTTTGGACAGCAAATGTCCACCCAGAAAGAACTCCAAAAAGTTTGACCGCAAAAGAAATAAAAGATATCTGGAAAGCCACAATAGAAATACTAGAACATTCCATAACAATGGGTGGTGACTCTATGTCGGACTACAGAAATGTTTATGGTGAAAAAGGAAACTTTCAAAACGCACACAAAGTTTACAGGAGAACAGGTCAGAAATGTCTGAAGAAAAACTGTGGCGGAATTATAAATAGAAAAATTATAGGTGGAAGAAGTAGTCACTTTTGCGATACGCATCAGAAATAATTTGTAGTAGAATATACGTATGGGAAAAGACAGTAACACGGGTATGGTGGTTATATTAGTAATACTTGCTGTATTAATGTATGGCGGGTCAAAAGGCACCAATGGTGGTGGACTTTTCTCAGTTGGACCAGTTACCCCAGAACAGAAACAAGCTGACATTCAAAGACAGATAAATGATACTCAATACAAGGTTGAAGAACTTAAAAAACAAGTCTCAGCAGAGGAAGCAAAAAAATACGAGTCAAAGTACAAAGATATAATTGATTTATCCTATATAACCCGAGGCAACCAAGCTTCACAAGAATATGCAGTTATACGATCAAACAACAGCTTGAAATCTCCTGTAAAAATAACTGGCTGGACATTAAAAAGTCGTTCAACTGGAAACAGTGTAAAAATACCACAAGGTACGTATTTATTTTTTGCTGGAACAGTTAACCCAGAACAAGATATCTATATGTCAGCTAATGATACTATATATATAAACACAGGAATATCACCGAACGGAGTCAATTTCAAACTGAACAAATGTTCTGGCTACTTAAACCAATTTCAAACTTTTACACCTTATATTGGTGGATACTGTCCTTCACCGAGCAAAGAAAATATTTCAAACATACCAAGAACTGGCTACAATGATTCCTGTTTTGATTTTATAGATTCAATGTCTTCATGCAAAACACAAACAGACCCACTACCAGCAGGATCATCAAAGTGGAGCGTAGAGTGCACAGACTTTATTTACAAAAAAATTAACTACCCCGCTTGTGTAGATACACACAAAAATGATAAGGATTTTTATCAGAATGAATGGAGAATTTTCCTAAAGAGAAGCGAGACTTTGTGGAAAAATTCTAGAGAAGATATTGTTCTCCTAGATGAAGAAGGAAAGATAGTAGATGAATATAAGTACTAGATAAACGCCTAAATCTGGCGAATTTCATTGTCAAAATTTCAAAAATTCTCGTCACCTTACATCTGAGTAAGGCTCCTCGCATTTTCTCATTTTTCCTCGAACTTCATCCAGATTTAAGGGTTTATAAATTAAGCATTCTGAACAAAGCAACACCAAAAGCCACGGAAACATTCAGCGATTCCTTTTCCCCTCTTTGTGGTATCTCTGCTACTACATCACAAAGTTTAAGCATATCTTTTTCCATCCCCGAAACTTCATTTCCAACAATAAACAAAACTTTGTTTTCTATTTTTACTTTTTTATAATCAACAGAATCTTCTGACTGCTCTACGCCAATAATCTGGAAACCTTCTTTACTTAACTTTTTCAAAAGTTTTTTTGGATCATCTATATACTCCCAAGAAATAGTTTTCTCTGCACCCAGTGCCACTTTAGCTATGTCTTTTCTTGGTCGACTAAACTTATCCAATGGAGTCGGAGTGTAACCCGAAATGTATATTTTATTTATTCCGAGTGTATCTGCTGTGCGGAAAATAGAGCCCACGTTATGTGTTGAACGTATGTCGTGAAGCAAAACAGCAATCTCTTTTTCTACAGTCTTCCCTTTTGTCATATCCGGCAATATACCATATAATTGAGATATGCATACACTTTCATTATTTCCATCATTATTAACTTTTGGACTTTTTGCTCCCCTATTACTTCGACTTGTTGTTAGTTATTTTCTACTAAGCAACGGATGGAAAACACTTAAAACACAGAATAAAATGTGGCTCGCAATACCACAGATACTTTTTGGAGTAATGTTATTTGTTGGGGCTTACACACAAGGTGTAGTTCTGATAGCTATTGTTTGCACAGTACTCGACTTCTGGACAAACCGAAAAGTTTCTCCTACTACAAATGACAAGATGATGATCTACTGGTTTGCTGGAATTATTCTACTTTCCCTACTTCTTACGGGACCCGGAACATTTGCGATTGACTATCCACTGTAAATACATGAAAAATAATGAATTAGCTGCAATATTTTTATCTATAGCAACAGCATCTATTTTTGCTCCATTATTTTTATTCAGAGAAAACAACTGGTTATTTTTAATTTTATGTTGGGCCATTCCTTCAATAATAATATTTAAAGTTAATCTTACTGATTCTAATTCAAAACTTTTACCTATCATCTTTTTATTTTCACCTATTTTATACCTAGCCCCACTAATACCAAAAGGTATAGACGATATGGAACTATTCTTTGTAATGATACTTTATCCTGTTTTTTTGGCTGGTTCTTCAATATTATTTGGGTTCGGGTTTTATTTTAAGAAAAAAGCAAGAATAAACCAAAACACCAATCAAATAACCACAGCATATGTAGATAGACCAAAATCAAACTATCTAAAAACAGTAATTTTTATGACTATTGGACTTATTTTGTTTTTGCTACCACAGTACATGGTTAGGAATGATTTTTGGGACATAGCAGAAGTTATTGGTATTCCTCTTGGTATTTTATTTATGTTAATAGCTATCTTTGATAGATTAATAAATCTATTTAGAAAATAGGTTGAAACAACTAGGCACACTAAATTAATTACCCCACCGTAGAAACTATGCGATTCGGAAAATTTAATTTTCGTCATGTCCCAAAAGTAATTTTTTGCTAAAATTACTTTTGAGCCGTACTCGCAACATCGTACTCCGACTCAAACATGTACGCCCAGCAGGGATCTTTCCCTACGGGAACGGTACACCTTTTCTGTTTTTAAATAAAAAACTATCAAAGGTTTTCGATCCCCGACGAAAAGTCTCCCAGACTTTTCTCTGTGGCGCACCAATTAAAAAATCCCCATTACAGGGATTTTTTAATTGGTGCGCCCAGCAGGGATCGAACCTGCGACTTTCTCCTTAAAAGGGAGCTACTCTACCAGCTGAGTTATGGGCGCATCTGCCTTGGAAAATTAAACTTCTTAAAGCTATCAAGACAATAAGCACCTTTGAAATATAACAGAAAAATAGCAAAAGTCCAATATCAAAACGGCCATTTCTATTTTATAAGTAATTTTAGTGTGTTACAATTTACTTAATATGAACATTCAAAAATTTAAATTTATTATACCCGCTGCTGTATTATTGATTCCAATTTTAACTACGTTATATTCAACTATATACTCAATAGTTATACCCCAAGAATACTGCTCATTCACCTCCACCTTTTCATCAGACAACCTCTTGTATTCTTTTTCAACATTCATGAGAATCTTCACTCCATTTATGTTCCTATATGTTGCTTTAGTGTTTATTTACTTATCTGACAAGCCGGAAAAAGTAAATTTGCTTACAAAAATATCTCTGTGGATAATGACGTTTGTAGCTGCTTTTCAAATAATTTCATACATACCATACTTAAATATTCTTGCTCAAATACTTGTCTATACGGACTACGTTTCATTGGTACTTTTCTTTCTGCCAACTATAGCTTTTATACTACTGTTTATTGGGAACTTTAATAAATACATTTTCCTAGTATGCATAACTGTTGCATTATTAGTATTTGGTGGAGAAAAAATTACCCAGAAAAACAATACCTGCGCTAGTTCAAAACAAATTGCATTACCACCAAAGAACTACTAGCCTACAGCCCCAAAACCCACTTTTCCATCATCACCTCTAGATCACCTTTTCCTTGTCTCACTCTGTGAGTCATATCCACCAAATCGCTAGACATTTTTTGTAAGTCTTCATTTTTGTAATTCCTAGCACCAGTCAAAGCATTTTTGTAAACAAAAGGTGAAAGTCCTGTTTCTGTTGCACTTCCCGCTCTGCTAGCTAGTATCATATTTTTTACCTGCCAAAAAAGTATTCCGTGTATTTCCTCCGCCACAGCACCATTACCTAGTAAATCAACATATGAAATCCAGAGTTTCTTTTTATCTTTCTGCACCAAACCATCTGTGATAGAAAAAATATTTAAACTTGGTTTTTTATTTTCAACTTTTTCGAACACCTGAACTTTCTCGGAAAACTTCGCTAACTTTTTCAAACTAGCAGCATCAATAGATGACTCAAGCATTAAGAAAATTTGCTCTGATTCTTTCATCCCCTCGAGTCTCTCCATTACATAACTCTTTATGTCCTTTTTTTCAAAAAGATTATCTAAAACAGTAGTGTATTTCTGCTCAAACAAACCCTGAGCAACAAGAAGTTCATCAAACTGACCCTCACTCCAGTTTTCTGTTGTGAGTTTAAAAAGCTCAGCTTCTGGTCTTTTTTTCTTTGCCAAATCCAAAAGATCATGAAGTTTTGCTCTGGCCTTATGAGTATCGGTTCCGTAAATTACGTACAACATATGATCTAATTATACAAACTTATCTGGCAGAGGCACTTCTTTGTAGGATTCAAAATAATCAACAACATCATCTATAGATTCGCAAATATGCACTAATTCTTTAACATTGATCTTGCTAAATTTTTTTTCACGCATCTCATCCATAAAAGAAATAAATGTCTTATAAAAACCATTGAAATCCAAAATTACAATCGGTTTATTATGCAATTTATTGGCCTTACCACTAACGATACTCATCATTTCTTCAAGAGTACCGTACCCTCCAGGGAGAATAATGAAACCCTCTGCCAGATCGTTTATTTTTCCAATTCTTTCAATTATTCTATCTTCCCATATTGCAACATCAAGTTTTGAATATGTTTTATAATTTTTTGTAACACCCTGCAACTCTTTTGACATAATACCAATTAATTCCTTACCCCCAGCAGCCTTATATGCCTCTGCTAGTTCTCCCATCATTCCATAATCAGTACCGCCATAAATAATACTGAAATTATTCTTTGCCAAAATTTCAGCTACCATGCGTGTTAAATTTATATATTCCTGACCAATAGACAATGAAGATGTTAGTGTGATTCCAATTTTCATAAAATATTTTATAATACTTTTTTAGTTTCCACCCAATTATCACCCGCAGAACACTCTGTCAGCATAACTATCCCCGATGTTTTCTTTGTATCTATTACTTCCTCCATCATCCTCTTTATCTCTGGAGCAACAACCTCTACCAACTTTTCTTTTATTTCGAATACCAACTCGTCGTGAACCTGAAGTAGCATTCGCACGTCATCACGAAGTCCATTACTCTCCAAATATTTATCTATCTCCACCATCGCAAGCTTTATTATATCTGCCTCTGTCCCCTGTATAGGTGCGTTAATAGCCATACGTTCTGCAGAAGCTTTCATGAAAGGAAGTTTGGAATGTATGTCTGGGAAATATCGTCGTCTTCCAAAGAAAGTTTCTGTATAACCTTTTTGAGCAGTCTCTCTTTTTACTCTTTCTAGATACTCTGCAAGACCAGAAAATTTGTTAAAGTATCCATCTAAAAACTGTTGAGCCTCCTCCCTATTCGTTCCAATATTTTTCTGGAGTGCTGTGACTCCCATACCATACATAACACCAAAGTTTATAGTTTTTGCCTTGCTACGCATTTCTTTTGTCACATCTTTTGGATCTACACCAAAAACTTCACAAGCTACAGCAGTGTGAACATCCAAGCCTTCTTTGAAAATTTCTATGAGTTTTTTATCCCCTGACAAAAAAGCTGCGATACGAAGCTCTATCTGTGAATAGTCAAAAGTAACCAGCTTATAACCCTTTTCTGCAATAAAAGACTTTCGTATTTCACGACCTAGTTCTGTTCTATTTGGAATGTTTTGTATTCCAGGGTTTTGACTCGCCATTCTACCGGTTGCACTTCCTGCTTGTAGAAACTCTGAATGTAGCCTGTTATTTGCATCAACTAGTTTTGGAATGGTATCGATATAAGTTCCCAAAAGTTTTGCTAATTCTCTGTATTCCAAAATAAGTCCAGCAATAGGATGTTCGTCTTTTAATTTTTCAAGTTCTGACTCTTTTGTAGAAAATCCCCCACTTGCTGTTTTCTTTTGGTTTTTCGCTTTCAATCCCATCTTCACAAACAACATTTCCCCAAGCTGTTTTGGTGAAGCAATATTAAATTCTTCCCCAACTATTTTCCAAATCTGTTTTTCTAAACTTGAAAGTTCTTTGTGATATTTTACAGACAACTCCTCTAACCTTTTTACATCTATCTTTATTCCTATTTCTGTCATCCTCTGACATATAGGCAAAAGTGGCATCTCTATACTATCTACAACAAAAGATAGATCTTGATCCTTTATCATTTTCTCCAAGTACTTCCTTGCGTCTGAAATGTTATTTGCTCTCGT